>Ga0208043_1001090_pt1 | contig 10735 bp, 10 predicted proteins | sample Sb_taG_12_FD_187710 | JGI IMG/M metagenome (GOLD analysis project Ga0208043, IMG submission 187710) | Peat soil microbial communities from Weissenstadt, Germany - Sb_50d_9_AC metaG (SPAdes) (version 2) | ecosystem: Environmental > Terrestrial > Soil > Wetlands > Peat | place: Germany... | reverse complement strand
GCCGGGAGTTGCGCGCCACCGGGGACCCGGTGGGCCCGTCGCTGGTGGTAGTTCCGCGGTCGCTGGTTTTCAACTGGAAGCAGGAGGCGGAGCGATTCACGCCGCGGCTGCGCGTGCTCGATTACACCACCCCGGAGCGGAACGGCGACGATTTTGCCTCTTACGACGCAATCCTCGCTACGTACGGCACGTTGCGCCGGGACGCCGTCCGCTTGAAGGACGTCGAGTTCGATTACGTCGTGCTCGATGAGGCCCAGGCCGTCAAGAACGCGGATACGGAATCGGCCAAAGCCGTCAGATTGCTGCGCGGAGGACATCGCCTGGCGCTCAGTGGCACGCCGATTGAAAACCACCTGGGCGAGCTTTGGTCTTTGTTCGAGTTTCTCAACCCGGGTATGCTGGGCGCCGCCAGTGTGTTCAAGCTGGCCGGCGGGGCGGCGCGCAATCCCGACGAAGACACCCGCAAGCTCCTGGCCCACGCCTTGCGGCCATTCATTCTGCGCCGCACCAAAGCTCAGGTGGCGCGCGAACTCCCGTCCAAGACCGAGCAGACCGTTTATTGCGAGATGGAGCCTGCCCAGCGCAGACTCTACAACGAACTCCGCCAGCACTACCGGGACCGGCTGCTGAAGCGGATCGAGACCGAGGGCTTGGCAAAATCCAAGATCCAGGTCCTGGAGGCACTGCTGCGCCTGCGTCAGGCCGCCTGCCATCCCGGCCTGATCGACCCCCAGCGCCAGGGAGAAAAGAGCGCCAAGCTGGACGTGCTCCTGGAACAGTTGCGCGAGGTCGTCGACGAGGGGCACAAAGCGCTGGTGTTCTCGCAGTTCACGAGCCTGCTCAGGATCGTCCGCAACCACCTGGATGCCGGCGGTGTCGCTTACGAGTATCTGGACGGCGCCACGCGCGACCGGCAAGCGCGCGTGGAACACTTCCAGAACGACGCAGATTGCCGGCTCTTCCTGATCAGCCTGAAAGCCGGCGGCCTGGGTTTGAACCTCACGGCCGCCGAGTACGTGTTCCTTCTCGATCCCTGGTGGAATCCGGCGGTGGAAGCGCAAGCGGTGGACCGGGCTCACCGCATCGGGCAGACGCGACAGGTCTTCGCCTACAGGCTGATTGCACGAGACACGGTTGAAGAGAAGGTCCTCGAATTACAGAAGACCAAGCGCGATCTGGCCGCAGCCATTATCAGTGCCGACAACAGCCTGATCCGGAACCTGCGCCGGGAAGACCTCGAACTCCTGCTCTCGTAGGACGGCGCGAGTCCCGGGGCGGCGTGAGCCAGGCTTAGGGGCAGTCTTGTGGCCGGAGCCGGAGGGGACTTCCGCCCGTTGCCTGAAGGCGCTGCCGTCGTTCGGGCTTCTCCGCTCGTTGCGCAAACGACCCTTTTCGAAACAGTCGGCCTATCACCGTTTTCGGGGGTAGTTGCCGGCGGCCTACTACGGTCGCGGCTGCGCGCTCGGCGGTTGGCAGTGCGTAGGGTTCACCCTCCTGGCGGGGCTTTCTAATGATGGAAAAAAGACTCTATGTCTTGGCTGCCATGGAACACGTAGTGAATCAACACCGCGTCATCATCCTCAATCGAATAGAGGATGACGTAATCGCCCGCAGCGAAGCTCCGCAGTTCGGGCGACAAATCCGGACGCTGTCGCCCCATGCGGGGATGCTTCGCCAATAGCCAAAAACGGTCGCTGATGTTTTGCACAATGCGAATGGCGGTATCGACGCTGCCGCTTTCGCGGGCGATGTATAACCAGATGTCGTCGAGCTGGGCTTCCGCTTGGGAGGAAAGGCGGTAGCTCATCCGCGCGAGTTTTGCTCGGCGGCAAGTCGCGCCATGCCGCGCCGGGTGACGTCGCTGACAAGCTGGTCTGATTCCTCGCGCATAGTAACGGTGCGACCTTCGCCGCGAGCCAGAGACGCTTTAGACAATTCAACCGCGGCCAGTATTTCCAGACGTCGGCGCTCGCGTTCTTCCCACAAGGAAAGGGCTTCCTTTACCGCGTCTTCTTCCCGGTGAAGGCGTCCGCTCTGTATCGCGTTGCGCACAAATGATTTCTGGTCAGGGGTAAAATCTACTTCCATCGCTTTCAGCGTAGAGCGCGCGCGGGCGGGTGTCAAGCTCAAGACGAATACCTGACAGGCCTGGGATCGCTCAGCGCGATTGCGGCCGACGGCCGCGGCTGCCCATTCGGCGGTTCGCAGTGCATAGGGTTCACCCTCCTGGCGGGCTTTAGCGCTGTGCTGCAGGAGCCTGGCGGCGGTCTGCTCAACGCCGAATCCCCAATTCACGGGAAAGTGCCGGGTGTTGCCGGTGATGAGAAAATCGGCCCTGCCTGCTTCAGCACATTCATAGAAGCGATTGTCGGATTCGCCGCGGGATATAGTCACGGTGTGGCTTGGTTGAACAAGCCTGCAAACCTTGCGGATGCCGGAGAGGAGAGCCCCGATGCGTCGAGAATCGAGTTTAAGACGGGGGTAATGAAGCACCTTTTCGTATTCGGCCAGGATTTCCTTGGACGTGGACCATCAGGATCGTTCTGTTCATGGCCAAGTCGAACACCGCCGCCGGCAAACCCTCGGCGCCCAAAGCGGCAGACACCACGACATTGGTATCAAGAACGACCCGGATCATTTGACGGATCGTCTAGTCTTCTTGTTCCGCTGCCGCCGGACAGTGGCGACGATGCGATCGATTTCGCGCATACTCAAGGAGCCCGTGCCTTTGCGTGCGGCATCTTCACGGATCGCCTTTACAGAGGCCCGTGGTGGAGCGATGTTTTTGATGTAGTCTCTCACGCTCATGATGATGACGGCCGGCTCCCCGCGGCGGTCAACCAAGAAGCGCTCGTCTCCCTTCCCCTGCTCGCTTGAGAATCTGTCCCAACTGAGTGCGGGCGGTGACGGCGGGAATGACGTTGCTCATGGATTGCGATTGTTTAACGATAATCTCCCTGAATTGATTAATCAGTTCACTTGAAGTTTAGCAAACGGGTAAACTCTGTCATCGCAGCAGTTCGTGCGGGACTCCCATCGGCACGGCGGGTTGCGCCACCGCAATGGCCAGGGCCGCCAGGCCGCTTTCGGCTACCAGCAGGTCGCGGGCGGCCAGCAGGGCTTCGGTTTCCGCCAGCGTCATGACTTCGTCGGCGGAGCTGTACTCTTTTGTGAGATGGGAGGCGGGGCCGAGTTGGGTAACGCCCAAAATCTCGGGGAGCATGGGCTGGATGGCGTACCACTTTCCGCGGTCGAGCGTGCGTCCGGCCTCTTCTTCGCTGACCATGATCTCGTGGATTTTTTCACCCGGCCGGATGCCGGTCACCAGTTGCCGGATGGGCCGCGGGCCGATCAGCGCGGCCGCGATATCCACGACCCGGGCCGAAGGCGCTCGCGGCACGTAGATCTCGCCGCGCCGGGCCTGGCGGATGGCCGCGAACACCATATCCACGGCGTCGTCGAGGCTGAGCAGGAAGCGCGTCATCTCGGGCGTGGTGATGGTCACCGGGCCGCCCTGCCGGATCTGCTCGTGAAACAGCGGGATGACCGAGCCGCGCGAGGCCAGCACGTTGCCGTAGCGCACGGCCACGAAGCGCGTTCCCGGGCAGCGCAGGTTGCCCTGGATGAACACGCGCTCCTGCAGGGCCTTGGTCATGCCCATGGCGTTGACCGGCTTGCAGGCCTTGTCGGTGGAGACCCCCACCACGGTTTCGACCGGGAGGGTGTGCTCCTCGATGGCGCGCACGATGTTCTCCGCGCCCTGAATGTTGGTGCGCACGGCTTCGAAGGGGAAGTATTCGCAGGTGGGCACCTGCTTCATGGCGGCGGCGTTGACGACCACGTCGGCCGAGCGCAGCACGGAGGCCACGCTTCCGTAATCGCGCACGTCGCCGATGCGGAACTCCAGCACCTTTTCGAAATCGCGGTAGATCAGCTCATCGGTGGCCGCCTTGAGCCGTTGATGCTCCAGGCGCATGAAGTACTGCTTGGCCTCGTCGCGGGAAAAGACGACGATCTTTTCGGGCCATCCCATTTCACCGGTGAGCAGGCGTCTGACCAGCGTCTTGCCCAGCGAGCCGGTGCCACCGGTAATCAGGATTCTCTTGCCTTCCAGGATTTTCACTCTCGTTCAACCTTTCGTAGGGTGTGGGATCTTGGGCCAATTGCGCGATCAATTCCGGCCAGGGGGGCGCCTGGTATCCGATCGCCGCGCGGAGCTTGTCGCCGCGCATGCTGCGGTCCGAAATCTCGGTCTCGTCGGGCGCGATTTCGACGTCCATGCGGTACGCGTCGCGGATGGAGAGGAGCAGGTCGTATTTGGAGATGGGCGCGGACACCACCTGGTACAGGCCGGTCAAATTGGGGTGGTGCAGGACGATCCGCTCCACCAGCCCGGCCAGGTGATTGGTGGTGACGCCCGAGTAGATGACGCGCCGGAAGCCGCGGACGAGCCCGTGATTTTGCGCCAGGAACCAGTCCAGCAGGGAACTGTGGCGGGACAGCTCGCGGCCGATGATGGAGGTCCGCAGGGTGAGGGCGTTGAGGGTGTGGACTTCGCCCAGAAACTTGGAGCGGCCGTAGAGGTCCGCGGCGTCGGAGGGGTCGTCTTCGCTGTATCCGCCCTGTCTGCCGTTGGACACGCTGCCGCTGAAGACGCAATCGGTGCTGAAGTGAATGAGACGCCCGTTCCAGGGGGCGCACCACTGCGCCAGGCAATGCGGCAGCAGGGAATTGATGGTGAAGCTGGGGATCGCGTCGCCCGATTCGGGGCGCTGCTTGACGATGCCCGCGCAGTTGATGACGAAGCGGGGCCGCAGATCGGCCAGCAGTTCCGCGGTGCGGTCGAGGTGCATCAGGTCGATGCCGGGGATTACGTCGGCGCCGGCGAGGAGGTCCACGCGGGGGCTGCTGCGAATGGTGGCTACCGTGGCGGCTGCGGCGCGCAGGCGCTGGAAGATTTTGTGGCCCAGCATGCCGTCGCCGCCGAGGATGAGGATGTCAGGCTGCCCGCGCATATATCTGGGGGAGAGATCGGCGGGATGGGGGGCGGGGTTTAGGGGGAAGCCTTGTCCTTGACGCGGAGGCGCGGAGGCGCGGAGGAAGAGGCGGAGAAAGACGAGAGAAAGTCAAGACCTGAGAGCGCGGAGGAGGCGGAGGGCGCGGAGAAAACCGGTTTGACGGGACGAACCCAAACGACAAATGCATTTGTCGTTTTGCGGGGGCGGTTCTAGTGGAATCAAGGGGTTGGGGGAGGCGGGGGACAAATGCATTTGTGGTTTGGTTACTCGGGGAAGGCTTGGGCGATTTCCTGGAGGTGCTGGATGGAGTAGTGGACGAGGCCGCGGAGCCCGGTGTCTTCGTGGCGGGGGGCGAGGCGGCGGAGGTCGTAGAGCCAGGCGTCGAAGCGGGTTTGCAGGCTGGCGAGCTCGGGAGAGGTGAGGAGGTCGACATCTTCCTGAGTTTTGCGGAGGTCGGCGCGGAGGCGGTGGACGGCATCGCGGATGCGGGCGGCGTTTTCGGGGAGGATGGGGACCATTTCGCCCGCGATTTCGAGGCAGTCGTCGTGGACCTTGGGCTGGATGTGGCGGTAGGTTTCGGGGGAGACGGCGACGATGTCGGAGAGCTGGAGGTAGATGTCGCCGAATTCTTGGCGGTTGCGGATGATGCCTTCGACGCGCTGGTGGGTGAGGCCGGCGTAGTCGAGGCAATACTTTTCCCAGGTGAGTCCGAGGAGCTTGTAGCTGCCGGATTCCCAGACCTGCTCGAAGGCTCTGGCCTGCTCGGCGGAGCATTTATAAGTGATGAGGCCGAAGGCCTGGGAGCGGCCGATGGAGGTACCGAGGGCCACGACTTGAGTGATGTTGTTTTCCATTGGGAGCGTAAATCCCTTCCTGATTTAAAGCTAGCAGGCAGGTGATGCGATGGCAGATGGTTTGAGGGACTAAGTTATTGAAAACAGGGCGAAAATATTCCCGGAAATTTTGTGACCCGGTTTTTTGGGTGGGGAAAAGATCGATGACCTCATGGGACTGAACATGGAAGTCACTGCAACAGCGAAACCACCTGCCGAAAAAGCTGCTCGCTCGAAGCCGCGATGTACGGTGTGCGACTGGCTCCCGGCTTGAGCAGCGAGAGTCCCATATCCTGCTCTGTGATGGGCGTACCATCTGGCCGGCCCAGAAACGCTCCGGCCCTAGCGGCAATGTAAGCACCGGGTACCCAGTCATTGGGCAGTTCTCCCGACCAGTCCATCACCACGTCCGCACCCGAATCGCAGATCCGCGCCAGCATGGGGTTTCCACCCAGGTTGTAAAAGCGGAACGCCAACTCGCCAATGCCTCCCTCTCGCATGTCCCGATCCGTGTTGGCCAGATGCCGAAGCCATTTCGCCAGCCTTGGGTATTTCCGTATTCCGGCGATTGCCGCCAGGTGGGTACAGCGCTGCGAGGACATGCACACCGTGGCTTGTTCCAAAGCCGTCGGCCCGCGCGCCAGCCGCAGGGGGACCCGGTTCCAGCCCCTCCCGCTCGGGTGCACGTCCAGCCGGTCGTCGGTAGTCGCCCCGGTTACCGTCCGCGCATCGATCCGACTTAGCCCGGGCATTTCCATGGAGAAGGCTCCAGGACGGTGCTCCGTTGCGTAATACAGCCGCTCTGTGGCGGGCAGAACGACGTATGCAGCATGAATCCGGCCGTCGATCCGGTCGAACACCGTAATGGCCGAACACCAGTTCGACAGCCTGCGCTGGTGCATGTGCGCGCCGTCCAGAATGTCGATCAGCATGCACGTGCGCAGACACTTCGTCACATCGAAATCGGGCACCACATCCTCTGTCTTGATGATCTCGAGTTCCTGGAATCTAGCTTTCACCTTGCAGAAGAAGAATGTCTCGGTATAAAGATCAATCACCGATAATGATTTTTTGGTGTCTGGTGCTCCCTCAAAGGCCTGGTTCTTCAGCATTCGGATCGCGCCGTGCATCCATTCATAGCTTTCGATGATTACCGTGCGTATGTACTCTGGCGCCAGGAGTTTCCGCAGTTCTGCCGGGTGCATCCTTAAGAATAATACCCCTGCCCACCATGAAATCGATGAGAATTAAGTGAAATCAGGCTCTCTGGCGAGAGACCACGCGAACTGCGAGATCGGCGAGATCCGATGCCGTACCCGATTTGATTTTGAGCCGGTCGACACCGTACGCGTACATTTGCGAGCGGATCCAGGCTAGCTGTGCCTGCGTCTCCGCCTTCTCGCGGGACGCCTTCACGTTCGCCATCAACTCGCTGGCGGATACTGGGTGCGGAGTTGCCATGGGTTGGATCTACTTTCTTTTTGTGTATGAGGATCTGCCACGCTGGGCCAAGAGCGTGGCGCCAAGCCCCCAAAAGTGCCCACCGGGGCAAATAAATACCGAAAGCCGATCATATCAGCAGGCCCCTTCGCGTGCAAGAGTCCCTTTTTCTAAAACCCGCGATGCTGGTAAAGTTCCTCCCCGGCCTGAATGAGAGCAATCCGCCAGCCAGAACACTGTTTGGTTAACCTGATTACAGTCAATAACATAGATACAGTATTAAGGTCTTTTGTTGGTTCAACCCGGCAAACCGCCCCAAACTGGCTAGAATGGGCTAATGGCCGTCGGATCTTTCCTTCACATATCCGATTTACATATCGACAGTCCCAACGATTCCGGGCAGGCCAGAGTAGCTGCTTGGGCAGCCCTACCGTGGTTCGACACCCTCCTCGGTCATAGCTACGACAGCCTCGGCAATATCGAGGCACTTTTTCGCAGGCTTAACCGGAAAGGGACGACAGGACTTATAGTTACCGGGGATATCACCAATACCGGAAACAGCAGCCAATTCGCCTACGCCACGAATTTCATGGCTTCCGAGCTTATCCCGCCGCTGGGGAACTTCGTAGGACTCAGCCGGCCGGGGTGGAATGAACTAGCCGTTCCAGGCAATCACGACCAATGGTCCGGTACATCCGTATTCGGCGGTCCTCCGGCCGAGCTCTGGAACGTGTACCGGACGTGTCCATTTGCCCACGAGCCGACACCACTGTCCACCGGTCACCTGTTGCGGTTTGCCGGAATCAACACCGATTCGGAGGTATGGCCTTGGGGGGAGCGCCGCATCATGGCCCGCGGCGCCTTCCTCGATAACCTAAATGTCCTTGACCGCATGGTCCCCGCCCCCGAGGCCAACGAAATACGCGTCCTCCTGATGCATCATTCGGCCACGCACTCCGGCTTCGCCCGCGCCATGACTGGCGCATCCCGCAACGCACTCCTGGAATTCGCCGCCAAAAAGGGCTTTTACCTGATGTTATGCGGCCACACGCATGTTCCGCGCATCGAGCCGCTAGATCTGCCGCACGGCGCTCCACGCGCTTTACACGCCTGTTGCGGCGCCTCCAGTAAGATGACCACCATCCCCCTGGATGTTACCTTCATGGGGCAGCGCCCGCTCCGTGAGCGAATCCCCAACAGTGTGCTGTTACACCGGCTGATCGAAGAGCAGGGTGGCTTGCGTTGGAGCGTGGAGGTATGGTTTGAGACCAGCCACGGGTTCCGAACGGCCTATTCCCCCTCCGGAGCATTCTTGGGAAGTCTTTTCTATCCAGAAGGATCCGGCTTACCGGACGGGCTGTGACAGGCTCTAGAGCGGTTGCATCGGCGTTTCGGACGGGGTAATGCGGGGAGACCAACTTTTTTTCAGCCATTTGCCCTCCCTACTCCAATGTAAGGTTAGAGGTATCTTTCGTCCGCCTCAGCCGCCATAGCCATATGAGCAGTACATCCATCCTCGCTCTGGAAATCGCCTATGATCGCCTGGCGCCGATGCTGTTCGGGGCTTTGGGCCGGCTGGCTCGCAGCGGATTCATTACGGCCCCTGCCGACGCACAGGATTTGATCCACGATTTCTTTCTGGAGGTCTGGCCGGGCCTCACAGAGCGCTACCGGCCGGAACTGGGTCCTCTGGAAGCTTATGTTTATAAAGCCTTTGTGCAATTCGCCCGGCCTCGCATCGTCCGCCTGATCCGGCTGCAGCGGGATCTCTCCGATCCCGTTCTGCTGGACGGTCTCCGTTCGGGGGGTCCGGCACCCGATGAGGACACCGAGAACCAGCGGCTCACCAAAGCCTTGGCGGAAGGCATTGCGGCTCTCCCCGAAGACCTGCGGCAGATCCTAGAGGCATACTGTTACGCCGGTACTTCCGAACGCGAGCTGGCGCGAACGCTTCACCTTTCGCGATACAAGCTGCGGGACCACCTCATCGAGGCACTCGGCCGCGTCGTAGTGCTGCTCCCCAAACCTGCGGGAATCGCCGCCCTCGACTGGGACGTGGCCCGCGGGGTCTGGACCGAACAACGAAGCTTGGCCGAAGTGGCGCGAATCCTGCACATCACCGAACACCAGGCTCACGTGGCATACCGGAACTGCATTGCGGTACTTACTAACGTTATCAAGCAATATAAGCAACCCAAGAGGAATCATCACATGACTGCACAGTTGGATAATCCCGTTGAGCTGCTACGCGCGGCTCTCCTCTCACCGGGAAACGAGGCACTGCTTCAGAAGGTGCGTGACCACGCTTCTGAAATTGTCGCGCGTCTGAACCGCGACGACTCTGCCCAGGAGCCTCTCGCCGCCGCCGCCTTCGCCGACATCGAGTCCGGTTGGGCAGCCCGCGTTTACGAGGCCTTGGCAGGACCAGCCGCCGAAGCCCTGGCTGAAACTGACGATATCAAAGCGCTGTTCCAGGCACGCGAGGAAGATCTCGCTGGTGTGGGCGCCGCGTTTGAGCAGGTCCTCATACAGAACCTGCCTGACGAATTGAGAGCCTTCCCACACTGCTTCAGCGAAGTCTTGCCCGTTGCGCCCGAAATTCGCGAGCGCCTCCTGCGCCAGCCCGATGTGCAGGCTTATCAATCCGCGATCGGCATAGCCACCTTCGGTATCACACCCGTTACCGTGCTCACCGCTACCAACGCTGTCGCACGATTGGCCGATCGCATGCTCGACCGCGGGTTGCTCAGCCGCGGCTCGCCGCTTCTGCTCTCTATCGAGGACGCGGAGACTATCGAAGACCGCCAGCAATTCGACTACTCGCTGGTGGCCAACGAGGTGGAAAGGAGCACTACCCTGGCTGAACCGGCCGCCGATGCATTGCTGCGGTGGTGTATCGGGGTGGCGCAGTACAAGCCGCTGCTGTTCGACGGCTTCGACTCAGAAGCGGAAAGCCGGTTCGGCATCACCATGACCTACACCGGCCAACAGGAGCTCAACCTCTTCCAACGATGGGCGCCCTCAGGCCGGCCCGCCGCTCAACCGCACTCGCGCGAGGTTGGAGTTCGCGGCGCTGTCTGAGCGCTGTGGTCTTAATAAGAAAATAGGGTAAAAGCCCGGTTTGGGTTTCTTGCAGCAGGGCGAAAGTGGTGTGCCTGGCGGAGCCGAAAACGGCACCCGAGGAAGAATGGCAGCCGGGTGTATACTGACCCAAAGGCTGGGGGCTCCAGAAGTTGTGGCCGCCCGGCTCGGGAGGCGCCGGCATGGTTAAAATATCGGGCGACCACGAGTCAGATATGGGCGAAAGAAACAGGACCATACTAGGAGCGGTCGCCGGTCTTCTGATACTGGCCGTCGCCGGTTACGGAGTGTATCGCGGAATTCGCGCACTGTTTCCGGAGACAGGTCCAATTGTGGTGTCCCTTAGCGCTTATTTCGACGGCG
>Ga0208043_1001086_pt1 | contig 10746 bp, 10 predicted proteins | sample Sb_taG_12_FD_187710 | JGI IMG/M metagenome (GOLD analysis project Ga0208043, IMG submission 187710) | Peat soil microbial communities from Weissenstadt, Germany - Sb_50d_9_AC metaG (SPAdes) (version 2) | ecosystem: Environmental > Terrestrial > Soil > Wetlands > Peat | place: Germany... | reverse complement strand
TTGAACACGAGTATCGAGTTGTATCTTTGGTCCCCACAATGAGAAAGCCCTTCGACTTTCTCGCCGAAGGGCTCGTTTCTGAAAAAAGTCGAGGCGAGAGGATTCGAACCAGCGACCTCCTGAACCCCATTCTCGGGGTCAAGGCCGCCTCCGGCCGCCGAATTTCACAAGTGCAAGCCTTCTGAAGACTTACAGATTCCATTCTTCGCAGAATTTACGCGGATTGGAGTAGAAAGCCAATGAGTTGCCCATATTTTCCACGCTTTTCCCTGCCCAAGCCTGCCCAGTCCTGTCCGTATGGAACGGCCATTAGCTCGCAGTAGCGAACGATTTGTCCGGCTCTTCCCCGTGCTACTTGAGGAAAGCGCGGCGAAAAGAATAAGGCACGTCGTCCTCTTCTACGGGTGCCCTGATGCAGCAACAACGTTACAGTGACCAGGGATTATTGCTCAACAAGGCCATCCACGCCGCGCTCCACGACGACGCGCCCAGGTCGGCCTACACCATACTCGTCATCCCGATTTCCCGCGTCTCAGCCCAGGTGCCAACGTCTGGCCACGCGCTACCATCTGGCGTCCCTCGTGGAAGTCTCGGATTAGGATCCATGTGCTCACCAGAAGGACCCAAAACGGGAAAAGCAGGGAGATCCAGGCAAAGTCAGTGATGACCAACAACAGCACTAAGCCACAGCCGAACCCGACAAACGAAACCCAGCGTGCGAGAACAGCTGTGCGGAGTCCGATCGAGGAGGTCACGAACATAAATACTGCCGCCATCCTCATGCCGAACGTGTTCATCAGCGCGTACGCCATCCCTCGGCCAACTCGATAGGTTTCGCTCTGCTCTGGAAGGCTGGTGCCGGTGCCGAAGGTATCCAGCAGGCCCCGGGAAACGGCGACGGCGGTGAACAGCATGGCGACAAACAGCAGTCCGCTGCCAAGGAATACCGTCGCGAAGAACCGATCTTCGAGCAGGCCGATGCGGTTGCGCAGCACCGCCATGAACCAGAGGAACGCGATTCCCGTGAAGGGAACCAGGTTCAGCGCGACGCGGACCCAATTCCGGAAGGCTGGATCAGCCAGCCAGGCGCCGGGATCAGTTGGATCGGCCGGGACCGCGAGCCTCACGAGTACCAAACTGGCGATATAAAGCGCGGAGAAAATGATTCCGCTGATAGCGACTACACGCGGGGGTCGCGCGACCTGGCGAGATTCAGTCGATGTCGCGCTCATCTCATCCTCAGGGCAAATACGCACGCCTGCCAGGGAGTCATATCCAGGTACAACCCGCGTCCTTGCAAGTCAGCGCCGTTCCACTCGTAGCTGGCCGGGCTGAGTTGATCCTGCAATTGCCATTTCTTGCCGGCGATACCCGCGAACGGCAACCGAACATGACATTGGCTTTGATTGGAGGCATAGTTCACGGCGGCTACGAGCGATTCGCCCTTCGGGCCTCGCCAGGCGAAGACCAGGAAGCAATCGTTTGTCCAGTTCCCTTCCCAGGCAGCGGTGCATTCAAGTAATTGCCATTGGCCATCGCGAACGATCGGCTGACGAAGCACGGCAAGCAGGCGGTCGTAAAACTCCTTCAGCTTCTCATCGACGGGCTCATTCGGGCCTCGAACAAGGTGGGGCGAGATTCGTTTCTTACGGCCCTCGAACTGACCCTGGTGGAAGAAACGCAGGCCGGGGGAAAGAAACGAGATGACCGCCGCGGCCTGATGCACTTCCGGAGAGAACGTCGCCGCTGCCCGCGGTTCGTCGTGGTTCTCCAGGAAACGGGCGAGCTTGTTCTGATAATCGAGCCCCGCGTGGAAATGCTCGCGCACCGGCCGCGCATGGCCCTCCCGGAGGCGATCGTAGAGTCGTTTATCGTAAGCGTAGTCGAAGCCCTGTTGCTGGAGCGTCCATTCCAGGTCCCAGTAAACCTCGGCCATGAAGAGGAAGCCGGGAACACGTTGGCGTACTCGCTGGGTTGCCGCCGGCCAGAAAAGTGGCGCACGCTGGCCCCAGGTTCGCTCAAACACGTCCGGCAAGACCAGCATGGCCATGTCACAGCGCACCCCATCGCATTGACCGGCAATCTTTACCAGTTCGCCGATCATCGCTTCCTGTGTGGCGGGGTTGGCGTAGTTGAGTTGCAGGGTGTCGGGCCAGCCGGGGAAATAGGGATCACGGCCATGGGCGAGGAGCAGATCGCCGCCCTTGCGTTTCACCCAGGTCCAGTTTTGCGGAGCGCGGGCCCGGTCCAGTTCGGTGCCCTGGATGAAATATTCGGGATGTTCTTCAACCCAGGGATGATCGAGTCCCATGTGATTGGGCACGAAGTCGAGCATGAGCCGCAGGCCTCGCTTGCGGAGCCGCTCGCGAAGTCGGGCCAGTGCGGCGTCGCCCCCAAGATTCTTATGCACCGTGTAACCGGTGATCGCGAAACCGGAGCCAGCGATGTCGTCCTCGCGAAGGTCCGACAGCGTCTGCTGGAATTCGCGGCGCCACTCGGCATTGCTGCGCGAGACTTGCTGCGCACCTGGGCCGGTCTGCCAAACACTGAGGAACCAAACCCAGTCGAAACCCATTTCGGCCAGGCGATCCAGCTCGGCATCTGGAATGTCGTCCAGCGTGGCCAAGCGGCCCAGCTTCTGCGACAGCTCCGTCAGCCAGACGCGAGTGTTGATCTGGTACAGCGAAGGATAACGAGGCCCTGCCATTAGTTTCTCTCCGTGGTTCGACGGTGACGATCATGATATACTGCGTGCGGTCAATACTGATACCAATAGGCCGTAGCCGCATTCGCCAGAATGCGGGCTATCTCTCACAGATTCCCCCGCATTCTGGCGAATGCGGCTACAGTCTCATTCTTGACCGCCCTCAGTATAAATAGGCCGCAAACCTGGAGCATTGCCGTCGATCTGTCACGCCAAAAACACGACTACTCCGAACTGCCCAGGCCTTGCAGGTCGCCGACCTGAGCACAAGCGCGATCCTCTTCATCGGGAAAGATGCGTTGGATCGCGCGCTGGAGCAGGCTAAGTTCCTGTTCCAACGCCGCCTTGCGGGCCTCGGGCAGCACTCGCAGTAAATGCTCGATCATAGCCTGGAGCCGGCGTGCCACCTGCATGCTGCTACCGCCGAATAGGCGAATTTCCGTGATGCCCAGGCTCACAAAATCGATCCAGTCCGGCGTGCCGTAGCACAAGCGCAGCCGGCCCTGGGCATCGCGCGCCGCGCCGGCATCCAGGCGACGCTGGCCGACGTACATCAAGAGCCTGTGAATCTGGTCCAGCGCCAGCACCGCGGTCGTCGGATCATTAATAGCCGGTGACAGCGCCTTGTTGGCGATATCCACCATGATCCGAAATGCGAATCGCGGGTCCTGCTCCATCGTACGCTCGGGGCCGATGGCGACACACGCACGCAAAGCGCAGGCATCGACGGGACGCCCCCCGGTGCGTACATGAAAGAGGGGATCGCCTCGAGCCACAAAATCGCCAACTTGCGGCACCAGCTCAAGCACCACATCAGCGTGTCCTGCGATCATAGTCAGGTCGCGTTGGCTGAACGCCAGCACGACCCCCGAACTTCCGGTATGCTCAACAACCACGACCTCGGCCTCTGGCGCTGGCGACCAACCCGGTTGCTCCTCGGCAGGATCGAATGGCTCCGGATAGACGCTCTCCACCACAGCGCGGCCTTCGTCCGCCACACCCTGGAGTACCGCGATCGGCCGCAACGAGAACCCGAGCCATTGACCAAACCAAAAGAAGATGGCGATACAGAGCAGGTTGCAGAAGATGGCAAACGCAACCGGCAGCTGAGGCGTGGTGTCCTCGATCCGGCCTGAAGCTGCGATGGTATACGCGTACGCAAAAGTGAATATGCCCAGGACCCATTGGAGACGCCGGTTTGCGAACGCTGTCGCGATGATGCGCGGCGTCAACTGCGCGCTGGCCAATTGCACGACGATCAAGAGCGATGATACGACGAAGACAACCAAGGTTAGCATCGACGACGTGAATGCTCCCAACACCGCACGCGCGCCGTCCGGCGTGAAGTTAAACCAGCTCCAGCCCGTTTGGCGATCGAGCCAGCGGAGGAACGGCGCGACCACAAGGACCAGACCAATGGCCAGCACAGGTAAGAGCCAGAGTGACGAGCGCGAGCTCCGTTTCAGTTGATAGCGATGCAGCCATGTCATGAGCGATGCACTCCTCAGGCCCAGATCGGTACGAGTGTCGACAGCGTACCGTTTGCCGCGCTCGCCACCTTGCCATGGTCAGATCTGTTTCTCATGCTTCGCTTGCCACGGCCAGCGCCCTTCAATTTCGACAGCCAGGGACCAGCTCAGAAACGTACGAATGAGCACTAACAGACCGAGAACCGCTACATTGTTGAGAGTGGGTTCAAGAGCAACGGTCCGGACTACATCCCCAGCCACGAGGAACTCCAGCCCCAGCAGCAAGGTCTTGCCAAGTTGGTGCTTGTAGTCCTGATAAGCCCCCGGCTTTTCGAGTTGAAAAAGATAGCGAATAGTTCCGCGTGTAATCGCGACCTTGATCACTCCCGCCACGATTACCACGGCACCCAGGATTTCGATGGCGAGGGCGGCCCACTCGATAACCGCCCGGATGATGCTCACGAGCTCGCTTCCCGGCATGGCTGCTCCCGTCTTGACACTCCTCAGTAATTCTCTGGAACGAAAGTCCGCCCCGTAAGAACCGCTTGATCGTCGTACTCTTCCTTTGCCAATCGCTTGGGAAGTTTCACCTTGTCCCGGGCAACCTCTTTGTAGTGCATCGAGCTAAGCAGGTGCGCAATGCAGTTCAGGCGGGCGCGCCGCTTGTCGTCCGAGCGGACGATGTACCACGGCGCGTCCTTTGTGTCGGTCGCTTGCAACATCATGTCGCGCGCGCGGGAGAAAGCGTACCAGCGCGCGTACGATTCGACGTCCATCGGGCTCAGCTTCCACTGGCGAAGGGGATCCTTTACGCGCGCTTCAAAACGCCGCTGTTGCTCCTCCTGCCCAACCTCCAGCCAGAACTTGATCAGGATGATACCGGACTTGACGATGTGACTCTCGAACTTGGGACAGTTTTCGACGAAGGTTCTGTACTGGTCCTTCGTGCAAAAATCCATCACGCATTCAACCCCAGCTCGGTTGTACCAACTGCGGTCGAAGATGATGATTTCCCCCGCGGCCGGGAAGTACTGGATGTACCGTTGCACGTAGAGCTGCGTTTTTTCACGGTCAGACGGCGCTGGCAGTGCCACAACGCGGAACACACGCGGACTCACTCGGTCTATAAGCGCCTTGATGGTCCCGCCCTTGCCTGCGGCGTCGCGCCCCTCGAACACTACGATCACGCGTAGCCCCTTGTGAACCACCCAATCCTGAAGCCGGCACAATTCGATTTGCAGTTTGCGCAACTCCTTTTCGTACTTCTTGCGATTCATCTTGGGCAGCGCTTTTTGCAAATGCTTCTTTGACATGAATATTTTCCCAGCCGATGGAAAAGTAGTCAGCAGATTGCCAACTTCTTACCGATTCTGCTCCGTGAATTCCGTTTCCCCACACGCCTGTCATGTCCTGATTTCTGGATCACCCTGCCCGATGTTGTTCATCTTTTTGAACTCGCTTTGTGTCTCTTCACCGATGAAGTAGAACTTCTGGCCCTGCCACTCCAGAGTCGTTGCCGCCGCCTGCTTGGGGAACCGGAGGTGAGCGATTGGGTCCTCGACCATGGAATCCCTCAGGTAGATCTCATTCTCGCCCATCGAGAAGTACGTCTGCACGAAGTCCACGATCCGGTCGTCGAACCACTTTGCAACGGCTTGCTTATCAACCTTGTCCAATGGGAATTCCACCTCGTCATGATGTTTGAAACGCATCAGGACGGGGATGATCTCCAGATCGTAACTCAGGATCAGCTTTTGGATGTCCCGGTCGGTGAAAGCGGAGAGTTTGAGACGAACACGGGCCAGGCGCGACTGAAAGTCGAAGGTCGCCTCTCGGGTTGATGGCACTATTCGTGGCGTTGCCTGAACCCGGCCCTCGAACTTCTTGACCAGGAGTTCCATGCGCGGCCTCCAGATATCGCGCAGCTGGTCGAACAACTTGCCGAGCTGCTCGAGGCGCTGCTGCCGCTTTTTATGCTCCTCCACCTGCTCGACCTGGAGCTTCTTGATCTTCTCCTCGACAGCCGAGAACTCGGCGTCGATCCGGCTGGCGAGATTGTTGATGCCTGACATGATCAAATCCTCCCAGAACGTTGATCTTGTCTTGAATCAGAATGGCTGTTTCCACTGATAAAAGTCGGGTCTCTCGGCGCCGTGCTGGCGGCCAAGCGTTTCACATCCCTCTCCCAGGGTGCGCGGGGCGTCCAATTCGTCGATGTCAAACAATACGCGCTTTGCGGGCTCGCGCGTGACCCTACATTAGCAAGATGATGGTCGGCGCACCCCTACACTCGTATCCCGGTTGCAGGCCTGTTATTGCTCTTCCTCAACAAACACTTCCAGCTTGCCCGCGCGCACGGCCTTCATGAGGACGTCATGATCCTGTTCGCTTTGGTCGGCATAGGCGATGGCGAAGTCGGCGATGGCATTGTCGAAGGTGTCGCTCTTGCCCAGGTAGCCGCTGATCTTGACGGGTTCGCCGGAACGCGCGTGCGCATGGGCCAACGTCCAGCCACAGATTTCGGCGTACTGGAGCATGGTGCTCGGCGTGAGCACTTCGACCATCGGCTTGAGCTTCATGTCCTTGAGCTGTCGGATGTAGAAATGCCGGTCGAGGTCCCCCTCGGTCCAGCCTAGAAAGATGTCGCTGGCCGATTGCATCATCCGGCAGCCGTGCACGACGCGCTGACCATGGTTGGCGTGCAAACTCTTGCCCGCGTAGGCTTCGAGGACGGAAGGGCCTGCCTGTTTGACCTGGAGGAACAGGGGATCCTGCTCACTCGCCATCATGAGCATGATAGCGCAGAATGTCCCGACGCTGCCGACGCCGACCACCTTGGCGGCGACGTCCATGAACTTGTAACGGTCCAGCAGCAGACGGCGGTCTTCTTGCAGGGTTTCCCGATAGCGTGCAAAGGCCTTCTGGACATTGGCGGCCTGCTCCTCGTGTCCCTGCTCGTGCAGATGAAAAATCAGGGGCGGGTTGTCCTTGATTTCGGGGTGAAGACCGCCGGTGTGCGCGAGTTCCGGGAACTCATGTTCCAGGACGGTGCGTTGGCGGGCTTTTGCCAGGCGTTTCTTGATGCGCTTGCGCGCTTCTTCGTCCTAGATTGTCTCCATCACCTTTTCAGCATCGATGCTGGAATACCACACGTCCAGGACGCGCATGTTGCCGTATTCCGCCATGTGTTCGCGATAGGACCGTACGCAACTCAGCGCGGCATCGCGGGCGGTGTCTTCGCTGAAGCCGTCGTCGCGGCAGGCGAGCACGAAGCTGGCGGCCAGGCGTTTTACATCCCACTCCCAGGGGGCAGGAAGGGTCTCGTCCAGGTCGACGACGTCGAAGATTACACGCCTTTCGGGCGTGGCATAGGCCCCGAAGTTGAGCAAGTGGGCGTCGCCGCAGGCTTGCACGCGAATCCCCGTTGCCGGGGTGCAGGCCAGGTCCGCGGCCATGTTGAGCGCCGCGCCTCGATAGAAGGTGAACGATGACTTTAGCATGCGGCCATCAAGGCAAGGGGGTCCGGCCGATCATTCGGCGCTTTCCAGACGGCGTGCGCATTGCGTGGGCACTTTTCGCGCAGGCTCTTGCCGAGCGCCCGGAGTTCCTCGTGGGTCGGATGCGATCGAAAGGCCGGGCTGCTCTCAATGGGTGCCTGTTTCCTCGGTGGATTTTTGACTTTCTGCATGGCGATGTCTCCTCGTCTACTTGGTTCATGTTCACCGCTGGCTAGGTTGGGTGAACGCAGGCTAGTGAGCACTCACAGGAACGGCGGCCGCCGGTTTGGCTTGCCCCTCGAAATAGGCCTTCTTGCCACCTTCCAGAATCGCATCCGGCTTCATGGTCGCAAACAGATGCATCGCCCGGGCGATGACGCCCGTCCAGCCGGTCTGATGGTTGGCGCCCAGACCAGCTCCGTTGTCGCCGTGGAAGTACTCGAAGAACTGCAGGCAGTCACGCCAGTGCGGGTCCTCCTGGAATTTCTGGGTTCCACCGTAGACGGGACGCCGGCCGTCCTTGCCCTTGAGGAAGATGTTCGCGAGCCGACGCGAAATCTCCTCGGCCACCTGGTACAGGTTCATCTGCCGGCCGGAGCCGGTGGGACATTCCACGGTGAAATCATCGCCGTAGTAGCTGTAGTATTGCAGCAGAGCCCGGATAATCAGAGCGTTCACCGGCATCCAGATGGGGCCGCGCCAGTTGGAGTTGCCGCCGAACATGCCGGTGTCGGACTCAGCGGGCAAATAGGAAACGCGGTATTCCTGACCGCCGGCGTTGAACACGTAGGGATGATCGGCGTGGAAGCGCGACAGCGAGCGGATCCCGAACTCACTGAGGAACTCTTTCTCGTCGAGCATCTTGGCCAGCACGCGGCGCAGCTTGGTTTCGTTCAGGATGGAAGTGAGCCTGCGGCCGGTGGCGCTGACCTTCATCGGGTCGTGGATTGCGGCGATTGCCTCGGGACGGGCCGCGAGGAACCGTCGCAGCCGCTCTCCGAGCTCGGGATACTTCTTGACCACTTCGCCCTCGAACGTCGTGACAGCGCAAAGGGGCAGAAGGCCGACCATCGACCGAACTTTGAGCCGCTGGGCTCGCCCGTCGGGCAGTCGAAGGACGTCGTAGAAGAAACCGTCCTCCTCGTCCCACATGCCGGTGTCACCGCCCATGTGGCCCAGCGCCGAGGCGATCCACAGGAAGTGTTCACTGAACTTGAGGGCCATGTCTGCGTAGTCCGGATCCGTCATCGTCAGTTCCGCGGCGATCTCCATCATGTTCTCGCAGAAGATGGCCATCCAGGCTGTGCCGTCCGCTTGTTCCAGGTAGCCGCCGGTCGGCAACGGCGCGCTGCGGTCGAACACGCCGATGTTGTCCAGGCCGAGGAAGCCGCCTTCGAACACATTCCGCCCGGAGCGATCCTTGCGGTTGACCCACCAGGTGAAGTTGAGTAGCAACTTCTGGAAGTTGCTTTTGAGCCACTCCTTGTCCCCCTCGCCTTTCTGCGCCTTTTCGAGACGGTAGGTGAAGATGGTGGACCAGGCATGCACGGGCGGGTTGACATCGCCAAAGTTCCACTCGTAGGCTGGCATCTGGCCGTTGGGGTGCATATAACGCTCGCGCAGCATTAACTTGAGTTGCTGCTTGCCGAAGTCCGGGTCCACAAGCGTCAAAGCCAGAACATGGAAGGCGAGGTCCCAGGCGGCGTACCAGGGATACTCCCACTTGTCCGGCATGGAGATGATGTCGCCGTTGTACATGTGGTGCCAGTGTTCATTGCGCGGGGCCTGCTTGCGATTCTCCTTGAATGGATCGGAGCCGCGTTCTTCGAGCCACTTGTCCACGTCGTAGTGATAGAACTGTTTGCTCCAGAGCATGCCCGCCAGGGCCTGACGCATGACATTGGCCTGGTCGGCATTCAGCGAACGCGGAATGACGGCACCGTAGAATTCGTCGGCTTCCTTGTGCCGGATGTCGAGCGCGTCGTCGAAATCGGCGAATGGCTTGGCTGATTTCCCGTTGCCCGGCCCCATAGTGGCTGGCGCACGGTCGGTAAGACGAAGCCGAATCACCTGGCTTGCGCCAGGTTGCACCGTTATGCGATAGTGGGCAGCGGCCTTTGTCCCTTTTTGCTCAGGGTTTACCGCGTCCTTCTGGCCGTGAACGATGTAGTTGTTGATGCCGTCCTTCACGTAAGGACTGCGATTGGGGACGCCGAAGATGCGCTGGGTGTTAGTCTCGTTCTCCGTGAACAGCAAAGGCACGTCGCCTTCACAGTAGAGATACCGGACTCCCAGTTTGGGATCGACCGCTTTGACGGCATTGCCAAGACGCTGAAGCTCCGGTCGCTGGGGGGCGCCCTCCCAGGACCACTCATTGCGGAACCAGAGTGTTGGCAAGACGTGCAACTCGGCAGGCTCGGGGCCACGGTTATGAACCGTGATCTTTATCAGGATGTCCTCGGGTGACTCCTTGGCATATTCGACGAAGACGTCGAAATAGCGATCCTGGTCGAACACGCCGGTGTCGAGCAACTCGTACTCGAATTCTTGACGACTCCGACCGCGGCTGGTATCGACCAGGTTGGCGTATGGGTAAGCCGCCTGCGGGTACTTGTACAGATACTTCATGTAGGAATGGGTCGGCGTGCTGTCGAGGTAGAAATAGTACTCTTTGACATCCTCGCCGTGGTTGCTTTCGCTGTTGGTCAGACCGAAAAGTCGTTCCTTTAAGATGGGATCCTTGCCGTTCCATAGCGCCAGGGCGAAGCAGAGACGTTGCTTGTCATCGGAGATGCCGGCAAGGCCGTCCTCGCCCCAGCGGTAGGCGCGTGAGCGGGCCTGGTCGTGAGTGAAGTAGTCCCAGGCGTTGCCGCCCTCGCTGTAGTCCTCGCGAACCGTTCCCCACTGGCGTTCGCTAAGGTACGGGCCCCACTTTTTCCAGGGGGCCTGTTTTTCTCGCGCCTCCTCAAGCCGGATTTGCTCCGCGGTCATGGAACACCCTGCTTTCAGCTAAAACGGAAGACCGAGCATGTATTTGTAATGCCCAGGAACAGGCTCAAGCTCGTCCTCCTCGGTC
>Ga0208043_1001068_pt1 | contig 10847 bp, 19 predicted proteins | sample Sb_taG_12_FD_187710 | JGI IMG/M metagenome (GOLD analysis project Ga0208043, IMG submission 187710) | Peat soil microbial communities from Weissenstadt, Germany - Sb_50d_9_AC metaG (SPAdes) (version 2) | ecosystem: Environmental > Terrestrial > Soil > Wetlands > Peat | place: Germany... | reverse complement strand
TCCAGGCATTTTCTCGTGACTTGATAAATGGCGGAAGCGCGACCTTCATCGGTTTGGTACAGAGGTTGCTTTGAGAGGTGCCCAGACCGTGCCGGCACATCGCCTCGAACGCTCTTGATGAGAACAACTCGACCGGCCCCGGTAGAGCCATCTGAGGAGTCGACCTTGCACCGCGGAATTGAGATCCTTGTGATCTTCGCCTTGATCTTCTCAACCGAAACGGGTTCAGCACAGGTCGGCGCAGGAGACCCGAGGTTGTCTCGGCGCACGACCGAACTTGCGAGGGCGACTCTGGCGGAGGGCTCGGACGTCGACCGGAGAGTACCTGCCAGGCCCAGTGAGATCCGCTTTGAGCCGTGCGGACTCTCACTGCTGCGTCCTTACGCCCCAGGGAAGGTTCCCGTCGTGCTCGTCAATGGGCTCTGGGGTAGCCCGCCACAATGGAGCCGGATGGTCAAGGATCTGGAAGCCGACCCGTTCGTGAGTGAACGATTCCAGTTCTTGACCTTCGGTTACTCGACGGGCGACCCGATTCCTTACTCGGCCTACACGCTGCGACGGGCGATCTTGGATGTGAGGGATCGACTCGACCCCGACCGCTCGAATCCTGCGTGGGACCGAATGGTTCTCATCGGGCACAGCTTGGGCGGCCTGCTCTGCAAGATGATGACCCAGGACAGTGGCTCGAAGCTCTGGGACCTCATGACCGGCAGCCCCTTCGAGAACCTGGCCGGACCGGCAAAAGCCCGCGAGCTGCTGTATGGGTCGTTGGTCTTCAAGCCGGTACCGGAGGTCCGGCGTCTGATATTCATCACCACGCCCCACCGCGGAAGCCCGCTCGTGTGGGGTCCGATCAGAGACGTTGGAACCCGACTCGTGCGGCCGCCCACGCCCTTGCAGCAGGCCCGTGCCTCCCTCCTGGCCTGCAACGGTCCGGACGCTTTCACGAGGACGTTCAGCGAGGGATTGGCGACGAGTATCGATGAGCTCGGCTGGGAACATCCCCTTCTCCTGGCCATCGACGGCCTGCCAATCAATCCGAGTGTCAAGCGGCATTCGATCATCGCCGAGCGGTACCGCACTGTCCGCCCGGGTGGGGGCGACGGCCAGGTGCCGTATGCCAGTGCACACCACCCGGGCGCAGTCTCCGAGCTGATCGTGCACGCAGGCCACTACTGCGTGGAGGACTCCAGGGTCATCGAAGAGGTTGCCCGGATTCTCAAGGAACATGCAACACCGTGACCATACGCCCGGGAACGAACTGGCGTGATCGTACAGGCGAATTTGGCCATCACGCCGCACGAGAACATCAACTCTTCAAAGAGCCCCGCCCCTCGCCAGGTTCCGGTTCCGGTCTCCTTCAGAGGCCACGTGTCCGCGAGCGGGTCGACGGTAACGACGACGAACCTGACAGGGACGATTGGGAGGGATCATTTCACAGGCTCAGGCACCGGAACGACATCGGGCACGATCTTTCAGGGCGGTTACGTCTACCTGAGCAACAGCAAGGGCAGCGTTACTCTGCAACTCAGCCCCGCCACTGTCACCCAGGTCGGAAAACGCACGAGGCAATCGGTCGCGATCGTCGCCGTGAGGTCCACCGGAAAGTACGCTCAGTACGCTGGAAACACCGGCACATTGACGACCTGGAACATTCCTGCCCGGCCCAACGCGACTGCTACCTTCTCGGGAGTGTTCAACGTTACGTAAGAGCGTCAATCAAACAACTTGGCTGCATGGCGCGGCTGCAAGATTTATCCTCTCTTCGGCCGCTGTGGCAGGGAGCTTTCTCGTTTGGCGAATCGGAGAGAGCGATGTCAGATGCTTCGGCGAGTTGCGAGATCGTACGTCCAAGGCTGCACCACTTCGGGTTGACCACCGCGCACCTGGAGGCGATGCTCGATTGGTACGGTAAGGTACTCGGCATGACGTCCAACCACCAGACGTCCAAGCCAATGGGGGCAAGAGGCCCCTCGGGCGTGCGCGTCGCCTGGGTCAGCAACGACGAGGCCAACCACCGCATTTCGATTGTGGAACTGCGCGGCCTCGTGGACGACTCGCAACGCATTCACCACCGGCGGCTCCAGCATGTCGCATTCGAATACCCGACCGTCGAAGATCTGCTTGCCACCTACGCCCGTTTGAAGGGCCTGGGGATCGAACCTGTCCTCACGGCGGACCACGGCGCGACGACCGGCTTCTACTACGAAGACCCCGATCACAACAGTGTCGAGTTGCTGGCCGACAACTTCGGCGACTGGAAGAAGTCAACCGAGTACCTTCGCTCCTCGTCAGAGTTTGCGGCCAACCCGATGGGCGCTTACGTCGATCCCGACGCGATGATCGCGGCCCGGGCGGCCGGGGCCTCGGTCGAGGAGGTCCACCGGCGGGCCTACGCCGGCGAGTTCCCGCCATCGAAGCCCATGGACCCGAGGGTGCTCCTCTAGCTCCCAACCAGGCGGCCATGGTCCTTTCCCCGGGCGATCACGACGCGCTCTTGGAATGGTCCATTCCTAGTCGCGCGGCGGGACGGGGGCATCCGGCGGCCGGGCTCGCACGGACGGTGGGACCGTGTCCCAGATCCGCACCGTGAAGTCTCCGGAAGCTGAGGCCAACCGGGTACCGTCTGGGCTGAAGGCAACGGCGTGAACATAGGCCTCGTGGCCGCGCAGCTCGCAGACTTCTTGCCGGCTGGCGATGTTCCACAGGCGAATGGTGTTGTCACCGCAGGCAGTCGCCAAACGAGTTCCGTCCGGACTGAACGCCAGGCCGTGCACCCGGTTCCCGTGCGGCAAGATCGCGAGTTCATCGTAGGTTCGGGCGTCCCAGAGGCGCACGTGGCGGTTATGCGAGCAAGAGGCAATCAGGCGGCCGTCCGCGCTATAGGCTACCCGATAGCCCTCATCTCCAGGTAAGACTGCGACCGTGGCAAGGGTCGCCACGTCCCAGAGGCGAACCGTCCGGTCATATCCCACGCTGGCGAGCTGTTTCCCATCGGAACTGAAGGCCACGTCGAGCGCAGAACCCTCGTGCCCCTTCAGCACTCCGGCCGGTTTCCCCGTCGCCAACTCCCAAAGCCGCACCGAGCCGTCTCGACTGCCCAAGGCCAGCAGTGTGCCCGTGGCGTTTATCGACGCTGCGGATGACGCTGTTCTTCGATACGCCGAAGGCCCGCACGATATCCACCTGGCGGCACACACCCTGGCAAATCAGTTGGGCGGTAAACATCCGAAACGAGCGGTGGTCGTTCTCGGCGTGTTGAAACACCGGCTGAACACCACAGAAGTATGTCCATTGTCCATTTTCGCGGACGACGCTGATTACGTCGCTGATACGAGTGGCCCCGTCCGCGATGAGCGGTAATTATGCTTGGGGAATGGTACCTTCCTCCTGGAATGTGCCAGGTGATTTCGCCAATCAACGTCGGAATTGGCTGCTCGGGTTCTCTCCTTCTGGGCATGTCCTGTCTCCGAGCCGATGGTTAGTCGAGTTTAACGCCTTCGTGTTTGGCCGACGTGTCAGCCCCGTCTCCAAGCCGATCGTCACCTTACTTAGCCAAGGTCTCTTTTCCTTCGTCCTCGGAGTAGAGTCCGCCGTGGCCTAGTGCCCGCACCACAAGCCCGAATCCGTCTTGGTGGCCAATCCCGACTTAGGCCCACCCAGTGACCTACTTGGCGATCGCCGGGAGTATCGACTCACCGACGAGTGACAGTCTGGGGTTCGACTACTCCCCTCCTGGCAGTCCTCTGTGAGCCAGGTTACCATACCGACGTTCGATCGAGCCCCGGTGATCATGATTCGACGACGACGTAATCCCCTGGTTCAAATCATTCTGATCGCCCTGGCATGTCTCCTGGGGATCGGTTCCCGACGTTACGCCCACGCATTGCCAGGGCTTGTCGCCGACTATGCCGGGGACACGCTTTGGGCGTTGGCGGCATTTTTCGGAATCGGGCTGATCCTGCCCCGAACGTCAACCCGAACGATCGCCATGCTGGCGATGGCTTTCTCGGTCGCCATCGAACTCAGCCAGTTGTACCATGTCCCCTGGATCGACATGATCCGACAGACGACCATAGGCGGGCTGATCCTGGGCTTCGGGTTCCTGTGGAGCGACCTGGCGTGCTACGCTCTGGGAGTGGGGTTGGGCGTGTTGGCTGAGATCATCAGCGGAATCGCCCCAGGAAAGGAGCGGAGTTGAATACGGTAGGAATCGTAGCTCGACGGAAGCTCTGGTATCTCATCGGCAAGCTGACACTCGGCGTCCTGTTCATCATCGCAGGCGTCGGCCATTTCGTTGCCACCGACTTCTTCTTGAAGATCATGCCCCCGTACTTGCCTTTTCACCTGCCCCTCGTCTTGGTGAGCGGAGTGATCGAGATCGTCCTCGGCATTTTGCTGCTTGTGCCAAGGTATACCAGGCTCGCTGCCTGGGGCATTATCGCCCTGCTGATTGGCGTCTTCCCGGCAAACGTTCACGTCTACCAGCACCAGGAGTTGTTCCCGCTCCCTTGGTTCGTCCATCTGCTCCGTCTACCAATGCAGGGTGTTCTCATTCTTTGGGCTTTTGCTTATACAAGGCGGTGAGTCGATCCAACCCTCTCGACCGGGATGAGGACTGACGTGCCTACACTGAACATTCCCCTGATACTCCATGCCATCCTCGAAGAGTATGTCCTCCCGTGGGATGGCGTCCACGGCATCGCCCACTGGGCCAGGGTTCTCGAAAACGGGCTTCGGCTTGCCGAGGAGACCGGTGCCAACATCGATGTCGTGCAGCTTTTCGCCATCCTCCACGACTCCCAGCGGGTGAACGAAGGTGGAGACCCCGATCACGGTCCCCGTGCCGCCGCTTTCGCCCTGGATCTGCGGGGGCTCTTGTTCGACCTGCCTGACCACGAGTTCCGGCTATTGCACCGGGCTTGTGCCGGGCACACTCACGAGCGGACTCATCCCAACGTCACGATCCAGACCTGCTGGGACCCCGACCGGCTCGACCTTGGTCGGGTTGGCATCACCCCGCACCCGAGCCTCCTCTGCACGGATTTGGCGAGGCGCCCCGACATACTCAAGTGGGCCGATGGCAGGGCGACCCTCGGCGTCGTCCCGGAGTTCGTCAGGACGGCATGGGGGATCTTCCAGCCGTAGGGGATCGGCCCGCAGGATGTTCGTCAGACCCGGCTCTTCGGACCGGCGGCCCGCTCGTCGCCGTAGTGCCGGTCGTATTCCTCACGGAGCCGCTCCCCCAACGACTTCAATGCCAGATACTCGGGGGTGGTCTTGTCGGGATACTCCCTTGGATCGCCGAGTTCGCAGTCGATCACGTCCATCAGGCACTCCAGATCCCAGCGGTACAGGGTGATCGGCCGAGTCCCTTTATACGCCTCAATCTTGCGGTCGAGGCCAAATGCCTCAGCCATCGAGCCGGTATGCCGCTTCAATTCCCGCAGTTCGTCGCCGGTGATCAGCACCTTGTGGCGGATGTCTCGGCGTCCAGGTTTCATGAAGAAGCCCCTATTTCGTCATCAGATTGGTCGTGGTGCCATCGCCCGAGGAACGGCGACTTCGACTTCTTCTTCGCCATCGTGTCTCACTAAGCCTCAATGCCAGTTCCAGAACCAGTAGCCGTAGTCACCGATCAGCTTACGGTTCCCCACGGCGTCGTCGAGTTCGGACAGCGGGAGGGGAAAAGGCTTCTCACGATCACGAGCTTCGCAGAGCAGCCCTTCCTCTTCGTCCAGCTCGGACTCCTTGGGGTCGATCAGTCGGCTGACGGTTAGCGTCGTGCCGTCGCTTTCGGTCTTTGCCTTGAACGGAAACCACAGGTTTGCTGCCAGGTAACGGTAGTAGGCCAGAAGGGTCTTCCGGCTGACATCGGGGAGCGGGTCGTCGTGTGTCAGCCCAAGGGCCATGCGGACCCGATCGTCTTGGTCCTTCTCCGAAAGCGGCTTTGTGATGATCGATGTTGGCCGCTCGATCGGAACGGGGGTGCCGTCATCGTGCTCGATGTCTTCCTCACCCACCCAGCACCGCCACCGCTTGCACAAACCGCCTTGTAAGCCGCTTCATCGTCGTCTCTCCTTGCGTAGAAAGGACAACCTCGTCGATTCGACCTCGCACGCTGGGGCGATCACGACCGCACTCCGGCTCCCCTGTCACGAGCGAACTCACGTTATGTTACCATGACCGATAGATACCCAAAAGCAATTTTTCAGGGCGCTCTCGATTGTTCTCGAACCTGCAAGCCTTCCGAACAGGCCCACTGTGTCTGCTTAGGTATTTGCCAGGCTATAAATACGTAGCGATGGTGAGAAAAAATATCATGGAGGGGTTTGGAGAGGACTGCTGCTCACCTCTGACCCCCCGTTCATGGAGGGCTGGGCGTCGGATCAACGCAAGGGCATTTTAGGGCAAGAGCACCGGGCATCTTTACGGGCATCAGGGTCATTGAAGTGTGGAACATCGGAATCTCCGAAGTTGATATCGAAGCGTGGAAGATAAGAGATCGGTTCCCCTGGGGGGTGGGGGAACAACGATGTGGTTGCATTGTCTGTTTCTTCACACTCTGAAGATTTTCCCCAGAGGGCTGATGCAGGGCATCGCCGGTCGCTCGACGGCTGACTTTGAGCCCCAATCGCATGGCCTCCACGCTGCCCCGATCAACGCCGTCAATGTTCTGCTCTTCCAGGAACCGCTTCAGGCAACCACGATCCAGTACGGCGAGAATGGCAGCTTTCTGGATCACTGGGGACGCCTGGCATCTTGTTGACGTAAGTCTGCAAGCTCGCTACGATTTTTAGGGGGAAGCAGCAAGCAGGACCAGCATGCCACCATCAGCGAGTCACCCAATCCGAGACGAACTAGCCCCCCCAAAACTCTCTATTCTCCTGGCTGAATCCCAAGGAGCCACCATGCACGTCTTAAACACTCCGACCCGCCGTGGCTTCCTGAAAATCGCTGCTGCGGCAGCGATCCTGCTCACCCTCGTCGGCTCCCTTATCGCCGACGTCAAGTCGCCCAATCAAATGCTTGGCGGCAAACCAGCGGACACGAGCAGCGGATCGAGTCGCTACTACGACGGTCACGGGCGTTTTGATGGGCACAGTACTGCCAGCGGCTCGACAACCCGCCTGTACGACAGCCAAGGGCGTATGACGGGGCGAGTGGATGCGTCCAAAGACTCGACACGAGTGTACGTCCGTAGCGGCTCGTTTGCCGGTCGCACAACACTTTCGGGAAAAGACACTCGGTTCTACGACGGCAAGGGTTCGTTCAACGGGCGCAGCACTACGTCTGGAAATTCGACGAGGTTTTACGACAGCCACGGAGCTTATTCTGGGCGGGCGGAGACCTCGGGCGGCACGACGAGGTATTACGATAAGGCTGGGAGATATGCCGGGCGTAAAACGAAGTAGATCGGTATGCCCATCGCCTTCATTATCAACAGGTCTCGACTCCAAGATGACCCGTCTCTACTCCACAACCCACTCCACCAACCGACAGCCGGATGGAAGGTGGTGTTCGAGGCGTGACCTCTCTGCGAGTGACACCAGGATTCCCCACCGTCTACAAGGCGATCAATGAATTGAAGCGGAAGGACTACCGACAACTGGCTTATCCAGTTCCAGGAAATACTCACGATGACCGTGATTCAAGGATACACGCAGTCTTTGCTCCTGCCGCAACTTCGATCCCTTGCTCTAAGCAAGCGGCAGCGGGAGATCGTTGTTGAGGATGTGTCACGAAGGCTGGAATCTCTGCTGTCTCACTGGAGCGATTTAGCATTCCGACGCACCATCCTCGTTTTGGGGACCGAAGAGGCATCCTTCTGGGAACCTTCCACTGCCAGTCTGGAAATCCGCTCGCTGGTCGTTGTTACTATCAGAAATAGCTTGATTGAAGACCTCGGCGCATCCCATCCATATACCAAGGTGCTGGAATCACGGAAAAAACAGCTTCGAGATGAGCAAATGCCTTCGATTACGAGCGAAGCCACGAAATATTTTGAAGCAGCGAATCTCGACGCTGTGCAGGTTCAGCCCAAACGGGATCTGTTTGGCGATCTACGTCGTCGATTTCCGAATGCATGGCATGCCTTGTCACTTCTTAGCGGTTCATCCGAGAATGAGATTGCCTGCGAACTGCCGATCGTGGAAGCCGAATCGATGGATTGTCCGGCTTCAAAGTGGGAGGTTCAGCACCGCAACGTGGTTGCGAGCGGAATCGATCCGAGGTTGGACGCACACCTTGTGGACATGCTGAGACAGATCAAGCGAAGAGAAGTTCAGATGTTTTTTTCGCCCTCCTTCAAGTTCATCACAAGGAACCCTGAGAAGCTACTCTCCGTCATAGATTATGTTCTGCGATATGGTGGAACGCTGATGACGCTGAACTATCTCTTATCGCCCACCTATCTCGCTCGCCGAAATCCGTTGATTCGTCCGGCCCATTACACGTCTGAGACTGAGGCGCAAGTGGCCAGCCCTGCAGGTCTTAGCGAACGACACAAGGAGTTGCTGGCTTCGCTGTTTGGTGATGGCTGACATCGAACGCCGCTCTTCTGGCGGAACTGCCCCCCAGGGGTCGATCCCTGCGGCGAACGAGGCGAGTTTCACACGTTCTGTTATCGCTGCCCAGAGTTCCGCACTGACATGCTGGTGAACGTAGGCGATGTCGTTGAGCGAGATGGGTTCTGGTTCGCCGATCTCCGACCGACAGAGACCACTTGCGACGAGCATCCGGGCTATTGGAGCTTTTTCTTGGATCGTTGAGTTCCGTCATGGCTATCATCGGTGAGTGGTTCCGTCTTCGAGATCCACCAGGTCGGAGGAGAAAACATGTGGCGTTGCCCGAAGTGCCGATCCAAAGTCGATGATTCGTTCGAGGTTTGCTGGTCATGCGGGACGACCGCTGATGGCATCGAAGACCCGAACTTCGTCACCGCCGATGAAGCCGATCCGATTCCAGATGAAAAGATTCCCGAGGGAACCGATGTCGATGATCCTTTCGCAGACTTTGCAGGGACACCCATGCCAGCTCTCGTCGAATGCTACATGGCAGGCAATACGATCGAGGCGAAGTTCATCGCCGACCAGTTGATGGAACAAGGCATCCCAGCAATCGCCGACAAGATCGAGATCAACTTGACGATGGGCGGTTATCAGCCACAAATGTGGGGATATGGACCGAAGGTCCGTGTGCGAGGATGATCTTCCACGAGCCCAAGCCTGGCTCAAAGCCTACGAGCATCGTCGGAAGTCCAGGCAAGACAATCTGGACTGAGCGTTTGATTCAGCGCCATGACTTCCCCTTGGCTAATCCTGAAAGACTCTGGAACGACATCCGTATTACCAGGGCGGAGGACGACGATGAGCACAGCGACAACGACCACCTTTGAGGTCTCCAACGTCAAGCGGGCGACGCAGCCGCTGCCCGAGGTTCCCTACAAGGAGGCGGTGGAGGCACTGCTCACATCGAACAAGCCTCTGAATTGCCCCGGAGGCATCGAGGTGAAGCGGAGCCAAGGTCTCCCGCACGTCCTACCAGAAGCTCCCGCCTCACGCCCGGTCGAAGCCTGCTCCAGATACCATGGTCGGCTGCTGGAACGGGTGGCGTACCACCCGGTGGTAGCCGCCGCTCATCGTGCCTTCATGGATCACCGCCCACTATGCCTCTCGCCCGATATGATCTGGCTGATGATCATTCAGGGGGTCGCCAATCACATCAACGCCCACGCCGAGGAGCTACGACCGAGGATTGTCAGCCACCAGGGGAAGGTCACAATCCAAGTGCAGCGAGACGATTTCGTCAAGGGCTCGCCTGAGAATCCGTGGTCCGAGGTCTTCAACGAGTTCTCTGTGCAGATCCGGGATCATGTCGGACCAAACATCAACTTGTTCCTGCCAGCTTTTTCCACGACAGGTCCGGTGGAACGAGCCGCAGCCGAGGTCGTGCTGCTCGACGCCATGCAGTCCTACTTCGAGTACGTCGTCCGTACACTCTGTGGCATCCCCACCATCACCCTGGAGGGGACACACGAGGACTGGAAGGCTCTCGCCGAGCGAGTGCAAGGCTTCAAGGCAATTGGGCTGGGATCGTGGCTTGAGGTCTTGGCACCGATCCTCAGACAGTTCGTGCGGGCGTCCCAGGGCGACGTTGCCCCGACATTCTGGCGGTCGCTCTACAAGCTCAACAACCGGAGCGGCGGTCCGGTGATCACTGGCTGGATCACGGTGTTCTTCCCGTACCTGAAAGATTACCGAACCAGACGAGCCACCGTGCCTGTTAGTGAGTTTTTCGACTGCGCGAGGGGAAACCTCGATGCGATGCTCAATCCCGATGACAAACGTAACCAGGGGTGGGCTAAAGGACCCACGATTGAGCAATTGCCAGGCGGCTTGTCCAGAGCACCCTTCCGCTGGAACTACTTGGAGCGACCCTTCGATATGGAGTTCCTCGGCGGGTTTGTGGGTGTTGCTCAGGACCAGGAGACGCTCACGCTGCGACCCGAGATCGGCTGGGCTGTGAGAGAAGCACCGGCGACTGGATGATCTGACCTCCCAGGGGCAATGGAAACCGCTAAGAAGTCGGTGTTTCGACATTCGCCGCTCGGAAAATCCGCTTCCTGGCAAGGTTCGGCGTCACCCGACCCCCGCACCCAACGCCGTAAGGCATTTTTTTTCGACAAAATAGGGGGTTTTGGCAGATTTTTGCCCAGCGTAGGTGACGGGGGATGAATGGGCAGCGATCCGCATGCTAAGAAACCCTGAAAAAATAGGGAATTTACACGTGCTTCCAATTCGCCGCCCACCCAGAATGCTTAACGGCGTTGCCCCACGCCCCACGCC
>Ga0208043_1001057_pt1 | contig 10928 bp, 8 predicted proteins | sample Sb_taG_12_FD_187710 | JGI IMG/M metagenome (GOLD analysis project Ga0208043, IMG submission 187710) | Peat soil microbial communities from Weissenstadt, Germany - Sb_50d_9_AC metaG (SPAdes) (version 2) | ecosystem: Environmental > Terrestrial > Soil > Wetlands > Peat | place: Germany... | reverse complement strand
CGACGTCCGGTAGCGGACCCGGTAGTCCTTCGCCGCGCCCTGCTTGAAGCGCTCGAAGGTCTTAAGCACCGCGGCGCTGTAGTCGGCTTCATCCTGGTAGCGGCTGACGTCGACTCGGCCGCCCTTGATGCGGGTGCAGTAGCGGATATGTCCGAGGGCGCCCTTCCGGTCCCTCGTATCGCTCACGAGAGCGGTGAACTCCGCCGAGGCCACATAGGAGGCGAGGTACTCCCGGAAGGCCAGGAGGCCGCGGGAGCTGATCTGCGCCGAGGCGAGATGCCCGGCCAGGGACTGCACCGCGTCGCAGTAAATGGCCGCCGCGTCCAGGAGCCAGCCCTCCCGCTGGTAGTGGTACTGCATCTTCGCCAGCTGATGGAGGTGGGCGCGTACCTGGTGCATGAGGTCGGCGAAGCGCTCGACCTGATCGAACAGGGCAGGGTTCTCCAGGTCCTGGAAAACCTCTTGGCGGTAGCGCACGGCGTCGACATCGCGCAGGTGGCCGTAGAGAACGGTCGTGATGAGGTCACGCTCCTCGCGATCACCCGCGATCGCCGCCACGATCTGGTCGAGGTTCAGATCCGACGCGAAGGAGCGATCCTCGTCCTGCCCCTCGGCGCCCCGGGCCGCCGGCGCCTCCTCGAACAGCAAGCTGAGAAAGTGACCACCATCTTCTGGCGGTGAACCGCCGGCCTGCGGCAGGCTTAGGCTCCTCGATGCTCGCTGCGCCATGACATGCCCTCCTGTGTTCCGGCCACTAACGCGGTCAACAGGAGCCATCAGCCATTAGGGCGACTCCGGCGAGCTCCATCGCCTTGATCCTGATTCTACGGCCACGCTGGCCGCGATCGGCTTACGGGACAGCCAGCATTGTTCTCACCGCTAACCATCACCCGGCGGTTCGGGGTCTATGCTGGCCCCGGCCTAGACCGAAGTTACGTCGGCTTAGCCCGGTCATGCCCCCGCCGCGGCCGGACAGCCGCTCCCGAGGCCGTCACCGTCCGGTGTCGGCGAGGGCCGTCGCTGTCGCCTCGCCGGTGCCGAAGATGCGCCGGTAGGAGTCTTCGCCGTAGCTCGTGGGCAGCGGCTCGCCCTCGGCGAGCTTGAACGTGCGCCGGCCGTCCGGCTGCTGCCGCTCGGCCCGGAGGAACAGCGCCGTGTCCAGCCGCTGGGCGTGGAAGCCGTGCGCGAGGTCGTACATGTGGGTGACGAAGAAGACCTTGATCTGCTTGTCGAGCATGGCGTGCACGACCTGCCGGGCGATTTCCGATCCTTCGCGCTCGTTGGTGGAGGCGAACGATTCGTTGCAGAGCAGGATCGAGCCGGGCGTGATCTGCCCGGCGATCTCGCTCATCCTGGCGAGCTCCTCGTCGAGCTTGCCGCTTCGCATCGTGGCGTCCTCTTCGCGTTTGTAGTGCGTGAAAACGCCGGCGCACACGCCGGCCCGGAACGACTGCGCGCCGACGAACATGCCGCTTTGCATCATCAGGTGGGCAAGGCCCAGGCTGCGCAGCAGGGTCGACTTCCCGCCCTGGTTGGCACCGGTGATCATCACCAGCGATTTGCCGTCGGCGCTCACCTCGTTACCGACGGCCCGGTCCGGGAGGTGGAGCGTCAGGCAGACGTCGTAGATGCCCTCCGCGGCGAGCGTGCGCTGGCCCGCGGGGAGCGGGACGGGGAAGCAGGCCGGCTCGCCCTTCGCGTCGAGCCGCTCGCGCAGGTTGAGGCAGCCGAGATAGAAGGCGAGCTCGATCCGGAGCATGCTGAAGAAGCTCTTGACGTGATCGGCGGACTGCGCGACCGCGTCCGCGACGCGGTTGATCCCCTTCCCGCGGATCTCCTCCAGCGCCCGGAAGCCGTTCTCGTCGCGGGCCGGGATCATGAAGGTGTAGCCCGGTGAGCGGGTCCCGAACGAGAGCCGCTCGGTCCAGCGCTGCTCCCGCTGCGTCCGGACGATGTAGCGGCGGCCCTTGTTGCCCTGGCCGAGCGCAGCACTCTCGAGCACGCCGCGCTTGAACTCCAGCTCGCGCAGATGATGCTCGACCGTCTGCAGGTAATCATCTGACAGCTCCTCCCCGAGCATCGCGAAGAACCGCCTGAACCCTTCCGAACCGAAATTCCCGGCATGCTCCTCCGCGACCTGCCGGAGCCGCCTGAGGATCTCGACCTGCAGCGTCAGCACCTGCACCGACCGGGAAATAATGCTGTCGGGCGACGCCAGATGCCACAGGGAACGGACCTGCCTCTCATTCTCCAGGGCATCGATCGCGAGCTCGTAGAGTTGCCTGACCGTCCCGGGGTGCTCAAGGCAGTCCGCGAGCACCCGCTGGCGGTACACGACCGCGTCGGGATCGCTCAGGCTCGACAGGACGCCCCGCCTGGCCACCTCGAACAAGAACTCGTCCCCGGCCGCCATCGCGTTCCACAGCGTCTGCAGCTCCAGATCCTGCGTCAGCACGTCGTCGCTTCCCGGCGCCGCCGCGCTCGGGCCGGGGCTCCGCCCGCGCTGAAGGTCCCGCCTGACGTTGGCGAGCGCGAACAGGTCGCCGCTCGCCATCGCACCGAAAATCGCGTCCCGCAGTCCCGGCTTCACGGCGAAATCCCGGTCTTTGTGCAGCAGGAAGACCTTCACGAGCCGATCCTCTCTATCAGGCGCTGGTACGTCAGGCCGTACTTGCCGGCGATCGCCGCGGCGTAGGCGAGCCCGTCAGCCCGCTTGCGGACGAGCTTGAACGTCCGCTGCGCCGGATTCTCCGGCACGACCTGGCTGACCATGCTCACGGTCGCCTGGCTCAGCGAGGCGATCTCATCGACGAAAGTCACGTACACGCCGAGCAGGCCGAGGTCCAGGACCCGCCGCAGCACCTCGGTGCCGACGAACAGCGCGTCGTTGAGGGTGGTCGAGTTGAAGCTCTCGTTCATCACCAGCACGCTCTGGCTCGTCGCCAGCTCCAGGATCTCGTGCACGCGGACGAGCTCGTCCTCGAACTTGCCGCGGAGCGTCTCGATATCCTCCTCCCTCTCAAAATGCGTATAGATGCGATCGGGCAGCAACAGCCGCGCGCTTCTGCCGGGAACCGGCAGGCCTAGTGCGGCGAGAAAGTGGAGCTGGCCGAACATCCGGGCGAAGGTGGTCTTGCCGCCGTTGTTAGGGCCGGTGACGACGAAGATCCGCTCCGGCCCCTCCAGGTAAAAGTCGTTGCCCACCACCGTGCCGCCCTCAGGCACAAGCTTGTTCGCCAGCGCCAGGTCAAACGTCTCCTCAGCGGCGATGCCCGTGGCGCGGGCGGAGACCTGCGGGTAGCAGAACGGCAGCCCGGCCGCCTTGAACCGTCCGATCAGCTCGAGATAGGCGAGGTAGAACTGCACCTCGCGGTCGAACCGGCCGACCGTCGCGTCCAGGTGATCGCGGTGGCGGCCGCAGTACCCGGCCAGCGCGCCGAACACATCCGGGTTCAGTCTCGCGACCCGGTCCAGGATCTGAGCCTCGACGTGGTTCATGTCGGCCAAGTCGGGCAGCCCCACCAGGTAACTCTTCCCCGCCCCCTGCTTGAACCTCGCGAACGTCTCTACCACCTCGGCGCTGTAGTCGGGCTCGCCTTCGTAGTTGCTGACCGTGACCCGGGCCCCGTGGATCCGGACCGCGTACCGCACCCCGGCAAGCGCCTCCTTCAGCGCCTGCGTCTCCGCCGCAAGTGAGGTGAAGCGCCCGGAGGCGGCGTACCCGGCGAGGTAGTCACGGAGCCCTTCAAAGCCGCGCGAGGCCACATCAAGCCCGCCGAGCTCCCCCGCGAGCGAGCAGACTGCCTCGCAGTAGACCTCGACGGCATCCAGGAACCAGGCCTGCTTCTGGAGCGGGTAGTAGAGCTTCTGCGCCTGCGCGAGGTGCTCGCGCATCCGCCGCATCGTCTCCGCGAACCGCGTGACCGACTCCAGCACAGCGGGCTTCTCGAGGTCGCGCAGCACCTCATGCCGGTAGCGGACGGCGGCCACGTCGTGCAGCGGCGCGTAGAAGAACGGCTTCAGCTCATACTGCTTCCGGCTAGCGGTCATCCACTCCAGCACCTGATCCAGATTCAAGTCGGCGAAGAAGTCCGGCTCCGGCAGCCCGTCGACGCCAGCGCCGCTCGCGGGCTGCTCGAAGAGGACACTCTGGAAACGCGCTTCGCTCGCCTCGAGAGGCGACCTCACGCTGGCGGACGCGCCACCTGCCGAGAACGGCGAACCAGAACCATCCTGGCTGGAACTCATCATCAGCTTCCACCGTTTCCGATCCGGCTGGGAGGTCTACCTCGGCGCCGCGGCCTGGTCCAGCAAGCACGTGACGTGACGCAACGCCGCTTCCCGTTCGGCCAATTCTTTTTTCTTCTCCCCTGCCTCGGCTGCAGATGCTTCCCGAAGCTCCGCCGCGGCCTGCAGCGCGGACCGTATCCGGTCGGTGCCATCGGCGTAGCGCTGCCCGACCACCCGCCCCAGTGCCCGGGTCGCCTCGGCCAGCCGGTACTGCAGGTCCCCCCGGGCCCGGCCGACCTGGCTGTCTACCAGGACGGGGGCCTCACGGCGCAGGTGCTCCCTGGCTGTCCGCCTGCCGAACTCGCCAGGGAGCCAGCGGCGCACGGCGCCGGCCAGCAGCTCGGTCTGGCCGACGTCCTCCGCGGTGTTGTAAAAGAACCGCCGGCTCTCCGCCAGCCGGCCTTCCGGCTCGGGGACGGCGAGTTCCAGCCCGAGCAATTCGGCGGCGGACTCGCGGAGCACGTCGAGCTCGGCCTTCAGGTCCGCAGCCAGGCGGGCGTCTACCGCGGCCAGTCCTTGCTCGATGGCCTCCCGCTGCCGCTGGCGCCAGGCCTCCGCGGCGGCCACGGTGAACGCCGCCAGCCGCTCCCGGCCCCGCCGCTCTATCTCGGCCGCCGCCGCGTCGCGCAGCTCGCCGTCGAACAGTGCGTCAAGCTGTCCGCCGACCTCGCGGCCCAGCCGCGCGCTATCCGCCTCGGCCGCGTCATTGAGCGCGAACAGCAGCCGGCCCGACTCGCCAGTGACCACGGTCACGGCATCGCGGCCGTGCACGGCCACCTCGGCCAGCCGCTCGCTGAACTGCCGCACCCGCCCGGCCGCGTCGCCAGCACGCATCTCGGCCGCCCGGCGGGTCACGGCCACCTCATCCAGCAGCGAGCTGGCGATCCGGCGGGCCTGCGCGATCGCCGACACGCGCAGGTCCGACCTCCCCTGGGATGCCAGATACGCCGTGAAATCGGCTGCGAACGCGGCGAACCCAGGATCACCGCCGTCCAGGGCGGCACACGCCGACATCGCGTATACCTTGGCGGGATGGGCGGCCTCGCCGAGCACCCGCCGGGTGAACTCCAATGCCTCCGCCAGTCCCGGCTCATCGAGGTAATCGGCCTTGTTCAACACCGCGAACGTCGTCACCGACAACCGGGCGACCCGGCCCAGCAGGCCTCGCTCACTCGCGGACACCGGCGGGTCGGCGGTCAGCACGAACACGGCCGCGTCCATCGACCGCAGCGCCTCATGGGCCGTCTGCGTATCCCATTCGAACACCGACCCGGTGCCCGGCGTGTCGACCAACTCCACCCCGCCTTCCAGTACCGGCGCGGCCACGTACACGGTCACGCCCGCGATCCGGCGGCGGTTCCCGGGATTCCCGCGCTCGGTTACCAGGTCGCCGAGCGCGGCCAGGAAGTGCTTCTCGTCATGTCCGTCGAGGAACCTCACTTCCGCCCGCTCGTCGTCGCCGTACCGCACCGTCGTCGTGACAGCAGTCAGCGGAGTCACCCCAGCCGGCAGCACGGCGCGGCCCAGCAGCGCGTTGATCAGCGTGCTCTTGCCCCGCTTAGCCTCACCGACAACCAGGACACGCAGCCGCGCCGCATCCAGCCGGTCCAGCAGCGCCGCCAGCTGCTCCCGGTCCCGTTCGGTCCCCAGCGCAGCCAGCTCGTCCAGCGCGCTGACCAGAGTGCTCTCGCCGTCCGGCATCGGCGCCAACCTCCTACCCGCGTCAGGTGATACGCCTGGTAGGGACCGTTGGCGGCGGCGCCGCGTTCGCGTTGCCCGCGGATGCCGCGGGTGCCAGCGCGGCGAGCCCCTCCGCCGCACTCATGCCAGGATAGCCCGCCACACGGGAATCCCAGATTCTGCATCCGAGGCGAACCTCCGGTAGGCGGGGACACCCGCCGTACTGACCGGCGCGTCGCTGTGGGGCCTGGGGATGGGAGTGCAGGAGTCGATCATTCCCGCCGCGGTCGCCCCGATGGTCTCCCCGGACCGGCGCGCCTCCGCCTACGGGCTGTTCACCGGCATCTACGGCACCGCGTGGGTGGCCGGCAGCATCGTCATCGGCGCGTTGTTCGACGTATCCCTCACCGCCATCGTCGTGTTCTCGATGGCCGCCGAGTTCGCCGCGATCCCGCTGATCCTGATGGTCCGCAAGAGGACGGCGACGTGAACGGGCTGCAGGCCTGCCGCGACAGCCACCCCGGACTAGGTGACGTGAGACTGTCCCGGATGGTCGTTCAGGAACCCGTGCCGCTGCGATCGTGATCGCTGAGCATTTGCCCCGACCAGGCTGAGGCCGCAGCGGCGGTTCTCCTGGATCTCAGCGTGATGCGTAGTTCCTGCCCGGCGCTGCGCAGGAGGAGTGAGCCCGACTGGATGCTGGCCCCTTCGATGGCGCGGCGGGGGACATAGAGTGTCTCAGCCACCCGGCCGCGGGGCTCCCATTCCTCAGCTGGCGGCTCGCTGCCCATCCGTAGCCTCCTCTGCCCGTAACGATTACAGAAGGTAGAGGCCATCAGCGGTACGTCCGCGGCGAAAGCGAGCCCCATCGCCGCCTTCATTGCATCACCGCTGACGCGATTTCACAACCGGCCAGGCCCGTCACGGCGCGCTCTTTACTGACTGGAGGTCTGTACCTATCCTGAAGCTGGGTTCGGCGGAGGGGCCCGCCGTTAAGCGCGGTAATCGCCAACGGTCCCTGCCCTACGCGGGCGGGAGGCCGCATATTCATGCAGGACCGTCACACCCCATTTTTGGGCGTGCCCGGTGACATCCTCACGGAGCCGTGCGCCTACTGCGCCGCTGGTGCCGAGGAGATCGTCGCGGCGGACCAGTGGCCGCCGGAGCGGCTGGCTCATCTCTATCGGTGCCGCGGGCTGTCGACTTACCGGATCGCGGAACTCACCGGCCTCGACCGGCAGCGGGTGACCCGGGCGCTGCACCGTGCGGGCGTGGCGTTGCGGCCCCGGGGGGCCGGCCGTTTCCGGCCGCTGCGGCGCCCGGATGACCGGCCGGGCCTGCCGCAGCTCATAGCGGAGCTGTATGAGGTCGCGAGGCTCAGCTCACGGCAGATCGCCGCGATTACCGGCCTGCCCGAACGCACGATCCGTGACCGGCTTCGCCGGTACGGCATCCAGGTGCGCAGCCGCGGCGGCTGGAACCGTGAGGACCGCAGGACGGTGCCAGCGGTGACACTCCGTGACCTGTACGAGCAGCTGGGCATGACGGCGGATGAGGTCGGCAAGCTGATCGGGACGTCGCGCAGCACCGTTTTGCGCAGCGCGCATGCTCTCGGCGTCCCGGTCCGGACCGGCGGCGGGGCCGTACCGCTGTCAGGCCCCGAGGAGATCGAGCTGGTCAAAGCGCTATATGAGGACGACCTCATCGCCTCGGTCCTGGACGCCCACGACATCCAGCGCATCGCGCCCGGCGGCCCGATCTGGGAACGATTCCCCGAGCCAGTTCAGCTGAGCGCCCCGCTCGTCAAGGACCTGTACTGGTGCTGCGGGGCCGGGCTGAGTCACATCGAGCTGCTCACCGGGCAGCCGGCCGAGAGCGTACGCGGGTTCATGCGCCGCGAGGGCATTCCGCTGCGGCCACCGGGCGGACGGACCCCGTTCCTGCGGCGCTGGCGGACAAGGCCATGACAGGCATGACGGCCACCGAACCGGGCCGTAAGTCACTACCACCGCAGACCCGGACGGGAGAGGATCCAGTCCGGGTGAAACGACAGCACAACTGGCGGCCGTCCGTGCCGCCATCAGACAGGAGAGACAATGATGCCTGCTTTCAACGTCGCGGGTCTGTCCGCGCTGGAGATCCTGGACTCACGCGGGCGGCCCACGCTGGCGGTGACCGTGCAACTGGCGGACGGCACGACCGCCCGCGCCGGGGTCCCGTCCGGCGCCTCGACGGGCTCCCGGGAGGCGGTCGAGCGCCGCGACGGCGACCCGGCCCGGTACGAGGGCAAAGGGGTCCTGGGGGCAGTGTCAGCGGTCAACACCGAAATCAGTGACCTGCTCCGCGGCCGGTCCTGGGCCTCACTGGCCGAGGCGGACCAGGCCATGATCGACCTGGACGGCACCCCGAACAAGAGCAGGCTCGGCGCGAACGCCACCGTGGGCACCTCGATGGCGCTGGCCCGCGCGCTGGCCGCCGCAGCCGGGACGCCGCTGTGGCAATGGCTCACCCCCGAAGGCGTCACCCCGTCCCTGCCAGTCCCGCACTTCAACGTCCTCAACGGCGGCGTGCACGCCCCCAACGCGCTGGACTTCCAGGAATTCATGATCGCCCCGGTCGGCGCGCCGTCGATGGCCGAAGCGGTCCGCGCCGGCGCCGAGGTCTACAGCGCGCTGCGCCGCGAGCTGACCAGCCGCAAGCTGTCCACCGGCCTGGGCGATGAGGGCGGCTTCGCCCCCGAGGTCACCGAGCCCGAAGAGGTCCTGCGGCTCCTGGTCCAGGCCATCACCGACGCCGGCTACAAGGCGGGCGCGGAGGGCGTGTCCATCGCCCTGGATCCGGCGTCCTCGGAGTTCCGCCAGCCCGACGGCCGCTACCAGGTCGCCGGCCAACTGCTGTCCAGCGGCGACATGATCGACCGGTACGCGGCCATCACCGGGCAGTTCCCCGTGCACCTGATCGAAGACGGCCTCGGCGAGGACGACGACGACGGCTGGATCGCGCTCACCGCGCGCCTGGGCGGCACCACCGAGCTGGTCGGCGACGACATCTTCTGCACCAACCCGGCCATCATCACCGCCGCCATCGCACGCGGCATCGGCAACTCCGCGCTGATCAAGCTCAACCAGATCGGCACCGTCACCGAGACCCTGCAGGCCATGGCCATCTGCCGCCAGGCCGGCTACCGGCAGTTCGTCTCCCACCGCTCCGGCGAAACCGAAGACCACTTCATCGCCGACCTAGCCGTCGGCACCGGCTGCGGCCACCTCAAGACCGGCGCCCCCGCCCGCGGCGAACGCGTGGCCAAATACAACCGGCTCCTGGAGATCGCCGCCAGCGCGCCCAGCCTCCGCTACGGCATGCCCGGACGCTGACAAACCGCGCGTGGCGGGTGTCAGCGCGGCGAGCCCCTCCGCCGCGCTCTCGCCAGGATAACGTGACGCCGCCCACACCGGTGGCATGTGCTTCTGCGGCCCCTCGACTCTGGGGGCTGGGTATCCTGACCGCGTCACGCGATGAAGCTGGCGTAGTACCGGGACACAGGTGATGCCTGGGCTGACGTGCTGACAAGGCGCATCAGTCATCGCAATGCTCTCCACGACGCTGCGACCGCTCAGGCCATGGCGAAACGATGGAGGGACCCGTGATGGGCCTGAGCGCGTGGGAACAGAATGCCCTGGACTCGATCAAGGACGGTCTGGCTGGTTCCGACCCCGTGCTGGTCGCGCGGCTGACCATATTCACCCGGCTGGCCTCCGGTGAGGAGATGCCGGCCAGCGAGAAGATCCAGGTCGGCTCCCGGCTTTCTCGCCCCAAGGCAGGACAGCCCGCCCGGGCGGACCAGCGCCCGGGCTTGCATCAGACAATGCCGCTGCTGCTGTGGCTGGTCACTACCGTGGCGCTGATCGCGGTCGCGCTGGTCTACAACCGCGGCGGCAGCGAACGCACCTGCACGGGATCCTGGGGAACGTTCTGCGCCACTGCGGCAGCCGCACCCAAGTCGGCCCAGGGCCTTCCCTGAACAGCCCATGGGGCCGTCCGGTCCTTCATCACGCCAGGGCGGTTACCACGGCTATGACGGCGACCAGGGCGATGAGCATGTACAGCAGGTAGGCATCCAGGCGCCCCGACTGGAGGCGCTTCGCGGTCGTCACGATCGCCATGAAGAACCCGAGCGCGGGCCGGTACAGGTAGGTCTCGACCACCTCCATGACGTCGGAGGCGTAACGGAGATGCGCGGCCGCGTCCGGGCTCACGTCAGCACGATCCGGGGCGCCGGAGCCATCGTCGCTGGCGTCTTCCTCCATCATGACCTCGCGCAGCTCGGCGCGGGTGTGCAGGACGCCGGCCAGCACCCGGCGGGTGGGGTTGGCGTAGCCGAAGGCGGTGTAGGAGTCGGTGCCTTCGACGCCGATCGTGGCCGAGCGCCAGGCCGGGACGCGGCGGACCCGCAGCAGCCGACGCCCGGACACCGCCCAGGCGAAGAGCACGGTCAGCAGCAGCATCAGCGGCATCTCCACCCACAGCCAGGACGGCGACAGGATCGAGAACCCGGCGAACACCGGCTGCAGGATCCACGGGGATTTCAGCGCGCCCATGGTCAGCGAGGCCGGGACCGCGGGCGACAGCCCGGCGGCGATCACCCGGATCTCCAGTGGCGTGATCGCCGCGGTCGCCAGGCAGCCGAGGGCCAGCACCACCACCGCAGCCCGCCCGGCCGGGCCGTACTCCGCCCGGACCGGCGCGGATCCGGTATCACGGCCCAGGACGATCAGGCCGACGAGGCGGACGAAGGTGACGCCGGCGAAGCCGACGGTGAGGGCGACCGCGGCGCCGGCCAGGGCGAGCACCAGGCGGTAGCCGAGGCCGGGCACCCGGAACTGCTGCATCAGGGATTCCAGCAGGAACCACTCGGACACGAAACCCACCGTGGGCGGCAGCCCGGCCAGGGTCACCGA
>Ga0208043_1001049_pt1 | contig 10976 bp, 10 predicted proteins | sample Sb_taG_12_FD_187710 | JGI IMG/M metagenome (GOLD analysis project Ga0208043, IMG submission 187710) | Peat soil microbial communities from Weissenstadt, Germany - Sb_50d_9_AC metaG (SPAdes) (version 2) | ecosystem: Environmental > Terrestrial > Soil > Wetlands > Peat | place: Germany... | reverse complement strand
CCAGGGAATACGATCTTGACTCATTGTCCCCGCCGCAGTTTGTCGCTAAGGTCACCAGCCTTCCGATATCCCCAGGCGATAGCTTCTTGGGCGCTGGCCAGGGCCGAGGTGCGGTCGCCTTTGGCCAGGTGGGCAAGAGCAAGGTTATAGTGCGTACGGCCCACGGTTTCCGAGTCGGGCCTGGCCAGAAGGGCTCGATGAAAGTCGGCGATCGCATCGTCTGTGCGGCCAGCCTTGTAGGAGAGAATCCCCCGGTTCAGTGCAGCCACGGCGAGGCTGGGATCAAGTTCAAGAGCGCGGCTGTAGTCGCTGAAAGCTTGTCTGGCGTGTTCCAGGGCATCTGAGGCCCGTGCCCGGTTGTAGTAGCATTCGGCCCTTGTAGGGGCTAGCGCAATGCACGTGCGAAAGGCGGCGACGGCATCCTCGAAGTGTCCCAGCTCGTAAGCGCAGAGCCCCTGGAAAAAGTTGGGCCAGAAATCTTGGGGTCGGAGCTCGAGCGTACGCTGAAACTCCTCGGCTGCCTCCGCGACCAAACCTGAGCGGAGGTAGGATCGCCCCAGGTCAAAGTGCTCCCTGGCGGACTGGGGGGTGGGATCAGGCTCGTGAAAGGAGCGGATCTCGCCCGGGGCCTTGGCGTAAGCTCGGCGTTCGCGGTTCAGAGCCGGGCTAGGTCCGCAGGTTGCTTCGGCTTGATCAAGGAGTCGGCAGGCTTCGCGTAGCGCCTCGTTACCAGCACTCTTGGAGGCGAGCCGCACGCGCAGGTCGGCCCCAACGATAGCCAGTTCGAGGAGGTCGGTTCGGATGCCTTGTTCCAGCTCGGCGTCGAGAGCTTCTCCGTCGGGCTTGAGCAAGAGATTGCGTTCGGCCCAGATGGCTGAAATCTTACCAACCAGATTCCGAGCCTCTTCACCCGCGGGTGGTGTGATGCCGTACCGGAAGCGAACAAGGTCGGCAAGGTGATGGAGCTCGATGGCAACCTGTCCCAGTTTCGCCAGGCGAAGCTGCTTACCAAGCAAATCTTTGAGATGCTGGGGTGCAAGACTGGCGGAGGCGCGCTCCAAGCCGCGACTCAAGATGCGAACGGCCTCGGGAAACCGATGTTCGACACGGAGTTTTTGCCCATCCTCGAGGTCCGTTTCGGCCTCACGAACGCGCTGGCGATAAAACGCGTACCCCGAAGCGGCGGCCACAACCAGCGCAGCCAGCGTGAAGGACCAAGCCGTCCCACGAGCCAGGGCCGAGGGCCGCCGCCTTCGCCATTTTCGCCACCGTTCCATGAAGCTTCGGTTGGCGACGCCGCGGAGCGGTAAGTCGTTTAGGTGGCGGCGCAGGTCATCGGCCAGGGTTGCCGCGTCGAGGTAGCGCTCGGAGGGCTTGACGGCAAGACATTTCTGCACAATGTCGGCCAGGCCAGTGCTGATCTGGGAATTGCGACGTTGCCAGGATTTTCCCTTCGCTCCCTCGATACCTGCACCGGGGCCGCAGAGTGCCTCGCACAGCAAGAGCCCCAGGGGGTAGAGATCCGCGCGACCGTTTACCGGCTCAGGAACAGGCTGCCCCAGGCTCACGGCCTTCAAAGCTGCTGCTTGCTCGGGTGCCATCCAGCCCGGCGTTCCCCCGAGCCGGTCGGCGACTCGCTCACCAGACTTTATCGGTTTTCGAGCCAGGTGAAAGTCAAGGAGCATCGGTAGTCCATCGGCCGCAATCAGTACGTTGGAAGGCTTCACGTCCATGTGCACGAGGCCATGAGCATGCGCCTCATGCAGAGCGTCGGCCAGGCAGGCGACGATCCAGCATACGGCCTGGATGTAGGATGCCTGTTCCAGATAGCGGCGGTAGGGACCCTCCTCAGACGCTGGCAGGGGAAGGTGTCCGGCTTGGACCCGGCCAAGGGCTTCGAGGAGGTGACGGCCGCGCCGCTGCACCAGGGGGACTTCGGCCAGCGCTTCCAGCAAACGCGCCAGGCTCGTGCCGCCGAGGTAGGGCATGCAGAGAGCTCTCAGCCCCCGGTCCGGAAATGTCTGCTCCGAGAACAGAGGAATAATATGCGTGTGCTGGAATCGGGCCAATGAGAGGTGTTCCTCCTGGTCGTCGGGAATGATTTTCAAGACGACCAGCCGGTCTGCCAGTGCTGGCTCCGCAGCCAGATAGGTCTTACCCGAGGCTCCCTGGCCTAGCTCGGAAAGAAGGCGGAATGGACCGAGCTGCTCACCAACTTCGGGGAAATCCGGAGCCCGGGAAAGTGGCCACAGCAAGCGATCACAGCTAAGGAGCAGTTCGACTTCATCTTGCCACTGGGGGAACCGGGTCATCACCTCGGCGGTGACCACCTGCTCTCCCGCTTCGCGGCGGAGACAGACTTCCTCGTACACCAGCCGGACCGCTTTCTCCGTGCTCAGTCCGGGGTACTGCTTCAAGATCTCTTCAACGGTGATCTGCTCACCGCGAGCCCAGGCGGCAGCCATCGCCTGGACCTGGCGCGAGACCCACTCGCTCTCAGGCCCTCGGGAACGTTCCGAGCTTGTCAGAGCAGGGTTCCACGACGAACGCACCGGCTCGGCAGTTTCCGAGGAGGAAGGCGGCGGCATAGGTCATTCCTCTTGCGGAGCGGTGCCGGGCGAAGTGCCCGCGGTCCTCCGTGGGACGGCCAGCCGTCGAGCCAGGTCGTAGAGGATTCGCCGGATGCTTCCCTCGTGAAAACCCGTGCGAGCGGCGATTTCTGCAAGCGAAAGACCCTGCCGCTTCAGTCGCAGAATCTCGTGGTGAGCAGGAGGGCATTTCTCCAGCATAAGCTCCCAAAGCTCGTGACCTTGAGCGACCTCACTAGGCCGAGGCTGACCGGCGTGGGGCAACTCGTGGGAGGTGATCTCGTGCAGCGGGCGTTCCTGCTCCAGGGCTCGGTGATGCTCGCGTCTGCGATCAATGAGCCGGTTGCGAGCTACCTTCACCAGAAAGGCTCGAAGGTGAGCGGGATCGGCGAATCGCCATCCTGCCTCGCGAAAGCGGCACAGGACATCGGCCCAGACCGATTGAACGATGTCCATGGAGTCAAGCTTGGACCGCAAAGGGCCGGTCAACTGGCGCCTGACCGCCATCCGAAGATAGGGTTCATAAGCGAGAAATGCTCGCTCAGCAGCAACGATATCGCCATCGTTCAACCGCTCGATCAACTCATCCAGATGGTCGATGCTCATGTCAGATTAGTGGACCAACTTCCCGGCAGTTCTGGGAAGCCAAGGAGTTCTTCGCTGCCGAGAGGATTCTGTCTTTCCGTGGCCTTCCTCTCACCGGTTCTGGATTTCAGTCGCCTGTGTGCTACTTCCAAAGCCGTCACCGTGCTGAGCAGTGCCAACGAGAGCGGGATTATGCGTGTCGGTCCTTGTTCCACGAGTTGCCCCATTCCCAGGGATTCAAGCTGGTCGAAAAACTGGTCGACGGCTTTCTCCAGAGCGGCTTGGTCGAAGGGCACCGCGTTGGCAATCAAACCGGCCGCCTGAGGCAAGAGAAGCTTTGTCTGGTTGCCGCTCAACAGAGGATCGCCCACGCTTACGGGATTATCGTCGCCACGATGAGCAACCCCATCAGCAGTGGAGTCATCAGTCGTCACCAGACTTGCCGAGCCAGACTTGGGAAGATTGCCCTGAGCCGCCTCAACCGGCTGATTGCCTGGAGATTCACCGCTCCGTGCCATTGGGATTGATTGGTCATCATGCTCGGGTTCCGGTTTGAAGAGAGCGGTTAGATTCCCGGGTGAGACGATGACGGAGGGTGCAATCTGGCCAATGGAGTTGCCACTCTGCGCCAGGGCCGCGGACTGGTTGCCCGCAGGGGATACAGTCACGTCATCGGCTTGAGATGTGTCCTCTACGGAGCCCAGTGTCATCTCATCCGGGAGAGGTCTGGTCGATAGATCACGCGCAGCACGCAGAAACTTCCCAGGGTCCCCACTCAGGAACAGGAAGGGTGGCGGCTGGCTTGGTGGAGGCGGTAAACCGGGTGGAACATCACCATGGCTCGGAGGGGCTGGGACGGCTGCCATGCTTTCAGATGCCATGTTTTCAGATGCCATGCTTTCAGAGCTTGGTGTCGATACGGCAGCATTTTCCGATTCCGAAGTTGGTGAAATCAATGGTGAAGCCACCGGGGGATCGGAGTAGGCATGGAATTCTGCGGCAGGAGCGGACAATTCGCCCCACGGTGAGGAGTCGTGATGAAACCCAGTCATCGGCCAATCCCCGGGGACACTGAAAACCGGCGAGATTGCCGGGCTTCCAAAAACATCCACAGGGTGCGGTGTCGGGCGGAAATCGAGACCAATAATAAGGGCTGGTGCCGTGTGCACTTCAATCACCTCGATCCCGCCGCTTAGAAGATAGCGGCTTTCCAGTGGATCGAGATTCGGCCTGCGACGGCAATTTAGCGCAAGGTACTTCCGCATGGATCGCTTCGCCCCTTGATGCCGAAGCTACATCCATCCGTGATTCAATGGAATGGATGAAAAATAAGCCTTTTTTATAGTATCGGATTTTCGAGCAGCGATCCAGTCAACTTGTCAGGTTTAGACGGCCGAAAGCCAAATAATTGCATGGATGGTGTTGGAGCCGTTGAAACATTGGTATTGGATGGCCAGCGGGCTTCAGCGTTTCCGCCTCAGTCCTCCAAGCTGCGTTCCCACCATCCTGCCAGAGAAATGGACTCTCGGCATCATGCATTCCCAATACCCGGTTTAAGGGCCGTCAAGATACCGTAACGCATGCAGCCAAATTGATAGGCCAACCGGATTCGCAAAAGAGTCAGCGCGAAGATCTTGTTCGAGCTAGAGCCATGGAACAAGAATTGCCGATAGGATTGGTTTTGGAGCAGCCCTTGGATAACGCGTCCGGCGCAGATCGACCAGGTTCTCTTGACTCGCCCGGTCACATCCTGAAAGCCAACGGGGACCAGCCCGGCGTCCTGAGCGAGCTGTTGGTACTCGGATGCCGATCCCATTCCGCGCAATCTTCCCTCGCGACAAATCGGTTCCAGCAGAAATCGTCGCTCCCAGAAACGAGGGGCATTCCTGCTCAGCCATGCGCAGACGACAAATCGGCCGCCAGGTTTGAGAACTCGAGCCACCTCGGCGAAAAATGCTTCGAGGTCGATCATATGCTCCGAACTCTCGATCGCGATCACGCTGTCGAAGGAAGCCGGCTCGAGTCCATTGGTCAACCAGTCGCGAAGGAGATAAATCGGGTTGTTCGAGTCGGGTTCAAGGCTCAAGGCATATCGATATTGGGCCTCTGAGATCGTCAGCGCCGTGACCTCGGCACCATGCTCCCGGACCAGGGTCCGCGCGGTTCCACCATAGCCGCAACCGACGTCGCAGATTCGGTCGCCTGGTTGTACCTGGGCCTGTGCGGCGACCTCAGTGATCAAATGGTGCGTGGCCTCCTCGGCTGTTGCCGTGTCTGAATGCCAGAGGCCGTGGTGAACATGCTCACCCCAGATCTCCCGGTAAAAGGAGTCCAGGTCATCGTAGTGAGCCGCGACTTCACCGGTTTGAAATGGTAAGCCTGCCGTGATCATCGTCTTGCCATCCCGTTTTGATATGGCGAGTCGCTTGCTGCCGAGAGCCTCAGTCTGCTCCGTCGTTCCATCTCGTCTCGCAGTCACGGAGATCTTCCCAGGATAGTGTCGGAATTCAAGAGCGAGTCCGAGTGTTTCCCAGGTGCTGAAAAACCCGCGCGCGCTCACGCCTAGGGTTTCCGCTGGTAGAAGTGACAGAGGAGGTCAGTCGCGCCGAGCGTCGTCCTCTGCCCCAGGATGACCCGGCGCGACAACCTCCTTGCTTCAGTCTGATCTCCGTCTTGGCCCTGGATCATCATCCACCCAGCACTCTGGTGTGGGCAACAAAATAGAGACTCGGCTCGCTGCTCGGGTACCGAGACCATAGCGCGTAGTCGGGTGCAATTGCCCTGGGTCGGCAAGCATCCCCCCAGATCCTCTCCCGTCGAGTGCTCCACTTCGTGGTCCGTCTGAGATCTCGCGCTCCTCGTTGGCGCCGGAGCCGATATGATAGTACTCGCTGAGCTGATTCTTCCGGGTTTGGTCGTTTCGGGACTTGGCCTCACTCAGAGTGCCGCCTGAATGCGGCTTCCCTGGGCGGTTGCCCTACAGTAAATGCTTAGTAGGCGCGATAGTTGCGGCTCGGCATTGAGTCTTCTTGAGAGAGCGTTAAGAGAGCGATCGGGGCATCAAAGTGACTGCTTTGCCATATTTGTCCTTCAGGATGCAGCGGAGCCGCCGTCCTGAACTGATGGAGCAACCAGGACTGGAGCCTGCCGAACATGTTCGAGCTCTTCAGGGGCTAGGTCGGATCAATGTCCTGAGCCGGGTTGGATCCGTTCTCTGGCCGCCTATCGAACGATTGGCACGGTTGAAGGGAATGAATGATCCTCCTCTTCGTGTACTCGACCTGGCGACCGGCGGCGGAGATACGCCAATCACTCTGGCTCGGCGTGCAGCGGCAAAGGGATTGAACGTGGAAATCGACGGTTGCGACATCAGCTCGCAAGCGATCGACTACGCCCAAGGGCAGGCTTCCGCGCGTGGCATCCGGGTGAGATTCTTCGTTCTTGACGCATTGCGCGCGAGACTTCCATCGGACTATGATGTTTTGTGCTGCTCCCTGTTCCTACATCATCTCGGTGAAACGGACGCAATCGCCTTGTTGAGCCGGATGGCTGCCGCTGCTCAACGCCTGGTGCTGGTCGATGATCTGGTCCGGAACCGTTGGGGTTATCTACTGGCTTTGACTGGTTGCCACGTATTGTCCAGTTCCAGGATTGTGCATGTTGACGGCCCCACCTCGGTCGCCGCGGCATTCACGCCCAGCGAAGCTCTTTCCCTGGCGGAGCGAGCAGGGCTTCAGGGAACGAGTCTCACGCGGCACTGGCCGCAGCGATTCCTCCTGACCTGGAGAGTGGACTAATGCGGCCGTACCTTGGCCTCGGGGACGTCGGAGACACGGTCTGGGACGTGATCATCCTGGGCGCCGGACCGGCGGGAACGATCGCCGCACATCAACTGGCCACGTTGGGCGCACGGACCCTGCTTGTGGACAAGCGGTTGTTCCCCCGCGGAAAAGTCTGCGGCGCCTGCCTGAACGCATCGGCGCTGGGAGTGTTAAGATCAGTGGGTCTGGATGGCCATTTGTGTGAGCTGGGAGGAATCAGGCTGGATGGTCTTGAACTGAGGTTCGCCGGCCGTTCAACCCGGCTGAACTTGCCAGGCGGGATCGCTCTCTCTCGTGAGCGGCTTGACATCGCCTTGGTGGATCTGGCCGTGGCCTCAGGCGCCATCTTCTTGCCGCAGACGGAGGGCTTGGTCGGTCCGATCCAGGCAGATGCACGTCGCGTTGCGCTGGTGCAAGTTGATCGAGCGGTCACGGCCAGGGCTCGCGTGGTGCTGGTTGCCACCGGGTTGGGCCAGGTTCGCTTCGAGGGAGAATCGCCTGTCAAGAGCCGGTCCGCAGCTCGATCCCGGATCGGCGCCGGATGCATAGTAGACGATTTTCCCGACGTCTACCATCAGGGAACAGTCTTCATGACTGTAGGGCGGAGCGGCTATGTTGGGCTGGTTCGAGTGGAAGATAATCATTTGAACGTGGCTGCGGCGTTCAACAAGCACCATGTCAAGAAGAGTGGCAGCCCAGGAGCCGCGGCCAACAGGATCCTGCTCGAGGCTGGCTTTGCGCCGGTGCCCGCACTTGATCATGCCGCCTGGCGAGGAACGCCTTCGCTGACGCGACAGACACGACCCATCGCCGGAGAGCGGTTTTTCGTACTCGGGGATGCGGCAGGGTATATCGAACCGTTCACGGGCGAGGGGATGGCCTGGGCCATGGTGTCTGGACAGGCCATCGCGCCACTGGTCTGGCGGGGCATCAAGTGCTGGGAGCCGTCTCTCTCGCGAACCTGGTTTTTGCTTCACCGCCGGCTCGTGACACGTAGGCAATACCTTTGCCGCGCGCTCGCGACCTTGCTTCACCACCCTGGGCTTGCCCACGCCGCGTTGGAACTGGTTGCCCGAGTTCCCAGCGTTGCCCGGCTCATGATAGAGCGAGTGAATGCCTCTTCCGCCCTTCCGCAAACGAGTTGAACTATGAGCATGCTTATCGCCGGTATTGGCACGGCCGTCCCGCCTCATCGAATTTCCCAGGTCGATGCGGCCGAGATCGCCAAGCAGTATTCCTGCGAGACAGCGGCTCAGGAACGGTTGTTTCTGACGCTGTATCGGCGGGCCGGCGTCGAGGGTCGAAACTGCGTGGTCCTTGACAAGTCGGATGGCCCCTTGGACGGCCGGCAGTCGTTCTACACGTCCTCAGACCCTACGACCCTGGATCGGATGCGGAAGTACGAGGAGCAAGCCGGTTCACTGGCATTTGCCGCGTGTAAAGCCGCCTTGCAAGACGCGGCGATCGCGCCAGCGCGCATGACTCACCTGGTGACAGTTTCTTGCAGCGGATTCTATGCGCCCGGTTTCGACATCGGTCTGGTCAAGCAATTGCCCCTGCCCAGCAAGGTGGCTCGCACACATATTGGCTTCATGGGCTGCCATGGCGCGCTCAACGGTCTGCGCGTGGCCCGAGCGTTTCTTGACGCGGATTCCTCCGCGTGTGTGCTGCTCTGCGCTCTCGAACTCTGCAGCCTGCATCACCAGTACGGATGGGATGCCGACAAGGTCGTGGCCAATGCACTTTTCGCCGACGGAGCCGCCGCGGTCGTTGCCGTTAACGATGAATCCACCAGGCCGCATCGATATCGAATGCTCGCTTCGGGCTCGACCGTGATCGAGGATTCGGAAGACGCGATGTCCTGGCGTGTCGGCAATCAGGGGTTCGAGATGAGCCTTTCCCCGCGAGTTCCTGACTTGATCTGCGAGCATCTGCGACCGTGGCTGGAGGACTGGCTGGGGCAGCATGGCCTGGACCTGGCAAGGGTGGGCTCCTGGGCAGTCCATCCTGGCGGGCCGAGGATTCTCTCGGCTGTTTCCGAAGCTATAGGCCTGGATCGGCTCGCCCTGGATATCTCTCATCAAGTCCTGGCCGACCACGGCAATATGTCCTCACCGACGATCCTGTTCATCCTCGACCGACTGCGTAAAGCCAAGACCCCAAGACCCTGCGTAACTCTCGCCTTCGGTCCAGGCCTGACCGTCGAGGCCGCTCTTCTGGCTTGATTGCCTGTCGTTCAAGTCATTAGCCATACCGAATGGGCATTCCGCTTGCTCTGCGGCATTCCGTTTGCCTTTTATTACTTGAGGACCGAGCTCCCGCAGGAACGAAATCCGTATTAGCTCGCCGAGTCCCTGGGGAAAGGCAGATCAATTGATCATGGACACTCAAGCAGGCAATGAACAGGGCAACACGTTGATTGGCGCTGTCCTCGCCCGCGTGAAGCATGACGTCTCGGGTCTTCTGAGTGCCGTACTCGGTCGATCACGACATGATCGTTCGGGGAACGTCTCGGATCCACCCTTGTCGGAACCGACGAACGCACGGGGTGAGGATGTCGTGGAGCAAGCATCCGAGGATTCATTCCCCTTGAGCGATCCGCTGGCGTGGACGAGCACGGGGACGACGAGCACGGGGACGAAACACGGCTGAGGGCACACGAGGACAGGTCTCGTTCTTCCGATTGTTGTAACTACGGCTGCCGAAAAGGTGTCAGGAACCGAAAACGGCTTTTTTCGACCAATGTGCCCGATATCGGTTCCTGACACCTTATCTCCGGTCCGCTCCGTGACCAGATCGAGGCTCTCTGCCACCGCCTACCGAAAACCGGAAAGCGGGCCTGACCCCGCGGAGCCGCTCTCTGTGTTCTCCAGATCTGATTCTCCAGATTTGGTGGCTGTCACCTTTCACCTCGCACCTCGAATCCTTACCGACGTCCCGGTCCTGACGACGGTGATTCATCAGGTCGCTCTCTCCCCGCGCTGAAGGTTCAGGAAGTATCGAATCCCGCCCGCTCGAGGCCGCTCAGGCCCTGACCCAGGGGGCCATCGAGCAGTTACTCCGACACGACACCCAACGGCTAGGCCCGGTCCGTAGCCGACGAGAGGCTGATAGCCGGTTCGCGTTTGGGCTCTCGATCGCTCCACTACCCAACGGACGGCCACGAGTAGCCGACGGGGGGCTGATAGCCGGTTTGCGTTTGGCTCGCCTTCTGGATCGCGCCATAACTCTCCGCAGGCGAGAGCAGAAGAGTGGTCGACTGAGTCCTGTTGGCACCCGCTCCGGCAAGGGTGAGGTTACAGGCAGCGCAGCTCTCGATGTCGGGGAATTCGAGGACGGCAACGCCATCGTACGTGCCGAAGGCAAAGAAGAATTGGTGGACCTTGCCGCCGAATGCCTCGACGGCTTTGCGCAGTTCCCCGGGGCGATCTTGAGGCTTGTCGAGCATGGCTTGGATTGCGGAATCCTTATACGTCCACTGAAACAGAAAATGGGCCATGATACCGTTCCTCCCTCTCGCGATCTCGGGCGCCTCTTGGAAAAATGCTTTGGCGGCAGCCAAGCGGTAAGTATAGCACGGTAGCAGTAAATCCTGAAGATCGGTCGCGAAAAGTCTTCAACAGCCCAACAACGGGACTGCACTTTCCGAAAACTGACAGTTGTCAGAGAGACTTGGGCTTGAGATAGCCCTCGCCCTCCCGGCACGATTGCGGTTGCTACAACGCCGCAATCACACCGGGGAGGGACGAGGGTGTTCGCTGTCAAGTTGACCACCGAGTGGGCCGCCTGGGTCGCCATCTTGGCTGCGCCGTTGCATCGGCGACTCGCATGGAGACTGCCCGCCGTCGTCGTCGGCATCCTCCTGGCTTCCGGTCGCCGGAAGGTGGCCAGCTGGTGGCGAGCCGCCGGGGTCGGCGACCGCTTCCGATCCTCCTCCTACTTCCTCGACAGCCTCGGTCGCAAGGGAGTCGAAAAGTATCAG
>Ga0208043_1001044_pt1 | contig 11004 bp, 19 predicted proteins | sample Sb_taG_12_FD_187710 | JGI IMG/M metagenome (GOLD analysis project Ga0208043, IMG submission 187710) | Peat soil microbial communities from Weissenstadt, Germany - Sb_50d_9_AC metaG (SPAdes) (version 2) | ecosystem: Environmental > Terrestrial > Soil > Wetlands > Peat | place: Germany... | reverse complement strand
CCCAACTCTTCACCCCCGAGGTATCACGCCCGGCCTGCCAGCGTTTGGCAAGCAGCTCCGGCCAGGTGGAACTGAAACCGGTCACGACTCCTCACTGGCCGAGCTGGCATCAACCTCTAATTGCCTTCTTTTGAATCGAGAATGGGGGTGACCCGTTGTTCCGCGCTGGTTTGATCCTGTCGATTCTTTGCCTTGCCTCTACTGCGGCGGCACAGACGCCTCCCGTAATCGTCTACCCGGCTGGTCAATACCTCGTGACCACGCCGGCAGCGACCTCCATAACCTGGACTGGCACGTCGGTCACACTCTCCTGGGCGGTCGCAACGCCAACGCCCAATCCGCCAACGCCGCCAACGCCCAATCCGCCCGCGCCCCCGGCTCCCACGCCGCACATCCCGCAGATCGTCGGTACGCTGTACGTGATTCAACTCGTTGATGGAGCACCCACCCCGGCACAGGCGGCGCTTGCCAGTTCCGCGACGCTTCAACCGGCCCTGACCAGGCTGAATGCTCACTGGTACGCCTGGACAACGAAGTCCGCGGAGGCCGCGTGTTGGTTGGATGATCACGACGTCAAGGCCACGGGCTACCCGGCTTTACTTCTCGTGACAGCGAACGGGGCCGGCAACGCTGTGCTCAGCTACATCACAAAGCTACCTGATACCGAGGCCGACGTCCTGGCGATCGTTCAGGCGACACGAACCAAGGGGCGCAACTGATGCCACTCAAAACCGTCACAGTCCAGGGTCGTCAGTGGGTTCTTGGACGCAAAGCTCCCAAGAGCAAGGAACGGAATTTCCTCTGCGGCCAGAGCTTGCATGGCTCGACCGTTCCCACCCCACCCAGCACGATTGCGGTTCCATCCTCTTGCGCCAATGGACTCTCCCAGACGTTCATGAATACCCAACTCGGGTGTTGCGTGATCGCCCACCACGCCCATTTCCTGGCGAACATCACCAGCCAGATCGGCAAGCCGTTCATCTACACCGACCAGCAAATCATCAACGATTATCACGCCGTGGGCGGCTACATCCCCGGCGACCCGTTCAGTGATCAGGGCTGCGATATCGGGACGGACCTCTCCTACCTCCAAAGCACGGGATTTGCTGACGGGTCCAAGTTGCTCGGGTCGATCACCCTCGATCCAACCAGCCTGCTGGCCTTGTCACAAAGCGTATGGATAACCAACGGCGTCTGTTTCGGCATGAGCATGCCCGATGCCTGGATCGACCCGGCACCACAGCAGAGCGGTTTCGTCTGGGACGTCGCCGGCGATCCCAACGACTCGAACGGCCACTGCTTTACGGGGTTCGCGTACCCGACTGCTCTGGGCATTTCGATCGCCACGTGGGGCATGGTCGGGACAATCACGTGGGGTGCCATCGCCAAATACGGTGCGGCCTCGGCCAACGGTGAAGTCCACTCGTATGTAAATCCCAAGATGATTGACTCCACGACTGGCCTGGCTCCGAACGGACTCACGGTGAATCAGATCTGTACATACTTCAACTCGATGGGCGGAAACGTCGTAGTACCGCCTGGTCCGACCCCCACTCCCACGCCTACGCCTGGCACGGTCAGCGTGAACGTGCCATTTGGCGTGTACAACCTCACGATCAGCGGAACTCCGAACACTCCAGCCACACCGGCAACGCCTCCCGATCCAGTGACGATCACATGGAACGGGCAGGTGCTTGTCTTGTCCGCCACAATGGTCAGCGAGAACTGAGGAAACCATGTCCGATCCCGTCTTTCTCCCACGCAAGCTCATCATCCCTGGTCTCCAGAAGGTCACTGTGACCCCCCAGGCGGACGGCTCGATCGACGTCACGGGGAACTTCGCATCCGGCGTACTCAATGTGTCCGGGGGCCCTCTGTCGTTCAGCCTGACCGCGCTTTTGAAGCTCCTGGAAGACCTGGCCACGGATTTACCTGTGCTCATTGCTGATGTCGAGTCCGTTTTTGCATCGACTCCCTCGGTTCCGACCCCGGCTCCGACAGCTCCAACCCACTGAGGATCAAAATGACCGGAGTACACGTCTCAGTCGCCGCGCTTCTCGTTGCCGTAGGGCAACTTCTCACCGCCATCGGCCAGAAGAATGCTCCTGCTTTCTATTCCAGCGTCACAGCAATCCTGGCTTGCTTCCTGCCATCGGTGTTGACCTGGTTGACCCCCACCAAAGGCCCCGACGTCTCGAGCTTCCCCTCATGAACACGTTCACCTTACGGCTCTTGACCGCCGTCATCCTGTTCGTCTTCAGCGTCGCGCTCTGCTCTTACGACTACTGGATGAGCTGGGCCGACAATGATGCGACGATTTCCAAGCTGCTCTTGTGGATCGCCTCGCACGCGCCGGTCACGACCATGGTGTTCTCGTTCTGGGTCGGCATCCTGGTCGGTCATCTGTTCATGCCTCAGATTCCGCTCACTGAAAAGTATTAATGGCACGACACAGGGCCAAGAAACCGCCCGAAGAAATGGGACGATGTCGGCTTCAGGTGCGGCACGGGATCAGAGGATCATTATGATGCGGATTTTCGAATCGATAAGGATTTTCGCCGCCGCCGGCGGCGCAGGCGGGGTGGTCGGCGCGCTCACCCACGACCAAATCCTGACCTGGACGGGCGCGACAATCGCGGTCGGCTCGGCGATCCTGTCCGCAGCCGTGGCCGCTTACCATAAACTTCGTGAGGCCCGAAGGGACGAGGACGCCGCGGACCGCAAGATCCAACTCGACGACATCCGGGCGCTGACCCGAGTGCAGGTCGAGCTGGAGATACGCATCAGCCAGGCCGAGAGCCGACTTAACGAGGTCAAGACCATGATCGACCGGGTGCGTTGCAAATTTCCGAATGCCGAGGGCACGGCGCGGTGCGGCGGCGAGACGCCGAGCAGTGGCCACCAAGAATCGTGAGGCCTGGAGCGTGGAGCGTTAAACACTGTTGCACGCTCCAGGCCTCGCGCCCCCGCCCCACTCGAAAGGCAAGCCATGAACGATCCCGAACCCACCCTCCACGACCTCTCCGGCGAGGCCGTTCTGCTCCAGTTCTCGGCCCACCCACGGTGGCCGCAGTTTCCGGCCACGCTCGCGCGGCTGAAGGCACACCCGATCGCGCCCGCCCCGAAGCAAGCCCCGAAGATCGACCTTGAACCGCACGCCGATTACCTCGAGAGTTCGTGAATGGGTAGGCCGCAGAAGAACATCGACGAAGAGGCGGTCGCCGAACTCGCCTTTGCTGGCTGCAGTACCAACGAGATTGCGCTCATCGTCGGGTGCGACGACCAGACCCTTCATCGGCGTCTTGCGAAGGTTATCGCCAAAAACGAGCAGTGCGCCGGAAGTGGCTCTGTGAGCAGCAGAATGCGGCAGCCAAGAAGGGAAACCCGACCATCCTGAACTGGCTTGGGAAGCAAGAGCTTCACCAGGTCGACAAAAAGCGGAAGGCCGATTCATCGAGTTGATCCGGCAAGCCGATCAGGATCGGGCCGACCAGATCCCACAACACCGTGCTGTCTGTGCGATCCAGGTTCCCAGCACTGATTCACCCCATGCTGACCTGGAAGAGTCGCCCTTTGGACTTGCTGACCGCGCCAGGCTCGACGCATGTTATCGACGCTACGGCCGCGACTCCCTCTGGGTGCGCAGCCACATTCGAGCCGAGCTACCAGATCTCTCTTCCGATCAGCTCATCCCTGAATCCTGGCTCGATTACGCGACCGCCGTCCAGCGGCCGAACCTGCCCCCGACCCATCCCATTCACCGTACTCGCCGCATCGCGATCGACCTGGGCGAAGGCGTCGGCCGCGACTCGACGTCAATCCTCGTGAGGGACGCTGATGGAATCATCGATCTTATCGCCGGGAATTCTTTATGCCTGGCTGATGCAGCAGAAGAAACGGCGCGCCTCGATCAGATCTGGGCCGTCGACGACTCCCGCATCAGCTACGACAAGCTCGGCATTGGCCGAGACTTCCGCAATCACCTCGTCCGCCGCGGACTCGGCAACGCCATCGGCTACGCCGGCAGCGGACGGCCCCAAGACCCAAAAGCGTACACCAACCTCAGAACCGAGGCGGCGTGGAAGCTGAGGCGCAGGTTGGACCTTGAGAGGCACACCGACGACAGGTATCCGGTCTCGAGCCGTCAGCCGCCCTTCCACATTCCGCCGCGGGCTTCTTGGATGCTACTCCGCGAGGACCTCGAGGCCCTGAGCTACGACCTGATCGGCGGAAAGATAAGACTTATTCGTACTGAAGATATGCGCCTCCATATATGATGTATACTCTGTAGATATGTATAGTTTCTCAAAGCAGTCGCGTTCGACTAAGACATCGAACAGCCACCCTGGACCAACTTCCCTCGGGCTTTTTTGCGACGTTGCCAGGCTTCACGTTGCGCGGCTGACATCTTCGCTCGAACCTCTTCTGATCGCTTCTGTCCCCGATTAGCATTCACACGTTTGGCGACTACTTCAGGAGATTGTTTCTTGCCTCGTTTTGCGGCTGCTATGTTGGTGCAGTGCTCAGGCGATCGCGTTCTTCCCCGAAGCGCGGCGGCATTCTTGGCCCGGCTCTCATCTGAGACGGTATGACCCCGACTTGCGGCCCCGATCTTGGATTTCCACTCTTCCGACATCGGTCCGCGTTTCTGGCCTTGATGTGCGGCTCCGATTTCGGCGCGCGTTTCTGCCGAGTGTTTCCTGCCACGATTGCCGGTCGCATTCTTGGCGCGATGTTCGGGAGACTGCTTCTTGCCACGCCAGAATGCTCCACACTTAGCCCGGGCCTCCGGCGACTTGGGCTTTCCTCTTAATGCGGCTGAAATCTTGGCCCGTGTCTCCGGCGACGCCTTGACGCCAAGAGGCGATCCTGCTTTCGGCAGCGTATTGAATCCACGTCGAGCCGAGTCGAACGCCTCGATGTGATGCTGTTCACGCCCAAGCAAAAGCGATCTGGCTTCCTCGGTGGTCAAGCCGTTGATCTCGACGTTCTCCGGAACGGACCACTCGAAGGCGTCTATCCCATACTTGTTCCAGGCGCGTTGAAGATGGTGTGAGAGATGCTTGCCGAGTGCCAAATCTCTACGATGTTGCCACTCTCGCCGTTTCATGTCGATGGACGAGCCGACGTAAACGCGCCCGTTAACCGTGCACCGGATTATGTAAACGCCGGACTTGATAGACTTGCTCTCAGACATGCTGGGCTCCTCGAAAGCTCAGCGGGTTCAGGAGGACGGCCGGAGTGATGATCCGACCGTCTTCCGTAATCATATCAAAGTTCTCGCGTATGATCAACGCCGACGTCGCGCAACGCCGCGCGGAACATGCCATGTCTCAGGGAATCAACATGAACACCGACGGCCTCTTGCTCTGGGAACCCGACGGCGATCTCGCGGCCCTCGAGATCTGGATCGGCACACCAACGGGCGCTGAGATGATCGGCGCCGGCATGTTCGGCTACTGGATCGCCCCAATCAATGGCTGACACCGACCCAAGACTCTTCCCGGCCTTGCCGAATGTCGGCGGAAGTTTCAGCAGCGACGATCGCGCCTGGATCCGTAAGGAAGTCGAGTCCGGCCTGCGCAACCACCGGCCGCGGCTCGCTTCCGCGATCGAGAATCAGGCATTCTACGATCTCGAGTCCGACCGCTACCAGCCGCGCCGCGAGGCAGAGACGGAATTCGACTTCGCCGGCCGGCCGCGCCGTCAGTCAGGCTTCGTCCAGCAGGCCGTGGACCGGCTTTGCGAGCACACGTACAACCCCGGCCCCGTACGTACCGTCGTCGCGGGCCCACGGCTCGGGGCCCACGCCGAAGGCGGGGAAGCCGGGGCGGGCCTGGCCGACAGCTTGCTCCAACAGGTCTACGAAACCAACCACATCGACTGCGTGATGAACCACGCGGAGGCGCAAAGCACCCTGAACGACGTCTGTGCCGTGCAGATCAAGTGCACGAACGACGCGGACAAGCCGGTCGATCTGCAGCTCTGGGGCGGCGACGAATTCACAGTCTTCACCGATCCCGAGGACCCCCGGCAGGCATTCGCCGTCGTCACGATCGATCGCTACAATCAGCGGACGCGCTACCGGCTCTGGTTCGAGGATGAGGTCAGGACCTACCTCACGGATCAGTACTCAGCGGACAAGACCGCAGGGGCCCGGGTCGCATTCGAGACGAAGGACGCGGAGAAAAACACCTATGGCTGCATCCCGTTCGCGTTCCTGCATTACCGGGCACCCGTCCGACAGTTCTGGACTCCTGGCCCGGGCACGTTTCTTCGCAAGGCTGAACTCCGCATTAACGATCGGCTATCTGAGCTGGATGAGCTCATCGGTAAATATGGCAGACCCATTGGAGTCTTTAAGAACGTCAGTCCAACGTTCACTCCGGACATCGGCCCTGGCCGGTTCATGCGCCTCTGTCGCGGCGGTACCGGCTACACCGGCGAAGGCTACGCCGACGGCGGCGAACCGTCGGCGGAGTACCTTCAAGCCCAACTCGCGATCGAGTCCATCTGGGTCGACCTCGAAAAGTACATGAAGCAGGTCGCGACGGCTGTCAACCTGCCTTACACGGCCCTCGAGCTCGAGTACAGCGATGCACCGTCCGGCATCAGTCTGATCATCAAGTCCGCGCCGCTGCTCACCAGGGCCCGCCAGCGGCGGCCGATCTACCAGCACGCCGAGCTGTGCCTGGCCCGCAAGATCCTGACCGCGGCTGGCAACCACTACGGCCAGGCGGATCTGGTCGCCCAGGCCAAGCAGCTCCAGCTCCTCCTGGCGTGGGCAGAGCCGCGCATCCCGATTCCGGGCCCGGATCGCGATCAGTCCGACGAGTGGGAGATGCAGGTCGGCATCAAGTCCAGGATCACCGTCTGTATGGAGCGGTATGGGCTGAACCGCGACCAGGCGATCGAGCACATCAAACAGGTCAGCACCGACGAGGCTGAGATCAAGCCCGAGATGCAGCAGGAGGTACAGCCCCCGGCCTCGGCGACGATGCCCAGCGAAGAGCAGGACCAACGACAGCGGGAGATCGACGATACGAAGGGCGCGGAATCGGGGTACGAGGATCGCTCCAATAGCGTAACCGGACCGGCGACCACAACGATGGGAGCTGACTGATGAGCGACCGCAGAACCATGACCGATGGCAGCCCTGTCACACCCGACCATCGCGATATTAACCCGGCGACTGGGCAACAGAAGGGTTACGTCATCCTCTCGGCCGAGGAGCGAGCCAAAGGGTTCGTGAGGCCGATTCGGCGATCTTACAAGCATCTGACGTGTGGTTCGGTAACGACGATGGGACTCGCGATTGCTGAGACCTACGCGCGCGAGCCAGGGTTCTACTCTGGCACGTTTTGCGTCGAATGCCGATCTCACTTTCCCCTCGCTCAATTCGTCTGGGAAGGAACCAACGAAGCAGTCGGATCTTAGCGGAACCCTTCCCTATCGCCCGGGCCGACTCGGCGGCCTGCCCGGGTCACGCCACACAACCGCGTGTCGTGGTAGCCACGCGGGGCCGGACCGGCGGACCCAGGACCCGCCGGGCCGGCTGTGTCTTCACAAATGAACGGTTCTTGAACGCGCATAATTCACATATGAACGAAAAGTCCGTCCTCCGTTTCCGGTAAGACGACCTCTCCGCAGCGCGCTTAAGCACCAAAAGGTGGTATCCGATTATGCCCCTGAAACAGTCCGGCAGCAAGGCCGCCGTTTCGGCCAATATCAAGACCGAGCTGGCCGCCGGCAAGCCTCGGGACCAGGCGGTGGCGATCGCGCTGAGCGTGGCGCGCAAGAACGCGGCGAAGAAGACGCGGGGGAAGAGGCACTGATGATCGGCAAATGTCGCAAGTGCGGCGGACCCATGAAGATGCCAGATGGCAAGCCCGCGGCCAATCCCGCTGCGCTTGATGTTGCGAAGAAGAAAGCGGCCGAAGAGGCCGTCAAGAAGGCGAGGCAAAAGAAGCCATGACCGCCCACCCCGACGTTCTCTCCGCCCTCCAGACCGCCCACGACGCCGAGGCCACGGCCAGCGAGCGCTTCCACAAGCAGGAACACGCGTTCAAGCAGGGCAAGAAGCATATCCCAAAACTGGCCCGCTGGTTCGACCGCCGGCATAAGGAAGCCGCAGACAGGCAGCATGACATCCGCAATCACATGATGCGGGCGGGCGGGACCGTTGAGACGCACCTCGGCGACACCAGCTATTCGGACGAGCCGGAGGGAGCCCTGAAGTCAGCCTGCAAGACCCTGGACAGGCTGATCGCGGCCCACCACGGCATCCAGGAGGCCGCCGAAGAGCATGGCGACCGGGAGACCGCCGAGAAGTTTCACGGCTACTCCAAGGACCTCGAGAAGACCTACAAGAAGGGCGAGCAGAAACAGCAGATGTTGACCGATCTCGGACCGGCTTTGTTTATCCACAAGCATTCATAAGAAAGGAAGCCGATGGCATCCGGTGAAGACCAAGCACTGAAGATCCTGCAGGGCCAGGTCGAGAGCCTGACCGCCCAGCTCCAGATCTTGACCTCCGAGCGCGACGAGTATCGCGATGCGCTCTCCGAGGTCGCCAGCGAGCGGGACAGCCTGAAGACCCAGATCAGCAGTCCCGACGAGCTGACCGCCGAGCTGGCCCAGCTCAAGGGCCAGATCCGCGACCGCGCGCACTTCGACAAGTTCGCCGAGCTGGCCAAGGGCGATAAAGCGAAAGAAGCCGCGGTCAAGCATCTCTGGAAACTGGCCGACTACAAAGCCGAGGCCGACGAGCCCGATGAGGCCGCGCTGAAAGGAATCCTGAAGCGACTGAAGACCGAGGCGGACTATGCGTTCGACCCCGAGGAGCACGACTCCACGCGGACCGCCCGGGAGGCCGCCGAGCGAGAGTGGAGCGGCAAGAAGCATGGCCTGCCCGTCCCGCAGACGGCACCAGCCGGCGGCGGCCGGTCAGCCCGCAACCAGGGCGGCGACGGCACCATCGTCACGGCCGAGATGCGGGCCGACCCGAAGTTCATGCTGGACCCGCGGAACAAGCAACTGATCGGCGACGCGGCCCGCGAGGGGCGGTTCAGATAAGATTACGCGCAGCAAGCTCATCCCAGAGACGGGCCGCTTCCATTTCTTGATTGCAGGGCTCGCAGTAGTCGCCGTCCAGGGAGCCGTGCTCGCAGAACGTCGACAGATCATCCGCGGCCCGGTGCCACCTGTCCTCGGTGATTTGCCGCACGAGATGCCTGCGATGCAGGTTCTGGGATGAAAATCTCAGACCGTCATTGTCGCTTTCAAAGAAGTGCATTTCACTTCTGTTGTCTGGTTGCTGCTCAAAAAACACGATCACAAGTGCCATTGGGCGACCCTCCTGACCCCATTCTAACCGTTCTTTCTCAATTCGTCTCCCCGCGACTGGCTCGCCAGAAACGGGCTTTTTAGGAGCCAGCAATGGCCAACAATTTTGCTGCATTCTTCGAGACGCTCGTCGCGGGCGCTGACGAGTATAACAAGGCGAAGGTCGGCAAGACCGCGCTCTTGGACGCCGTCTACAAGGACGTCAAGCCGGAGGCCGCCCGGGTCGGCAAGACGGTGGACGTCTACTTCCCCGACGTGGGCCCGCTGACCGCTGTCAACAACGGCCAGCTCACGGCCAGCACGGTCAATCCCAACTACATCCCGTTGGTGTTCCAGACCCGCGCCGGCAAGGCTCTCCAGTTTCAGGATTTCGAGCAGTGGCAAACCGCCGTCGACCTGGCCCAGAAGTTCTTCGATCCGCTCTACAAGAGGGCGCGCGAGTATCTCAACGGCCAGATTGCCGCGCTCATCACGCCGACGAACTTCAACTCCAACGCGCCCGTCATCGGCGCCACGCGGGGCGAAGTGCTCGTAGCCGACCAGCTCAACGCCTGGAATGCGCTGGCCGACCAGAAGGTGCCCCTGGACGACTCGGACAAGCTCAGGCTGATGGTCCACAACAACGTGTACCAGAAGATGCTCGGCGATTCGGCGTGGGTCCAGGAAAGCTTGGTGTCGGCCGCGATCGCGATGGAGGCCCGCAAGGAAGCGAGTCTCGCGCACGCCTTCAACTTCCAGCCGATCTGGGACCAGCAGATGCCGACTGCCTCGGGCAGCATCATCTACGGCCAGGTCGGGCTGACGAACGGCAGCAACGCGGTGACCGGGCTGAATACCGCGTTCACGACGGATCTCACGACCTCCAACACGCTCATCTTCGGCAACGACGCGACGAAGACTCAATACACCATTTCCAGCATCACGAGCGACACCGCCCTCGTGCTGGGCTCGACCTACAGCGGTGCGACCGCGACCGCGACGACCGCCCGCAAGATCACCGTGCTATCGGGTACAGTCAGCAGCTCGACCACGACTTTGACCGGGACGAACACCAAGTTCACGACCCAGCTAAACGTCGGCGACTGGGTGAACGATGCGGCCTCGCCGGCCGTTATCCCGACCCAAATCGCCACGATTTCCAGCGACACATCGGCAACTGTCGTCGTCGCTCCGACCACGGCGTACAGCGGATCGACGCTGACTCGTCAGGCTTACACCAATCTGGCCCTGCACGAGTACGCCATCGCCCTGGCCCTGCGGCCGATCGCCACGCCGGACGAGGCACGCAACGTGGTGGACGTGTCCTACATCGACCTGATGGGGATCCCCCTCCGCGTGATGGTCAGCTACGTCCACATCTATCAGGCGCTATTCGTGACCGTGGATTTCGGCTACGCGCTGGGCGTCATCCGTCCCGACTTCGGTGTCCTCATCAACTGCTGAAAGGGGTGTTCCATGCAGATCTCAGGTACTGTCGCCGCCCCCTCGGTACAGGGGGTAACGGCGCAAAGCCCGGCGGACATCGCCTACACGGCGGGATTTTCCGCGGTCGGAAACGGCACGGCCTGGGTACTGACCCCGAGCGATGTGTTCGCGGTCACCACTCTAGCCAGTGCAGCCACTCAGGCGATTGATTGGTCTGTCGCCGGTGTGTTTTTG
>Ga0208043_1001040_pt1 | contig 11037 bp, 9 predicted proteins | sample Sb_taG_12_FD_187710 | JGI IMG/M metagenome (GOLD analysis project Ga0208043, IMG submission 187710) | Peat soil microbial communities from Weissenstadt, Germany - Sb_50d_9_AC metaG (SPAdes) (version 2) | ecosystem: Environmental > Terrestrial > Soil > Wetlands > Peat | place: Germany... | reverse complement strand
GTTGCATTTTGCCCACTCCTGAAAGGGAGGAATGGTCATGCGCCTTGACGAACTTCCGAAGATCTATCGGCCCGAGACGCTTGCGTTGATGGACAGCGCCTTGGAGCAGGCATGGCGGGAGCTCAAGAGCCGGGGTGACGTCGTCGACGCAAAGTCTGCGCGAAGCCGCCTCGCCACGACGATCGTCGCGCTAGCGTCGGTCGGTGAAACCGATTCAGCCAAGCTGAAGAGATTCGCGCTTCACGCCTCGAATGGAGCGTCGCGCATATAGGTGACGGAAGCGCGCGCTCTTTGGGAGCGCATTGCAAATTCGGACCAGGCTACCGCGAGAAGGGTGCCTGCGGGTGAGAGTGGCCGCTTGGAGGAGCGTGCCCTCCGGGGTTCGCGTATGTATTTAGACTCGCCATCGCCGTGTCCTCCACGTTTTCGCCTGGCGTCCGGGATGCTACTGTCACAAACCGCGGCTAGCTTCCATCTCTCCTGATTAGTTGCCAGCCTCGGTCGAGTCCCGCTCGGCTCGGCCGAGGCTTCTTTGAGTCCATTCAGGCAAGCACGCGCTGGCCCGCGCGGGCTTATCGGTCGTAGCGAAACACGCGATAGAAGCCGGCCGGATCGACGAAACGCTCCCGGGCTTTGGAAAATCCCGCTCTGCGGCCGAGGTCGAGCCATACAGCCGCCGTCTCGGGGAAGTCGCAGATGGTCACGTGATGGTCGATCTGCGCCCACTCCTCCGCAGCCAGCATGGTCCATGCCGGCCGGTTGACGCGCCGGAAGCGCTCCAGATATCCGTCGCGCGTCTCGCCATCGACCCGCGTCGGCTCGTAAACCATCAGAAGGCTGCTTGTAGCGTCGCGCAAAGCCCGCATCAGGCGGAGCTTTCCGTCCGTCTGCAGGTGGTGGATGGAAAGGCTGCACCATCCCATTTCGGCGGGCTCGGGCCGGCTAGTCAACGCTTCGACGAAGTCGCGATGGTCGAGCTCGACCTCGAACGGCATGTCCTTGAGGTTGTTCGCAGCCAGCTCGAGCGCGGGCTCGGAAAGATCGACCCCGTGGTAGTGATGAATTTTCGTGCCGGCCAGCGCTCGCCGCATCTCGCTCGCGTCGCCGCAAGCGATGTCGAGCAAGGAAACCGGCTTGGCGAAGGTCTGGTTGAGGGTGTCGTGAAGGATGGTTCCAACCGCCCTATGGGAGAGGCAGTCGGCATCCACCAGCTTCTGGTAGGTCGCCCATTGCTTCTGGAATTGTTCGAGGGCGCCTTCGTCGACGACCGCGCCGCCCGGCTGAAACTGATGGATCAGGATATTCACCATTCTTGCGCTTATTCCCTTGTTGGCGTGGGCCCATCCGCCTTATGGCTCGCCAGGTACACTGAATTCCCTTAGTACGGGTTATCAAGCCCGATTGGTCTCGCAAGCAGGTTCGTGGCCCTTTTGCTGCCGATTTTCCGCCGGTCCAGAGCGCGGACGGAGGTATGATTTCGCCGTCAGGCTTGTTTGTTGATTAGAATGCCCGTTCCCGTCTGCAAAACGGGCAGGCGAAGCTATCGGCTCCGAGGGTGCAACCTATGACGAGATCCAGGGAACATGCGGAATCGGCCACTGCCGCTCTTTTGCGGATTCTGCCCGTTGCACCCACTGAGATCGATACGAAAGCCGTAGCCGAAATTATCGAGCAGACGTTGAATACTGCCGCGCGTGAGCAAGAGAAACGAGAGCTCCAACGTGTTGCAGACGTGCAAGCGTCGGCGCATGCGCGTCTGTCACGGCTGCTCAATGCCTCGCCGGCAGTGATCTATTGCCGATTGGCCAGCGGCAATTTCGAGCCCACCTTTGTGAGCGAAAGCATCACCCGGTTGTTCGGCGTCAGTCCGCAAGAATATCTCTCAAGCCCTGACCTTTGGCGGCACCGGGTTCACCCGGACGATGTCGCTCGCATCGATGCCTGGATCGATCAGATGTTTCAGAGCGACAAGCGCTCCATTGAGTACCGCTTCCGCCGCAAGGACGGTCGCTACTGCTGGGTGAATGACGAACATTACGTGGTGCGCGACGCGAAGGGGGTGCCCTTTGAGATCGTGGGATCGTGGACCGACATCACCGGGCGCAAGGAGGCCGAAGACGCTGAAGCTGGCACACAGGTACGGCTGTCCCTGTTGCTCGGCGCGGCACCTGCGGTCGTCTACAGCTTCGCTGCGAGCGGGGATTTTGCTCCCACCTTCGTCAGCGACAACATCCAAGGCATGCTCGGATACCGGCCCGATGAGTACATGAAGGATGCGGCCTTTTGGCGAGCGCATGTCCATCCGGAAGACCTCGCTCAAGTCGAAGCCGAGCAGGCCGAGCTCTTCGAGACGGGACAGCACTTGGCCGAGTACCGATTCCGCAAGAAGGACGGTTTCTATTGCTGGGTGAGCGACGAGCAGCATCTCATTCGCGACAATAGCGGGCTCCCGCTGGAGGTGGTCGGCTCGTGGAGCAACATCGATGCGCGCAAGGCCGCGGAGCAGGCTTTGCTCGCGGCGCAAGCGGACCTCGAGAAGGCGACCGAGGCGGCGCTGGAAGCTAACGAAGCCAAGAGCGCATTCCTTGCGAATATGAGTCACGAGATCCGGACACCGATGAACGCCGTCATCGGCCTCTCTCACCTCGTGCTAAAGACCGATCTCGCCCCGCGCCAGCGGGATTACGTGGTCAAGATCAAGCATTCCGGCCAGCACCTGCTCGGCATCATCAACGACATTCTGGATTTCTCGAAGATCGAGGCGGGCAAGTTGTCGGTCGAAAGCATCGACTTCGATCTCGACAAGGTGCTGGAGAACGTCGGCAACCTGATTTCCGAGAAGGCTTCGGCCAAGGGGCTCGAGCTGATCTTCGACATCGAGCCATCGGTCTCTCCCTTCTTCAGGGGCGATCCCCTACGGCTTGGTCAAATCCTGATCAATTTCTGCAATAACGCGGTCAAGTTCACTGAGAGGGGCGAGGTCGTCGTCAAGGCCCAAGTCCTGGAGGACAGCAAGGACAGCCAGCTCATCCTCTTCTCGGTCAGCGACACCGGCATCGGCCTGACACAGGAGCAAATTGGGCGGCTGTTCAAAGCGTTCCAACAGGCGGATGTGTCGACCACCCGCAAATATGGCGGTACCGGGCTTGGCCTCGCCATCTCCAAGCGCCTCGCAGAGCTGATGGGCGGTAACATCGAGGTCACCAGTGAGCTCGGCAAGGGGAGCACGTTCCGCTTCACCGCGCGGCTCGGCAAGGCCGCGGTGACGCCGCGCCGGCGTCTGCTTCAGGCGGACCTGCGCGGCCGGCGCGTCTTGACCATCGACGACAATTCGCAAGCCCGCGCCGTGTTGTCGGGCATGCTCACGAATTTGCGTTTCATCGTGGATGAGGCGCCATCCGGTCAGGAAGGGATCGAGATGATCCGCCAGGCTGCCCAGCTCGGTGAGTTCTACGACATTGTCTTCGTCGACTGGCAGATGCCGGGGCTCGACGGTATCGAAACCGGCAAGCGCATTCTTGCTTTGTCCGACCTCGACACCCCGCCGCATTTGGTCATGGTGACCGCCTATGGCCGCGAAGAGGTGTTGAAGCAAGCCGAGGAGAGCGGCTTCGAAAGCGTGCTCATAAAGCCCGTGACGTCCTCCATATTGTTCGACACGGCCATTGTTGCCCTTGGTGCCGACTATGGAGGAACGGAAACGGTGCCGGCCGGTCCTTCCTTTGACATCGACCGCGCCCGCGGCGCCCACGTTTTGCTGGTCGAAGACAACGAGATCAACCAGGAAGTCGCCATTGGGCAGCTGGAAGACGCCGAGCTCTTCGTCGACCTCGCTGAGAACGGCGCCGAGGCCGTCCGGATGGTGCGGGAGAACGACTACGACATCGTGCTGATGGACATGCAGATGCCGGTCATGGACGGGATCGAGGCGACGCAAGTCATCAGGTCCGACCCACTCTTCCAGACACTGCCCATCATCGCCATGACCGCCAACGCGCTCGTCTCCGATCGCGAGGCGTGCCTGGAAGCGGGCATGAACGACCACATCGCCAAGCCGATCGATCCGGACCAATTGTTCGGCGTCTTGCTGCGCTGGATCAGGCGCCCGGACTACGATGGTGTAGCGATCAAGGACCGCGCTTCGGCGAAAGCGCCGGGCGCGACCATAGATGCCGTCGACGCGCTCCCGCTCGACATCGCCGGGATCGACGTCAAATCGGCGCTGAAGCGAACCGGCGGCAACCGCAAACGTTACGAGACTTTGTTGCGCAGATTCGCGCAGCAGCAGGCCGGCGCGATCGAAGGGATTCGCAAGGCGCTTTCGGCCGGAGATGCGGCGACGGCAGAACGCGCAGCCCACTCCTTGAAGGGCGCCGCCGGCACGCTCGGCGCCGCGGCCCTTTCGGAGGCGGCAGCCAAGGCAGAGACCGCGATCAAGACCGGGCAGGGCATGGACACGGCGCTCACGTCGCTGTCGCTTGCCCTGGCCGCGGCGGTCGAGGCGATTCGGGGCGCACTTCCAGAAGACGTCGCGACTAACGGCGACGGCCGCGCTGCCGCCGATCCCGCTACCGTGGTCGAGCCGCTCACCCGGCTGAAACGGCTGCTCGAAACCGACGACGGCGAGGCCGCCGACTTTGTCGTCGACGCTCGGCCTAATCTGTGCGGGGTGCTGACCGGAGCGGAAATCGAGACCCTGAGCGAGCTGGTCGGCGATTTCAATTTCGAGGGCGCCCTCAAATGCCTTGCGGGCATCGCCGATCGCCTGTCTTTGAACCTTAAAAGCGAATGACACAGAGCTCGGACAACAAGCTGGTGTTGATCGTCGACGATACCCCGACCAATGTTGGGGTCATTTCCGGCGTGCTGAAGGGCGCGTACCGGACAAAAGTTGCGACCAATGGGGAGAAAGCATTGGTGCTCGCAACGGCTTCGGAAAAGCCCGATCTGATCCTGCTGGACGTCATGATGCCGGGAATGGACGGATACGAGGTTTGCCGCCGCCTCAAGGCCAATCCGGTCACGCGCGACATACCGGTCATCTTCCTTACCGCGAAGACCGATGCCGTGGACGAGGAAAATGGATTTGAAGTGGGGGCGGTGGACTACATCCACAAACCGTTCTCAGGGCCGCTCGTGCTTGCCCGCGTCAAGACCCAACTCGCCCTGCGAGCGGCGCTTGCGCAAGCACGCGAGGCCCAGAACCAGGCCGACGAACTCCTGCACGCCTTGCTCCCGAAAAAGGCTGCCGACGAGATTCGCAGCATCGGCACCGTGATCCCGCGACGCTATGAGAACGTGGCTGTTTTATTCTGCGACGTGACCAATTTCACCTCCTATTGCGACAAGCATGAGCCGGAGGATGTGGTTTCGCGGCTCGATGCCCTGTTCGTCATTTTCGAGCGGGTCACGGCGCGGCACGGGCTCGAAAAGATCAAGACTATCGGCGATGGATTCATGGCCGCGGGAGGGCTGCTCCAGCAGGTCAAGGATCCGATCGGATCGGCCGTTCGCTGCGGCCTCGAAATGGCATCGACGTTGATCGACGCCCGTCTCGGATGGGAGGTTAAGGTCGGCGTTCACGCGGGCCCGGTCGTGGCCGGCGTCGTCGGGCAGGAGCGATACCAGTTCGACATCTGGGGAGACACCGTCAATGTCGCCTCACGCATGTCGGATAAATCCGCGCCCGGAAGCGTCGCGGTCACGAAGCACGTTTGGGATCAAGTCTCATCCGATTTCGAGGGCGAGGCGCTCGGGGAGTTGGAGGTCAAAGGCAAAGGGACGATTTCTGTCTTCGGGCTCCGCCCACGGAAGGCATGACGCGGGAGATGACACCGCGGACATGCGATGTCGAATTGAGGCGTATTGCTGGCACAGTGTCGCGCCTGAAATCTTTCGGCCTTCGCATGGCTGCCCTAGGTGGCGCGATCCTGACGGCCAGTGTCCTTCCCACCACGTCACAGGAGAACGAGCGGGAGCCCACCTATCCTGTTGGGATCAGGCAGGTCGAATATGTCGACACCCATTACGGGGTCCGGAACATGGCGTTGGCGGTGTTTTATCCCGCCGTTATCCGCGAAGGATCCACGACCCCCTTCGTCATGCCGTTCTTCACCGACCTCAATCTCTACAAAGACGCCGAAATGGCCTTCGACGGAACGAGGCGTCCGCTCGTCATGTTTTCGCATGGGCGCGGGAGCAACGGCCTCTACTATGCCTGGTTCGCGCAGGTCCTGGCATCACACGGCTATATCGTCGCCGCGCCTTACCACTATCACGCCAACACCTACGACTCGACGATTGCGTATCTGGCCAACAGATTGTGGCAGCGCCCCGTCGATGTCAGTTTGGACATCAGCTTTCTCTTGAGCGACCCGTTCTGGGGGAAGTATGTGGACCCGGACCGGATCGGCGTTGCCGGCCATTCGCAGGGTGGCTTCACCGCGCTCTGGCTCGGCGGCGCAAAAGTCAACGCAGAGAAATATCTCGCCTTCCAGAAGGGCTGGCGCAACAACCCCCAGGTGCCGGAACATCTCAGAGAGGAGCTGCCGCTCGATCCGGAGCCGGCGCTGAACGTGAAAGACGAGCGGGTCAAGGCCGTCTTCGCCATGGCGCCCGGAATTGTGCAGGCGTTCGGCATGGATGAAGCGGGACTTGAGCAGCTGAACGTTCCGGCTTACCTCACAGTCGGAGCGGGCGATACACAGACGCCGCCAGAGGAGAACGCGGAATTCGCCGCAAAGCACATTCCGGGAGCCGAGTTGACGATCATCCCCGGTGCTGTTGACCACGAGATCTTCGTCAATGAATGCGACGAGGAAGGGAAGAACGAATTTCCAGAGGCCTGCAAGGACGCGCCTGGCGTTGACCGCGGTACGATTCACGACGCCGTCGGCAACGCGGCGCTCAAATTCTTCGACACAAATTTGGGGACCGGTCACGGGAAGTGAGCTGCACGGTTGGGCGGGCAATTTCAATACGAAGATGGCCCCTCAAAGCTGGGCGTCCGAGTAGGCTTCGCCCATCCACAGGCTGGAATTCATGAGAGCTTCCGTGAGCGAACAAGTGATCTCCCTACCCGCGGAATGGGCGCCGCAAAAGGCCATCTGGACGGCATGGCCGGCCGACGCGTCCGAATGGAACGGCGACCTCGAGACGCCGCGCCGCGACGTGGCGGCGATGGTGCGCGCGCTTAGCCAAGGCAACAAGGTTCGGCTGCTGGTGAACGGTGCGGAAGCCGAGGCGTCCGCGCGGGCGGCTGTCGGCTCCGCCGCCGAGATCGTTCCGGCGAGATATGGCGACATCTGGCTGCGCGACACGGGCCCCATTTTTGCTCGGACGCCCGAAGGTGCGATCGCCCTCAGATTCAAGACCAATAGTTGGGGCGGCAAGTTCGACCTGTCCGACGACGCGCGCGTGGGCGACGACATCGCTCGCCTCGCGGGAACGCCTACTCGCTGCTTCGACTTCGTACTGGAAGGCGGCGCGGTGGAGCATGACGGCGACGGCACGATGCTCACCACGCGTCAGACCCTCCTCAATCCCAATCGCAACGGCTGGACCCAGGCGGAGGCGGAAGCGGCGCTCCGACAAGCCTTTGGCGCGAAAAAAATCATCTGGATCGACGAAGGCCTCAAGCACGACCACACCGATGGCCATATCGACAACATCGCCCGCTTCGTGGGCGCGGCCCGAATCGTCTGCCAATCTCCTGTCGGCGACGATGATCCGAACGCGGAGGTCCTGAACGCGATCGCGCATACGCTTGAGAGCGCGACGGATGCGCGTGGCCGCAAACTCACCGTCGTCCGCATCCCGGGGGTGGGCTTGTATCGCGACGCGCTCGGCGAAATCGCCGCGGCCTCGCACCTGAACTTCGTCATCGCCAACGGCGTCGCGGTCGTGCCGGTGTATGGAACGCGAACGGAAGGTCTTGCCCTCGACACCTTGCGGGCGGTGTTTCCCGGCCGCAAAGTGATCGGCGTGCCGTCGCGCGGCCTGCTGGGCTGCGGTAATGCGGGCGGCGGGTCGTTCCATTGCATCACCCAGCAGGAACCCGTTTGATGACGAAGCGCAGGATCACCGTCGCGGCCCTTCAAGCGGCCTATAGCCCCGATATGCAGGCCAACCTCGCCAAGACCGAAAGCTTGGTCCGCGAAGCGGCGAAGCGCGGCGCTCAAATCATCCTGCCGTCGGAGCTGTTCCAGAGCATCTACTTCCCCATGCAGCAGAACCCGAAATGGTTCGAGACGGCCCACCCTGCGGGCGAACATCCCTCCGTGCTCGCGCTGCAAAACCTGGCGAAAGAGCTGAAGGCGGTGATTCCCATCTCGTTCTTCGAACGGGACGGGCCACGCTATTACGACAGCGTGGCGGTGGCCGATGCCGGCGGCGAAATCCTTGGGGTCTATCGCAAGAGCCACATCCCCGACGGCCCCGGCTATCAGGAGAAATACTATTTCCGCCCCGGCGACACGGGCTTCAAGGCCTGGAAGACGAGATACGGCACCATCGGCGTTGGCATTTGCTGGGACCAGTGGTACCCAGAAGCGGCACGCGCCATGGTGCTAGCGGGCGCCGAAGTGCTGCTCTACCCCACGGCCATCGGCTCCGAGCCCTACGACCTCACGCTCGATACCCACAAACAATGGCAGCGGGCGATGCAGGGCCACGCGGTCGCTAACGCCGTGCCCGTGGTGGCGGCGAACCGCATCGGCCTGGAGGAGAATGACGGCGTTAGCCAGACATTCTACGGCCATTCCTTCATCGCCGATCATCGCGGCGAGTTGGTCGAGAGCTTCGGCGAGAGTGACGAAGGCATGCTGATCCACACTTTCGACCTCGCGGAGATCGAACGCTACCGCGCCGAATGGGGGTTTTTCCGCGACCGCCGCACCGACCTCTACGCCAAAAGCATCCTGTGATCGCGCGGGCTCAATGCAGGAGAAGTTTGCCTGGCACCCCCACGCTCTGGGAACTGCACGCCTAGACTTCCGCGGAGACAACTGGCGGTTTCTTCGCGATCTTCTTCTCTTCCGATTGATAGGCAGCAAGCGCCCATTTTGGACCATTTTACCCGGCCCTCGTAGTGCGGGATACCGGGCCGTTCAAATGCCTCCATGAAGAACAGCGTCGCTTCATCGATGTTCCTGGCGGTTCGGAGCTTGGGTATGGTGCGCCGTTCAGGCCTCTTCAGCTCCCGCTTCAGCATTTCATAATTCGCGTCGTAACTGTCGGGCCCACGACCTATCTCCTTCAGCAGATTTTCGAACACGCGGCGTCGGCCGGGCTTCGAAGGGGTGCCCATACCTGTCCATTGAAAGAAACCGAGGCCGCCCTTCGATCCTTTTTTATCGGATGCAACTCCTGGATTTGCGTAAAGCCCCCGCTTTTGCCACCACCATTGCCGACAACTGCCTGCCGCTTGAAAATCGGCCAGCGGTGAAAAATCCCGCATGAGATCACGCATCATGCGGGGAGCGAGTTTCTTGAAAAGACTGTAGTCAGGGCTGCTTTTGGCGGCCGTGCGTGCCATGACATGCCCGCACACGACATTGAAGCAACAACCCCAGGGTAAAATGAGTAGCCGCTTCAATCAAGCCGGCGACTTGTGTGAGAGCGGGACCTCGGCTCAGCCCGTCTTATCGAGAAAATCGCAGATGGCGGCGACCGTGGCGGCGGGCTGTTCCTCCATCAGCCAATGTCCTGATTTGGGGATGACGGCCTCGGTCACGTCAGTGGCGCCGACTTGGCCTTTTTCCTCGACCGCCGCACCGACCTCTACGCCAAAAGCATCCTGTGATTTGCTTAGACCGGCCGCCGCACTCGGGCGAATGAGGGTCGGCCCCTTTAAGTCAGATGCCAACCATGGCTGACGCAGATGGATTGGCCCGTCAGCGCATTGGTTTTGAAGGCGGCGAGGAAACAGCGCGACTTCGGCCACATCCTCGACCGTGGTGAATTGCTTGTCCACGGTCTCGGCAAGCAGGACATCCTTGACCACCTGCTCCTCGGTGATGCCGGGCTCGGCGGCCTGTTCGGGGATCTGCTTCTCGACCAGCGGCGTCAGCACAAAGCCCGGGCAGATGACATTGGCACGGACATTGTGCTTGGCCCCTTCTTTCGCCATCACCCGCGCCAGCCCGAGAAGGCCGTGCTTAGCCGCGACATAGGCCGATTTGAGCGGCGACGCCTCGTGGCTGTGCACCGATCCCATATAGATCAACGTGCCCGAGTTCTGCTTGTACATGTGCTTGACGCAGGCCTTGGTCGTCAGGAACGCGCCATCCAGATGAATCGCCAACAGCTTCTTCCAATCCGCGAAGGGAAACTCCTCGATCGGATGCACGATCTGAATGCCGGCATTGGAGACGAGGATGTCGATTCGGCCGAAGGCCTTCACCGCTTCCTCGACTCCGGCGTTGACCTGATCTTCTTTCGAGACGTCCATGCCGACGCCAATGGCGGATTTCTCGCCGGCGAGCTCTTTCGCCGCCTTGGCTGCACCATCTTTGTTCAGATCGGCGATGACCACGCGGCCGCCGGCCTCGAGGTAACGCTTGGCGATGGCATGACCGATGCCGCTGGCGGTGCCGGTGATGAGGGCAACCTTGCCGTCGAGCTTCATGGGCAGCACTCCTTACGCTTCGAGATAATCGTAGACGACCTTCCCCAATCCGAGCGTGAGGTCGGCCATGATGTGCGTGGCGGAAATGATCTCGCGCACCGGAAGCTCGGCTATGGGCGCTAGCGCGTGAGGCCTTAGGTCAAGCGTTGCCGGTCCCGTCCAGGCGCCTTTCATGACTATGTCTTCAAGACGATAGTCGACGAGCTCACAGATGCGAGGGCTTCCGTCGACATGCGGAATGATCTTCAAGAGGTAGTTCGGCTTCACTAGGCTGGCGCGAACCGTCTCGAGGTCGAGCGCCTTATGCTTGAAGCCCATGGTGCCCGTCGCGACGCGCACCGTAGACGCTGATTGTTTCTGGCGTGCCTGGCGGCATGAACAGGGCGGGAGGAACTCTCGGCTCAAAGAAG
>Ga0208043_1001037_pt1 | contig 11049 bp, 5 predicted proteins | sample Sb_taG_12_FD_187710 | JGI IMG/M metagenome (GOLD analysis project Ga0208043, IMG submission 187710) | Peat soil microbial communities from Weissenstadt, Germany - Sb_50d_9_AC metaG (SPAdes) (version 2) | ecosystem: Environmental > Terrestrial > Soil > Wetlands > Peat | place: Germany... | reverse complement strand
GATCAGGGCGGCGGGGGCGCGGCGGGAGATGCTGCCGAAGTCGGTGGCGAAAGGCAACGGCGGCGGGTCGGGCTCGAAGCCGCGGCCCGCGGCGGCCAAGGCTCCGGCGACTGCGGCCGTGACGCGAGCGTCCGGCCGGATGCCGGGAACGAGGCGGCCGGCCCGCCAGGCGGCGCCGGACAGCGCGGTGCGCACGTCGAGCGCGGAGCGCTCGATTCCGGCCTCGTCGTCGGCGAAGAACAGCAGCGAGCCGGTGAGCACGAGGCCGGTGCCCTCCTCGACGTCGCCGTCCAGCACGAGGCGCTCGATCATCAGCCGGGTGCGAGGGACGTCGGCGGCGGCGCGCAGGAGTGTGCCGATGGCCTCGACCGGCGGCTGGGCGACGTCGTCGCGCAGCGAGCGGGTGCCGGCGACGGCGAAGGTGTCGCGGCGCATCCACATCGAAGCCTGCCAGACGGTATCGATGAACTCGGGGTGGGCGTAGAGCACCGCGTCGTAGTCGTCCCATACGCCGGCGGCGGCGGTCAGCCACTTGCCGCCGCCACGCTCGATGGTTCCGGGCGCGTGGATCTCGTCGGCCGGGCAGCCGACCACGACGAGTTCGCCGGCCAGTTGCTCGCGCAGCGGCGCCAGGGCCAGCGCGGCGCCGACGACCGCGCCGGCGATCAGGCCGTGGCCGCAGGAGTGGACCGCCTCGACCGAGCCGTCCTCGCGTACGGCCGCGACCGCGTCGTAGAGTGCCGCGATGCCGACGCGGCGGCCGGCGCGCTCGCCCGCCAGAGCCGCGCGGAACGCGGTGCCGAGCCCGGCCACGTCCCGCTCGACGCGCAGGCCCGCCTCGCCCAGCCGCCCGGCCAGGTGGGCCGCGCACAGGTGCTCCTCGTGCGCGAGCTCGGGATGCGCGTGCACGAACGCGACGGTGCCGGCGATCGCCGCCCGCTGCGCCGCCACGGCGGCGATGAGCTCGGCGTCGGCGATGGGCATGCGCAAACCCTAACCCTGGTGCCGGTCAGGTGGCGCGGTCGAGGGGTTCTATGAGCCGCCGCGCGGGGAGCGGCTGACGGGGAAGAACTCTGCGCTCAGCTGAGCCAGCCAGCAGGGGCAGGTAACGGTCTCGTGGCATTAGTTCGGCGCCAAGTGACCGCAGGAAGGGGCTGTCCCACTGTGCGTCGATCAGCGCGCCGCCCGCCTGGGCGAATCGCGCGGCCATGTCCGCGACCGCGATTCTCGCCGCGTTGGGACGCCGGCTGAACATCGAGTCCCCGCTGAGCACGAAGCCCGCGCCCATGCCGATGGCGCCCCCGATCAGATCGCCGTCCTGCCATACCTCGATGCTGTGCGCCCAGCCTTTGTCGTGCAAGCTGACCATGCTTTCCAGCAGTGTGTCGGTGAGCCAGCGGGGCTCGCGGTCCGCACGGCATTCCTCCGCAACCCGCCGGAATGAATCGTTGGCCGTCGTCCGTTCCCGGCCGCGCAGTAGCTGTTTCCTGACGTTGCGGCCCAGGTGAATATGTTCGACGTTAATCACTGGCCGGGGGTCAGGTGACCACCACGCCACCCAGTAAGGATCGTCGTGTGCGCTGCCGACGAGGCCGATCACGCCGTCAGAAACCAGATCCTCATACTGGAATTCGTTGATGTCGCGGGTGTAGTCGTCCGGCGCTGGGAACGGGAAGATCCCATGTTGGTAGGCGCTCAGGACGCTGGCCGGGCTCAGGTCTGCGCAGAAGGCGACGGGGCAGTCTCTCGCGCCCGGCGTGATCTTAAAAGATTCCCAGTCTGGGTAGCGGCTAACCGGCATAGCGGGCGGTCCTAATTTACATTTTTTTCCGAGCTTAAACAGAAGCCGCCGTTCCGGCCGGGCTCTGCAGGTACCCTGTGGCGATCAGCCGGGCGATGTTAAGATCAAGAAGTTTCTCATCGACAGGCGGGAAGGCTATGCCGCTGTCTCTTAGCGCCTGCTCCGCATTTGACCGGGTGTAGGACGGAAAAATGTGCTCGAGGTACATCTCCGCCACCGTGCGCCCGGTTTCCTCATGAAGATCAACGAAGAGCGGCACGAAGGGGGTCATCGGGTGGGCCGGGTTGTCTGCGGCATATATCAGCAGCTCGTCAACCCATTCGCGGTAAGGTATCGTCTCGACGGTGAATCCGTGACTGCGCAGCCGGTCAACCAGGGACTGCAGGAGCGCATATTTCGGACTGGCCAGATGATAGGTACCTCCAGCCGCTTCGACATGCGAAGAGATATACCTTATGGCGGCCGCGCATAGGTCAGCGGGCACGAAGTCGAGCGGCAGGTCGATATCCGGCGCCACGCCGGTATCCGTGATGAATCTTATCAGCGCGCACATTTCGGTAGCCGTGTTCCAGGCGCCGGTGCGATGATCTCCGGCAATGTCCAGCGGGCGGTAGATGGCCACCGGCAAGCCCGCACGTCCAGCGTTCCTGAGCAACTCCTCGGCCACGAACTTGGTCTCTATGTAGCCCATGAAGAGGTGATCGGCATAGGCAAGGGGCGTGTCCTCGGTTACGGTCGGCACGCCCATGGCGCCGAAACCAGCGAGCACGGTGGTGGTGGAAACGTAGTGAATAGGTATTCCCCGGTAAAGGCCGGCCAGCCGGATCAGCTCCCGGGTGCCGGTCACGTTAGCAGCTCGCAGGTCCTCGTACGGATAGATAAAGTTGACGATCGCGCCGGCATGATGAATGACGTCGATGGTTCGCGCCAGCTCGCTGAATATGCCGGGGGACAAGCCCAGGTTCGGCTCGGCGAGATCGCCGGCCACCGGCACGACGCGGTCCATGGCCAGGCCGTCGAGTTCGTAGCGCTCGGCCGTTTGCTCGATGCGCCGCAGCGCGTGCGCGGCACTCCGCGCCCGGACCAGGCAATGAACCCGTGCGGTGGTGGCGGCCAGCAGTTCGCGCAGCAGGTGAACCCCGAGAAAGCCGGTCGACCCGGTGAGGAGAATCTCGCGCGGCCGCCGCCAGTCCGGCGGCGGGCCGCCGTCCCCGCGGACAGGCTCGAACAGTTCAGCCTCGCGGGTGAAGTCCACCCTCGGATCGGCGCCGTTAGCGGTGAGCCTTCCCGCGCGGGCGTCGTGCGTGGCGTTCGAGAAGCCGCGGAGCGTCGCGTCGCGTAGCAGGCAGCGGGTGAGCGGACGGACGTAGTTCGCGCTGATTCCGAACATGACGCGCACGCGCGCCAGCATCTCCGCGGCCAGAAGTGAGTTGCCGCCGAGCTGGAAGAAATCGTCGTCGAGGCTCACCCGTCCCGTCTTGAGCAGCCTGGACCACAGATGAGACATTCCTGCCTGTACCGGCGTGTAGCCCCCGTCGAGGCTCCCGCTGGCCGCGGTGCCGGGAGGCGGCAGGGCCCGCCGGTCGACTTTCCCGCCCCACGTCAGCGGCATCTGGTCTATCGCGATGAACACGGCCGGAATCATGAAGCTGGGCAGGCGAGCAGTAAGAAAGCTCCGCAGGCTCGCATCTGACGGCAGATCGTCTGCCGACCCGCCCCGTCCGCCGGTGTGGCGCGGTCGGTAATACGCCGCGAGTTGCCTGTTACCCGGGCCGAACTCGTGGGCGATAACCGCCGCCTCAGCGATGTCGGGGTGGCTGGCCAGGGCACTCTCGACCTCGGCCGGCTCGACGCGGAAGCCGCGGATCTTCACCTGGCGGTCTACCCGCCCGATGACCTCCAGGGTGTCGTCCTCGCGCCAGCGCCCGAGGTCTCCGGTGCGATACATCCTGCTCCCAGGCAGGACGCTGTGCCGGTTCGGCAGGAACAGCTCTGCTGTCAGTTCTGGCCGGCCGAGATACCCGCGGGCGACGCCGCAGCCGCCGATGTAGATCTCGCCCAGCTCACCCGTGGGCACCCGGTTCAGGTTCTGGTCCAGAACGAGCACGTGCGCATGCCGCAGCGGCTTGCCTACCGGGACGGAGGCGGGAGGCCCCGGGGTGAGGTGTTCCTCGTCTAGGTCGAAGAGGGTCGAGGTGATCGTCGTCTCGGTGAGTCCGTACGCGTTGAGCAACCTGGCTCCAGGCGCTGCTCGCATGGCCGCATGGCAGTCCGCGGGATTCGCCCGGTCGCCGCCGGTGATCATGAGGCGGACGCTGCGCAGCCGCTCATCGTCTGGTTCGGTGACGGCAAGCATCTGATGCCAGTAGGCGGGGGTCAGGTCGATGACGGTGACCCGCTCCTCCGCCAGGTAGCGGAGCAGATCGGTCGGCGCGACCGTCCCCGCGGCGGGCAGCATCAGGGTCGCTCCGCAGATCAGGGTCACGAGTACCTGCTCGACCGATGTGTCAAAGCCGAGGGAAGCCAGCTGGAGGACCCGGTCGGAGGGCGAAACCTGGTATTCGCGGGATATTTCCTGGCTGACACAGGCTAGGGAGCCATGGCTGACGGCGACGGCCTTGGGCTGACCGGCGGAGCCTGACGTGTAGATGGCGTACGCGAGGTTTTCCGCCCGCAGGCCGGCCCCGGGAGCCGTGGCCGGCTGGTCCGCCAACTGCGGGGCACACTCGTCGATGACAAGCAACCGTACGTCAGTTTCGCCGAACGCCCTCGCCTTCGCGCGGCCCACCAGAATGACCGTGGGGCGGGCTTCCGCGCATATCTGGGTGAGGCGTGCGGCCGGAACTGAGGGATCAAGCGGCAGGTACGCACCGCCCGCCTTCAAGATCGCGAGCAGACAGCGAATCGCTTCTATGCCGCGCTCGAGGCAGACTCCCACCAGGGTCTCCGGTCCGACGCCCATTCCCGCCAGATGGTGTGCCAGTTGATTTGCCAGCTGGTCCAGCTGGCGATATGTCAGCTGGGTTTCCGCTGAGACGACCGCGACCGAGTGAGGCCGGCGGGAAGCTTGCTCACCGAATAGGTCCTGAACGTAACGCACATTGTGCCCCGGTGCCTGCTTGGCTTCCCGGACGCTGACCGGAGCAATGTCCTTCCAAGCTGCGGCAACGGCAGCCAGGCAGGCCCGTTTGGGCATAACGGCCGACTGCTGCCGCCAGCCGGCCGGAAGGGCCAGCTCTGCTGGCCAGACCGCGTGCTGGCCCTGGTCGTTGACAGCGACGACGTAGGTGCTCTCGTCCGGCGATTCTGCTGTCTGTCGAGTTGGCGTGATGTACGGTTTATCCGTATTAGTCATAGTCCCGCTTGCGTGCGCGCACCTATCGTTCGCTGGACGTGACCAGGCCGTTCCGCCGTGTGGGCGATTTGTCCCGTCGGGTAATTCTTGCCCGCTGAGGGCAGCGCCGACACGCCTTATGGCCTGCAAACGTTAGCGCCGACAAGGATCCGCCGCGTCGACGAGATGAGGCGGCCGGTTCCGACGCGGGTTGTTGTCATAAATGTGATAAACCGTCACAGCTTTCACTTCTAGTCTATGGAGAAACCAGGAAATAGTGATGTGATCTTCGTGACAGTCCGGAGTGGAAACGTAACAAAAACGGTTTACTGAGCTTACTGGGCTTATTGGGGGGTGACGCTACGTGCGTGTGGTGGTGTTCCAGGGGAAGGATGTGGTTAAGCGCGGCGAGTGCACTGCCGAGGGCAGCGTGCTAAGGCGGAACGGTGAGCTTGGGTGGATTCCGTGATATCGCGACGGCATGTGCTGACGGGCTATTTCATTTGGGTGACACTGCTCGTCGCGGCGTACTACGGACTGCCCAGCCTGCGCGTCGAGGCATGGGGCCTGATCGGCCTGAGCGGAGTGGCTGGCATCGTGGCGGGCGTCGTCATCAACCGCCCTGCCCGCAAAGCACCATGGCTGCTGCTGGCCGGCGCGAACCTGAGCTTCACCGCCGGCCAGGTCAGCTTCCTCGTGCTGACGCAGCTCATGGCGACGAAGGTCCCGTTTCCCTCCTTTGCGGACGTCTTGTACCTGGTGACCTACCCGCTGTACGCCGCCGGGTTGCTGATTTTCATCTGGTGGCAGACCCCGGACCGGGACCGGCGCAGCCTGATCGACGCCCTGACCCTGACCGTCGGACTGGCCCTGTTGTCGTGGATCTACCTGATCCTTCCCTACGTGCACAACCCCGAGCTGTCCTGGATCCAGAAGAGCGTCGCGATCGCTTATCCGCTCGGTGACGTGCTCACCCTGGCGATGATCGCCCGGCTGCTCGCGCCTGGGACAGCGCGTACCGCCTCTGTTTACCTGCTTACCCTCGGGACCGTCGGGATGCTGGTGTCCGACGCGTCGTTCGGCCTGCTCCAGCTGCACGGGTCGTTTCACAGCGGCACGATCGTCGACCTCGGCTGGGCGGTCTTCTACGGCGCGTGGGGGGCTGCGGCCCTCCACCCGAGCATGACCGAGCTGACCCGGCCGGTGTCGCGGCAGCAGGCTGAGGCGTCGCCGGTCAGGCTGATCGTGCTCATGCTCGCGTCGCTGATCGCCCCGGCCGTCTTGTTCACCCAGTCACTCGCCGGCCGGTACCACGACGACAGCGTCATCGCGGTGTTCTCCGCCATCCTCTACCTGCTCGTGCTCTCGCGGCTGTGGGACGTGGCGGCTTCGCACCGCCGCGCCCTGGGCCGCGAGCGCGCGGTACGGCTAGCTGGTGCGTCCCTGGCCTCGGCGGTCACCGTGCAGGAAGCCGCGACCACGGTGAGGCGTGCGGCGGTTGCCCTGCTCGACCCTCGCTCGCCGGGCGAGGCGCTGCTCGTGGTGCGCAGTGGCGGCAAACTCAGCGCCGTGGCCACCACGGATGGCGATTCGCCACGGATGAATCAGCTGGCGGACCTCACCGAGACGTGCCTGCCCCTGCTGACCGGATCGCGGCCGGTTTTCCAGCCCGCGACGAGGCTCGGCGAGCTGGCTCCGCTGCTCATCCCCGGCTGTGACGGGATCTTGCTCTGCCCGATCATGCTCAAGGACCGGCCGTCCGGGGACCCGCTCATCGGGGTCCTGGTGGTGTTCGGTGAGGAGCGAACCCTGACGGACTCGTCTGCCACGCTGGAAATCCTGGCCCAGCAGGCTGCCCTCGCCGTCGAGCGCGTCATGCTCAGCCAGGAGGTCATCCGCCGGGGCAGCGAGGCCTACTTCCGCACCCTGGTTCAGGACACCTCGGACGCCATCCTGATCATCGGCGACGACGGGAAGGTCCGGTACGCGACCCCCTCGGCCACGAGCATCTTCGGCGACATCGGCGTGGAGGGCGCCTACCTCTGGGACCTGGTGAAGGACGGCGAGCGTGACGACGTCGCCCGCGCGTTGACGCGCATGCGGGAACATGCCGGTCGCACTTCTTACTACGAGGACATGCGGATTAGCCGCCGTGACGATGTGGGCGTTCAAGTCCAGGTCAGGTGTAGTGACCTGCGCGGCGATAGCACGGTCGGCGGCCTGGTCCTCACCCTGCGGGACGTGACCGCGCAGCGCCAGCTCGAGGACGAGCTCAAGCACCGGGCCTTCCACGACGCGCTGACCGGGCTTCCCAACCGCGTGCTGTTCCAGGGCCGGGCCGCCAGCGGCCTGGCCCGGACGGAGCGCGACAGGACGACGGCCGGCGTGCTCTTCGTGGATCTGGACGACTTCAAGGTCGTGAACGACACGATGGGCCATAGCGTCGGCGACGAACTGCTGGTGGCGGCCGGGATACGGCTCTCGGCCGTCGTGCGGGATTCCGACACGGTGGCGCGGCTGGGTGGCGACGAGTTCGCGCTGCTCCTCGAGAATGTCGCGGATGCTGCTGCGGTGGACGCGTTCGCCGAGCGCATCGTCCAGGCGTTCGGCGAGCCCTTCGCTCTCGCCGACGGGTCAGTGGTCTCGACCGCCACCGTCGGCGTGGCCACCACGGAAGACAGCGCTGACGTGGACGAACTGCTCCGTCATGCGGATCTGGCCCTGTACGCCGCGAAGGCGGCCGGCAAGCGGCAGTGGCGTCGGTACCTGCCCATTCTCAGCGCCGGAATGGTCCGGCGGCGCGAGGTGCAGGCCGCACTGGAAGACGCGGTGAAGAACTCCGCGTTCACCCTCGCTTACCAGCCCATCGTCGCGCTGACCGACGGCGAGATCGCCGGCTTTGAGGCCCTGGTGCGGTGGCGTCACCCGCAGTGGGGCATGATGCAGCCCGGCCAGTTCATCGAACTGGCCGAAGAGACCGGTCACATCGTCCCTCTCGGCTCCTGGGTGCTCGGGCAGGCGGCGGCAGACATCGTCCAGTGGGTGGGCCAGGCGCCGCGCCAGCCGTCGCCGTATGTCAGCGTCAACGTGTCGGCCCGCCAGTTCCGTGATCCTGGTTTCGTCGACGGCGTGCGGCGGGTCCTCGCCTCCTCAGGCCTGCCGCCGTCGGCGCTGATGCTCGAGCTCACCGAGAGCGTCCTGCTCCGCCGGGACGAACGGATTCACTCCGACCTCATGGAGTTGAAGGTCATCGGCGTCAAGCTGGCGATCGACGATTTCGGCACCGGGTACTCCTCGCTCAGCTACCTGCGGGAACTGCCGATAGACGTGCTCAAGATAGACAAGTCCTTCGTCGACGGGATCGGCATCTCCGAGCAGCGGCTAGCCCTCGTGGAAGGCATCATCCGGATCGCCGGGACGCTGAACCTCAAGGTCATCGCCGAGGGAATCGAAACCGAGGTCCAGCGAGATCTGCTGGTCTCGATGGGCTGCCAGTTCGGTCAGGGGTACCTGCTGGCGATGCCGGTGGAAGCGGACCAGGGGGAGGCGCTCGTGCGGATCGGGCGAGGGCTGGTTCCCGAGCTTCCCCGCGTGAGCCGTTGACCACGACGGTGATGACCGGCGGCGCATGAGGATACCAGGCTGCCAGGGATGGGCTCCTGGGCCGTGACGGCTTACCGTGGTGTTATGGACCGTTCGATGGCCGGCCGTGAGTATGCGAGTCATCTGACCGATGCTGACCTCAGCCTGCTGGCCCCGGCTGATGCCTCGCGGCTGCGCGGCGACCCGGAGGCGCTGCTGCGGCGGCTGGAGCATCCCGACGTGTTCCGCGCGGTGCTCGGCCCGCACGATCCGGCCCAGCGGTGGGCGGTCGCGGCGTCTCCCTTCCTGGTGTTCGCCGTGCTGGTCCAGCAGGCCGCCGCCGAGCTGGCATCGATGGACCACGTGCCGGAGCGCACCGGGCTGCGCCAGCGGGTGCCGGTCTTCGACGCCCCTGCCCTCCGGGACTTCCTCGGCGAGCCGGCCCGGCGGCTGTTCCTGGCCGAACTGCTGGCCTCCTTCACCCGGGTGGCCAGTGGCAGGTACCGGGTCCGGGTCGGCGGGCGGACGCGGACCCGGCGGTTCAGCGAGCTGGACCCGGTGCGGCTCGCCGGGCTGCTGGACGCGGTTCCGCAGGCCGAACGGCCCGGCGTGTACCGCCGGCTCGGCGACGTGACGCTGTTCCTGACCGGGGTGTTTCCCGATTACGCGACCACCCGGGCCCTCGGCCCGCTCGATGCCGGGCGGCTGCTGCGCGCCGCCCGCCTGCCGTCCTCGCAGCAGGAGCGCCTGGCCAGCGCGCCAGCCATGGACCTGTGGGAGTACCTCGGTGCCCGCTGGTACCGGGCCGCCCGCGATCTGGCCCCGGCCGCCACCGCGCGGGTCCTGGTGGCCGGTGACGTGGCCGACCGGTTCCGGCAGGCCCGGCGCGTGCTCAACCACCTAGCCGACCGGTACCTGCTCGCGCCCGGCCAGCCCTGGTTCGAGCAGCCCAGCTTCTGAGAGCAGCTACGACGACATCATCCACCACGCTCAAGGCCGTCCCCGCCAGCTTCCCTGGTGAGTTCGGTGAGCCGGTCCCAGGCCGGCGACGACACGCCGGCCGGCGTGGTGACCAGGCGGGCGATGGCCGGGTCCTGCACCGACCGCGGTTTGCCCTCGGACCTGCCGTACCGGCTGGCCATCCACCGCGCGGTGCGATCGGCCAGCGCGGGCAGGCGCGGGTCGTCCGGGGACCAGTCGAACGCCGCGTCGTACTCGAGGTAGATGGCACAGAATTCCGGATCGCCGGTCGCGTCACGCTTGTCGGCGATCCAGATGGCCGCCTGCTCTGGCGAGACCGACTGCATCAAGATCCAGAGGTCGCGCTCCATCTGCACCGTGCGCTGGCTCACGCCGAGCTCGTGCAACCGGTCGAGGTAGTCGGCGACCTGCGCCGAGACGAACAGACGGTCACCTCCGCTGAGCTGGGCGATCCGCTTGCGCGTGCGGAGGATTTCCTCGGCCCGTTCGGCCAGGTTGCGGTCGATCTCGGCGATCGCCGCGGCGAACCGGTCAGGGTCGGCGGCGAGCAGCTCGTTGATGCGGGCGAGCGGCACGCCGGCCTCGACGATGCGGCCCTGGTCAAGCACGGCGATGCGGTCGGCGAGCTGGTCGGCCTCCTGCAGGTACTGCGTGGTCAGCACGATGGTGACGCCGTCGGCGACGAGGTCGCGGATGAGCTGCCAGGTGGTGTGGCGGCTGCGCGGGTCCAGGCCGGTGGTGGGCTCGTCGAGGAAGATCAGCCGGGGCCGTCCTATCAGGGTCATCGCGATGTCCAGACGCCGCTTCATGCCGCCGGAGTAGGTGGCCGGGATCCGCCCCGCCGCCTCGGCCAGCTCGAAGCGCTCCAGCAGAGCGGCGGCCCGCGTCCGCCGCTCGGCCGCCGGCAGATGCAGCAGGCGGCCCATCAGCAGCAGGTTCTCCTCGCCGGTGAGCAGGTCGTCGACCGCGGAGAACTGCCCGGTGACCCCGATCACCGCGCGCACCGCGCCGGCCTCACCGCGCAGGTCGTGCCCCATCACGCTGGCCACCCCGGCGTCCGCCGGGATCAGGGTAGACAGGATCCGCACGGTAGTCGTCTTGCCCGCGCCGTTCGGCCCGAGCAGGGCGAAGACCTCGCCCTCGTGGATGGACAGGTCGACGCCGTCCAGGACGACCTTCTCCCCGTACGCCTTGCGCAGGCCGGCCGCGGCCACCGCGGTTCGTGTCGCGTGCTTGGTCAGTGCGTTCATGCCACCCATGCTCGAACCCTGCCCCAGGGTCAAGGTCAAGCCCTCGCCGCAATTACCGCGGTAGCAGCATCTGCAGGCTGATGGTGTTGGCCATAGCCTGG
>Ga0208043_1001031_pt1 | contig 11103 bp, 7 predicted proteins | sample Sb_taG_12_FD_187710 | JGI IMG/M metagenome (GOLD analysis project Ga0208043, IMG submission 187710) | Peat soil microbial communities from Weissenstadt, Germany - Sb_50d_9_AC metaG (SPAdes) (version 2) | ecosystem: Environmental > Terrestrial > Soil > Wetlands > Peat | place: Germany... | reverse complement strand
TTTTCCTGAATTCCCGAATCTAGCAGGAGCTTGACCGCCGGAGCGGCTCCAAATGTTCAGGAGCCGGTTGGTTGGCGGGGCTGTCCATTGTTCGTGTTCGAGGCCGCCTCATCGGCTTCGCGAGCCCGCTGCTGGGCCTTTGCCAGATCGAGTACCCCGAGAAGCTGCTGCGTGAAGACAAAATTCTTGGGGCCGAAAATCTGGTTGGCGCGCGAGTTGTCCAGGTGAGCAAAGACGATCTCGGCATCGACGAGCAGCTCGCCCTCGAGAAACGCCTTGGCCTCGACCACCGCTCCTTCACTTCTCAGGTCCTTGAGGGTGACCTCGTAGATCAACTGGTCACCGGCGCAGGCCACGCCCAGGAAATCAGCTCGGGGAATCTTGGCGAGGACGACCTTCTCGGCGAACCCACCCGCTTCTCCGACCAAGATCCCTCCGGCCTGGGCCAGCCCTTCGATGATCAGCGAGGCGGGCATGACCGGATAGCCGGGGAAATGATCGTGCAGATGCTCCTCAGCCAATGTGAGGTTCTTGACCGCCCGCGCGAACTGGCCGCTGCGAAATTCCAGGAACTTGTCGATCCAGATCCAACGCATCGTCGGGAAGGCTCACCGCAAGAAAAGAAGGGGGGAGGGGGACTCGACGGACGGCAAGCAGTCCCGGGAAGCCGGCAGAGCGTGGCCAGATACCGAGGCGTACTACACCCCAGGTCCGGCCACGACCGGTTCCGAAACAACCGCTCCATCTCACAACGGCTCATGCGACCGGTTCAGGCCGCCAACTTGCTCTTAACATAATGAACCAACATGTCGACCGTGTAAAGATCCCCGATATTTTCGACGTCGGGATTGGCGGCAAACTTGCTCAGGTCGGCGTACGGCAGCCGGGACTTGAGCTCGCTGATGCCCTTGCCGGTCAGCTTGCCGTCAGAGACCCATTCAGGATCGGCCACCAGGTTCTCGGGGAACAGCTCACCGCGTGGGATCTTGATCCCGAAATTCCGCTCCAGACGGAAGACGATGTCCAGAAAATCAATCGATTCGGCGCCCAGGTCCCCTTGCAGGGTTGCCTCTTGGGTCACGTCTTCCTCGTCCACGCCCAGTGCATCCACCAAGGTCGCTTGGACTTTCTCGAAGATCTCATCGTACGTTGGCATGTCATCCTCAGGATAAAAGGGATTGCCGCTCAACCCCAATCCAGACCGACCGGCAGGGGCACCAAAGATCAAGTCGGCTCACTTAATCGTCGGCGAAAACGAGCGTTCAACTTCAAAGGTCTATCGTCTGGGAAGGCTTCTCAGTCTGTCGGCCGGCCTGAACCTGTTACCCGACCCAGATGGGTCCAACAATCGGCCGATATCATGCGGAAAAAGGAGAATCCTTGCAACATCATAAGGGGGGATTCAAGGCCATGTCACAGAGTCGATCTAGATCGACAGCGCTGTCTGGTGAGAATGGCTAAAATGGAGTGGTGGCGCAAAACCACATGGGGCGGGCCGGCGTGGGTCTCTGTTGAAGACCCCGGTTCGGGGTTATCAGGCGTTGGTCTTGATTTCCTCCACGAGAGGCAGACGCGTGATGGCTCGGGCGCCGACAGACCCCTTTCTGAGCGTCTGATACAGGTCGCGCAACCCTTCGACGATCGTCGCGTCAGTTTGATGAAGAGCCGGGTCGCGGTCACGCAAGTTGAATCGTGTCAAGACAATTCGTCCCTTGACCATCTCCTGGCCGTCGATCACGCCCACGCCCTTGAACGCCGTCTCCCGCTCATCGTGGGCAGTCAGGTTCACGCGGAGCTCAAGCTGACGACCGGGTTCCACGAAGCTGCCATACTTGATCGTCTTGGCCTGTTTCAGGACGATGATGCTATGGGCAAAATCTTCCATGTCACGGATCACCCACGCACCAGCCTGTGTCAGTGCCTCGAGCATCAAGACACCTGGCATGACAGGAAACCCGGGAAAGTGGTCGCTCAGATATTCCTCGGCCAGCGAGAGGTTCTTCACGGCCACCAGGGATTCGCCCCGCTGCACGCTCAGGATCCGATCGATCAGCACAAAACGCATGGGGTCTCCCGAGTTTCATTGGGCAACGAGAAGGGTGTCCAGGAGGTCGTGGCACTTCGCCGGGGTCGTTTGCCTTCCGCCACTACGAACAATATCACAATAACATAACCCAGCAGGCACCATGATTTCAAGAGCCGGCCCCGCCGCAGACTCAGCCCGCGACCAACATGAGGTCAAAAGTGACTCTACAACCCGCCGACGGTTCGTCAAACACCGAGACCCCGATTTCACCTCGCGCTCTGCCGGGCGAACCGCAATGGTCAGCCAAGATCAGCTAGGAACTTGGATTTGCTGACCTTATACTACGTCTACCGGGGATGAAACGGCGGCTGGCAATCGTCAGCGGTCGAAAGCGGCTCGTACGAACCCGAGCTCCCGGCGGTGGGCCGCACCGGCCGGGGCGGATCGGACCGCTTGCATGGGAGCCGCCGCAGGTCTGTCTGGAATGTCACGGGAAGGCCACAACCATGCAGCCAGTTCTTCTCAGCCTGGTCCGTCTCATGGCGACATCTCTGACGGCCTCATGCCTGCATGCGCCAATGTCGTGGTCACCGGATGGTCAATGGCTGGCTTACACCATGCTCGAGCCCGCGGACACCCCCACGCTCAAACCAGGCTGGCTGTACGATTCCGGGGCTTTGTTTCGTGCTCGAAGCGGATCCTTTCTTCCTCTGGATGAGCGGCCGAAAGCAGGACTCCCAAGATACCGGATCTGGGCAACCGAGCGGGCGTCTGGAGTCTCGGTGCTGATCGCCGACGCGGCATATCCGCTCTCTTCGCCAGCCTGGGGGCCAGACGGACATACCTTGTTCTATTGCCGGTTCGTTCCCCGATCGCCAGGCACGGACCCGAGTCTGTTGCGAGGTCAGTTCGAGCTGGTGGTTCAGGAGTCCCTCGATCGGCAGCGGGTGATCATGACGCTGCCTGAGATCACGCTCGACCGGGATCAGGTCGCGACCTTTTGCGAGTTGAAGGGCTCGTGGAGTCCCGATGGCCAGTACCTCGCGGTCCCGCGTCCGGGCCGGACTGCCGCGATCCTGATCGTGTTGCCCGAACAAGGCCGGGTACTCAAGACCCTCGACCGGGCCAGCCTACCCTCGTGGTCACCCGATAGCTCGCGGATGACGTTTGTCCGCACTGCCCAAGACGGCTCGGCGACGCAGACGCTTCACGTGATCGGTCACGACTTCGGGCCGGGTCGGTCACTCGCCGAGTTTAGCGACATGTCTGAGCCGGCATCCTGGAGCCTGGACGGTCAATCGGTCCTCGTGGCGGCGCGACGGGTACAGGTGCGCCCTCAAGAGTTCGACCTGCTCCGGGTTTTCGTTGATTCGAGGGTGGCCACGCGTGCCATGGTTCTTCGAGACGAGGGACCCATGAGAGAGTCGAACCGTGGTCCGTTGCCACTGAGAAACTCTCAACCACCCGAGAATCTGAATGCCAACCGGATGCTCGCACTGGGGCTGGACGCCCCCTCGCCGAACGCCTCGCTGCGTTTTTCCCTGGGCTTCGATCGAGACCAGGAAGAGTGCGTCTTCTCGGCTGATCTCGAGGGACAGATTCCCGTCATCGGCTACTACAACATCCGCCGCCAGACGGTCTTGAAGAAATTTCACCCGCTGGACATCAGCCTCAGGATTGGCTCGCTGGCCTTGCACCCGGACGACCAGGTCGTGGCCGTTCGGATCGACACGCTGGGAGGGTCGTCGCCTCCCTTGCTTTGTGACCTGGGGACGACCAACGTGAAACTCATTGCGCCGGACGGTCCTACGCGTCAAGAGTGGCTCACGACCCTCGTCGCGACTGCTAACGGCCTGCTGCAGACTGTGCCGCAGCCGTCGCTCGACGGCCAGCCCGTCGAACGGGTCTCGTTGCTGCCGGCCCCCGGTGAAATGCTGGAACAGAATCCTGCGATGATCCGCCTGCGCCGAATCGGCAAGATCGCCAGAGCATTGCTCGACGAGCCGCCCGCGGACCAGAGCAGCGCGGCCAGCGACGACCCGGTTGGCAAGCCTCAAGACGAATATCGCCTTTTCTTCGACTACCTGCGCGGCAACTTCAAGGATGCGGAGGCCGATCTCGATGGCCTCGCGTCGCGTGCCGCGACGCCCGATCTGAAGTTTCGGCTGCTGGCCCTGCGAGCCCAGGTCCTGCACGCCCAGGACATGACCCTCCAGGCCCGTGCCGTGGTCGATTACCTGCTGAAGGTCCAGGGTGGCCAGACGCGCCGGGTCGAGGAGACGCCGGTCGGAATGGTGTTCACTCCGGCAGAGGAGCCAGGGTGTCTCTGGACCCGTTACCTGGCTCAGCGCCTGATCAACAAATCCCCGGCGACGAAGTCGTCTCCTGGCGACAACCCCGGCGAGAACGAAGAAGTGATCAACCTGCGGATGCCCATTCCGATGGACGGTTTCGACGGCAGGGTCATCGACGAGGGAATTCAGCTTCCGCAACGCGGGCCGGGGCTCGGTGGTTTTGGTCCTGGAATGGTACCCGGACCAGGAGCCGGACGTATGGGCGGCGGCCCGTTCGGCCCGGGCCTCCAGCGCCCGCAGCGTCTCATGCCTCCGCAGCCTCCGCAACCGGCGGAGCCGGGCGGCCCGTTTCCACGGCGATTCCGCAGATTCGACCGCCTCGGTCAAGGTTTCCGGCAATGAGTCACCCTGGAATGCTGCAAAGTTGCGGTTGATGGGTATTCTCCTCCCTATCGCCTGTCCATCCCCTTCCGCGCCACTCGATGACCTTGGCAACGAAAGAAGCTCAAGTCGGTCAGGCTTTCCAGCCTGACAGTTCTGCACCTACCCGGAATTGGGTTCGTTTTGCATAAAGAAGGCCGAATCGTTAATGGATGTTCACCGATGGCGAGGGCGGTGCAACGGCGGGGGATTATGCACACCGCCAGGTCCGCATCAGATTCTAGCGGAACTTGAGATACGAGGTCCAAGTCGTTACTTTGAAAAACAGATAATTCCGCAGATGGCCTTGAGTGGCTTCGTTTTCTCTGGACCGTGGCGGGATTTTATACGGGTCAGCAGAAACAAGAGATAGCCCACCCCACGCTCGAGCGTGGGAATAGCCACGACTACACCGATGTAATCAAGAAGCTACTCCCGTTCATTGAAGAAGTTTGGCACGAGATCGAGAACTACCATCGGCCCTTGGTTTCCCAGATGGCAAAGCCGACTGGGGGACTGGCCCCGAGATTTTGTGCCAAGACGAGGTCTTGAGTTCAGCGGCTTGCCGCCCGGCGCGTCCGCTGAGCTTGGCCCTTGAGCAGATGCGTTCGATGTTATGAAGGCACCTTGAATGAATGTGGAGCTGACCGCCAAGTCGAGGCTTGTTCAGACCTTCAAGTTTCTGAAGGAGCTGAACGAGCTTCGGAATCCGGTGCCGCGCGACATCTCGACGTATGCGCAGGTAATGCGGTTGGATTCGTGGCCTATACATCCGTGCATAGCGGTTCGGCGAGGCGACCGTCAGGAAGAGGAAGATACAGGGACGGGCGAGGCGGAAATAGAGCCACTCGTTCGTATCCAGCGAGCGCATCTGACGCAGTGCCCGAACCCGCCGGAGGTGCTCGATGGCTGGCTGGAGCCGGGTTGGCAGTCGGTTGAGTCGGAGGTGGAAGTGCTCCAGTCGCGGAACTTCCCCGACGTCGAGAAGGGAAGCATCACTCTGGAGTTCGCTGCGGACGAGATGCGCGCTGCGGCACTACGTAGCTGGACGGCCGCGCGGGAGAAGTGGGCGGTCGCGGAACGTCCGGCGGTCGACGCAAGGCGGCTTTTCGAGACGATTCACGGGCTCTGGACGACGATGCAGCGCGAAGGTGACCGCGTGGAGTTGGTCCTGGCGGACGGGATGCTTGGTGTTGCCGACCCTCTTGTCCGCCATCCCGTGCTGATGCAGCGGGTGAATCTGGAGTTCGACCCGTCTCGACCGGAGTTTCGCTTCAACACCGGGACGGAAAAGGTGGAGCTGCATCGCGCCCTCCTCCGGCTGGTCCCGAGCATCGAAGGGCGGATGATCGCCCAATTCGACAAGGAGCTCGAGGAGCAGCCGGTAGACCCGCTTGGCGGCGTGAGCACGGAGGGCTTCTTCCGCCGGCTCGTGCAAGGGTTATTCAAAGACGGCGAGTTTCTCGAAGTGAGGGCGCGCGGCGGGGCGACGATCCGGCCGAGCATTTGGCGTGAGCCGGTGATTTTCGTCCGCGCGCGAACGGCGGGGCTGAGCACGACCCTGGATTACATCGTCCAGGATTTGGAGGGCCCAGACTCGAAGGTGCCGGAAGGGTTGTCGCGCATCGTGGGCGTTGAGACCGATGCCGCCGCGTTGATGGCGACCAGCGGCAGGGAGAGTGAGACGCCGCGATTGGAGTCGGGGCCGGAGCCTGACATACTTTTCAGCAAGCCGGCGAACGCGGAGCAGTATGAAATCGCCGCGAGGCTGACCAAGGCGAAGGCCGTGCTGGTGCAGGGCCCACCGGGCACCGGCAAGACGCACACGATTGCAAATCTGCTCGGTCATTTACTTTCGCAGGGGAAGACGGTTCTCGTGACCGCGCACACCACGAAAGCTCTGCGGGTGCTGCGTCGGCAGGTAGACGGGGCGCTCCAACCGCTTTGCTTAAGCGTGCTGGAGGGTGACGCCGACAGTCAGGCGCAGCTCTCTCGCTCGGCACAGGACATCGCCGAGCGGCTTTTACGTTCTGATGCGGCCACTCTGCGCCGGGAAGCAGCGCTGCTGCGGGACAAGCGGCGCAAACTGCTCGCCGTGGCGGAGCGGCTGCGACGGCAACTTCGCGACGCACGGTTCAGTGAGGTCGATGAAGTCGTGCTCGGCGGTGAGAGGCTGAGTCCCATCGAGGTGGCAAAGCGCGTGAAGGCAAATGCCGACCGCGACGGCTGGATTCCAGGCCCGCTTCAGCCGGGCATTCTCTGCCCCCTGACGGAAATGGAAGTGCGGCAGCTTTACGCCACGCAGCGCATCCTCACACCATCGGACGAAACCCAACTCGCTGTGTCACAGCCCGTGCTATCGGAGCTGGTATCACCGGCGGTTTTTCGGTTGCTCGCCACTGAGCAGGCCCGCGCGGATTCACGGGCGCAGGCGCATCGCCCGGACTTGTGGGCCGATGGCGCTGCCGCCGGTTGTGCTTCGGTGCAGCTTCAAGAGTTGCATCAGCACTTGTGCGCGGCGACGAGTGTGCTCACGGAGGCGCAAGGCTGGTTGCGCGAAGTGCTCTTCGCCGGATGGATGGGCGGCGACCATAAAGGAACGTGGGAAGACTTGCTGGCTGTCGCCGATTCACTTGCCTCTGAAGCCGCCAAGGCTACTCGGCTTGAAAAAGCCCACGGACCCGAATTGCCCGATGGCCAACCCATCAGTGCAGTCGAGGCGACGCTCGGCCAAATCATCGCGCATCTCGAAGGCGGGGGCTCGCTTGGCTTGATGACGAGGCTCCGTAATCGCAACTGGCATCAACTCATCGCGGTCTGCCGTGTCGAAGGCCGCGCGCCGAGAACGCCCGACGAGTTTCGCGCGTTGCGGGCCGTCGCGCAGTTGGCAGAAAATCGGAACCGCTTCGCGGGCTGCTGGCGTCGCGCGGTGGAGAGCCTCGGCGGTCCGGCCGTCGAGAGCCTGGGACGTTGGCCTGAACGCGCGGCACAGGGATACGCGGCGGAGATTCGCTGGCGGCTCGAATGGCGGACGACAGTGTGGGAACGTCTTATCGGGGAATTGCGCGACGCCGGCTTTCGGTGGGATGCGTGGCTGGCCGGGCATCCGCCGGTGCCCGGCGATCACGGTGAACTTGCGCGCGTGCAGCGTGCCGGTTCGCAAGGGCTGGCGGAGATCGTGGAAGCTCAGGCCGCGCTGTTGCGGCAGGCCGAGTTGTCGGCGGCGTTGCGAGCGCAGCGGGATTACCTCGCGGGTTTCCCACAAAGCGATGCCGCCTCGGTGCTGCTCCAGTCGCAGGACTCATGGGATGTGGAAAACTACGAGCAGGCCTACCGCGAACTCGCCCGCCTCGAAGGTCTTCGGGACGCTTACGAGAACCGTCAGGCTTTGCTCACCAAACTCAAAGCGACAGCTCCCGCGTGGGTAAACGTTATCCATCAGCGCCAAATGATGCACGGCGCTGGGCAGCCGCCCGGCGACTCCGCCGCGGCGTGGCGTTGGCGGCAGTGGCATCAGGAACTGGAAAGACGCGCATCGGTTTCGATGACTGAGTTGCAGGAGCGACTCGACAGGACGAACGACGGTTTGCGGCAGGATGCGGCGCGAATCATTGAGCACGAGACTTGGGCTGCGCAACGCGAGCGCACCGGGCTCCGAGAGCAGCAGGCACTACAGGGATTCGTGAAGACACTGGAGAAGATTACAAAGACTCGGCGCGGAGTGCGGGACGCTGAGATGTTGCGCGAGGCGCGGCGCCTCCTTACTGAAGCTCGTCGTGCCGTGCCGGTTTGGATTATGCCACTGAGTCGTGTGTATGAGAGCTTCGACCCTCGCAAGACGAAGTTTGACGTAGTCGTTATCGACGAAGCGAGCCAGAGTGATGTGACTGCGCTCGCCGCGCTCTATCTGGGCCGCGAGCACGTGGTGGTTGGTGACAAGGAACAGGTGACGCCCGATGCCATCGGCCAGCAGTTGGCGGGAATTCAGCGCCTCATTGCCACCAATCTGCAAGGTATACCGAATAGTCACCTCTACGACGGTCAGACTTCGATTTATGACCTCGCGGAAACGGCGTTCGGCGGTGTAGTTGCATTGCGCGAGCACTTTCGCTGCGTTCCGGAGATCATTCAGTTCAGTAATCATTTGTCCTATAACCACACGATTCGTCCGCTCCGCGAACCGTTCTCCGTCACCGTGCGCCCAGCGCTGGTGGCGCATCGGGTGAATGGCTTTCGCGAGGATCGCGGAAAAACGAATCAAGTGGAAGCCGAGGAGATCGCATCGCTCGTCATCGCGTGCCTCAACGATTCGGCCTACGCAGTTAATGACTTGGGCCAACCGACGAGCTTCGGAATTATTTCACTGCTCGGTGACGAGCAGGGCCTGCGTATTGAGAGCCAACTCCGGCGCCGCCTCCCGCCGGATGTATTCGAAAAGCATCGCTTGCTGTGTGGCAACGCAGCGCAGTTCCAAGGCGACGAACGCGATGTCGTCTTCCTCTCGATGGTTGATGGCCCGCCGGAAGATGGTAAGCTCCCCTACCGCGATGCCGGGCCGAAGGACCTCTACAAGAAGCGCTACAACGTCGCGGTTAGCCGTGCGCGCAATCAACTGTGGCTGGTGCATTCGCTAGATCCGGACGCTCACCTCAAGGCCGGGGACTTGCGCCGCCGTCTCATCGAGCACGCTCGCGACCCGCAGGCTCTAATGCGAGCGATCGAGGAACAGGGCAGGCGAACGGAATCTGTGTTTGAGAAGCTCGTCCTTGGTCGGCTTCACACCGCCGGCTATCGAGTGCACCCTCATTGGCCGGTCGGTTCTTACCGCATTGACCTTATCGTCGAGGGTGAGACTCGGAGGCTCGCTGTAGAATGCGATGGCGAGCGCTGGCACACTCCGGAGCAGCTTCACCACGACCTCGAACGACAGGCCGTCCTGGAGCGACTCGGGTGGGTCTTCGTTCGTATTCGTGGCAGTGTCTTTTTCCGAGATGCAGATTCCGCCATGGCGCCAGTCTTTGCCAAGCTGAGTCATCTGGCCATCGAACCGCGCGCAACAACACCCCTGCGTGAGGGGGGTAGCACCGACGAGACCGTTGACCGGATCAGACGCCGGGCCGAGGCTATACGCAGAGAATGGATGCAAGAAGAGTCCTCCATGGCGAATCAGGCGGCGATGTAGTTCGCTGCACAGCATGGACAATTTTGCAGCATGCCAGAATTACCCTGCCAGGTTTCAGTGCAGCATCAGGAGGACGATCCGACCATGACTCCCGGCCGGGTGCAAGTCACCCTCCAGCCTGTCTTGGCTGGTTCACCGCCCCAAGGTGGCTTGGCCAACACGATCGAGGAAATCCGTCAGTACCAGCAAGCTCTCGGTTACCAGGGAAGGACGCCCAAGGAGATGGCCCACGACGAGGATCAGCGCCGGGCCGATGAGGATGCCTACGAACAGAGGATGCAGGAAATCTGGTCACAAACGCAATCCGGCGCATCGACCGGAGGATCTTGATGCTCGTCTACCTCGATACCTGCATCGTCATCTACGCCGTCGAGGTACAGGCTCCCTTCCAGCAGTGTGCCCAATCGCACATTGGGGCCTTGGAAGCCGCCGGCAGTCGCTTCCTCATCAGCGACCTGACTCGCGGCGAATGCCTGGTCCAGCCGCTCGGGAAGGGAGATGCGACCCTCCTTTTGAGCTATCAACGGTTCTTCTTGAGCCAGAACCTTTCGGCCAGAAGCTTGATTCCTTTCATCCACGACCGAGCGGCTCGCATCCGTGGTCATTATCGCTATGCCGGCGGCCGAATCTACGGATTGGTCGATTCGATCCATCTCGCCGCAGCCATCGAATTCGGCTGCGATCGCTTCCTGACCAACGACGCGAGACTAAGCAATTTCCCTGACGTCTACGGGCTCAGGGGTCATGGGCTCAGGGGTCCGACCCCATCGGCTGCGTTGGCTGATGATGGTTCATCCGCGAGCGATCGCAGGATCTCCTCACTCAGCTCGGGGTCCAATTTCCGATGGTACCGCATTTCAAGAATCGCGTTAATCAAGGCAACCCCTTGGGCTTCTGTGGCGGCATCGTGTAAAATCATGTCGTTTTGACGAAGCCAGTAAGCCACCTCGCACCAGTACCATAGAGGCCGGGTGGCCCCAGGGGATTGCTCCCCTGGGGCTCCCACAGATCCGTACGTGCCCTTTCAGGCATACGGCTCCTCACATCATGAACGCGCTACGGGACGGCTCCCTGAGTGAATCAGCGCTCCGTCTCGTACCCGACGCCGCGACCGTTGTTGTTTCATGGACACGGTTATGGGTTTCGATGCACCCGCCATGTTTCCCTCCAACGGTGTCATG
>Ga0208043_1001026_pt1 | contig 11149 bp, 12 predicted proteins | sample Sb_taG_12_FD_187710 | JGI IMG/M metagenome (GOLD analysis project Ga0208043, IMG submission 187710) | Peat soil microbial communities from Weissenstadt, Germany - Sb_50d_9_AC metaG (SPAdes) (version 2) | ecosystem: Environmental > Terrestrial > Soil > Wetlands > Peat | place: Germany... | reverse complement strand
CGGGCGTCGTAGACCAGGCGGGTGACCTCGCCGATCTCGCCCCTGGCGAATGAGAACTTCTGGGACACGCACGGGGAGAATTTTCAACACCTCAAGAACCGCTTGATGCCTCCCGCCGACTAAGGCTTCGCCGCGCTCCTCGATGACCTGGGACAGCGCGGGCTGCTCGATTCGACATTGATTGGTGGTCTGGATGGGCGAGTTCGGCCGCACCCCGCGCACAACCAACGGCGGCACGGGGCGCGAACATTGGCCGCGGTGCTACTCCGCCGTTCTGGCCGGCGGCAGCGTCCAGGGTGGCCAGGTCCACGGCGCCTCCGACCGCTGGGCCGCGTATCCCGCCCGCGACCCGGTCAGCCCCGACGACCTGGGCGCGACGATCCTTTACGCCCTGGGCATCGATCCCACCCGGCAGGCACCGGTAGTTCAGGCCCTTCGATCTCAGGGTATCGCTGTCGAGGTCGACGACGATGCGGTCGTGCTCGACGGGCGACCGGCCCTGTCGGTCATAGACTTGGGCCACAGCGCAGACCTCCAGAAGGTCCAGGGAATCCTGGATGCTCTAGCGGCCGCGTGGCGTGGCACGCGAATCGAAAGCAAACCAGCCCCCACTGCGCAAAACGAACTCATCGTCAAATTCCCGTCTTCGGAGTCGGCTGAACTGATCCACCGTCTCGAGGCAGTTCCTCCTCCGGGGTGGTCGCGACGGCACGAGCTCGAAGAGCGGATGCGGAAGATGCGCGCCGTCAAGGCCGGTGCTTACTGCTTCACCTCAAGAACATCGAGCCGAGTTTGGGGGAGGTGGCAGTCTGGCTAGAGACTCGGGGGGCCAGTGAACTCTACGTTTCCACAATCATCTCGCTTGAATCGCGCAAGTTCCTGAGCTTGGAGCAATACAACCAAGTCCTTGACGATTTCGAGAGGACGTTCATCGAACCTTTGATGAGCGGTCTGAAGGGGCATGTCTTCAACTATCAGGCAGCAACCGAGCCAACTCTAGAGGATGTATTGTCCGCCGATTCCATGAGGCGTCTGAAGTCTTTCTCCGCGACAGCGAACAAGGCAAAGCTTCATCCGCTTGACGTGCACCGGTGGAACGCTTTTGTAGCCCGCACTCATCTCGAAGACGCCGTGATCGAGCCGACACTATTCTCGGATTGGCTTCAAGGGGAGGTCTGGCCAGACGATCAGCGGGCCCGCCTCATTGCCGATTACCAACTCGGGCGCTCGCTTCTCTCCGTATACGACGAGGAACGAGTCGACCGATGATGAGTATCGCTGACGCGCCGCGGCTCTGGCTGGCGACCCACGGCCGGTTCTCGCACTAGATACGTGCGTGCCCCGTCACTGCCTCACGTAGAGTTGAGAGCAGATCTGACGGCGGCCAACTTGACGTTCTACGGCAGGCTGGATTTCGCTCTTCGCCATCTCGGAATTCTTCCAGGAGTTGCGCCGCCCGCTGTTGGTGGACCATAATCTTGCGAGGATCGGAATGCTTGCCAATGCCCAGAACTGTCCTGACCGCGGCGTCCCGCCCGCGTGCTGGCACCAGCGCGAATGCGACCTTGAACAATGCCCGAATTGCGCTCGCCAGTTGATCACCCGCTCATGCTCCGAGAGCCAGCGAGCGTGCGAACATCAAGCCACGCACCAAACTTGGGTAAGATGAGCTGTCGAGGAGAACGACAAGACAGCCAAGCTTGCGGTGAATTCCAGGATTCAGTGCCTGGCTGATTCACGCTCTCCGGTCTGCGGGGCCTGTCACTGGGTCACTTGACGCCGGGCAGCCGCTTCAGGGCTTCGATCACGGCGGCGGGCACGGGCCTCCCGGAGAGGGCGGCGAGGGGCTTGCCCGGGACGCCGAAGCTGGGCTTGCCGTAGTCGGCCTCGAGCGAGGCGAAGACGACCTCGAGCTTCTCCGCGTCGCCCTCGGCCAGGAAGTAGGAATTGTGCAGTTGGCCCCACGGGCCGTCTCCCTTCGCCCGGGTGAGTGCCTTCATGCGGTCCAGGCTCGGGCCCAGCCAGAGGCGGTAAAGCGCCAGCTTGGGCACCTCCTTGTCCGTGCCGGCGAAGTTCTCGAGGAACGAGTTGAGCCCGCCGCCCGGAGTGGCCGCGCTGCGCTTGCCGCCATCGGGGCAAGTGATGGTGGCGCTGGGCAGCCACGACGTCCGACCACGATCGAAGACGAAGTACCGGGCGTCCGTCGTGCCAGCCTTCGCTCCGGGCCGCTTCTGCACGAAGAATGAGAACGTCTCGCGCTCCTTCCAGGGCCAGAGCATGTGGGTGTGCGCACCTTCGCCCTCGCCGCCGAAGCGGTTGAATATCGTCGCCGGGTCGACCGCCGTCACCCTGGGATGCAGGTCCGGGGCGGTGTCCCAGATCGAGAAGATGGTCCGCCGCTCGCGCGGGCCATTGTGCTGGATGCCGCAATAGCCCCCCGCCGGCTCGCCGGGATGCCAGTTGGCCCCGCAGTAATAGATGTGGGGGTGCGTCGCCAGCACGGTGATCTCGCCGTAGAGACACGTGGGCTATGGGGACGGGAGCCGTTTTTGGGGACTTCGTTCGGGATTACGGTGTCTTCCGCGGGGACGGGAGGTCGATTCCAGCAACGAACTGACTTGTCACCAGTCAGCAGTCAAATTTACGGTATGTCGGCAAAAGCAGCAGGTGGCCAACCCATACGCTCCATGAGGCAGACGCTTGAACCGAACGTGGTATCGCCTATAATACCTGAATGGTTGTGCCCTGTGTCGTCCTCGATACGAATGTGCTGGTGGCTGCGATCCGCTCACGGCGCGGGGCTTCGTTCCGGGTGCTTGAGCAAGTCGGGCGGGGCCGATTCGAGATTGTTTTGTCGGTCACGATGGTGCTCGAATACGAGGAGGTGCTGCATCGGCACCGAGTCCCGTCCGGCCTCGAGGCGATGGATGTCCAAGATCTTCTGGATTACCTCTGCAACGTGGGCCGGCATCAAGCGGTCTTTTATCTCTGGCGGCCTTGCCTGAGCGATCCGGACGACGATCATGTGCTCGAGGTGGCCGTGGCGGGAGGATGCGATGGGATCGTGACGTTCAACCTCCGCGACTTCGCCGGGGCCGAGCGCTTCGGCTTGTGGATCGAGACGCCGAAGGATTTCCTGAACCGGATCGGAGCTTTGCCGTGAGCACCTTGAGTCTGCGATTGCCCGAGTCGCTTCACAAGCAGCTTGAAGAACTGGCCCGGCGCGAGGGCGTCTCGATCAACCAGTTCATCAGCACGGCTGTCGCCGAGAAGCTCACGGCCCTGATGACGGCCGAGTACCTGGAGGAGCGCGCCCGCCGGGGTGAGCGTGCTCGTTTTGATGCCGTGCTGGCGAAGATCCCGGACGCCCAGCCCGACGCAGCAGATCAACTCGAGAGACCGGGCGGGTGAGGCCGAGGACAAGACTCAATAATCATCAATGTATCGATGGCCAGATCCGACGAGCTCATTGTTCCAACGATCAAACCGTCGTCTCGGCCTTGCCGTTGAGCTGAGCCTCTTCGGGGAGTTCCGCGGCGGCGATGGATTCGACGAAGACGCCGATCTTGCGGTATTTCTCGTAACGGCGGTCGACCAGGTCGTCGAGGGGAACGCTCTTTAACTCGCGGAGGTTGCGCAGAAGGAAGGACTTGAGGTTGGAGGCGGCTTCACGGTGGTCGCGGTGGGCGCCGCCGGATGGCTCGGGGATGATCTCGTCGGTGATGCCGAAGCGAAGCAGATCGCGGCTGGTGAACTTGAGTGCGGCGGCTGCCTTGGGGGCGTGTTCGCTGCCTTTCCAGAGAATCGAGGCACAACCTTCGGGGCTGATCACCGAGTAATAGGTGTGCTCGAGCATTCCCAGGCGGTCGCCGATGCCAATCCCCAGGGCACCGCCCGAGCCGCCCTCGCCGATCACGACGCAGACGATCGGGGTGCGGATCTGGCTCATCTCCATCAGGCTCTCGGCGATGATTGCCGCCTGGCCCCGCTCCTCGGCCGAGATTCCCGGATAGGCGCCCGGGGTGTCGATGAACGAGATGATCGGCAGGCCAAACTTGGCGGCGAACCGCATCTTGAGCAGCGCCTTGCGATAGCCCTCGGGGTGAGCACAGCCGAAATGGCAGGCCGTTCGCTCGGCCAGGTTCTTCCCCTTCTGATGGCCGATGAACATGACCTTCATGTCGTCGATGTGGGCCAGCCCGGTGACGATGGCCTTGTCGTCGCCGATGGCGCGGTCACCGTGGAGCTCGAGAAACTGCTCGAAAATCAGGTCGAGGTAATCGCGCGTCTGGGGACGCTGCTGATGGCGCGAAACCTGAACGGTCTGCCAGGGGTCGAGCTGCGAATAGATCTCGCGCTTCAGCGCGGCCAGCTCGCGCCGCAGCCTGCGGATCTGCTCACCGATCTTGGAGGTATCCCCCGCGGCGCGGTTCTTGGCGTACTGGGTCTCCATCTCTCCCAGGCGCATTTCCATCTCGTAGATGGGCGCCTCGAAGGGTAACCGCTGCTCGCTGGGACTGGGCATGAAAGGGTGTTCCTCGGCCAGAGGCCGCACCGCGGGAAACCGTTGGCAGAATCCGGGTGGTCACCCGGCAAGCGAAGACTCGAGATCGCGGGCCGCCCGACACCTCGGCGAATCCCGCTTTAGAACAGGCCGTTTCCGGAATTGCTCGGCCCGGGGTCATCCTGGAAAATCCGGACTGATCGGAAGCGGGTCAGAAACTCGTGGAGGCTGGCGAGCCGGTCCGCCGGTCGTTTCATGATCATCTTCAAGATCAGGTCGGAGTATTCCCGAGTGACAAGCTTGTTGTGCATGGTGATCGCGATCGGCCGTTCCTGTAAGTGCTTGTTCAGAAGCTCTTGCAGGGAGTTGGCCCGGAACGGTGGGCGGCCGCAAGCCAATTCATAGCAGGTGATGCCGAAACTGTAAATATCGGCGAGCGGGGTGGGCGGTTCGCAACGAATCTGTTCGGGGGCGATATAACTCGGGGTGCCTTGACGGGGAATCTTGCCACCAAAGAGCTTACGCAAACCCGAAAGGGGCCGCATGGCAAGCGCGTAGTCAATCACGCGTGCCTCGCCGGACTTGTTCGCCAGGATGTTCTCGGGCTTGACGTCACGATGCGTCCATCCTTTCTCGTGCATGTAAGCCAGGGCCGTGGCCGCCTGTTCCAGGATCCGGTGCAGGTGGGCCTTGGGCAAGGGATAGACGGAGGGCCGGGCAATTGGCAGCTTGAGGTGGCAACCGGGAAAATGATCCATCACAAAATAAGGTTGAACCGGGTCTTTCACGTACTCGAACACGCGGACCAGGTTCGGATGGCGCATCTCCATGCCGATCTTGGCCTCATGCTCGAACGTCTTGCGCTCTTCACGGTCTTCGGCGCGCGAGGCGATAAGCTGCTTGAGGGCGAACCGTTTCTGAGTCGAGTCCTGGACCACCTCCATGACCAGCGACGTGGCCCCGGGATGAATGACCCGCACGACCCGATAACCACCGATCTTGTCCTCGTTGACGGTGTTGGAATCGGTCGCCACGGCTCACCTTTCACGACGATTTCAATCGCGGTCTGCCGGCACACACCGGCCAGTGCCTCCGTGACCTCAATACGCAATGCTCGTTTTCTCATGACTCCTTATTGTACCAGAAAACCAAAGAACCGGGGCAACTTGGGGAACAAGCAAGGCATGCATGGACCGTCGGCTCTTTCGCGACCAAGCTCAAGACGGCGCCCCTTGGACACCGAACTAATGGAGAAAGACCGACCTGTTTTTCGAAGCCGGGATACCCACCTTGTCGATCTTGCGAGCGGCCGGTCACAGCGGGGACCGATGAAGCTTCTCAGCCGGGTTGAGACTGGTGCGGCCTTCGACAGGAAGGAAAGGGAGTGCCAAGTGATGAAGGGATTCCGGAACGCCGGGCTGAACGACGAAACCTGTGGGCCGGGCGCGAAATCCCGGGATCTTCCAGTCTCCAGCCGGCGAGATGCGCTCGAGAGACTGCGAAAAAGCATCGGTCTCGACGAAACGGCAATGGCCTTGCTGACCGGCGAGCCCGGAACCGGCAAGACCTGGCTCTGGCGCCGGCTCGTCCAGGAACTTCCCACGAACTGGCGGTGGCTGTCTGTGGACATGTCGGAAGCCCTCGACGCTCTGGAGTTTCTGCGGCTGATCGGCCACGACCTTGGAATCAACGCGGCTGACCGGCTGGGAGCAGCCCGGCTAGACCTGGCCCGCGCTCTCCAGGACGATTCGAGCGACGGCCGATCGTGGCTGCTGGTCGTCGAGAACGCCCAGAGCACTCCGGCGCAGGTCTGGAACGAGATCCAGGCAATGGTCCACGCAATGGAGGAGTCCGAAGGCTTTGGCGCGGTGATCCTGGTGGGTCCGACCAAGCTGGCACGCCAGCTCGCCACCCGGTCGCTGAGCTCCCTGGCGACACGCATCAGAACGCATGTCCATTTACTCTCCCTGGATCTTGATGAGTCGCTCGAGCTGGTGCAGGCTCGCGGCGGCTTCGGGAATCTCGATCGGGCGATCCTGGAAGAGCTCCACCGTGTCGCCCGGGGAAACCCGCGGCTGCTGCTGCAACTCTTGCGGAGGCGATCGTGGGCGACCGCTGCACCCGCCATCACGAGCCAGCCGGCCACGCTACGGCGGTTGCCCGAACCACCGGCTGATCCAGTCGTTGCGCGTTCCGACGTGATCGCAGAACCGGCTCCAGGGGAGATTTCCGCCACGAACCGGGGACTCGAGGTCCCCCCGCGGGGAAGCGCGGTAACCGCCGACGAGTCCGGCTCGCCCGCGCCGCCCTTGGTTCCCAGTCGCCCGCCACTTCGCGTCGAGGAGGGGTTGATCGAGGTCGGCTGGGGGGGAAACCTCGAGGCCGAAGCGGCGGTCTCGGCCGGTGAATCGGTCGCTCCGCTGGTTACAGACCTGCCTGCTGCCGGCCAGAGCGAGTCGCCCGGCGAGGAGATGATCGAGGAGCATGAGGGAGAACTCCCCAGCGAGGAGATGATCGAGGACCATTACGCAGCCCTCCAGGCCTGGACCGAGTGGGCGAAAAACCGAGGGCGCGCCTCGAGCCCGAGTGCCACGGCTGCCAGCGAGCAGGTTGAGCGCGCTGCGGTTTCGAAGGCGGCCATGGTCCCAGCCGAGGACGAGCGCTACGCGGTGGAGGAGTTTCCCGCGCCGAGTCTCCGTGCCGAGTTCCAGCACGAACATGCACCTTACAGCCAGCTCTTCTCTCGGTTGCGGCAGTCGAAGTAAACGGCCTGCTGGCCGGGACGGGAGATCATTCTCGAGCGTCCCGCGTTCGAAACCAAGAGCCTGCCGCGCGGTGAGCTCGATCGCCAGCAAGATGGCCACGTCGTTCTGCCGCGCAGGCGCCGAAAGGCCTCGCCCGAGCAATCACGCCATAAACCGCATGTCCTTCTCCCCAGAATCATGAACCCCAAAAGAACCCTCTGTGACCACGGAAACTCCGCCGAATCGATTGATGAAACCAATGAGCAAGGACCGAAAGGTTTGATAGCGGCTCGGGCACGGCGTTGCTCGACGTGCGGGGTCGTTTCTGGTTTCTTTTGATGAGCAGGTGCCGCCACCATTGATCACCTGGTGCTTCCGGGCCGCCCTCTTCCCGGGAGGGACGGCATCGATGACCCATCCGACTCTGACGATGTCGTGTCGTGTTGTCGCGCCCTGGGATCCATCGGGGGTGGCACCTGCTTTCCCTTCTGCCTTTCCCTTCAAGCCACCCATCCTCGGTTGTTGCTTCCAGGTTGACCGGGTTCCTGGCAGGTTTTCTGAGAGTCAGCAAAACGACTCGTCTTGGCGCATGCCGTTTGCCGGAGATAATCTGAGATCGGTCGAGCACCGCCGCGCACCGCCGGCAAGGGACCCGCCGCACCGTCAACCCGGATGACCCTACATTGTCAGATTCCATTGAGTCACAGTCACAGCCTGAAAGCAGGCTTCTGGTTTCGCTGGCGACTTACAACGAGGCAGGGAACTTACAGCCCCTCGTCCAGACGATCCGCCAGTTCGCGCCTCGAAGTTCGATCCTGATCATCGATGACAACTCCCCCGATGGGACCGGCAAGATCGCCGATGAGCTCGCCGCCGAGCTACCCGCGATTCACGTGATGCACCGGCCGGGCAAGCTCGGTCTGGGCACAGCTATGCTGGAGGCCATCTCCTTCGCAGTCGGCAGCCAGTACGACTACCTGCTGAACCTCGACGCCGACTTCAGCCATCCTCCCCGGTTCATCCCGGCCTTGCTCGATGGCATGCGCGATCACGATGTGATGATCGGTTCGCGTTACGTGCAGGGCGGCGGAGTCGAGGGAGGGTTCACGTTCAAGCGGAAGTTCATGAGCTCCGGCATCAACTGGTACGCGCGGATCTTGCTAGGCCTCACAAGCAAGGACAACAGCGGGGCCTATCGCTGCTACCGCGTCAGCAAGCTCGCTCAGATCAACCTGAGCAAGGTGCGCTCGCGGGGATATTCATTCCAGGAGGAGATCCTCTTCTGGTGCAAGCGCGTGGGCTGCCGGATCGGGGAGACTCCGATCTTGTTCGAGAACCGGCGGTTCGGCGCGTCGAAGATCAACATGCGCGAGGCCGCCTCGGCGCTCTGGATCCTGCTGCGGCTTGGCGTGGGTCGCGTTCGCGGATAAGCGGGTCATTCCGGCAGATAGCCGGTCGCGGATCTGCCTTGCATACCGAGGCGATCTTTGGTGGGTCGGCGCTGGATGATTGGACCAAGGCTCACGATGAGCTTTGCTCTCAGCCGATCTCGTGCTCGCGGATGGTCACATAGATTTCCTGGCAAGCCTCGGCGATCCTCTCACCCAGGCCTTGGTGCTTGGTCTCGAGCTGGCTCGAATACATTCCCAGGACCTTGCACAAGAACGCGCTGTGGCAGCGGTCGGTCTCATGCGTCAACTGCTCGAGTGATTCCTCGATCTGGTCGGCCAGGTAGAGCAGGAACTGAGCCTGACCCTTGACCTCGGCGAGATACCGCCTCAACTCACGCGAGGTCACGAAAGGGCGAGTGGGTTCGCTGCTGTCGTCGAACTCGGGAGCCAGGTCTTCAAACTCGCTGAGTGATGGTTCTCCCAGCATTCCATTGTTCGGCGAAGTCATGCCGTTTCTCCCGATCCGTTCGAGCCAGCGGGCGTACTGACGATCGCCTCGAGCACGTTGCAAAGGTCGCTGATCATCCCCAAGTTCTGGCTCTCGAGCCGCAAGTTGGCGGTGTGCATCTCCACCAGTTGCTTGATGAAGATGCGAGTGCCAGGGTCGTTCTCATCCTGGAATCGCTCGACGTCGGCCACTGCGGCCCGCACCAGGTAGTCCATGAACTGGAGCTTGCCGCGGATTGAGGTCGAAAGCCGGGACAGTTGGGTGCGGTCCGTGGGTTCCGCTGCTGCGGTTATTTGGGACATCCTGATCGTGTCTCCGGACCATGGGGCCGGACACTTGAGCCGAGCGTCAGCGTCCGTGCGGTGGTGAAGTTGGTCTCGCAGCTCTCTGCGTGCCGGGAGAAGATCCGGGGGAACCGCGCGGACCCGCTCCCAACAAAAATGGCTTCCGAGCGTCAGATTACTCATCCGGGCTCCGCGACGCAACCTCAATGCGAGGAACAGGTCTCACTCTGTTTACATGCAACCATGCGTCAGTGCGTCGCGAGGTCCTTCTTGACCAACCAGTTCCGGGCTTGCGGATCTGCCCCCCTTCCCGGTTTCTTTCGGGTCGGGCGTGAGGTACAAGGGGCAGAGGAGGCGTGGCGTCCGCGTGAACGCGGGGGAGCCCCCGCGAAAACATTCTGCCGTGAGACTGATGGCCAATCGCAAGGGAATTCGGAAACGCTCACCCAGGCCTACGAGGGCAAACCTCGGCGCGATTCGGGGTTGTCATCCCCATGGCCTTGCAGACGCGGAGTGGCCCCGGCCGATCGATCTTCCAGAGGAGACTTGCATCATGTCGTGGAACCTGAACCGTCGAGAGCTGCTCCTGGCCAGCGGCGCCGCCTGGCTGGGCGCCGGGGCGTTCGGACACGTCCTGGGCGCATCCCAGAAGAGTACCAAGAAGGTCCTGTTCTTCACCAAGAGCTCTGGCTTTCCCCATTCGGTCGTGACCCGCAAAGGAGACCGGCTTGCGCTCGCCGAGCGGACCCTGACCGAGGCAGGCAAGGAACACGGCTTCGAGGTCGTCGCCTCGAAGGACGGACGCCTCTTCGAACCCGACAAGATCGGCGAATGGGACGCCTTCGCCTTCTACACAACGGGCAACCTGAACAAGCCAGGCACCGACGGGACCCCGCCCCTATCCTCCGACGGTGAAAAGGCCCTCTACGACGCCATCCGCGGCGGCAAGGGCTTCATCAGCATGCACTCCGCAACCGATTCTTTCGGGCATCATTCTCCCCGCGACAAGGGAGCCGAAGATCCGTTCGTGCAGATGATCGGTGGAGAATTTGTCATCCACGGCGCCCAGCAGGTGGTCACGATCGAAGTCGCCGACCCCCACTTCCCCGGCCTCGATAAAGGCTTTGGCGAATCCGGGCAATTCACGCTCAACGACGAATGGTACGCACTGAAGAACATGCCAGAAGACCTTCACGTGATCCTGGTTCAGGTCACGAAGGGTATGCAGGGCCGCATGTACCATCGCCCCAACTACCCCATGACCTGGGCGCGGTCGTTCGGCAAAGGGCGCGTCTTCTACACCTCGATGGGACATCGCGAAGACGTCTGGGAAAACCCCAAGTACCAGGGCCTGCTCATCGGCGCCCTGGCCTGGGCCACCGGCCGGGTTGATGCCAACATCGAGCCCAACATCAAACAGGTGACACCCGGGTACAAAGACTTCGGGGGATGAGCGGCAATTCGGATCGCCCATGGCTCATGAAGGGAGCGTCAGGTCCTGGACAGGCGTGCGGTAGTGAAAAGTAGACTTTGACCTCTCTTCTCGCCACGACGCCTTCGTTCGGCGAGGGTCTCCTGACCCCGCCGTTCGGTTCACCGGTGGTCTCCACTTGACCCGTGTTAGCCCGGTATGCTCTTTTACTCATGGGGGATGACCTTCAATAAACGCGGTTGCGAAGCTAGACACCTTCGCTTGTACCGCCTATCGAGGCATCCCC
>Ga0208043_1001017_pt1 | contig 11184 bp, 13 predicted proteins | sample Sb_taG_12_FD_187710 | JGI IMG/M metagenome (GOLD analysis project Ga0208043, IMG submission 187710) | Peat soil microbial communities from Weissenstadt, Germany - Sb_50d_9_AC metaG (SPAdes) (version 2) | ecosystem: Environmental > Terrestrial > Soil > Wetlands > Peat | place: Germany... | reverse complement strand
CGGATGGCAGATGGCAGATGGCAGATGGGAAATGGCAGATGGGAAATGGCAGATGGCAAATGGCAACGCAAATGCCTACAGCCGTCGGCAATGTTGCCGACAGGTGTAGGCATGATCAAGAGGATCCGTGAAATTTCTCGTCAAGCGCGGTGTGTCGCAACCGGGAATTCAGTTCATGAGGCACTCTCTGTCCTGTCGTGTGCCGTCAGAGAGGGGAGCAATCCTACCTGGTGCGCGCAAAAAAACCCGCCCGGAGCGGGCGGGTTTCTTGGTGGGAGCCAGTCTGGGTCCCGGTCACAGTTCGTCGTAGAACCGGCTGAGGTCGGGCACGCCGTAGACGGGGAAGAATTCCGGTTCCTGGTCGTCTCTCGACTCTGGCGGTTGCTCCACTTCGGGATTGATGGTCAGCTTGACGACCTTGATGTTGCCGTTCAAGTGACAGCGGTGGGCCTGCCACATCAACTCGGTGGGGATGTCCTGGATGGCGATGTGGCGATCGATGACCTCCTCGTTGCCCTCGCTGGTGCCAAAAATAGTCCACATCCGAACATGCGTGTTTTGGTTCATGTTTCCTCCTCTCTGATTCGAAACGAAGAGGCAGCGGGCAACTCGCCCGCTCCGGAGTGTGCTCCGACTGGGACGGTTGCTTGGCTTCGAAACGGAGGAAGCCAGAGTGCTCCTCATTGGGCACCGGCTAGTTCGCGTTCGATCGAGGCGGCCACAGCCGCATCGCGTGGGTAACAGCAGGTTCTGGCCGTCTGGGGGGCGAGCAGGCAACGCAGTCAGGTCGTGGCTGATATGGGGAATGCGGAGACCGTCGTGATCCCGGTCAAGCTGGGCCTGACCGGTCTGGACGTACGGCTCTGCCGCGTCCCCGGCCCCCATCTGGGATGGAGTGAAGTTGAATGGTCGCCCGTTGGCGGCGCTGGCTCGGACGAATTTTCGATCCCCTGGCTAGAGGCTTCCCTGATCCACAGACATACTTCCTGTTGGTCTTCGTTGGCAGTGCAAGTCCTCCTGCTTCAACATAACTCCCGTGGCGCCGTCTCGGTCCATGTGACGGAGAGTCAAATCTGTTTCTCTCTCCACAGATATCTTACGTCATGTCAAGAGGATTTGGGACTCATTGCGCCATCGCGCCTCGGGTGGCGGGGTTTGTTTTTTGCATTGGGCACAACCGTCAGGGTCACCATCCCGCGCGGCTCGGTCTTCGAACCGCGGCCTTGAATCCCAGGTGCACGGCGAGAAGAATTGAAAGATCGAGCTCAGCTCCCGTACGTTTCGACCCTGCACCCGCCACACCGCCTCGAGGCAAGGAGACACATCATGGCACCCAGCCGTCCCGACCAGGAGAGCCCCGCCTCGAAACCCGGTCCAGGCCAGGCGACCTCCGGCCGGCATGCGCTGCGGGAACAAGATGCGCTCTGGGCCAACTTCCTCGCCCTGGCCGCCTCGGTCGTCAATTCACTCGAGAAGAGCGCCCAGGCGATCCGCGACGGACGGTTTGATCTGATCGACGAGGTGGAAAACGAGGAAGAAGATTCCAATCGCCGCGAGGTGCTGATCGAACAGGAGTGTCTGCGAATCCTGGCGCTTTACGAGCCGGTCGCCTCGGACCTGAGGCGGATGGCTACAGTGCTGAAGGTCAACCGCGACTGGGAGCGGATCGCCGACCTGGCTCTCCGCGTCGCGCGACGGGCTCGAAAACTATCACGCCAACCCGGCGGCATGGCCATGCCCGAGGCGCTCAAGCAACTGGCTCGCGATGTGCTCCGGCAGGTTCGCGCAAGTTACCAGGCCCTGGCCAGCCGAGACGTCGCCACGGCCCGGGCCGTCATCGCCGGCGACACCGCCATCGATGTGCAGTACCGTGCGCTCCGCAAACAGTTCAAGACCGCTCTGGGCCAGCAGCCTGAGCAGCTTGACGCCTGGCTCGGGCTGATCAATACTGCGCGCAACCTGGAGCGCATCGCCGATCACGCCGTCGGCATCGCGCAGACCGTGGTTTATCTCGAGGAGGGGGTCATTATCCGCCACACGCCTTCGCAACGCTCCGCGAACGGATGAAGCCCTCCGCGGGTTGCAGTGGGAATCGAACGGGAGACTGCGATGAAGAGAGGATCGATCTTGAGACGTTACCGTCCTGCACTGGCTGCCATCGTCGTGGGAGTCGTCGGGGGACTGACCGGGGACGGCCCTGAATCGTGGGCTCAAGTCCCCGCGACGCCAGCCGCCGTGGGAGCTCAGGCTGCGCCGGTGGTCGTGAAAGTGGAAGGAGAAGTGTCCACGCCGCTCCGGCTGACCGCGGCGGAACTGCAGCAGTTTCCCCGCCAGACCGTCGTCGCCAGGGCACACGACGAAAAGGAGTCGCGGTTCGAGGGGGTCGCGCTCTTCGATGTCCTCAAGAAAGCGGGCCTGCCGACTGGCAATGAGCTGAGAGGCAAGGCCGTCGCACTCTACCTGGTCGTCGAGGCGGCCGACGGCTATCGCGCGGTCTTTGCCCTGCCCGAGCTCGATCCGGCCTTCACCGACAGAGTGATCCTCCTGGCCGACCGCCGTGACGGGCAGGTGCTCTCGTCCAGGGACGGCCCGCTTCAGATCGTCGTTCCCGGTGAAAAACGGCATGCTCGCTGGGTCAGGCAGGTGATCGCGCTGCGGATCGGCCGGGCGTGAGCCCGAAGGAACGCGGAATGATCGCCGAGCTCTCCCGCTACTCGATGTGGTGGGCGTCCCACCCTCGGGAAGCGACGAGATGCTCCGCGATCATCTGCCGGTGGCAGTCGACCGCGCGTTTCGCAGCATCAGCGTGCAGGCTGTGGGGGACGTCTGTCCAGATCGTGTGCTCTGACGGCGTGCAGCCGCGGCGGCGCCAGCACCAAGGCGGCCACGACCGCCAGCCCGAAGGTCGCGTAGATCAGAGTGAAGACCCAGCGCTCGGCCTGGCAGAAGATCAACCGGTGCACCCAGTAGCCGAGGAAGTCTCCCGGATAGGTGGCCTGTCCGGCCCGCACCCGGAGCTGCTTCTCCCAGACCGTCAACGGGCAGGGAACGCCCGCCAGCGCCTCGCCCACGACGATCACGATCATCGCTAGATGAACCACCCGGAAGTAGATATTCCGCACCCACGTCCAGCGGCAGACAGCGCCGATGAGAATCGCCGCCAAGCCCAGCACCACGAACCCCACGTAGCACGCGTGAAAGACGACGATCAGATCGGCCATGACGCGCGACCACAACATGATCCGTGACTCCCAGGCTTACAATGCGCTCAGCCCAAGCCAGGCCGGGCGACTAACAAGCCTGAAGCGCAAGCGAAGGTTATTCCAGTATTTGAAAAGCCCTTCGCTTGCGCTTCAGGCTTGTAAATCACCCATTCGAATCGAAGGTAATCATGCACCCGGCCAGAGACGTGTCGATTCCAGAGCTCTCCTGGCATCTTATACGATTTCCCGGCCCAGGGCGCCTTCCGCAGCGTGGCAGATGTGGATTTCCGGAGTGATGCCAAGCTTGCGGGCGTGAACGGTGCGTACGCTCTCCGCGAAGGCTTTGGCCTGATCGACACGCACCAGATTGACCGTGCATCCGGCCCAGCCCGCGCCCGAGAGTTTGCCTCCGAGGAACCCCGGACTTGCCTCGGCCGCCTCGACAAGTGTGTCGAGGGCCTCGGAGCTGTTCTCGAAGTCGTCGCGGCTGGAGGCGTGGGAGGCCAAAACGAGGCGGCCGAATTCCGTCAGGTTGCCGGCTCGCAGGGCAACAGCACCCTGGCGAACCCGCTCGTTCTCGGCGAGCACGTGCCGGGCGCGCTTGCGGCCGAGGGGATCGAGCCTGTCCCAGTGTTCCGTCAGCTCCTCGAGGCTGACGTCGCGCAACGATTTGACGGCATCGACCCCGCGCTTTTCCTGGAAGCAGGTCACGACCGTCTCACACTCTGCGCGCCGGCGATTGTACATACCGTCGGCCAGGCGCCGCGACGTCTTCGAATCGCAGACGATGATTGCCAGGCCGGGTTCACCGAGCGGCAAACGAGCGTGCTCGAGCGTCTGACAATCGAGATACACCGCGTGGTGGGCACGCCCAAAGAGGCTCGAGAACTGGTCGAGCAAGCCCGACGCCACGCCCACGAACGCATTCTCCGACCGCCGCAGAACCTGGGCCAGCTTCAGCCGCGCCGGGTCGGCGGAATCTCCCCGCAAGTCGCCGATCGCTCGTCCCGGTACAAGTCCCGCCTGGAGCAGGAAGAAGGCAAGCGCGGCTTCCAGACTCGCCGAGCTGGAAAGACCCGCTCCCAGGGGCACATTGCCGGCGATGGTAATGTCGAATCCCGAAGTCAAAGGCGCTCTCTCTGCCTCCTGGATCGCCCAGACAACTCCTTTTACGTAATTTGGCCAATCTCCGGACTCGCCGCGTTCTAGGTTGTCCAGGTCAAAGGAAATGTTGCCGAGAAAATTCAAGGCGTGAGCGCGACAGGTGCGTCCTGTTGCCGGGCGTCCCGCGACCACGGTGAATCGGTCGATAGCGACGGCCATGACCAGGCCGCCGTTGTAGTCGGTGTGATTGCCCAGCAGCTCGACCCGCCCGGGCGCGACGCCCAGCGCGGTGGGCTGAAATCCGAACTGTGTGACCAAGGCGGCTGTAGCGCGGGCTTCCAGTTCGCCCGAGGTTGACATGGCTCTTGCTGTCGTCAGTCTTCGGGAGGACGAGCGGCCTGCCAGGCCAGGGGTTCGGCACCTGCGGCGACTCGTCCTCCCAGGGGATTTGCAGTGATACGATCGCGCGCTGGACCCTTTGATCAGACGAGGCTGCTCTGCCTGGCGAGGTTGTTGGCCAGGTCGCGCAGGAGCTGGGCCTTGTCGGTCCGCTCCCAGGTGAATTCCGGCTCCGACCGGCCGAAGTGGCCACCGCTGGCGGTCTTGCGATAGATCGGCCGGCGCAGGTCAAGGTGCTTGATGATTCCCGACGGGGTGAGCGGGAAACTGCGCCGGATGATCTCTGAGATGGCCGAGTCGGGAAGCTGGCCGGTGCCGAAGCTATCGACATGGATGCTGACCGGCTCGGAAACGCCGATGGCGTAGGCAAGCTGGATCTCGCAGCGCTCGGCCAGACCCGAGGCGACCAGGTTCTTGGCGACGTAACGGGCCATGTAGGCGGCGGATCGGTCCACCTTGGTGGGGTCTTTGCCGCTGAAAGCGCCGCCGCCATGCCGGCCCATGCCGCCGTAGGTGTCAACGATGATCTTGCGTCCGGTCACGCCCGAGTCACCGTGCGGGCCGCCGATCACGAACTTGCCCGTCGGGTTGATGTGGTATTTGACCGAGCCATTGACCAGCTCCGGGGGGATGACCGGCTCGATCACTTCTTTCTTGATGGTCTCGACAATCTCGGCGTGGGAAACGCCGGGCGCGTGCTGGGTGGAGACGACGACCGTATCCACGCGCACAGGCGTATACCCGTCGTACTCGATGGTGACCTGGCTCTTGGCATCGGGCCGGAGCCAGCGAATCGACCCATTCTGCCTGAGCTCGGTGATCTGGTGAATGATCCGATGTGCCAGGGCGATTGGCAGGGGCATCAGTTCAGAAGTCTCGTTGCAGGCGAACCCGAACATCATCCCCTGGTCGCCGGCTCCGATGTCCTTGCCCTTCTCCGCATCCTCGTCCACACCTTGAGCGATGTCGGGCGACTGCTTGCCCAGCGCCACTATCACGGCGCAGGTCGTCGCGTCGAAGCCCATTTCGCTGGAGGTGTAGCCGATCTCACGCACGACCTGGCGGACGATCGTCGGATAGTCGACCATGGCCTTGGTGGTGATCTCGCCGGCCAGGCAAACCAGTCCCGTGGTCAGCAGGCTCTCGCAAGCCACCCGGGCGTACGGGTCTTGCTCGAGAATGGCATCGAGGATGCCGTCGGAAATCTGATCGGCCATCTTGTCGGGATGGCCCATCGAGACGGATTCACTCGTGAACAGGTAGTTGTCGTGGTTCGGCACGGGAGCTTCTCTCCTACCAGACTGATCAGATGTGTCCAAGAATCACTAGCCCATGGGGGGCGGAGTTCATTGATCCAGGCGAGGGTTCTCTTGCGTAAGAGGCGGCGCCATTGCCAGCGCCCGGCGTGGGTGGGGACGGACCGCAAGGCGTGCAGGACCACGCAATCCCGGCGGTCTTTCACGCAGGCGCTCACGACGCCTTCGGGTTTCAAGTCTAGCAATCCGCCGGACGCTTGGAAAGCAGTTGTCGAATTCCGGCTTCGTCCCGCAAGGCGTGTCTCCGCGCTGCCGACAGATCGAAGCCATCGAGAGTTACGCCTTGCAAGGCAACGAGTTGCAATCCGTCTCTGGGCTCCGCCGTGTGCCATCTCCGGGTCTGCCGGTTCGATCTTGTGATGATTTGCGTCAACCGGCCGCAGGTGGAACGAATGTGTCCCCCAGGCGGCGCTGATCATGGCCACGCTGCGACGTGGAGGTAACTATCCTGTTGAAGGTGGGATACGCGAAGAGATCGGCTGAGCGTCTGCCTGCCGTGCGTCGACTTGCTCTTGTGTGACACCTGTGGTACGATGTCTGACAATCCGATCAACTGTGAGGGGCCCATGGAACGAATCAATGTCAGAGTCGATCAGCGGCTGAAGCACGAGTTGGAGGCCGAAGCCAGGGAGAGGGGCGTCCGCCCCTCTGAGATTGTGCGGGAAGCTTTGAACGAACACGTACACCGGCGCACCCCCCGGCAGAGTTGCCTTGACATCGCGCGGCGCATTGGCATCATCGGGGTTTACAAGGACACGCCGCCGGACCTTAGCACCAATCCCGAGCACATGGAAGGCTTCGGACGTGGCTGAGCAACGCATCCTCCTTGATACCGGGCCCTTGGTTGCTCTCCTCGCCCAGAACGACTCCTATCACCGCCTCTGCGTCGATACCCTCGCGTCGCTCTGTCCGCCGCTTTTCACCTGCTGGCCCGTGCTGACCGAAGCCGCCTGGCTGCTGCGCGATCAGGAGCGGCCCCTCGACCGCATCCTCGACGCCCAGATCTCCGGAATGTTCGAGCTAATGTCCCTGGAAAGCGACAGTCTCACCGCAATCGCCGCGATCATGCGTCGCTATGAAAACATCCGCCTTCAGCTTGCCGACGCAGCCTTGGTATATCTCGCCGACCGCGAGAACATTCGCACCATCTTCACCCTGGACCGCCGGGATTTCTCGATCATCCGGCTCAAACGCAACCGTCCATTCAGGCTCATCCCCGAAAAGCAATGACTGCGTCTGCCCGCACTGCAATTCTCTTTTGTCGCGATGCGACGTGCCGGCCGTCCCGGCCATCATCGCCTACGTCGGCGGAACAAAGTGACATGCCCGGGCCTTACCGCAATCTTTGGTTTCTTGAGACTTCCTCTGCTCCTCGGTACAAATGAAAGCGAGGAACGGACCCTGGCACCAAGGTTCTCGTCGCGCTTTTCGAAAGGTAGAAAACATGAACGGGAAAACGCGCAAGCTTGGGAACTCGGGGCTCGAGGTGGGGCCGCTGGCGCTCGGTGGGAACGTGTTTGGCTGGACGGCCGGCGAGCCGGCCTCTTTTCGCCTGCTCGACGCGTTCGTCGCCGCCGGGTTCAACCTGATCGATACCGCGGATATGTATTCGCGGTGGGTACCTGGCCATCAGGGCGGGGAATCCGAAACGATCATCGGCAACTGGTTCAAGCGGAGCGGCAAGCGAGGCAACGTCGTCCTGGCCACCAAGGTCGGCAATGAGATGGGGCCGGGCGAAAAGGGACTCTCGAAAGCTTACATTTTGCGAGCGGTGGAACGATCGCTCGGGCGCCTCCAGACAGACTACATCGACCTTTACCAGTCGCACATCGACGACGCGACAACTCCGCTCGAAGAGACCTTGGAGGCCTATGGCGAACTGATCCGACAGGGGAAGGTGAGAGCGATCGGCGCCTCGAACTATACCGCCGAGCGGCTCGCGCAGGCGCTCGAGGTCAGCAAGCAGAACGGCTATCCGAGCTACGATTGCCTTCAACCGCTGTACAACCTCTATGACCGCGCTCCGTTCGAGGACGGGCTCGAACCGCTGTGCCGGCAGGCCGGGCTTGGAGTCATCCCTTACTACTCACTCGCGAGCGGGTTCTTGACCGGGAAGTACCGATCGGAACAGGATCTTTCAAAGAGCCCCCGGGGCGCGACGGTCAAGAAGTACTTGAACGATCGCGGGTTCCACATCCTCCGGGCTCTCGACCAGGTTGCCGGGCAGTTCCGTTCCACGCCGGCTCGGGTGGCCCTCGCCTGGCTGAGCTCGCGCCCCACGGTGACCGCACCGATTGCCAGTGCGACCAGCCTTGAGCAACTTGACGAGCTAATCGAGGCCACGCGGCTCGAGCTGGACGCCCCGGCGATCGAGCTCTTGAATCAGGCCAGTGCGTGAAGGCGATGCGGCTTCAACCTGGCGGCGAACTCTTCGCTTCACCGCGCTGCTTCTCCGCGTGCCATGGCCTCGGCATCGCCCGGGCACGCCTCGAGAACCATCCTCCACAGCCGCATCGCTTCGGCCGAATCACCGCGCTCCTCGGCCAGGACGGCGAGATTGCGGAGGGTGAGATGACCGTAGATGCCCTGATCGACGCTGCAGAACTCGTCGCTTCTCTCTCGCCACTCGCCACTTCCCCCACATTCACTGGCCACTGACTACTGGCCACTGGCCACTGTTCTCGGGCCGCTCGGCCAGCTCGGCATCGAGGATCTTCCAGTCGCGCTGGAGCTTCCGTTCCCGCAGTGCCGGGTCGGTGTAGCCGGTGTCCCGGACGTTGACATCGGTCCAGCGCACCGGCACATTCGCCCGCCGCAAGGCCGGCAAGATCTGCTCGTGCACCGCGTATGTCCGGCGCACATCCTCACGCACCGAAGAGCACCGACCTGAGCCAGGGATTAACCGTGGTGTTCCCGGAATGCGCCGGGGCGACAAGCCTGAATGGCTCGTCCTCCGCCTCGGGGTGCCAGAAAGTGGATGACCCTCTTCACTCCCCCTGAACTTCTTGAGTTGCTCGACGGCCTCGTTCGAGTAACGAATCTCTCAAGGCATGCTGCGAATCGCTCCTCTTCGATCTTAACAATCCCCTGGCAGCGCGACCATGGGACTACATCCAAACGCTTCGATCCAGCGATCGATATCCCACCGCCTCGGCGATGTGCTGGGGCTTGATCTCGTCGGAGCCTTCAAGGTCGGCGATGGTGCGGGCCACGCGGAGGACCTTGTCGTGAGCGCGCGGACAGACCAAGCTCTTCCATGGCGGCCTTGAGGATCGACATGGCCTCGGGCTTGAGCTGGCAGAGCTTGCGGAGCTGCCGCGGGGTCATCCGGCCGTTGACCAGCGGGCCCTTGTGGCCGAAGCGCTTGGCCTGGCGGACACGCGCCTCCAGCACCTGGGCGCGGAAGTCCGAGGAGGGGGCGCCGGGGGGGCATCTCGGCGAGCTGGGTGAAGGGGACGGCGGGAACCTCGACGTGCAGGTCGATGCGGTCAAGCAGCGGGCCGGAGATCTTGCTGAGGTACTTCTCGACCTGGGGCGGCGTGCAAGAGCAGGCGCGGCGGGGATCGGACCTGTATCCGCAGGGGCAGGGGTTCATGGCGGCGACGAGGATGAAGTCGGCGGGGAAGGTGGAGCTGTTCATTGCCCGGCTGATGGTGACCTTGCCCTCCTCCAGCGGCTGGCGGAGAACCTCCAGGGTCTTGCGGTTGAACTCGGGCATCTCGTCGAGGAATCAAACGCCTTTGTTCGCCCAGGCTGATCTCGCCGCCGACAGCGCCTGGCCGGCCTCTTACCGCGAGTCGGCGAGTGTCCGATCGTTCGCGGGGGCGGCGCCGTCGACGGGCTGGGTGGCCAACGATCTTCCGTTCCGGGCCGAGCCAGCATCAGGTATCATTCGAGGAAGATCGCCTGGGCGACGTCAGGGCGGACTTCGCCGCGACCAACGATCGGACCGTGATTGGGGAGCGCGGTGGACCATGCCCGAACCGACCAGGGAGAAGGACAAGGACAAGAGCACCAAGTGGCTCATCGAGCACCATGGCGACGCCATTCTCCGCCTTGGCGGAGTCACCGACCTGGTCCGTTGGAAAGCGGCGCCGGCCGAGCTGGTCCTGCCCACGAAGCTACCCGATGGGCTGATCTTCGCCTGGCGCGCCGGGCGCGATCGCCCCGAACCGCACGTCGTCGAGATCGCGACCTACCCCGAGCTCCGCGCCACCGAACAGGCGCTGCGCGACTTACTCCTGGTCTACCTCATCCGCGGCGAGGTCCCCAACGTCCTCGTCCTGGTGCTCCGACCGAAGGGTCAGCTCCGCATCCCCGACCGCGCCCACCGTCCAGGGTCGGACGGGGTGACGGAGCTGCGAGGTCGGTGGCGCGTGGTCGAGCTGTGGACGGTGCCCGCCGAGCCGGTCCTGGCGGCGGCGGACCCAGGGATGATGCCCTGAGTGCCGCTGATGCACGCGGACGAACCGCCCGAGTCCGTGCTGCTGCGGTGCCGGGAGGTGATCGACCAGCACGCGCCCGCCGAGGAGCATGAAAGCCTCATCACGGTCACGCAGGTGTTCACAAGGCTGAGATACAAGGACCCCAACTTGCTGTCCATCCTGGGAGGGAAGTCCGTCATGATCGAGTCGCCGTTGATCCGAGAGATCGTCGCGGAGGTAAGACAGAAGGACATACTGAAGTTCCTGACCCGTTTCGGTCCCGTGCCGCCCGAGTTGGAAGCCGAGGTGAAATCGATACTCGACGAGTCAGTCATGGACGCCGTCGTGGAGTTGTCGACATCCTGCCCCGACCTGGAACACTTCCAGGCGGAGATGCGGGCGATTCCCAGGCCCCCGGAGCCCTGGGACCCGGCTGACGAGCCCGAACCGAAGGCTTGAAGGAGGCCGTCCTGGCCGAAGGGGACATGCCTATTTCTCGACGCGAACCGGGAATTCTGGGTAAAACACTACGCGATACTTTCATCGGGGAGCTTGGCCCCACTCGGGGATACTCTGGCCTTTGACATCGACGGGCTTGAAAACAGGGACGCAGCTAGTTCTTGATACTAGCGCGGTTTGCTCGCGCGTTGCATACAGCGATCAAGAAAGGCCGTGGCGATCCTACCTTCTCCCCGCGGGAGAAGGTGCCCCGCAGGGGCGGATGAGGGATGAGATGCT
>Ga0208043_1001013_pt1 | contig 11199 bp, 12 predicted proteins | sample Sb_taG_12_FD_187710 | JGI IMG/M metagenome (GOLD analysis project Ga0208043, IMG submission 187710) | Peat soil microbial communities from Weissenstadt, Germany - Sb_50d_9_AC metaG (SPAdes) (version 2) | ecosystem: Environmental > Terrestrial > Soil > Wetlands > Peat | place: Germany... | reverse complement strand
TCCACGACTTCGAGGTGGACCACACCTTCGAGACCATCGGCCGACGGCGGATGCTCCTCAATGGCCGCAAGATCCGTGGGCAGAGCGGGCACTCCGGACTCATCCTCCTCGCCATCGACGACATCACCGAACGCTGGCGGGTCGGGGCCGAGCTCCGCGAGAGCCGGGAACGTTACCGCCTCATCGTCGAGAGTTCCACGGGCTTTGCGATCTTCACGTTCGACATGCAAGGAATGATCACAACCTGGAACCTGGGAGCCGAGAAGATTCTCGGCTACACCGAGGCCGAGATCATCGGATTGAACTCCGAGGTCATCTTCACGCCCGCGGACCGTGAGGCTGGGGAATCCGAAAAGGAGATGCGGAAGGCTGCGGCCGACGGCCAGGCCCTGGACGAGCGCTGGCACGTTCGGAAAGGCGGAGAGAGGTTCTGGGCGAACGGGCTCGTCATGCCGCTCAAGGATGACGCCGGGCAGACCCGCGGATATCTCAAAATCCTCCGCGATATGACCGAACAGCGGCAGCTTGAAGAGGCCCTCAAGGAGCGAACAGTCGAACTCCAACACGCCGACCACCGCAAGAATCAATTTCTGGCGATGCTCGCCCACGAGCTCAGGAACCCGCTTGCCGCGATCAGCAGTGCTGTCTATTTGTTCGGTGCGGCAGGAAGCGACGGGGATCGTGTCGCGTGGACCAAGGAGGTCATCGAACGCCAGGTCAAGAACCTCACCCGCCTGGTCGATGACCTGCTCGATGTCTCCCGCATCACGCAGGGCAAGGTCAGTCTCCGCAAAGAGCCGGTGGAACTCGGGCCGGTCATCACCCGCGCGGTCGCCGTCGTCCGCCACATCATCGACGACCGGAAGCACGAGCTTTCGATCTCTCTCCCCCAAGAGCCCGTGTGCCTCGATGCGGACCCGACCCGGCTGGAGCAGGTCGTGGTGAACTTGCTGAACAACGCCGCCAAGTACACGGAACCCGGCGGGCGGATCGGGATCGAGATGGAGCGACAGGGGCATGAGGTGGTCATCGCGGTGCGCGATAACGGCATCGGCATTCCGTCCGCCATGTTGCCCCGCGTGTTCGACATCTTCACCCAGGTCGAGAGGTCGAGTGACCACGCCCAAGGCGGACTTGGCATCGGCCTGACTCTGGTCCGCTCGCTGGTCGAGATGCACGGCGGCAGCGTCTCTGTGTCGAGCACGCCCGGCGAGGGGAGCGTCTTCACCGTACGGTTGCCGCTTGGCGAGGGGCAGCCCGAACAATCGGCCCGCACCGAGGTCGAGTTCCGCGGCGGAGACCTTGCTGCCCGCGTCCTCATCGTCGATGACAACGAGGATATGGCCCAAAGCACGGCAAAGCTCCTCACGCTCTCGGGACACAATGTTCAGACCGCATACGACGGCCCCTCGGCCATCGAAGCGGCCCGGGCTTACCGGCCCGACGTCATTCTGCTCGACATCGGCCTACCCGGCATGGACGGTTTCGATGTCGCGGGCCAGGTCCGGCAGCAACCAGAGCTCAAGAACACGGTCATCATCGCGATTTCGGGCTACGCGGAGAACGTCGATCGCACCCGCTCCCGAGAGGCCGGCTTCGACCATCACCTCGTCAAGCCCATCGATTTCAACACCCTTATGTATCTACTCGCGGAATCTACCAAGCAGCAGGTTTAGTAATGGGCACAGCGTTTGCTGAAATAAAAGCGAGAGATTTACGCGTCAAGAAGCTATGGTCTGACGAAATCGTAAGAATCCGCCTCGGCCTCGAGTGCCTGGTCAGAACGAGGAATCGCGCTCGGCGAGAGCAGTTTGACTGGTTGCCACGATGGATCCTCACGCCTCCGAATCTCCCTGTCCGGATGCCGCCGGTCCGTGTCGCGTCTTGATCGCGGACGACAACAAAGATCTTGCCGACTGCCTGTCGAAACTTTTCAAGCTTTCAGGCTGCACAGCCGAGGTCGTCTGTGACGGTCACGAGACCATCAAAGCGGCCCGGGCCTACCGGCCCGACATCATCCTCCTCGACATCCGCCTACCCGGCATGGACGGCTTTGAAGTCGCCGAGCGGATCCGGGCGGACAAGGACTTGAATGATATCCTCATCGTCGCCATGTCCGCTTACAGTCCGTTCAGGACTCAAGGCCGCCGCCCGGAGGCGATTTTCAGCGACTACCTTGTCAAACCCGTCGACCACGGCGCCTTGCTCGGAATCGTCTCGCGCGCCCGCTGGAGGCGTGGCGAGGCTTTCGAGCCCCAGCGATAGGCTCTTCCGAACCGGAGCGCGTGCGGAGGTTTCGAGCCGGGAGGGCCATGCCCGCAGGGACCTGTCCCCTCGCGTCCGTCCTGTTCCCGTTGAGACGTTTCGATGTAAGCAAAATAATGAAGCACAATGCAGTGGAACCTCTCGAAACCCGTCGCTTTTGTGACTGTCGTCGTCTACGTCCTCGGGATGCTGAGCGGCTGGACCGTCGTGGCATTCGTGAGAGGATCGTTTCGCCGAATCACGGAGCACCCACGACAATGACCCTCATTCGGGCCGACCACAACGTGGGAACTGCATGGGAGGCGTCGGAAGCGGGAATGACAGATAAAGGCCTAGGGAAACGTGACGGACAGGATGACGGACCAGGAATTGCCGTAAGCTCTTGACCCGCGCAGCGATCACCGTGAGGATCATAACATGCAACAGGCCGCATCGCCCTCGTCACTGGCGAATAGCCGGCAGAAGATCCGCTCTGGTAATCGATTGCCTGCACGCGCCCCAAGGAACAAATCTTTGCAGACTCGGGACCCTCTTCGCAGTCCAAGCTGGACCTGGCACCTACCGGGTGTTCCTTCCCCGGCCTTTTCTCTCAACGTCGGATCCATTGTGATGGGGATGCATGGGAATCCTTGAGCTTCGTGAGCCCGTCAGTGCCTGGAGTCACTGCGCCGGCCTGATGCTGGCGTTGCCCGGCACGCTCCTACTCTGGCGGCGGAGCGCCGGCGACCGTGGGAAGCAGCTTGCCATGCTCGTTTATGGTCTTAGCCTGGCCTTCTGCTATTCGGCCAGTACCCTCTACCATGGCGTCCGGCTCCCGGCCGCGCGGATCGCCGCATTTGCCGGTCTGGACGGCGTCGGGATCTTCGCCCTGATCGCGGGGAGTTACACCCCCCTGGCGTGGTGCCTGATGCGAGGCCGATGGCGGCGATGGACCCTTGCGGTCGTCTGGGCCGTGGCGGCGACGGCCACGACCTTGATTGCGGCTGGCCGCCACTTCTCGCCTGTGTTGGCCACCTGCGTTTACCTGGGGATGGGGTGGGGTGCCGTTGTCTGCTATTCCCAGATTGCGCAGGTCGTGACTCACCGTGCACTGGCGCCAATTGTCGTTGGCGGCCTGTCCTATAGCGTGGGGGCGGTGCTCAACCTGCTGCACTGGCCGGCCCTCTGGCCCGGGGTCTTCGGGTCCCATGAACTGTTTCACCTCTTCGTGCTGGCGGGCAGTCTGGCTCACTACCTGTTCATTCTCAAGGTGGTCGTGCCGTTCGTATGGGGGTCTTGAGCTGTCGGTGTCATTTGGCACGTGGCATTCTTAGCTTGTCTCCGTCGATCCCGCAGGAGCCGCTCATGCCCAACCGCCTCCGCCCGCGCACGATCATGAGTCTTGGCGGCCTATCCCTGCGGCAGGTCGCCGTGGGGATGTGGAAACGGATGGAGGAACACGATGCCATGACCTGGGCGGCGGCCGTTGCTTTCTACGCGATGCTCGCCACCGTCCCGTTCCTGGCCCTTGTCCTGGTCGGCGTGGTCTTGCGACTGCCCGACCTCTCGGGCGCAGGCCGCCGGACGACCGGCCTCGGTCACCTGACGGTCGACCAACTCGACGCGACCCTGAGGTCGCTTTTCCCGAACGAAGCCTACGTCCTGGTCAGGGACCAGATCGCGCGCATCCAGGGTGAGCCTCCTCTTGCTCTGCTCTCCCTGGGCGCGGTGATTGCGCTCTGGAGTGCGTCGAACCTGTTCCTGGTCGTCATCAACGCTCTGAATCGGACTTACGGGGTCAAGGAGACGCGATCGTTCGTGCAGCTCCGGCTCACGGCGATGGCCATGACACTCCTCCAGACGGCCTGCCTGGTCGGGTCGCTCGTGGCGATCGTCGCCTGGCCGCAGATTCTCCGGTTACTCGGCTGGGACCCCAACGGTGCGGTGGCATGGGTGGCGATGGCTGTCCGTTGGTCTGCCGTCTTCCTGATGGTACTCCTGAGCTTCGCGCTCACATTCCACGTCGGCCCCAACACCCAGCATCGCTGGGCCTGGGTCACGCCGGGGAGCCTGGCGGGAACCATCGCCTTCCTGGTCTTCTGCATCCTGTTCCGCCTCTACGTTCAGAACTTCGGCAGCTACAACAAGTCGTTGGGAGCGCTCGGGGGGGTCATGGTGCTGTTGTTCTGGTTCTGGGTCGTGGCCCTGGTGCTCCTGGGCGCTGCCGAAATGGATAGGACGATCGAGGCCGGCACCACGAACGGCGGGTCCCCGGCCAGATGATCGCCCCGACCGAGTGCCCCGACCGAGGGATCGTGGCTCAGGAGTCCGAGGTGAGACATCGGTCAGAAACCGAGATTCGAGGTCTCAGGACCGGCGGGGAGTCCCCGGGGATCGTCGTCCTGCTCAGCCACTCGTCGCCGCCGCCATCGTCGCAGCCGTAACCGGAACCGTCATCGCCGTCGCCGGAACCACCGTCGCCGGCACAGCGGAAGCCACCCTGGCCAGGATCTGGTCACAGGCATCGGCCAGCGAGAAGGCCACGTGCGTGGGCCCGACTCCCGAGAGCCCCTCGGAAGCCGCGTCGCTGCCGGCCTCCCCCCAGCGCCCCACCACGATCGGCAACGCGGCGAACCGCGCCCGGAGCCGCCGGACCTGGTAGCGGGCCTGCGCCAGGGGCTCCGGAGGCAGGTGCGACAGGATGACCATCGCCGGGGACACTTCCGCCACGCGCTCGGCGAGCTGCATCGGCGCGCCCGCGCCCTCGAGATTCACGAGTGTGCACTTCGACGGGGCGAGGATCTGTCCCAGCATTCGCAGGGTCAAGGCGTCGGCGCTGCCGCTCGCCGCCACGCCCGCGACCTTGAACTGTGGTGACGCGACTGTCCCATTGACCCGCCCCGGCTCTCCTTCGCCCGACCGGGGAGCGCTCTTCAAGCTGAGATCCGCCGTCCCTTCCAGGTCGTCGAGGATCTCACCGATGACCCGCAAGATGAAGGACATGTCGCTCTCGTCCAGCTCCCCCAGCGCCGCGTCGCGCCCGGCACGCGAGAGGGCCGGGACCAGCATCTGATCAAAGACCTCGGCACGCGGGCGTTCCTTCAGGGCGGCTTCGACGACGGCGGTGGCCCCGTCCTGGTCGAGCGAGACGAGCCGCTGGTACAGCCGGATATTCTGGTCCAGCTCGGCCTCCCCGCCCAGGAGCGTCGCGAAGAAGCCCAGGCTCGGAACGTACTTGCCGAGAACCGCCAGGCAGAGCGTCATGGGCGTCGACAGCAGGGTGCCGAGCAGCCCCCAGAGCCACGTCCAGAACATCGCCGCGACCAGGAGTCCAAGGGCCGACACCCCGGTGGTCTTGCCGTAGATGATTGGCTCCAGATAGCTCAGCGCTACCTCGACCGCCCCGAAAAGCGCGACCACTTCCAGCGGCTGACTCCAGCCGGGGAACTGCGCGACCGAGAATACCAAGGGCAGCAGAAACGCCACCGCCGCCCCCACGTAGGGGATGAACCGCATCATCGCCGCGAGACAACCCCAGAGCACCGAGTACGGCACGCCGATCGCCCAGAGGCCCAGGCCAACGATCAGCCCGTATCCCAAGTTGACCAGCGTGATCATCGCCAGGTAGCGGCTGATCCGCTGGCCGATCTCGCCCATGGTCCGGGTCGTGAGGTTGATCTGGCGCTGGCCGAAGAGCTGGACGATCCGGTCTCCCACGTCCTCCCGGTTCATGAGCATGAACAGGACCAGGATGAGCACGAAACAACCGACGCCGAGGAACTCCAGGGAGGGGCCGACGGCCGCCTGGAGGCGCTCCCGGAACGAGGGCTGCTCGACGACCCGCACGTTCATCACCTCGGGCCCCGGGACGACCGGCGTGTCGAGCGACTTAACCACGTCGACGGCGACCTTCCATGCCCGAGAGAGCACTGTGTCGACCGATGGCTTCAGGAAGTCCACCTTCTCCTGGATTCTCTCCTGATACTCCGGCAGTTGGTGGGCCAGCGTGGAGAGCTGCCGCTCGACGACAAAGCCGATCCCGCCCAGGGACCCGAGCGCGAGGGCGACCGTGAGGAGGACCGCGATGACCCGCGGCACCCGACGCCGCTCGAAGAATCCCGCAAGCGGCGCCAGTGCGAAGCTGAGGAGGACCGCCAGGGCCAGTGGCTTGAGCACCTCGGCCGCGAGCGACATCGCGCCGATGACCGCCAGGATAAGGAAGGTCACGACGACTGGATGGTCCATCGGGGACTTGCGTTGACTGGCCATGGTGGCGTTCCTGCGCGGGTGACCTGGATCTCACAGGTCGGCGAGAAGGCCGGCGTACTGTTGGCACTTCCCGGCGATGCTCGCCCGGCGGATCGCTCATGTAGCGTCTGCCGGGGAGCCGTCAGGCGGGACTCAACGGGCTCGGATCGCCAGCCCGGCGATCAGTCCGGCCACCAGGCCGATGCCGAAGGCCGCTACCACCGTCTCCGTCGGGTGGCGGCGGACCAGACCCTCGGCACTGTCGTAGCGTTCCCGGATCTGGTCGCTCACCTGGTGGGCGTACTGGCCGGCGGCCCCGGCCGCATGCGCGACAGCCGATGAGCCGCGCGAGGTCATCTCGGAGAAGAATGTCTCGATCGCCTCGCGCCCCTCGCCGGTCTTCTGCTGGATCCGACCGACGAGCTGCTCGATGTTTCCTTCTTGCACCCGGAGGTCATCCTCGGTCAACTGACTCCAGCGCTGCCTTGCCAGAGCGCAGAGGTGATTCCACTCTCGTTGAATCGTCTGCACGTTGATCGCCATGGTCGTTGGACTCCTTTGTTGCGGGATCGGCCGGAGCGATTCCGGCTCCCTTGTGTGGATATCGATTCAACCTCAATGAGCCATCGGGAAATTCCGCGCCCTGCGTGCGGTTGCTGTCACAAACGACGCCGCGGGTGCAAGCGTGTGCTGGCGCTGGTGACAAGGACGGTCCGGACCCATGCCAGGTTGAGCCAGAGTTGCTTGCGCGAGCGGCGGAAGCTGTCGAAGCTGTGGCTGAGCCGCATCCCGGCCAACACCGCCACCAGTCCCCCGAGGACTATCGCCACCCCGGCCGTCAGGACCATCGCCCAACCGTGGTGGATCTTCAGTGCGGTGGCGAGCAGCCAGCCGGCGCCAAGGAGGGCCACCGGGACGCTGGCCACGATCACGGCGAGGCCCGCCACGGTCAGCACGATGGGAATCGCCGACTTCCGGGCGGCATCCCTGAAGTCGAGGGCCGCGAGCTTGGCCTGGAGTTCGGCAAGCGACGCGAGGTCGTCGACGAACTCGGCGACACCGTCGAATTCCGCCGTACTGGAACCGGGCACAGGTGCTGTCCCGCGACCGTTCACGGACGCTTGATCAACCATCCCAGGACGACTCCTATACAAAGCGCGATACCCAGAGCCTTCACGGGTTCTCTGACCACATAGTCCCTCACCATGTCTCTCCCCTCGGCCAGCCGCTCACGAGCGACCGCCACGTCCTGGCGCGCCATCGCCCTGATTTCTTCCAGGTCGGGAGTAAACTCCGATTTCGTGCCTTGAACGCGGTCATTCATTGTCCTTGCCTCCCAAAATTTGGTTTCGATCGCAGCCGTTGTTCCGACTCAGTGTCCTACCGCTCCACCCGGCCCATCCAGCCGATCCGCTCCTCGGCCGACGGCGCCAGAGCGTTCCGGTCCACAGTCCTCGTCGCGTATTGTTGTTCGAGCCAATGCAGCATGTAATTCTGGCCAGCTCGGACGGCCACGGGCAACAAGATGCCCCAGGCGGCGAGCAGGAGATTCTGGCGGGTCCTCGATCGTCCCCGCCCCTTGGCCATGGCTCCCGCGACCGGTTCACCAGCCTGGGCCCCATCGGCCAGACATGCGGTGTCGGCCGTGACCTTCTGATAACCGCTGGTGTAGACCAGGTAGCCGACCGCCGCCGCCGCGCCCAAGGCGATCCAGGGATACGTCCACGTGTACCTTCCCCAGTCAACGACAGCCTCGGCGCCGGCGACCGATTCGCGCACGTTCGTATGAAGCTCGCGGCGAATCACGGCCATTCGATGGTAGATCTCATCAACGTCATTCGATCCCGTGGCCACGGTTCTCTCCCTGCGGTTTCCCGGAACCTGCCCCGAATTTCACGCGAATTCGGAGCCATGAAGATCAAACAGCCGGCCCCCACCTCCTGCCAAAGATCAGCGAGATCACGAAGAGGGCCAGGAAAACGAACAGCAAAACCTTGGCGATCACCGCGAGAGTACCGGCAAGGCCCACAAAGCCGAAGATGCCGGCGAGCAGAGCGAGGATCGCGAATGTGATGGCATACCCGAGCATGGGACACTCTCGTTTCATGGAAAAGACTGGTGCTCACCGCGAGCTGGGTCCGCCCCAGGGCTCGCAACGAGTACGCTGTGGATTCGCGAGACAGGCATGTCGAGCCCGTTGCAGCCGCAACGGGCAGACCGGATCCAGATTCCTCAGATGCGCCCCAGGACCACGAGGATCAGGACGATCACCAACACCAACCCCAGGCCGCCACTGGGGCCGTAGCCCCAATTCTGGTTGTAGCCCCATCTTGGAAAGGCTCCCAAGAGGAGGAGGATCAAAACAATCAGCAGGATCATACCGAGACTCATGGATTACCCCTTTACGATGGTCTGAGACCCGTACAGGCCGCAGCCTTGAACGCCTCGGCAAGCGGCTAGTCTGACTCGCGGATAGGCCCCTCGGAGTCACTGTCGGGTCGGGTGATCATTTGATGTCTCCCTCGTGACCGCGACCGTCCGGCGCCACCGCAAGCGAAATAAAGAAGCCGGCGTGGCGGAACACCCAGAGGAATTCGACCACGTCGGCTTACTCGTCAACGAGCCCCCCGGACCAGCCGGGTTGCCCTTTACCTAGTCATCCGACAACTTCGATTCAGGTTTTCAGCGGAGCCGAATGTGAATCCACACGGGCTCCGTGACTACCTTCATTGTCCGGCGCTGGAACAGAAAAGCAAGTGAAATGTCTTGCGATTTCTTGCGCCATGGACCTGTGCGATCCTTACCCGGACGAGGCCGGCCCGCAGCGGAGGCGGGCCGCCCTCGTTGCTTCGATGCGAGGGCGTTCAGCGACCTGCGTCCTTGATCTTCTCGCCGACGTTGCGCACAATATCCTTGGTCTTCTCGGCAACGTTGTGTGCAGCATCCTTGGTCTTCTCGGCTACATCGTGCGCGGCGTCCTTGACCTTCTCACCGACGTTGTGCGCGACGTCCTTGACTTTCTCAGCGGCATCGTGAATCCCTTCCTTCATCTTGTCACTCGTGTTCGACATGAGCTGGCTCCTGATTCGATGGTGGGAATCACAAAAAAAGCCCTCCCGCGCGAAAGCTCGCGCAGTGGGGCCCCCTTGGCCTTCAACTCCCCACCCCATCGTAAGTGGGAAGGCTCTGACATCATTAGATATCAGACGATTCCAGATGTCAACAGACTTCTGGTAAGTTCGCCATTCTGTCCTCCGGCTCCAGGCCGGCGTTCGGTGGTCTCCATCTTGGAGTGCGGAGGGCCCCCGCGGCCGATTGCAATCGGACGACCTTTTCAATGAATATGTCTGCCTTGTTTGTCGAATTGATAACGTGCGACGACGGCGGTCACATTGTCGGGCCCGCCTCGGCCGAGGGCCAGGTCCACCAGGGCAGCGCAGGCGTCGTCGGGGTCGGGGTGATGCTCAAGGACCTCGGCGATCGCGTCGTCGTCGACGGGCTGGGTCAGGCCGTCGGTGCAGTAGAGCAGGGTGTCGCCGTCGAGCAGGGCGAGCTTGTGGATCTCGGCAAAGACGCCCTCGCCGGAGCCGCCGATGACGTTGGTCACGACGTTGCGCCGCTTGTGCCGCCTGGCGTCCTCGGGCGAGATCGCGCCGCCGTCGATCAAGGTCTGGACGACCGTGTGGTCGCTGGTCAACTGCTCGAGTTCCCCCTCGCGGAAGAGGTAGGCGCGCGAGTCGCCGGCGTGGACGATGTACAGGTCGGTGGCGACGCTGTAAGCCATCGTCAGGGTAGTACCCATGCCCTGGAGGGCGGAACTGCTCCGGGCGCGTTCGATTACGGTCCGATCGGCGCGTTCGAGGCACTGGCGAAGCTCGGCCAGGAGCGCGTGCTCGTCGCGGCCGCTCAGGTGGAGGAACCATTTGAGCGTGTTCAGGACGAACGACTCGACGCTCCCGACCGCCAGGGCGCTGGCGCGTTCGCCGGCCGCGGCGCCCCCCATGCCATCGGCGACGACCATCAGGTACCCCTCTTCCTCGGAGAGCTGCGTCTTGCCTTCTCCGGGCAGGCTGGTCTTGCACACCTGCATGGACTTGGAGAGCCTGGCGACCAGGAAATGATCCTCGTTGTTGCCGCGGACTTTGCCAGTGTCGGTCAAGCCGCCGAACTTGATCCTCGCCCGAGGCGGATCGCGATCGGCGATGGCTTGATGCTCACCGGCCGAGTCGTCGAGCGTGGGAAGAGGGTCTTGGAGCGGCATCGTCGTGGTCCTGTTCCCGGCACCCTGGCGCGCTTGAACGGAAAGACTCGTAACGCGCGAGTCAAGTTTCAAGCCGGCACCTTTCTTTTCTCGATCCATGGGTCGATCACTCGACCAACTTGGTCGAAGTTCCGGCGCTATTCGGAGTCGTCCCAGGCTTCCTCGGGGATGAGCAGGGGGAACCCGAGGCGCAAGATCCGGCTACAGGTGCGAGTGCAGAATAGCGCCATACGCCACCCCCTTTGAGAGCTTGCTGAACCGGGTCATCAATCCGCACTTGCGGGCGAGTTTGCCACGCGCGACCGGCCACTCCCCCCATGACTGATCCGGTCGTCATCAGGTGAACCGGGCTGAAGAGCCCGACTCTCAAACGGGGCGCAAGGCCGCTGTGACACGACCTCGTCTTCGTTCTTCAGGGCGCATCTACTTTGATACGACCCACAAGG
>Ga0208043_1000999_pt1:0-7500 | contig 11259 bp, 9 predicted proteins | sample Sb_taG_12_FD_187710 | JGI IMG/M metagenome (GOLD analysis project Ga0208043, IMG submission 187710) | Peat soil microbial communities from Weissenstadt, Germany - Sb_50d_9_AC metaG (SPAdes) (version 2) | ecosystem: Environmental > Terrestrial > Soil > Wetlands > Peat | place: Germany... | reverse complement strand
CGGATCAGCCGCGGCTTAAGGATTTTCTGCTGCAGCACGATGGAGGGATGGTCGAAATTCAAATTGGATCGGGCGAGTGGCAGAAGGTGACCGTGTGGCGCATGCGTAATTGCTTTGGGCGCGGGCTTTTCATTGTTTCAGAGAACGACGCGCCAAAGGAGAAGGCTGTCTTCAAGATTCGCGCGGGCTCGTAGGCGGAGGTGTTTGGAGTGCGTGCGAGAATCGGAGAGACAAAACCTCAGCGGCTGAAGCCGTGTTAATACTGCGTCCGTTGCGGCAAGACTGAAGTCGTGCCCTGACAAATCATGGCAGCTCGCACGCGGGCTTTTTTGTGGCGCACACTATTCGGAGCGCGTCTTGCTCTGCTCGGCCCAGCTACTGCGTCGCTGATTCAAGCTTTAGCTGTCTTCAACCCCTTGGGCACAAGCGGCATCGCGCGCAATCGCACGCCGCTCGCGTCAAAAATCGCGCTGCCGATTGCCGGGGCTACTCCCATGATCGGCGTTTCGCCGGCACCCGCAGAAGGCAAATCCTTGCGGTCGACTAGCACCGCTTCGATCTTTGGCATATCGCCGAATCTTGGGACGCGATATTGGGCGAAATGCGGATTCGTAATTTTCCCATCGGCAAATTCAATCGCCTCGAAAAGCGCACCGCCCATTCCCATGACCATCGCGCCTTCCACCTGATTGCGCAGATGCTCGGGATTCACGATCGCGCCGCACTCGAACGCGCTGACCAATCGCTCCACTTTCACTTCCCCGCTCGCGCTATCCACGCGCACCTCGGCGCAGGTGGCCAAATAGCCGCCCTTCTCGACGCCGCCGGCAATCCCGAAGCCGCGCCCGGCTTCTTTCTTCCTGTCGCTCCATCCGAATGCCTTCGCGGCGGCCTCGAACACCGCCAGTAATCGGGCGTCCTTCAAATTGCGCCGCCGAAATTCCAGGGCATCCATCTTCACCGCACGGGCTAATTCATCCATGTGCGTCTCGCGGGCGAAATGATTCGCCGTGGCCGCGAGGCCGCGATACGAGCCTTGCCGCAGAGGTGAATCCGAGGGATGAAATTCAATCTTCTGATTGGCAATGTCGTACGGCGTCGCGATCCCCGAACTTCCCGAATTGTAATTGTGAAATTCCCAGGCCGTGACGCTGCCGTCGTGCGTTGCGCCGCTCGAAATTTCGATCAGCGCGGCCGGGCGGAAATAGGCCCAGGTGAATTCCTCCTCGCGCGTCCAGACCAGCTTCACTGGCTTGCCGGAGGCTCGCGCCAGCCGCGCCGCTTCTATTGCGCACTCCGCCGTGTGCTTTCCGCCGTAGCCTGAGCCCATGTCCGGCATCAGTACGCGCACGCGTTCCCGCGAAAGATGAAACGTCTGCGCCAGATCGTCGCGCACGGCGAACGGCCTCTGCGTTCCGGTCCAAACCGTCAGCGCGCCATCTTTCCATTCGGCGACGGCCGCGCGCGGCTCGAGCGGCGTATGCGCGATGTAAGCTACCGCGTAAGTCTGCTGCAATTTCACATCGGCGGCCGCCAGTCCGGACTCGATCGAGCCGGCAACTTGCGGCTTTGGTTCGTCGTAGTCCTGGCCTTTGCCGCGATGCGTTTTGAGATAATCGAAAATCCCATCGCTCGAAGGCTGCGGCGAACTTTTCCATTCCGCGTGAATTCTCTTCGCCGCCTGCGCCGCCAAATATTCGCTCGGCGCGGCCACGCCGATGAAATCGCCGTCGGTAACGCACGTCACGCCGTCCATGGCCTTCGCGTCTTTCGCATCCACGGATATAAGCGTGGCCCCGAACGCCGACGGTCTCACAATCTTCCCGAACAGCATTCCCGGCAACGCAGTGTCCGAAGGATAGCGATGCTGCCCGGTTACAAAATCGCGGCCGATCACTTTCTCGATCGATTTTCCGGCAATCGTCCATTTCGCCGGAGCGATGAGCGGATCTTCCTCCGGGATCGTTTGCGAAAATTGCTGGCCCGTGGCCAATTCCGCATAACTCGCTGTGCGCCCGGATCGCGGATCGTGTACTCGCGCGTCTTCCGCCGCCAATTTATCGCGTTCCACTCCCCATTTTTTCGCGGCGAGATCGATCAGCACGTCCTTTGCCGCAGACGCCGCGCGGCGAAGCTGCAGTCCCATCGTGGGCGTCGAGCGGCTGCCGAACGTGCCCATATCAAAGGGAACTTTCTCCGTGTCGCCCATGGTCATGCGAATTGAGGCAAGAGGGACGCGCAACTCTTCGGCCACGGCCTGCGCGAGCGACGTGCGGATATTTTGGCCAATCTCCACCTTCCCGGTGAAAACGCTCACGCCCCCGTCCTCGCCGACATGCAACCAGGCCCCGACAGTTTCCGGGATTTCCTCGCTCCCGCGCCGTCCGCGACCGCCCGATTCCTGAGCCGCGACGGCCGTTGCCAGCGGCGCGCGCACTGCCACAAGAATGGCGATGCCTCCGCCCAGCGCCTTGAAAAAATCGCGCCGCTGCAATTCAAAATGATGAACGGCTCCCTCGCGCATCTCATAACGTTCAAATTCCACCTCGGCTGCGGCGACGCCCGAATCCCCCGTAGGGCCCGGCTTTAGCCGGGCCTCTTTTTCGCGTCCATCCTCCCATCGAGCCATTAGCGTCCACCCCCCATCTCCGCTGCGGCCTTCTGGATCGCCGCCACAATCCGCGGATAAGTCCCGCAGCGGCAGATATTCCCCTGCATAAATTCCACAATCTCTGCGACCGAAGGATTCGGGCTGGCCTTCAAAAGCCCCACAGCCGAGACAATCATCCCCGAAGTGCAATACCCGCACTGCAAAGCATCATCTGCCAGGAACGCCTCCTGCAAAGGATGCAGCTTCCCATCGTGCTCAACGCCCTCAATCGTGGTGATCGCCTTGCCCGCAACGCTCCATAGCTTGGTGATGCAAGAACGCTGCGGAAATCCGTCAATGAGGACCGTGCAGGCCCCGCACTGCCCTTCGCCGCAGCCATATTTCGAGCCCGTCAGGCCAATCTCATTCCGCAGAACGCTAAGCAGCGAAGCCTCTCCATCCGAAATCACGGAATGTTGCGTTCGATTCACCGACAGTTCAATTTTTCCTGCCATGCTCGCGCTCCTTCATTTCGACTATAACACTGCGAGAAGGCTCGTTCGAATGAGCCCTGGGAGACTAGGTGGACGCGATGCTCGCACGCAAAGGGGCCGGCCGATCGGGGCTTATCGCTTGGCTGACTTCAGCGCAGCGCTGTTCTCGCGAAGGAACGCCCACCAGCGGCTCAAGTTGTCACGAAGCCACTCGGTGTCGCGTCGCTGAAGAGGGATCATGTGGGACACGGTGTTACGCAGCAGTTCTACACACAGTACATGATTTGCGAACCAGTTCGGGCGGGGAAAGAGCTTGCGGAACACCGGCCAATTGCGTTGCACGATTTGAATCAGGTCGTTGACATCTGCGTAGTAAATTGGATGGGCCACACGGCCGCTGCGCCAAGCCGCGGCATCTTCTCCTTCGCACTTGGCGACTTTTTTCTTCAGCGAATGCGGAATCACCGCTTTGAGCCACCAATCTTCACCGAATTCGTTGGCCAGCATAGTCGCGATTACGTAGCGAATCGAATTCTCGAAGACGTAGAGCATCAGATAGGAGGTCGTCGCCATCTTGCTTGCGTCGTCGAGAATTCGTTTCGGTAGAATTGGATCGGGCAGCCGAACTCCTCCCGCCAGAACCAGTTCGCGTGCCTTCGCCTTTCCTCTGGGTTTTGGGCGATCCTTCGTGGAGGGAACATCGGGATTCGCTCCGAGGGCGCGCAGCAGGATGCGCACGCGCTTGAGGGTCTGTGCCGGAAGGTACTCGTCCAGTGCGAATCCTTCCTGGTGCGCGAGGCAGTAGGTGGCGTCTTCAGTGCTCATCGGCACATAGAGCTTTAGCGCCTGTGCGCGCTGGCTGATCCTCTGGCGGGTCACGCCTAGCTTCGCGGACAGCGCGTCCCTCAATGTTTTATCTGTCATCGATGCGGCCTTCTCCGAGTCTGAGACGATGTGAATTCGACCGAACTGGATGCGCCATGTTAGGGATTTTATCCGTCGAAATTGTCTAGCTTCGTATAAATTTAATATTGTTTCAAAAGCGTAATCAGAAAGGCAAGAAATGCTGCCACGCTCAAGGTGCTGCGAACCGCGTGAAGCCAGCCCCAGCGATGCAAGAGCCGCACAGCTTCGTCGGACTGCAAATTCAATTCCGGACTCTCGAGTCGTTTGTTGGTCGGAAGAATTACAACGAGGGTGAACGGGATGACGAGGAAAAGAAGGATGCTACCGGCAAGCCACCCAATATGCCGGTCAAACCACCAGGCTACAAAAGCCGCCAGCGACCCGATCAGCGCCAGGGGCGCCTGCATCAGCGTCCCGCGCTTGTAGCTCGGCCTCCACTCGCTCACCGCCGACTCGATGCCGCAGGAAAGCCTGGCAGGCTGCTCGACAAAATTAACGTAGATGGCGGCGCCGGCAAATATGCCGCCAGCGAACGTCGCGACTATTTCAGCGACCATGCGTCAGTATACGCCTGACGAACAGAGAGGAACGCCTGATCGGAACGGATGCCGCTCTCGCGTCTGCGCGGCTGCTCTGATAATCTCTGGCGGCAGTTGGAATTCAATTTGCAGAGACAGGCAGGAGTGCCTGTGCTACTGGTGCGGGATCGCAGATGAAATTGAGCGTCATCCGCAACACAACGTTCGCCGTCGCAACTATTACTCTGGCGCTCGCCGCCGGAATCGCGGTGGCTGCACGCGCGTCGCTCGATAACGAATCGCGCGAGCTGGCTCGCCGCATCTTCAAGCAGCTCGTGGAAATCAACACTACCGAATCCGTAGGCAGCACCACGAAGGCCGCCGAGATGCTCGCCGGCTGGCTGCGCGGCGCCGGCTTTGCCGATAGCGATGTGCAACTCGTCGGCCCTGATTCGCGCCATGGCAATCTCGTCGTGCGCATTCACGGCACCGGCGTTCGCCCGCCGGTTCTGTTCATCTGCCATCTCGATGTTGTCGAGGCCCGCCGCGAAGATTGGTCCACCGATCCCTTTCAATTCATCGAAAAAGACGGCTACTTCTACGGCCGCGGAACTGAAGACATCAAAGACGGCGACGCCATCCTGGTGACCGATTTTATTCGCCTGAAAAAAGAAGGCTATCGCCCCGACCGCGATCTAATCCTGGCGCTGACCGCGGATGAAGAAGCCGGTACGAACAATGGCGTCGCATGGCTCATCGCGAATCACCGCGAACTGATCGACGCTGATTTCGTCATCAATCCCGATGCCGGCAATTTCGAAATGGAGAAAGGTAAGAAGTCTCTCGTCGGCGTGGGCGCCAGCGAAAAGCTCTATCAGGATTTCGAGTTGAAGGTTTCCAACCGCGGCGGGCACGGCTCGTTGCCCACTCCCGACAACGCCATCTATCAGCTCGCCGAAGGGCTCACGCGCCTGGAGCACTATCAATTTCCGTTCGAGCTGAATGACGTCACTCGCGCTTACTTTGCGCGCATGGCCGATCTTTTCGGCGGCGATACCGGCGCGGACATGAAAGCCATTCTCAAAGTTCCCGCTGATTCCGCGGCCATCGATCGCCTCGGCAAAACCCCCTATTACAACGCGCGCATGCGTACCACGTGCACCGCCACGATGCTCAACGGGGGCCACGCTAACAACGCGCTGCCACAGACGGCGACCGCCAACATCAATTGCCGCATTCTTCCCGGCCACTCGTCGGATGAAATTCGCGCGACGCTGGTGAAGATCGTTAACGATCCGGAGATCGCCGTCACCGCCGTGGTCGCCAACGGTGCAGGCAGCACGGCGAATCCGCCGGCAACGCTCCGCCCGGACGTGATGGGCGCAGTGGAGAAAGTCGCTGCCGAAATGTGGCCCGGCGTTCCGGTTGTGCCGGTGATGGATTCGGGCGCGAGCGATAATTCGACGACGCGCGGGGCCGGATACTCTTCCTACGGCTTGGCCGGCGTGTTCATCGATATCAACGACGACCGCTCGCACGGGCGCGACGAGCGTCTGCCGGTCGCGTCGTTCTACGAGGGCGTGGATTTTTATTACCGCCTGATGAAGGCATTCTCTTCAAAGTGAATCGCATATAGAGTGAGCCGAGGCAAACAGCGGGCGAAGCAAGCCGCGCCCCTACGGGAACATCGCTGACGCGCAGTACAGTGGGGTGCCCCATGCGCCGGTGTTGCGCGCGGGGTTTCTGACCTGCGATGAGTTTTGAACCATGAGTGTGATGCGCCGTGCACTCCTCGCCGCTTCGCAAAGCCGTTGGCTGCGCGAGCGTGCGCCGCGCTATTCCTTCGTACGCCGCAACGTCTCGCGCTTTATGCCGGGCGAAACTGTCGAAGACGCCTTCCGCGCAGTGGAACAACTCGCCGCGCAAGGCATCGGCGCTGTTCTAACCGCGCTAGGCGAAAACGTCACCGATCGCAAAGAAGCCGCCGCCGAGACCGAGCACTATTGCGGCGTCTTGCGCGAAATCGCCGCGCGCAATCTGAACGCCGAGATTTCCGTCAAGCTCACACATCTCGGTCTCGATCTCGACAATTCCTTCTGCTTCACGAATCTCGAAAAATTAATCACCCAGTCGCCGCCGGGAAAGACCGTGTGGATCGACATGGAGCAAAGCGGATATGTGGATCGCACGCTGGCGATTTACACGCGCGCTCGCCGCAAAGGCGCAAATGTCGGCGTCTGCATTCAGTCCTATTTGCGGCGCACCGAAGATGATTTAAGGAGTTTGTTGCCGATGGGAGGAGCGATCCGGCTCGTGAAGGGAGCCTACAACGAGCCCGCCGATGTCGCCTTCCCGAAAAAAAGCGAGGTCGACGAGAACTATTATCGCCTGGCGCAAACGCTGCTAGGCCAGGACGCGCGCCACGAAGGAATTCGCGCGGCCATTGCCACGCACGATCGCGCCCTAATCCAGCGCATCATCGGCTTCGCTACCGCAAACCAATTTCCGAAGAACGAACTTGAATTCCAAATGCTTTACGGCATCCAGCGCGCCGAACAACTACGCCTGGCCGCCGAAGGCTATCGCTCGATTGTCTTAGTGGCCTATGGCGCTTACTGGTTTCCCTGGTACATGCGCCGCCTGGCCGAGCGGCCCGCCAACGTCCTGTTCCTACTCCGCAATCTCTTTTCCGGGTAATTGGTGGCGCCGGCGTCCCTGCCGGCATCCAACGACCACGGTCGTCTCTAAAGGCTACGCACTGCCGCGGACCTCGCCGCCCGATGAATCTTTGTCGGCCGGGGCGTTGAGGATCGACACGAATTGCGCCGCGCATGCTTTGTTCATCTGGCGAATTCGTCAGCCGTAAGATGCCGGCAGGGACGCCGGCGCTACCCGCCTTGGCCCGCTTTCTTGGCCATTTCGCCGAAGACGGCTTCGGCGCGCTTGGCAATCTCGTCGCGCGTCAAATCCTCGACGCGTGCGCCAATCGACC
>Ga0208043_1000986_pt1 | contig 11356 bp, 8 predicted proteins | sample Sb_taG_12_FD_187710 | JGI IMG/M metagenome (GOLD analysis project Ga0208043, IMG submission 187710) | Peat soil microbial communities from Weissenstadt, Germany - Sb_50d_9_AC metaG (SPAdes) (version 2) | ecosystem: Environmental > Terrestrial > Soil > Wetlands > Peat | place: Germany... | reverse complement strand
CTCTTCGGTCTTCTTTTTCACGAATCTTTCAAAATCGGCGAGACTTGGATTGTTTGTGCCCTCGCCGTTGCGAATGCGCGTCTCGACCAGGACGTCATACAACTCGCGGACCTTGCCCACTTCGCGCACCGGATCGGTCAGATTCGTGGCGCGGCGTTGCGCGCGCAATTCGGCGGCGCGTGCCTCGATGGCAGCGTCCGGCGGCGCAACAGTGACTGCGTCAATTTCGATTTCCGGCTCCGGCTCGACGCGCGGATTGCGGCGAGCGTGTCTTTCCTTCATCAACTTTTGGGCTTCGGCTTGCACGCGTGCGCGCTCGGCCTCAATGGCACGCGCCGCCGAGCCATAATGCCGCTGCGTCGCGCCCGTTTCTTTCGCGGCCAGTTTTTTGCGCCACATCTCCTGATACTTCGCGTACGTGGAAGTCAGGTTGGTCAAATGAAAGCGCTGGCCCGAATTCATCTCCGCGCTGCGGTCGTTATAGCGTTTGATCAGCGTATCGACGCGCCACTGCGTGTCCGCCGGCGGCCGCTTGCGCCCTCCGGCGAAATACATCTCGTACTCAATCTTGAGCTGGCGGATGTCCTTCTCGATCTGTGCCAGATCGTCGTCAACTGCGTTGTGGGCAGGCAGAGCCATAAGAGTCCGCACTTCGAGCGTAAAGTCGCAGAGCCGCAGAATCAACGGCTCAGACGCGGGCGGTGCCGCAATCCGCAACGCCGCCGCTGGCCGGAGGATTTTCGCGGCGCCAACGCGACACGAAAACGCCGGTTTACCCTGAGCCTCGAAGGGCGAGCTGCCCTTCGCTTACGCTCAGGATGAACCGGCGCTACGAATCCCTGGCCTTCCACGCGCCGGTCTGAATTGCACCACTCATCTCCGCTGTGTTCCAATACCGGCGCGATGGCTACGAAATCCAGAACGCCGGATCGCGCCGCGCTGCGCCAGATTCCTTCGGTGGACGAACTTCTTACGCGTCCGAAAATCGCAGCACTGATCGCAAGGGCCGGCCGCGCGTTGGTGACATCGACCATCCGCAAGCAGCTCGCGGAACTGCGCACCGCTCTCGCGCAAGGACTCGAAGCCGCGCGCCCCGCCGCGCTGGAAGATGAAATCCAAGCCGCCGTCACGCTCGCGCTGACGCCATCGCTGCGCCCGGTCATCAATGCGACTGGCGTCGTTCTCCACACAAATCTCGGCCGCGCTCCACTCTCCAACGCCGCGATTCAGCACATCGCCGCCACCAGCGGTCATTACACCAATCTCGAGTACGACCTCGGCAGCGGCAAACGCGGAAGGCGTGACGTGCATACCGCGCATCTTCTCGCCGAGATCGTGGGCGCGCAGGCTGCCATCGTGGTGAACAACAATGCCGCAGCGATTTTTCTGGTGCTGAACACATTCGCGAAAAACGCGGAAGTCGTCGTCTCGCGCGGCGAACTGATCGAAATCGGCGACGGGTTTCGCATTCCCGACATACTGGCTGAAAGTGGAGCGGTGCTGCGCGAAGTGGGCACGACGAATCGCACGCGCATCGGCGACTACGAGCGCGCGATCAACAAGAACACGCGGCTGCTGTTGCGGGTCCATCCGTCGAATTTCCGCATCACCGGCTTTACGGCGCGGCCGTCGCTGGAAGAATTGGTAGCCCTGGGAAAGAAGCGCAAGATTCCCGTTTGCGAAGATCTCGGTTCCGGCTGCCTGGCCGATCTGGCAGCGAGCGGCGTCAATGAGCCTGTTGCGCGCGAGAGTTTTATTGCAGGCGCAGGCATCATCACTTTCAGCGGAGACAAGCTGCTGGGCGGGCCGCAGGCGGGAATTATCGCAGGAAAAAAGGAGCTGATCGAGCGAGTAAGGCGCAATCCGCTATTTCGGGCGCTGCGCGTGGACAAACTAACGATCGCGGCGCTTGAGGCTACGCTGCGCGCATATCAGCGCGGCGCGTTGGACGAAATCCCCGCCCTGCGCATGATCCGCATGCCGGCGGCAGAAATCGCGCAACGCGCGCAATCATTCGTGGAGCGCCTGCGCCCGGAGTTGCCCGCGGATGCTGCGGCGGAAATCATCAAGGGGAATTCCGTCATTGGAGGAGGATCGACGCCCGATCAATCGCTGCCGACATTTTTGATCGCCATCACGAGCCGGCGTCATTCCGCCGCGGAAACAGAGACCCGGCTGCGCGAGCCGCAACTTGAAGCGCCCGTAATCGCGCGCGTCGAGCGCGATCGTCTGATCCTAGATCTCCGCACCGTGTCGCCCGATGAGGAAGCCGAACTAGCCTCAGCAATTTCGTCCGCGCTTTCGTAGGTGACGGTCCTCAGAACTTGTGTAAGAACGCTGCAAGAGATGTCCCTGCGGGCGAAGCCATATCGATTTCACGGCCTTTGCGGCACGACGTACTCATCCACGTTGCTCAGCGCAAGAAGTCGTAACCTGGATATAATTCGCTGATGTTTTCCACACTATTCAAAACCGCGAGGTCCGGCACTCTTAGGCCGATCCAGGCATCTGTGGGTCTTGAGTGCCGCGTTTGACTTGCGTTCACCGCAGACCTAACATGACGCCGCGCTACGTTCAGCGATGATCAGCAAATCCATCCTGCACTACTCCATCCTGGAAAAACTCGGCGGCGGTGGCATGGGAGTGGTTTACAAGGCCGAAGATCAGAAGCTCGGCAGGCCCGTGGCGCTCAAGTTCCTTCCCGAAGATCTCGCGCGCGACCCCGTCGCGCTGGAGCGTTTCCGGCGGGAGGCGCGGGCCGCCTCGGCGCTGAACCATCCGAACATCTGCACGATTTACGACATCGAAGAGGATCAGGGCGTGCTGTTCATCGCCATGGAATGTCTCGAAGGGCAAACGCTCAAGCAGCGGCTCGAGCGCGGCGCGGTGGAACCGGAAAAGCTCCTCGACATCAGCACCCAAATCGCCTCGGCCCTCGGTGCCGCACACGCGAAAGGGATTACGCACCGCGACATCAAGCCCGCCAACATTTTCCTCACGTCCACGGGCATCGCGAAGATTCTGGATTTCGGTCTCGCCAAAATGGGTCCCAGTATGGGCGCGCACGAAGCCGTGACCGTCTCCGGTTTGACCGCCGAGCGCGCCGAGGACGCGTTGCTCACCAGCCCGGGGACGACGATGGGAACCATAGCCTATATGTCGCCCGAGCAGGCGCGCGGCGAAGAGCTCGACGGGCGCTCGGACGTCTTTTCGCTGGGCGCCGTGATCTACGAAATGGCCGTGGGACGAAGGCCGTTCGACGGCGCCACTGCCGCACTGGTTTTCGACGCCGTGCTGCACTTCGAACCTCCTCCGGCTTCGACGAAAAAGCCCGGCACATCGCCGGAGCTCGATCGCATTGTTGCCAAGGCTCTCGAAAAAGATCGTGACCTGCGCTACCAGACCGCTGGCGAATTGGCCGCTGATCTCAAGCGCATGAAGCGCGAGTTCGATTCCGTCCGCTCCGCGCAGTCGATCTCACGAGTTCCCCAAACGCGCCACCGCTGGGCTCTCCCCGCCGCCGTGGCCGCGGCGATCGTCGTAGTTCTTGGCCTTCTCTACGCTCTCGACGTTGCCGGACTTCGGAGCAAGTTCGGCGGCAGCGCCAACCGCCGCGAAATCCGCTCGATCGCCGTCCTTCCGTTCGTTAATTCCAGCGGCGATCCCAGCATCGAATACCTGAGCGACGGGATCGCCGAAACATTGACGGGAAATCTCTCGCAGGTTCAGGCGTTGCACGTGATGGCGTTCGATTCCGTTTACAACTACAAAGGGCGGCACGTAGATCCGCGCCAGGTGGGGCGAGAGCTCGGCGTTTCGAGCGTCCTCGAAGGCAGCGTCGCGAAAATCGGCGACACGCTCGAAGTCAGCACCAACCTTGTCGATACCAGCGACGATTCGGAACTGTAGGGCGGCCATTACCGCGAAAAAGCTGCCAACATACTTTCTCTGGAAGACAACATCTCCCAGGAGATTGTGCATGCCATCCGCTTTCGCCTTAGCGGCGATCAGCAGGGCCGGCTCCTCGCCCATTCCACCCAAAACACCGAGGCCTACGACGCGTATCTGAAGGGAATGTACTTCACGCACCAATTCAGTCCCGACGCCCTGGCCCAGGGCTTGAGCTACCTGCGCCAAGCGGTCGCGCTCGATCCGAATTACGCGCTGGCCTACGCAGGCATCACCTACAATTACGGCATCGCCGAAGACTGGTACTTCCCTCCCGCCGAAGTTATGCCGGAAGCCGAAGCAGCAGCGAAGAAGGCCCTCGAACTCGATCCCACACTCGGTGAAGCCGAAGGCTGGCTAGCCTATACCGACCATTTCTACAACTACAATCAAATTCAGGCGATGCAAGAATTTCAACGCGCGCTGCAATTGGATCCCAACGACGCCGAAGTTCACGCCCTCTATGGCTGGTGCCTGGCAGATTTGAATCGGCCCGATGAAGCCGTTGCGCAAAACCTGGAAAGCCTGAAGCTTGACCCGGCCTCCGCCGAACTTCATTACGTGCTTGGGCAGACTTACTTCTACACGCATCGCTACGACGATGCCATCAGGCAAATCAATGCGACCATCGATCAGTTTCCAGGCCACGGAATCGTGCCGGTTGCTGCGGACGCCTTGGGATGGAGCTACGGAGCGAAAGGGCAGTACGATTTGGCGATTCAATCGATAGAAAAGGCGCGGCAACTGCAGCCGCAATTCGCCGAGGCTGTTGGCTCGCTTGGCTGGGCCAGCGCGCTGAAGGGCGATCGCAAAACGGCGGAGCAGATGCTCGCGGAGCTCGACAAGCTGTCCAAGAAGCAGTGGGTCGAGCCGTATTTTTACGCGATCATTTATGCCGGGATGGGGGACAGAGATCACGCGTTTGCGGCGCTCGACAAGGCATTTGGCGCGCGCTCCTGGTACGTGGCGGTCATCGGTGTGGACGCCAAGATGGACAATCTTCGATCGGATCCCCGGTTTGCCAAATTGAAGGCCAAAGTGGGGTTAGCGCCATAGCGGGCGTTCTCTTCCGTTGCAGAGGCGGAGGCGGAACCGAAAAACCGACGGCCAAACCGGGCCGGTGATGAACCCCGGTCCCTACAGGCGATTGATTACTGTGGCTACGCAGGCGGCGCCGAAGCCGTTGTCGATATTCACTACGCTTACGTTTGAGGCGCAGCTGTTTAGCATCGCTAAGAGCGCGGCTACTCCGCCGAAGCTGGCGCCGTAGCCTATGCTTGTTGGGACGGCTACTACCGGGACGGCTACCATGCCGGCTACCACGCTGGGCAGTGCTCCTTCCATGCCTGCTACGCAAATGATCACGCGAGCTTCGCTTAGTTTTCCGCGATGCTCCATTAGACGGTGCAGGCCTGCTACGCCTACGTCGTAGATTGCTTCGGCGCTGTTGCCCATCATCTGGGCAGTTACCAGCGCTTCTTCTGCTACGGGAATGTCGCTGGTTCCCGCCGTCACGACGAGAACTAGCCCCTTGCCATGAATTTCTTTTCCGCGACGGATGGCAATCACGCCTGAGAGTTTGTGAAATTCGGCGTTGCGGGCCAGGCGCTGCACGGCGCGGAACGTCTCCTTGTTCGCGCGGGTGATCAGGATGTTGTGCGAGGCTTTTGCGCGGAGCATGCCGCGGACGATTGCTGTGGTCTGCGCTGCGGTTTTGCCGCGCGCGAAAATCACTTCGGGATAGCCCTGACGCAAGCTGCGGTGATGATCGATCTTCGCGAAGCCGAGATCTTCGTAGGGCAGCCGCCGCAAATGATCGAGCGCTGCTTCGGGGGAGATTTTCCCGGCGCGCACATCGCGCAGGAATTTTTTGGCGTCGGTTTCGTTCATTAATTCTCCAAACGGCGAATTGTAGCACTGCGCTGACGATGCAATTGAGACGAGAATTGGGAGTAAGGTTATTTGGGATGGGATTCGAAAGCTCCTCCCACGCGAAGATGCTCGCCGGGTTAGCTCCGAAATGCCCAGCGCTAAAGCGCGTCGTTATAGACGACGCATTTTCGGAGCGCTGAAGCGCTCCTCCCCCGCGTGAATGCGGGGGCTCCCACCGAACCAGCGACTCCCATCGATTATCAGAATTGGGGCATCACCTGAGGCGCCTGCGCGATGAAATTTCATTGAATCCGTGCTACGGTCATTTAGTCCCAAGCGTGAAACATGCCAGCTAAAAACGTGAGTGGGAAAATCATCACTGTGGGCGTCACAGGCGCTAGCGGTGCGATGTACGCGCAGACGCTGCTGCGGCTGCTCGATGCTGATCGTCGCGTGGCGCGCGTCGCTCTCGTGATCACCGAGACTGGCTTGCGGCTGATTTCCACGGAGCTTGGGATCGTTGCGGCGGATGCGAAGAAATTGCCGGCGCTGCTTACCGGGACGTCCGCGGCGAAGATCGAATACCTTCCGAATAAGGATGTCGGCGCGACGATCGCTTCCGGCAGCGCGCCTGTGGACGCTATGGTCGTGATTCCGTGTTCGGCTGGGGCGCTTGCTTCGATCGCTGCGGGGCTGGCGGACGATTTGCTTGCGCGGGCTGCGGATGTTTGCCTGAAGGAACGGCGGCAGCTTGTGCTTTGCTTGCGGGAGACGCCGCTCAATCGCATTCACATCGAAAATATGCTGCGCGCAAACGATGCGGGGGCGGTGATTATGCCGGCGATGCCGGCATTTTATTTTGGGCCGGAGAAACTCGAGGACGCCGTGGAGCAGTTCGTTTGCCGCGTGCTCGCGCAGATTGGATTGCCGCAGGAAGCGCAGTATCGCTGGAGTGGCGGCAAGAAAAAGTAGCGCCGGCGTCTCCGCCGGCATCTTGCGAGCGCAGGTGTACGCAAAGGCTTCCGTCGTGCGCGGATCGCAGTCTGAAAAAGATCTGAGAATTGAGATCTGAAGGACGATCATGAGAGTTGCATGTGGCGAGACTTGTGATCGTCGGATGCCGGCGGGGACGCCGGCGCTACTTAAGAGATGACTAGCCGAATTCGCACTGTGCTGGAGATGATTAAGATCGAGCACTCGGTCTTTGCTTTGCCGTTCGCGCTTGTGGGCGCGTTGCTGGCGGCGCGCTCTGTGGGAGCGTGGCCTTCTTGGATGCAGATCGGCTGGATCGTAGTGGCGATGGTCGGTGCGCGATCGGCGGCGATGACGATGAATCGCATCGCGGATATTGAGTACGATCGTCGCAATCCGCGGACGAAGAATCGTGCTCTTGCGACGGGCGCGCTCTCGCTCGGCTTCGCGTGGGGGTTCACGATTGTCGCGGCGGCGGTGCTGGTGCTGGCGGCTTGGCGATTGAATCGGCTGGCGCTGGAACTTTCGCCCGTGGCGCTGGCCGTTCTGTTTTTGTATTCGTATACGAAGCGATTCACTTCGTGGTCGCACTTCGTACTCGGATTTTGTCTTGGGATGTCGCCCGCGGCGGCTTGGATCGCGATTCGCGGATCGCTCGATGCGCGCATGTTGATTCTTTGTGCGGCGGTGACGCTGTGGGTCGGCGGCTTCGATGTGCTCTACGCTTGCCAGGACGTCGAATTCGACAAATCCGCCGGTCTCTATTCCATACCCAAAAAATTTGGCATCGCCAACGCACTGCTGATTGCGCGCGCGATGCACATCGGAGTCGTCGCTCTGCTGGCGTGGCTGGCGTGGAGCTTCAGTCTCGCGTGGCCTGCATGGGCCGGAATCGTCGTCGTAGCCGCGCTGCTGGCTTACGAACATTCGCTCGTAAAGCCCAACGATCTCTCCAAAATGAATGCTGCGTTTTTCGCGGTGAACGGCTATATTAGTTTGTTGTTCCTTCTTTTTTGGGGCGCGGCCACGTTAGTAGCCCACCCCTAAAAAAAGGCCCGATTCTGATGGCATCCGAGCTACAAATCGCTGACCCGCGGCTCAAGCCCATCGCCGAAAAAGTGTTGGCCGGAGCGCGGCTGAACGCCGAAGAAGGCTTGCGGCTTTACGAATCGAACGACCTGATGGCGGTCGGCTGGCTGGCGAATTGGGTGCGCGAGAAGCTGCACGGCGACATCTGCTATTACAACGTCAACCGGCACATCAATCCGACCAATGTCTGCGTGGCGCATTGCCGGCTGTGCGCTTTCGGCCGCGATGCGCACGCGCCCGGCGCCTATTCCTTCAGCCAGGATGAAATCTGGGCGCGCGCGGCGGAGGGAGTCGCCGAGGGCGCGACGGAATTTCACATTGTCGGAGGGCTGCATCCCGATTTGCCGTTCGAGTGGTATCTCGATCTGATTCGCGGGCTGAAGCAGCGCTTTCCGCAAGTCCATCTGAAAGCTTTCACGATGGTGGAAGTCGGTTACTACGCGCGGATTGCCAAGCTTTCGATTCGCGAAACGCTGATCGCGATGAAAGAAGCGGGTGTTGATTCGCTTCCGGGCGGCGGCGCTGAAATTTTTGCACCGCGCGTGCGCAAAGTGATCTGCGATCACAAAGTAAGTGGGCAGATGTGGCTCAGCATCGCGCGCACCGCGCATCAAGCGGGACTGCGCTCGAATGCGACCATGCTTTACGGACACATTGAAACACCCGAAGAGCGCGTTGACCATCTGCTGCATCTGCGCGCGCTGCAGGATGAGACACACGGCTTCGTGACTTTCATTCCGCTGGCGTTCCATCCGGAAAATACGGCGCTCAGCCACATTCCCAAGCCGACAGCCTTCGACGATCTGAAAGCCATCGCGGTCTCGCGCCTGCTGCTCGATAATTTCGAGCACATCAAAGCCTACTGGATCATGATGACGCCGCGCGTGGCGCAAGTGGCACTGCGTTTCGGCGCGAACGATATCGACGGTACCGTGGTGGAAGAAAAGATTTATCACGACGCCGGAGCGAGCACGCCACAGGGCTTGACTCTCGCCGATCTCGAGCGGCTGATTCGCGCTGCGGGTCGCGTGCCCGTCGAACGCGATACGCTTTATCGCAAAGTGGATCGCTCGCAGCTTCCGCCGATGCGCGCGCCGCGCAAGCCCGCGGATAATTTCGTTCCGCAATCAAGCCTCACCGCGAACCTGCAATAACCTTGCGTTCCAAAAAAGGCTACGTACTCGTCACAACGTAAGACTACTTGCCTCCGCATCCGTATTCATCGTTCGCATCCGTATTCCTCCGAATTGACGCTTACGCAGCGCGCGCGTAGTTTTCACACCCCAACTCCAAGATCGTTCGCCGCGCCCAGCTCTGCTCTCAAGGCCAGCATCGCGACGCACCCCTCGGAGCAATCACAATAGAAAGGCACTACCATGCGCTATGGATGGCGACGACACTCCAACATACCCCGCAGGGGCTATTGGACCACCTTGATCGTGCCGCTCTTTGCGGTCGCGGCAATTCTCCTTGGTGTCCTCTGGGAACTGAGCTACGGGGAGACAGACGGCCCGATCATGGACAGAACTCCGGCGACGGCTCAGCTTGCGCCCGGGACTGAGACGATCGCGCTCGACGCATCGCCTGAGGTGCAGCTCGAAGCCAGCCGCACGGAGGCCGCGAATCTGCGCGTACAATTGGCGGACGTAAATCAACAACTCCAGCAGGTGAATACTGCGCTCGTCGCTGCAAGCGAAAAGGTGCAGTCGCTTCAGGGCGAGTTGGCTGCCGCGGCGCAGAAGCTCACCGAGACCAAAGCCGATCGCGACGAAGCGCTGCGCGTTGCCGGCAAGATGTGGGAAGACTGGCGGCACTTGAGGCAAGGTCTGACCACAACATGCGCCGCGCTCGCCGCCGATCCGAATGCAGAGGCGCAGAATCGGGATGCGGCGGCGTTTGGCGGCGCGTGCACTGAAGCTAAGCAGGAGTAATAGGAACTCCGAATTGGCACGCTCAGGCGCGCGCGAGCGGCCAAATCCATACGTCCTGGAAACGCGCGAAGTGAAGCAGCGGTGGCGCGGGCGGAAGCTCGAGCCCGTGCGAGGCTGCCATTGTGTTCAGGGCGATTTCCGCGCGGGCTGGTTGCAGCGGCCAGGGCGGATGGTGGATTTCGCCGCGGTAGATTTTTTCGCCGGCCGCGGCGTAGAGGCAGTAACGCTCGGTGAGGAAATATTCGAGCGTGCTCGGCCGCGCTTGGAGGACTCGGCCCGTCGGCTCGTACTCGACGCGCAGATCAGCCGCTGGTGCATTAATGTGCGTGCGATGGCTTTGGTAGCAAATCTGGTCGCCGCGCGACTCGAGTGACATGCGTGCGCGGAAATACGGCAGATGAAACCATGTGCGGGCGGCGGCCACCGCGATGGCGCTTGCAGCGTCGAGGCTGAAGAACCAGACGCCGGGCTTGCGGGCGGCGGTGACGTATGTACGCACGTTCAATTCCGGGAAGGCGGAAAGGCCGGGAATTTTCGGCGTGCCGCGCAGGCGCACACCGGTCATGCGAAATGGAACGATGCCGAGCCAGGCGCTGCCTTCGAAATTATCGAGTTCCAGCGACGGCGGAATTAATGGCCGCAGAGTTCGCGTCGGGATGCGCCAGTGCATGAAGAGCAGATCGTGCCATTTTTGGCGCATGATCCATGGCGAAGTTGGAAGAGGCCACGGGCGATGAGAGGCGGATGGAATTTGAGAGGACATGCAATTGAATTGTAGCCGGATCGCGGGTCGCGCGCGGCTGCTTGGTAGCGCCGGCGTCTCTGCCGGCATCTTACGACCACTTAGGTCGCTAAGAATCGTGATTATGTGCGGCGCGGTGTAAGTAAATTAGGCGGAATATGACTCGTCTTCCGCGGACGATCGTCGCCCGTGCGGATTTACCGGTCGTCGGATGCCGGCAGGGACGCCGGCGCTACCAACACGGGGTTCTTGCGCAGGACTTGCCATAGTAGGACGGCGTAGAACGGGATGTACGTCAAGGCCAGATAGTGCGGGTCGAAGTTGAATATGCCGTAGTCCTGATATTCGATCAGAACTTTGTATGAGAGGAATTGAAGAATCGTTAGCAGCAGCCAGGCGGGATTTGGCCGGAAGCAGAGGAATGGAATTACCCAAGTGAAATACCACGGATAGGCGTTCGGCGAAAAGAGTAAGACGGAGCCTAGAATCAGGAATGCGGCGCGGGTTGGCTCGATTTTGCGCAGCGCGGTCCAGATTGCCAGGCCGACGGCTACACCCACGCCGATGCCTGCTGCGAATTCGTGGGAATCACTGAAGATCTTCAGCATGGTGTAAAGACTCGCGTTGTTGTCCTGCCAGTTTCTTTCGAATGTTGCCATCGTGATCGGAATCTGATGGAGCGCGGCGCGGTAGGGCCACGCGCAAATGGCGGCGAGTGCGGCTGCGGCTGCGCCTTCGAGCCACGCGCGCGCGGAGCGCGGCCAGCCGTTGCGCCGCAGCCACAGCGGAAAAAGCAGAATCG
>Ga0208043_1000974_pt1 | contig 11481 bp, 9 predicted proteins | sample Sb_taG_12_FD_187710 | JGI IMG/M metagenome (GOLD analysis project Ga0208043, IMG submission 187710) | Peat soil microbial communities from Weissenstadt, Germany - Sb_50d_9_AC metaG (SPAdes) (version 2) | ecosystem: Environmental > Terrestrial > Soil > Wetlands > Peat | place: Germany... | reverse complement strand
CCGGGCCGACCGGGTGCATGTACGTGGCGAACTCCACCTACCTGTGCACGCCGTATACGGTGCCCTGGGCGCACACCCCGATCGCCAGCGGCGGCTCGTTCACCTCCGGCATGGCGGCCGGCTACGAGGCGATGATCCGGAAGGGCCGCTACCCGGGCCCGTACCCGAACATCCTGGTGATGGCGGGCGACGGGTCGGCGGCGGACATCGGCATCGGGTCGATTTCCGGCGCGCTGTACCGGAACCACGACGCGCTGTTCGTCTGCTACGACAACGAGTGCTACGCCAACACCGGCATCCAGACGTCGCCGACCACGCCGTATGCGGGCATGACGACGTTCACGCCGTTCGGCAAGGCGATACCGGAAGGCAAGAAGCTGCCGCCGAAGAACCTGGCCAAGATGATGGCCGAGGGGCACCCGCACTGCTACGTGGCCACGACGACCGTGGGCTACCCGGTCGACCTGATGAACAAGACCCGCAAGGGCCTGAACCACGTGGGCGCCGCCTTCCTGCACTGCTACACGCCGTGCCAGAAGGGCTGGGTCTACCAGACCTCGATGACGGTCGAGCTCGGCCGCCGGGTCGTCGAGTCCGGGCTCTGGCCGGTCTGGGAGTACGACCCGCAGGAGCGGACGTACCACTACTTCCACCCGCCGGTCCAGCGGCCGGTGACCGACTACCTGGCCATGCAGGGCCGGTTCGGGCACATGCTGCCCGAACACGTCGCGACCATGCAGGTCAGCGCCAACCGCAACTGGGAAACCATCGGCATGGACGTGCCCAAGACCCTCCGCGACCTCGAGGATCCGGCGCGCCATCAGCGCCTGCACGACGAGGAGTACTCGATGCCCCTCAACCGCGGCGTCGGCGCCTGATGAGTGCTGGCCTCGGGGGGGCGACCCCCCCAGACCCCCCCGCTCCCTCTCCCGGGGGGACCCATCCCCCCGGACCCCCCTTGGGAGGGACCCATCCCCCCAGACCCCCCTTGCCCCCCAGACCTCCCAGCCAATGGCAGGTGCTGTTCGACGGCGGGCACCAGCAGCGGTACCTGCCGGACCGGCGGGCCGTGCTGCGGTACGTGCTCGCCGTCGGGCCGCGGGCGGCCAGCCTGCGGTTCGAGGTGCTCGCCGAGACCGGCCGGGTCCGGCTGGCCGACGGCTCGGACGGCGGCAGGCAGTTCGCCCTGGTAGAGGTGATCGACCTCGCCCGGCCGGGCGAGGTAGACCGCCTGCGCCAGGAACTGGACGGAGCAGCGGAGCCCGGATGAGTGACTCGCCCCGGCCCCCAGCGCGGATCATCCCGCTTACCCCGGGGATCTCCCGAGGCGCGGGAGAACGCCGCGTGATGCTGCGCGCGGCGGTGGTCCAGGTCGTTCGGCACCTGGTCCTGCGGGCCGTGCCGCCGTCGCAGCGTGTCCCGTTGTTCGAGCAGGCGACGGGCCTGCTCGACGAGGCGGGCTGGGGGCTTGACGAGCTGGTTCCGGCGGCGGAGCCAGGACCCGCCCAGGACGCGCTGCTGCGAACCCTGGGGCTACTGGACACCTAGCAAGGCGCAGGCTCAGCCGTCTCGCTGGATGACCCCGGTCGCGACGGATATGCATCCACCACGATCATGGACAGGGTATCCACCCGCTGTCCGCCCGCATCCGGAGGGCTGCCGCCATGACCTCTCCGTCCCCGTACCCGTACCAGCTCAGGCTGCCGCTCGCGCCCTACCGGTTCGTCTGGCGGGATGACGCCGCGGTCGAGGCAGCCAAGGACGCCACGGACTCCTACACGCAGGAGCGCTATACGCACGCCGACGGGACGTCCACGATCATCCGCGAGTACCGGGCGGACGGGTCGTACCACATCATGTCCGACCGCGGCGAGATCGAGCTCATCGACAACGCGAACAACCCGCACGCCCCGGACCCGGTGAGCGTCGTCAGGCTCCCTTAGGCCGGTGAGCGTTATTCAGAACCGATTAGCGAGCACGGGCCGTTTGAGCCCGTGCGAGCGGTCGGTACACGTAGGGTCGGCGAGGTCCCTGATGTAGATCTGAATAACGCGAACCATTGAATTAGGCACGGTGATAGGCCAGCCGGGTCCGCTCGGTGTGCTTGCGGGCGAGCACCTGGGCCTGGTCGGCGTCGCCCGACTCGATGGCCTCGATAATCTCCGCGTGCTCGGCCCACGACCCGTGGCCGCGCTCCGGGGCCACCATCCGGTAGTACCACTGCACCCGGCGGCCGACGATATCGGCCAGCTCGGCCAGCACCGCGTTACCGCCCACCGCCGCGACCTCGGCGTGGAAGGCGTTGTTCGCCGCCACGGCGGCACCGAAGTCGCCGGCCTCGGCGGCCGCCTCCCCGTCGCGGCAGATCTCCCTCAGCCGGGCCAGCTGAGCCGGGGTGGCCCCCCGGGCCGCCGCCGCGAGCCTGGCCGTCTCGGCCTCGAGCAGCGCGCGCACGTCAAGTAGCTCGTCCACTTCGGAATCGGTGGGCACATGCACGAAGGCGCCCTGGCTGGGCCGCAGGTCCACCCAGCCTTCGGCCTCCATGCGGTGCAGCGCCTCGCGGATCGGCTGCCTGCTGACGCCGAGCTGGCGGGCGAGGTCGGTCTCCACCATGTGCTGGCCCGGAGGCAGCTCTCCGCCGACGATCAGGTCGATCAGCGCGTCATAGACCGACTGGCGCAGCGGCACCGGCCGCTGCAGGGGACGAATCATCGCCACTGCCATCGTCACCCCCTGCGACATCTCGCCACACCTGTCGTCCACGTGGCACATTCAGAGTTTATCGGCGACTGTATGCAAAGTGCGATCCCCGAACTCAGGGTTTGGCAGCGACACCTCCTCCGGTCAGCCGATGTCGCGGCGGCGCAGCGCGGCCAGGCCGACGGCGGAGAACGCGACGGCGGCCAGGCACAGCCAGAGCAGCGGTGCGGCGGAGACGGTCCCGCCCGGAAGTCTCGGGGCGTGCGTGAACGGCGAGATGTCCAGCACCCAGTGGGATAGCTGGAGGACCTCGCCGAACAGGTCGATGACGACCACCGCGCCGACCACGGTCCACGCCCCGGCGACGCAGGCGCCGGGCAGCAGCCCGACCAGCGCGACCGCGACTCCCGCTATGACCAGGGACGCGGGCAGCTGGGCCATGGCCGCGCCCATCATCCGCGCCGCCTGCGGGCCCGCCGACCCGATGCGCAGCCCGTAGCCCAGGCCGGTCGCCAGGCCGGCCAGGGCCAGCAGGACCGCGGTGCCGACGACCGCCACGGCTATGTGGCTGAGCCCCCACCTGATCCGGCCGACCGCCGTGGCGAGCAGCGGCTCGGCCCGGCCGCCGGTCTCCTCCGCCCGCAGCCGGAGCACCGTCGACGTGGCGTAGCCCGCGGCGACCAGGCCGGCCAGCAGCATGAGCGCGGCCAGGTAGGCGTTGGTGATGGCGGCCTGGCCGCCAAGCCTGGTGAACTCGCGCTGGAGCGCGGCGCTGGTCCCGAGCAGTTGGCCGACGCCCTTGGCGGCCGCCCCGCAGGCCGCGAAGGTGCAGACGTAGCCGACCGCCCAGCCGAGCAGCGTTCCCCGCTGCAGCCGCCAGGCCAGGCCGAGCGGGTCGCTCAGGAGGCGGGAGGCGGCCGGCCTGCCGGGCCGGTCGGGCAGCAGGCCGGCGCCGAGGTCGCGCCGCGCGGCGAGCAGGAAGGCCGCGGCGACACCCAGCGCGAAAACGGCCAGCGGAAGGCACAGCACCCACCAGCGTTCGGCGGCGAAAGGCCGGGTGAACTGGATCCAGGCGAGCGGCGAGGCCCACGACAGCCAGGAGGGGCCGCCGGCGCCTGCGGCGTCGCCGATGCCGCGCAGGACGAAGGCGACGCCGAGCACGCCCAGCGCGATCCCGCGGGCGGCGCGCGCGCTCGCGGTCAGCTGAGCCGCCACGGCGGCGATTCCGGTGAAGGCCAGCCCGGACGCGCCGATGGCCAGCCCGAGCGCGGCCGAGCCGGCCGCCGGCAGCCCGGTGAACGGCAGCGCGACGGACAGCAGCAGGGCGATCGCCACGTTGGCGCCGACCGCGGTCAGCAGCGCCGCGACTAGGGCGGCGTCCCGGCCGACCACCGCCGAGCCCACCAGTTCCAGGCGCCCTTCCTCCTCGTCGGTCCTGGTGTGCCTGACCACGACGAAGATCGTCATCAGCGCGCCGAAGATCCCGGCCCACATCCCGTAACGCCAGGTGGTGAGGGAACCGAGCGAGGATCCGTCCAGCCGGCCGTACAGGAACCGGAACGCGGGATTTCCCTCCCCGGTCGCCGCTAGCGCGGCCCGCCCGGCCGCCGTGGGATACAGCTTCTTGAACGTGTAGGCCGTGCCGGCCACCAGCGCCACGATCACGTAGACGCTGGCCGGCAGCGCTATCCGGTCCCGCCGGAAGGCCAGCTTGGTCAGGGCCCCGGTGCCCGCAAGTCCCGAGCCGGCTCGTCCGGGGCCCGCCTGCCCGGTGCGTGCCGCGGGAGGGGCTTGAACGGTCATGCCGGGGCTCCCGGCCCACTCCGTTCGGCCGAATAATGCCGGAGGAACAGCTCCTCCAGCGTCGGTGGCCGGCACACCAGCTCGCGGACGCCGGCCGCGGTGAGGTGGGCGAGCAGGTCGTTCAGCGCGGCGTGGTCCACCTCGCAGTGCAGCCGCGTGCCCTGGATTTCCACCGCGTGGACGCCGGGCAGGCCGTCCAGGCTGACCGGCCTGGCCAGCTCGGCTTCGACCGTCGTCCGGGTCAGGTGCCGCATCTCAGCCAGCGTGCCGGTCTCGGCGGCCCGGCCGTCGCGGATGATCGTCACCCGGTCCGACAGCGCCTCCGCCTCGGCCAGGATGTGGCTGGACAGCAGCACGGTGCGGCCGTCGTGCCGCTCCTCGTTGACGCACTCGCGGAAGGTCGCCTCCATCAGCGGGTCGAGCCCGGCGGTCGGCTCGTCGAACAGCAGCAGCTCGGCGTCGCTGGCCAGCGCCGCGATCAGCGCCACCTTCTGCCGGTTGCCCTTGGAGTAAGCCCGCGCCTTCTTGGCCGGATCCAGGGCGAACCGCTCGATCAGCGCGTCCTTGCGCTTGGCGTCCATGACGGACCGCGGGCCGCGCAGCCTGGCGAGCAGATCGATGATCTCGCCGCCGGTCAGGCTCGGCCACAGGGTCACGTCGCCAGGCACGTAGGCCAGCCTGGCGTGCAGGCGGACGGCGTCCCGCCACGGGTCGCCGCCGAGCAGGCCGGCCTCGCCGCCGTCCTTGCGCAGCAGGCCGAGCAGGATGCGGATCGTGGTGGTCTTGCCCGCACCGTTCGGGCCGAGGAACGCGTGTACCTCGCCGGTGCGGACGATGAGGTCAAGGCCGTCGAGCGCCCTGGTGCGGCCGAACGACTTGCGCAGGGCGTGCACCTCGATCGCGTTCGTCATGAGCTCAGCCTACACAACTTTCACAGATTTATGAATTTCCAAAATACGATATTCTGTTCCTGGAGGTGACGTCACGATGCCCGACGGACCGGACCCGGCGACAGGGCCGAAGGACTCTTTGTTCGGCTACATCGAGCGGTTCGCCTCCGTCATGGTCGCCGCGGGCATGCCGGCCATGCCGTCCCGGGTCTTCGTCGCCCTCATGGTCACCGACTCCGGCCGCCTCACCGCCGCCGAACTGGCCGAGATGCTGCGGATCAGCCCGGCGGCCGTATCCGGCGCGGTGCGCTACCTGATCCAGCTCGGCCTGGTGCACAAGGAACGGGTGCCTGGCTCGCGCCGGGACTGCTACCGGCTGCCCGACAACGTGTGGCACGACATGCTCAGGCTGCGCGACCAGGTCATGACCCGCTGGACGGCGCTGGTCCGCGAGGGCATCGACCTGGTCGGCCCGGACACCCCGGCAGGCGCCCGGCTGGCCGAGCACGCCGCCTTCTTCGATTTCGTGGCCAAGGAACTCCCCGAGGTCCTGACCCGCTGGGACGAGTACCGGGCCGACCGCCCGGCCGGCTGAGCCCTAGGCCTGGGGCACCTGATCGTCGGGGAGGGTGAACCCGCCGCCCAGGTAGCGGAGCACCGGGTCGTCCGGGTCCGGCTCGCCATGTTCGGCGATGATCTCGGCGGCGAAGGCCTCCGCGTCGTCCTGGGGCTCGTAGCCGAGGGCCTTCGCCTCGGCCAGCGAGACCCAGCCGCCGCGCGTGTTGGCGGACACCCCGAAGACGACCCGGAACCCGGGCCTTTCCGTGGTCAGGCAGGCGTCGAAGAGCCGCCCCGCGTCATCGGGCGACAGCCAGGTGGACAGCATCCGCACGTCTGTCGGCCGCGGGAAGCAGGACAGTATCCGCACGCAGATCGCGTCCAGGCCGTACCGGTGGTGGTACATCGCGGCGAGCGCCTCGACGGCCGCCTTGGAGACGCCGTAGTAGGTGTCCGGCGCGGGGAAGGCATAGTCGGGCACGGGAAAGGCCGAACGGGGCGTGAATCCCACCGCGTGATTGGACGAGGCGAAGATCACCCGCGGCGTCCCGGCCCGCCGGGCCGCCTCGAACGTCACGTAGCTGCCGTTGATGTTCAGGTCGAGGATGCGCGTCCAGGACGCCTCGCCCGGGATCCCGGCCAGGTGGATGACGGCGTCGGCGCCTTGGCAGGCCGCGGTCATGGCGTCCAGGTCGGTTACCGACGCCTGGATGGCCTCCTCGCCCGGGCCGGCCGTCAGCGGGGCGATGTCGAGCACGCGCAGCGTACGTCCGGGCCGCGCCAGCCTCGGTCGCAACATGGACCCGACCAAACCCGCGGCCCCGGTGATGACGATGACCGACACCCGCAGCCCCTTTCGAAACCTTCCATCCCGGCCCGGTCACAGACGGGTACCAGGTGATGTACGCACTCTTTTTATCAGTCAGTCCGGATCGTAGGCTCCTGTCCAAATGGGCTTGACACGGGGTTCGCTGATATTGCCTCGGATGAACGCTCACCGCATGGTGATTATCGCGGCAGCGCTCACCACCGCGGTGGCCGCGGCGCTGGCCACCGCGCTCACCGCCTTCAGCGGGCAGGCCCTGCCCCGCGCCGTCCGGCACGACCTGGGCGGTGCGTCCGGGACCGCGCTGGTCATCACCGGCAACGGCAACGTCAACGCCAGCCAGGGCGCGCAGTACACGTCCCAGCTGCCGGGCATGATCTCCGCCGCGCTGGCGGGCACGCCGTTCGCGTTCTACCACGCCTACTGGTCTGATCCGCTGGGCTTCGTGCCAGGCGCGCAGCCTGCCCAGCCGGCCAGCGCGGGCAACCAGCCGATCGCCGAAGCCGCGGTGCTTGGCGGCATCACCGCGCACGCGGTGCTGATCTCCGGCCACTGGCCCGGCGCGCCGGCCAGCGGCCAGCCCGTCCCCGCGGCGTTGCCGGCCTCGGCCGCCGCGCTGCTGCACGTGACCGACGGCGACATGCTGCGGATGAAGGACGGGATATCGGGGCAATCCGTCCGGTTCGTGGTAACCGGCCTGTACCGGCCCAGGCAGGTGTCGTCGGAGTACTGGAGCCTGAACGAGATCGCGCTCACCGGGTCCAGCACGGCCAGCGGCTTCACCACCTACGGCCCGCTCGTCGTGTCGGCCGGGGCCTTCGCCGGGCCAGCCGGGCAAGCCGGGACGCTGGCCGTCTACTCGGGTTCCTGGCTGGCCCAGCCGCAGACGGCGAGCGTTCCCGCTGACGAGCTCGGCGCCGTGGCGGGCCAGGTGGACGCCCTGCGGCAGGCGCTGGCGAACGCCGTGCAGCTTCCCGACCTCGACCTCACCACCAGCCTGCCCGCGGTGCTCAACGGCACCGCGAGCAACCTGGACGTCGCCCGCTCGCTGCTGGCCATCAGCGCCGTGCTGCTCTTCCTGCTCGCCGCGGCGGCGCTGCTCGCGGTGGCACGGCTGCTCACGGGCCAGCGCGAGGGCGAGTCCGCGATGCTGACGGCACGCGGCGCCACCCGCTGGCAGCTGGTCCGGCTGACCGCGGCCGAGGCCGTACCGCTGTGCCTGCTCTCGTCGGCGGCCGGCGGCGTGGCCGGCGTCCTGCTCGCCGAGCTGCTCCCGGGAACCGCAGTGGCCGGGACCGGCGCGGCCGGCGCCGACTGGCCGGCGCTCGCGGTCTGCGCCGCAGTCGCCGCCGGCGCGATAGTGATCATGGTGGTGCCCGCGCTCAGTATCGTGACCCCGGGCACGGCGCGGGCTCGCCGGGGCAGGCAGGCGGCCATTTCCACGCTCACGAGGGCGGGCGCGGACGTGGCCCTGGTGCTGCTCGCCGTGGTCGCGGGCTGGCAGCTGCGGCACTACTCGGCGGTGTCGGCCGGCGCGAACGGCAACTTCGGCGTCGACCCGGTGATCGTGATCGCGCCGGCGCTGGCGCTGGCCGGCGGCACCGTCATCGCGCTGCGGCTGCTGCCGGCCGGCGGCAAGGCCGGCGATCGGCTGGCCGCCCGCGGCCGGCGGCTGACCGCGGCCATGGCCAGCTGGCAGATCAGCCGCCAGCCGATCCGGCAGGGCGGCGCGGCGCTGCTGATCGTGCTGGCGGTGGCCACGGGAACCCTCGCGCTGGCCCAGCGGCAGAGCTGGACGCTGTCCGACCACGACCAGGCCGCGTTCGGCTCGGGCGCGGACGTGCGGGTGGAAACCAGCCAGCCGCTGTCGGCCGCCCAGGCCGCCGCGCTCGTCGGCGTGCCGGGGGTGCGGCACGCCATGCCGGTCGCGACGTTCACCGGAACGGCCACCGGCAGCCAGACCCTCGCGGTCGGCTCGGCCCAGGCGGCGAACGTGACGCTGCTCCGCTCCGACCAGTCGCCGCTGCCCGCGGCCGCACTGTTCGGCACGATCAGTCCCGCCGGGCCGGCCCGCGGGGTCACGCTGCCCGGCCGCACGGGCGAATTCCAGCTCACCGCCGTGCTCGGCCCGGCCTCGCTGGGACTGGCCCCGGCCACCGTGAGCGTCTCGGTCGAGGACGCCGACAGCGACGTCTATGAGCTCGACGCGGGCACGCTGCCCGCCGACGGCCGGCCCCATACGCTCGCCGTGACCCTCGCCAACCAGGCCGTCGCGGCCACGGCGGCCCCGGCAGCCCCGGGGGCCCCGGGGGCCAGCGGCGCTTCCGGGGTCGCGAAGGCCATCTACCCGGTGCGGCTGACCGGGGTGAGCCTGGACTACACGATGCCCGCCGGCCAGGCCCGGGTCCCGGCCGCCTTTACCGTGGACAGCGTGTCCGGCGGCCCGGGGACGGCCCAGGTGGCCGGCGCGGCGCTGCGCGGCTGGACCGCCGCCGCCACGTCCCCCGAACTGGCGGGCGTCCGGCAGAACCTCGGCACGGCCGGCCCGTCCGGCCTGCCCGCGGTCTCGGCCACCGGTGAGCCCGGCCGCGGCGCGCTGGCGGTGACGTTCAACCCGGGCTACGGGCAGGCGGCGAGCGGCTTCGGCAACGTGCCCCCCACCTCGATCGACGCGCAGCTCCAGCTGACCTCGGCGCCTCCCGCCACGGCCATCCCCGGCCTGGCCACCCAGCGTTACCTGGCCGCGACCAACGCCAGCGTCGGATCCACCGTGCAGACCACCATCAACGGCGCGGTCATCAGCGTGAAGATTGTCGCGGCGGTGACGACGTTCCCCACCGTCTCGGCCGGCGGCGGCGCTCTCATCGTCGACCTCGGCCGCCTGCAGGACCTCCTGACCGGCAGCGCGCTTGAGCCTGCCCAGGTGACGCAGTGGTGGCTGGCCACTTCTTCCGGGATCTCCGGGGTGCCGCCCGGGCTGGCCGCCACCTTGCCGCCCGGCTCGGCGGTCACGAGCGCGGCCGGGGTGGCGTCCGGGCTGCTGGGCAATCCGCTGTCGACCGTGCCGCAGCAAGCGCTGCTGGCCGTCGCCGTCGCCGCCGCGGCGCTGGCCATCACCGGCTTCTGCGTGAGCATCGCGGCCGGCGTCCGGCAGCGGCGCGCCGAGAACGCGCTGCTGGCCGCCCTCGGCGTGGCGCCGCGCGCGGCGGCGGGCCAGCTCTGCCTGGAAAAGCTCATGCTGAGCCTGCCGTCGGCGCTGGCCGGCCTGGTCCTCGGGGTCGTGCTGGCCGAACTGCTGGTCCCCGCCATCACCCTGACCTCGTCCGCGACCACTCCGGTGCCGCCGGTGCGAATCCAGTTCGGCTGGTCCCAGACGCTGCCGCTGGCCCTGGCGGTCGCCGTGCTGCCGGTGCTGGCCGCGGCCCTGACCATCGCGCGGCGCCCAGACGCCGCCGCCGAACTCCGCGCGTCGGAGTCAGCATGAGCGAGCGGGAAAGCGTCGGAGTCAGCATGAGCGAGCGGGAAAGCAGAGCATGAGGCTGATACCCGGCGTGAGCCGGACGGTGGGGGCCGCGGCGGGCAGCATGCTCGCGCTGGCCTTGCTGGTCTGCGGCTGCGTGTTCGCCGCGCTGGCCGGGCCCGCGCTCAGCCAGCACACCCGGACTCAGGCACTGCACCAGACCCTGGCCGGCCTCAGCGCCACCACCAAGACCGTCCAGGTCGGCGCGAACTGGGGCGATTTCACCGGCTCGCTGGTCCAGAACGGCGTGGAAAACAGCCAGAACATCACGGCCGGCGAGTTCACCGAGGCCACCCGCGAGATCGGCGGCGGCCTCGCGGCGCTCGGGCTCCCGCTCGCGGCGGGCCAGTGGGCCAGCCTGGCCACCAACCTGTTCGTCGTCGTCTCGGGCGCTGGGCCCCGCGCGCAGGCTGGCCTGCCGCCGAAGCTCGAGGTGCTCTACCGCGACCCGCTGACCAGCAACGCCCAGCTCACGGCGGGCGCCTACGCGAGCCGCGCGGTCCCGGCCGGGATGCTCGCGGTGGCGGCCACCACGCAGACGGCCGCGCGGTTCGGGTTGCACCCGGGGAGCCGCCTGTCGGTGGCGACCCCGTCCGGCCCGGTCGGGCTGTTCGTCACCGCGATCGTGCGGGAACGCGGCCCTGGCTCGACCTTCTGGACGCAAGACTCGACCGCGGGCACGCCGGCGCTGCAGCAGCTTTCGGCCGCGAGCATACCGTTCTGGGTGGGGGGCGTCTTCGCCGACCCGGACCAGCTGGTGGCGATGCAGGAGGCGTTCAACGGGCCGGGCATGGAGCTGAGCTGGGAATTCCCGCTTGACCCCAGCAAGGTGACCGCGGATCAGGCGCAGGGCCTGGACAACGCGCTCAACCGCGCGACCACGACGCCGCCCGCGCTGACCGGACCGCTCTCCCCGAGCGCGGATACGCTGGCGGTCACCTCGCCGCTGATCTCGGACCTGTCGCTGTTCCTCAGCACCCAGGCGGCCATCGAGACGGTGCTGCTGCTGCTGTTCGTCAGCCTGATCGTGGTCGGCGCGGCGGTGATCCTGCTCGCGGCCAGGATGATCGTCGCGCGGCGGGACGTGGAGCTGACCATGCTGCGAGCCAGGGGCGGGTCGCTGCGGCAGGTGGCGACGTTGCTGGCCCGCGCCGCGGTGCTCGCGGCCGGGCCCGCCGCGGTGC
>Ga0208043_1000971_pt1 | contig 11491 bp, 7 predicted proteins | sample Sb_taG_12_FD_187710 | JGI IMG/M metagenome (GOLD analysis project Ga0208043, IMG submission 187710) | Peat soil microbial communities from Weissenstadt, Germany - Sb_50d_9_AC metaG (SPAdes) (version 2) | ecosystem: Environmental > Terrestrial > Soil > Wetlands > Peat | place: Germany... | reverse complement strand
ATAGAGTCCGCTGCTGGTGCCGTCATTGACGTGCATCGCAACGGTGTTGGTCGAGGGCTGGAGCGTCAAGGTGCCGGTGCCTTTGATATTGCCGCCGAAGCTGACGGCATCGTCGGTGAGGGTGAGATTATTCAGCGGCTCGTTGCCGCCGATGACGCCGCCGAAGGTGGTTGTTGCAGTGCCGTCGCTAACGGTCAGGCTCTGCGAACCGCTAGATGTGCCATCGACGGTACTGGTGAATTGGACGTTGCTGTTGGTGGTGGTGAGCGTATCGCTGGCGCCCAAAACCACCGGGCCGGTGTAGGTCTGCGTGCCGCCGGTGGTAACGTTGCCGTTGACATCGATATCGGTGGTGCTGGTGGTCGCCAGGCTCGCCAGTTTGGCATTGCCGCCCACCGCGCTGCCGAAGGTAATAAGTCCGCTGCCGGCACTGACGGTCAGCGCATGCGTGTTGCTGCTGCTGTCATCGACCGTCGAGGTGAAGTCCACCGCGCTGTTGGTGGTGGTCAGTGTATCGTTAGCGCCGATGAGTACCGGGCCGGTGTAGGTCTGCGTGCCGCCGGTAGTGACGTTACCGTTGACATCGATGTCGGTGGTGCTGGTGGCAGCCAGGCTCGCCAGCTTGGCATTGCCGCCGACGGCGCCACCGAAGGTGACAAGCCCGCTGCCGGCCGATATGGTCAGGCCATGCGTGTTGCTGCTGCTGTCATCGACCGTCGAGGTGAAGTCCACCGCGCTGTTGGTGGTGGTAAGCGTGTCGTTGGCACCGATCAGCACCGGGGCGGTATAGGTCTGCGTACCGCCGGTCGTGACGTTGCCGTTGACATCGATATCGGTGCTGCTGGTCGCGGCTAAGCTGGCCAGTTTGGCATTGCCGCCGACTACTCCTCCGAAGGTAACAAGCCCGCTGCCGGCACTGACGGTCAGCGCATGCGTGTTGCTGCTGCTGTCATCCAGCGTCGAGGTGAAGTCCACCGCGCTGTTGGTAGTAGTGAGCGTATCGTTGGCGCCGATCAGTACCGGGCCGGTGTAAGCCTGCGTGCCGCCGGTGGTGACGTTGCCGTTGATATCGATATCGGTGGTGCTGGTCGCCGCCAGGCTCGCCAGCTTGTTGGTAGCGCCGACGGTTGAACCGAAGGTGATGAGTCCGCTGCCGGCACTGACGGTGAGGCTGTGCGTGTTGCTGGCGGAGTCATTGACAGTTGAGGCAAAGTCAACGGCGCTGTTGGTGGTAGTCAGTACATCATTGCCCTCGATGGTGACGTTGCCGGCATAGGTCTGGTTGCCGGTGGTGGTAACGTTGCCATAAAGGATGCTGGTGCCGCTGCTACCGGAGTCATTGAGGCTGGTCAGCGCCGTCGTGCCGCCCACTACGCCGGTATAGGTGACGTTGCCAGAACCGGCGGCGACGGTCAGGGCTTCTGCACCGTTGACCGTGCTGCTGAAGGTGACATTGCTGTTGGTGGTAGTAAGCGTGTCGTTACCGCCGAGGACAACCGGGGCGCTGTAGGACTGGGTGCTTGTGGTGGTGACGTTGCCATCGAGTGTGGCCGTGCCGCTGCCGGTGACGCTGAGTGTTGACAGCGCCGTCGTGCCGCCGACCGCCCCGCCGAAGGTAACGTTGCCGCTGCTGTTGGCCACGGTCAAAGAGTAGTCGCCGCTGTCGCCGCTAGTATCATCGACGGTGCTGGCGAAGGTGACATTGCCGTTGGCGGTAGTCAGTGTATAGTTTCCGTTCACAATCACCGGATCGTTGAACGTCAGCGCCTTGCCGCTGGTGGTCATGCTGCTGTCGAGCGTGATGTTGGCGCCGTTGGTGGTGAAAGTGGTAGGGGTCGGAATCGAGGTGCTGTAGTTGATGTCCATCGCCCCAGTGCTGGTGCTGCCGATGGTCAGCGAGGAGGCGCTGGATAAGTTAAAGTACCCGAGATCGGTGCCGGTGATGCTCAGATTGCCGCTGCCGCTGCCGACACCTACCGTGTTGCCGGACGTATAAGGCTCGATGGTGATGCCGCCGGTGGTCTCGATAGTGTTGGTGGCGTGGGTAGAGCTGAGGGTGAGCGTGTTAGCTTCGAGCAGCACATTGCCGCTGGCGCTGCCGCCGCCGATGGTGTTGTTGCCGGAGGTGGTGAAGGTGCCGTCGGCGATGATATCGATAGCGCCGCTGCTGCTTTCGGTGATCGTCTTGTTGCCGCTCATGGTGATGCCGCCGCCGACGTTCTCAATGGTGACGGCGGGGTTACTGCCGCTTGCTACGTTGGAGGTCAACGTGCCGGCTACGGCCGTGGCCGTGCTGCCGTTGGAAAGGAAATACGCCGGCTTGGTTAAGGTGGTGGTGTAGTTGATGTCCATCGCGCTGTTATTGGTGGTGTCGCCGAAGGTGTTGGAGGAGGAGGTGGCGAGGTGGAGATCGGTGAGAATGGCGCTGCTGACCTGCAACGTGTTGTTGGTATCGCTGCCGACATCGATGCTGCCGCTGCTGTTATAGATATCGACCAGCAGCGCGCCGGTGGTGTTGACGGAAAGCTTATTGATCGTCCAGTCGTTGGTGATCAAGGTAATGTTGCCGGTAGTGGTGCCGCTCTTGCCGATGGTGTTGGTGGATGTGTTGTCGGTATAGATGCCGGAATTACTACCGCCGTTGCTGCCATCGATGCCGGTGACGGTAGTTGTGCCGCTGGTGGCGTAGACGGTGGCGGCGTTCGCAATGTCCACGCCGATATTAGAAGTGCCTGTGCCGGTACCGCCGGTACCCTGAATGGTCAGATTGCCGGTGCCCGTGACTTTGACCGCGTAGTTGCTGCCACCAGTAAGCTGTACGCCATTGTTGGCATAGCTTGTACTGCCGTTGCTTGCTGCACCGCCAATGCCGGTAATGCTTAAGTTGCCGTTATTGGTGCTGACCACGGTGCTGGCGTCCTGAATATCCACGCCGAAATCATTACCAACAGTACCACCGCTCCCGGTAGCGTAGGCAGTGCCGTTGATACTGACGCCGGCATTGCCGGTGCCGGTGACATTCGCCGCGTTTGCGACAACAGTGGCATAGTTATATTCGCCCGACGAATTACTGCCCGTGCCGGTAATGCTGACATTGCCATCCACCGAGGTGACCTTAGAGCCGCTGCCTCCCACATACACGCCATAATTGGTTGTGCCGGACCCGCCCGTATCGCCGCCGGTGCCCTGGATGGTGATGGTCCCCAAGGTAGCATTGCCGGTGGCGTTCGTGCTTTCGACCATGCCGCCGCTGTTGATGACCACACCGTCGTCACTACCGGTCGCATCTGAGCTGTTACCGCCGCCGGTGCCGGTGATGGAAATATTGCCGGTGCCACCGACTTCCACCGTTGCACCCGCGACATAGACACCGTAATAACTTCCCGCCGTGCCACCATAACCCTTGCCGTTCATGGTGATGCTGCCGGCGCCTGCGTTGAGCGTGGCGCCGTTGATATAGATGCCGTTGGCGTAGGTGGCATCTCCCACGGCAGCCAACATTGCCGGACTGCCCTGGCCGCCGAGAGTGATATTGCCACCGTTAGTGGTGATGTTGGCGGCAATGGAGATGGCGCCGCCGCCAGCCGCCGTATCGGCGTCGAAGATAAGATTCAGCTTACCCGTGGTGGAGGAAATAGTGTCGGTGCTGTTGACTACGATATCGGTGCCGGCTTCGAGGTCGAGCGTGGCGTCGGCGCCGGCGGTTTTGGCGATGCTGTTGGACACCGTGATGCTGCCGCTGGCGTTGATGGTCACGTTGGTGCCGGCGTTGAGGAAACTTTGGATGTCGCTGTAGAGTAGGTCGCTGGTGCCGGTGGAAGTCCAGGTGGCGGTGAAGGGCGACGGGTTGCTGGTGGCGTTGGCGTCGATGGTGACGTTATTGGGGTCGAGCAGCCAAGTGCCCGCTATGCCGTTCGGTGCGGCGGCGCTGCCGGTGCCGGCAAAGTCGAGCACATGACCCGACGTTTCGACATAACCGCCGTTACCGGATTGGCTGCCGCCTTTGGCTTCAATGTCGCCGGCGAAGTTGGTGTAATCATCCGCCCAGACGGTGACGTTGCCGCCGTTGCCGGTGGTGTCGGCGCTGGCGTTGATGGTGGTGCCCGATTGTACGACGGTGGCTTCAGCGGTGGGCGTTGTCCCCTGCCCGTGGAAATCGCCGCCGATCTGTACGACACCGCCGCCGGCATCGCCGGAAGCGTTGATATTGGCACCCGAGAGAATGCCGACATGGTCGCCGGTGACGGTAATGTTACCGCCGGTCTGGCCGGCGCCGGTGCCCGAAGCATCCAGCGTACCACTGACCAGAACCATACTGTTGCCCTGTGCCTGCCCCTTGTTCGCCGCCACGTTGTTAGCAACCGGGTTGCTGCCTGCGGCGTAGATGTATATCTCGCCGTTCGCTTCCGCCACCGCCGGCGTTAGAATCTCGCCCGGTACGGTAATCAGGCTGTTGACGATGTTCTGTCCCGCCGCAGCGGTCAGCGCCACCTTGCCGCCGTCGGCTTCAATCAGCCCGTTATTGGCCACCAGTTGCGACGTCACCGCGTTGGAGACGGCGACCGACATCAGGTTGTCGCCATACATGTCGACGGTGAAGGTGTCACCGGAGGCCAGCTGCACCTTGCCGAGATTGGCGGTGATGGTGCCGTTGTTGATCACGTTCGGCGCCACCAGCCCGACCAGCCCGGCCTGCGCAGCGGTGATGGTGCCGTTGTTGATGATCGAGGCGTTGGGATTGCCCGGCTGGTCGAAGGTGAACAGGCCGCTGGTGTTGTTCATGAAGGCGCTATCGCTGATGTTGGCCGTGGTGGCGACCAGCCCGTTGACGTCCACCTTGCTGCCGGCGCCGAACATCACGCCGTTCTGGTTGATGATGATGATGTCGCCGTTGGCGAGCAGGTTGCCGTTGATCTGGCTGGCGCTGTTGCGGTTGACACGGTTGAGCGCGATGGAACCGCTGGACGGCTGGAAGAATTGCGTCGTCTCGCCCGGCGCGATGTCGAAGCCGGTCCAGTTGATGACGGCTTTATTGCTGGTCTGCGTTACGTCGAGCGTATTACCGGACTGAGAGATGGACGCCTGTCCGGACGATAACACCCCGCCCTGCGGATTGGCGTAGGCGCATACCGGTTGCAGCGTCAACACGATCGACAGTGTTATCGCTATGCCCCGTTTCGCAATGGAACAGTGTGGGTGTGGTGTCATGGTGTACATGATTCTCGCGTGTGTGTTCTATTATATGACACACTAGGTTAATTAATGATTTACAATAATAAACGTTTGCCGCCATCGCATGAATACGGCGCAATTACAGGTAAAACTGTATATAACAATCCTACGGTATATCAGGAGGTTGTAGTGTGCTAACAAATGGTTAAGAATTTAGGCTCGTTAAGATTATCCGCGGTAACGTGTCCGGAGCGGGACGAGTGGTTCTGCCGGCCGAGCTTCGTAAGGAACTTGGCATTGAGGTTGGCGAAGATGTGATTTTCAGCCGGACAGGGTTTGGCATCCAGATTACGACGCTTGACCAGGATATCCGGCAATCGCAAGTGCTGGTCCGGCGCTTCGTACCAAAGGGCGTGAGCCTGGTCGATGAACTCCATGACGTTCGCCGCATGGATTCGACTTTTGCCTGAGTGTGCTCGACGCTTCCGCGGTTATCGCCCTTGTTAATCAGGAGCGCGGCTGCGAGAAGGTGCGGCGATGATCGGTTCGACCAACGCCCTGTTTTGGTGATACCCGATCCCGGGGCTCGGAGCCGCTATAATGGCGTGGTCTCTTGGCGCCTAGTGGTGGCCTGCTTAAACCCGAGGAAAGATGGGTGAAGCGGTTACGCGCCGCGCGGTACTGGGCCGTGGCTTTGCCGTGGCCGTTGGTCTGTTGACAGGTGGCGGTGTGCGACTGCGGCCTCTTGGGGGAGCGAGAAAGGCGATGGCACGTAGCTCAATCGATTATGACGCTCCTTGCTTTCCGGTATGGGAATGCCATGAACTCCTGAAGAAGGCCGCCGCTGGGAATTACCTACACGAGGCGTCCAACGAGGCTATCCGCGTGTTGGCCGGAGACCCTCCCCACATCGTCAAGAACCAAAGCAATTACCATACGCTGGTTTTAGGCCCGCAGGGTCTGCTGCACGATGAGGCTGAGGAGTTTGTCCGCCGCATTCAGTCCCAGTTTGACTTCGATGCGAACAGCGTGTGGCGCGAGCGTGCTGGCTCTATTGCTGGAATCATCCGGAGTTACTATCCCGAAGGCGGGCAAGAACTGGGTGTCCTCTCCCTCATGCCCATGCGGCGGCCGGCACCCTTTCGGATCGATCAGGAGCGCGGCACCCAAGTCGTGTCGGTGACGCGGCCGCGTGTCGACTTCTATAGCCGGAAGTTTGAACGGGTGGTGGAGTCATTTCCCCTCGGCGGGTTGACGGAGCGTTTCGACTTGCCACTGGCCGGCTTGGCTTTCGCATGCTCGGCAGGTACGCATCCGGCCGAGAATCGTTTAACCAGGTTGCTGGTGCGGCGGCGCATCCGGGCTGCGGCGTTTGGTTTGCCGCCCGACCAGGAATACTACCGCGAGACGTGGTTATGCCAAGCGTGCCGAGGCAAGGATGAAGCACGGCTTCTTAGGGGTCAAATCCCTGCCATCTCGCCGAATCGCTATGTCGGGATCACCGCGCGCGTCCGCGCGTCTCCCATTCTCAATCTGGTGAAGATCAATATTGATCAGCAACGGTTCCACTGGCTAGGCATGGAGCTCGATGCGCAGGCGGGCGGCTTGATCTTCAGCGTGCGGCACGGCAGCATGCCGCTTTCGGTAGCCGTGTTGACTGCCTCGCCGGTGGAGCACATTGCCTACTGCCAAATCCTGCGGAGATTGCTCGGATGACGAAGAAGGCGAAGCCATCGGCCGGGCGACGGCGGCGCACGTCGGAGGACCGGTTGGAACTGCTATTCCTGATGCTCCCGGGGCGCCTGCCCCAGGACCAAGCGCCGCTCACCATTGCCAAGAGGCACCAAGAGGTTTACGAGGATCTGGTCATCCGGCTCAGCAACGTGTGGCAGCGGTGTCGCAAGCATTCTTCCTACCGGGATCGCAAACGCGTCATTGGGCTTCATCTTAACGTGGAGTTCTTGGAAAACCCGCGTCGCTGGACCGTGGATGAAGGGCATCAGCTGCTGAACGAACTGGAGTCGCGCGCGGAGCCGATTTTCTTGGGATCCGATGAGCAACCGCGGCCCATCGATCTACCTTTTGCTCGCGTTAAACTCAGACTCGACCTTGATCCGGGGGCGTCTTTGCCTGAGCTGGCTCCTAGCGAAGCTGCGGATGGGGCGCAGCAGCGTGTGGCGGAACAGGAGAGTTCAGGCACCACGGCTGTTGAGAAACTGCTTGCGGAAGCGACTCAAAGGAGCGACACTCCGATTCTCAAGGACAAGATAAAAGAGCCACAAGGAGGAGTTCTGTCATCGCCCGAATCTGCTTACAACAAGTTTCTTAAGGACATGGTTGCCGAAGAACAGGAGCATAAACAGGGCCTTGCCCGGCGTTTCGAGCCAGTCCTGAACGCCTACCTTCAGACCCAGGCCCCCGAGAACGCTGAACAGAAGAGGAAACTGGTCGAGCGCGTCTCCGCCGACCTCAAAGGCTTAGGGCTGGCTGTGCATCATCCGGCAACGGATCAACCTTGCACTCTCATGGTCGCCTCGGGTAAGGCCCACCGTTCCGGCCAGTTTCTTCTCATGCCCAAAGGATCGAAGAGAGCGCTCGTTCCAAGAGCCAACCTGCTCGACCTTCTGCCCCTTCAGTTGATGCCTGAGACTCCCCGCCGCGAGCCCCTCGCCGAGTGGCGCAAGCGACTCCGCCGGGAAGGTGATCAAATCTCAGAACAGACCAGATAATCCCCAACTCCAAAGAAATTCCACTCTGCTGTTGCAGGCGCGTCTCGGTCAGGATATACTGACCGAGACGCGTGACGGACTCCCAAGGAGCAGCGACATGCAGAATGAACAGGCAATCCTGGAGTGGATCAGCGAAGGCAACCCGAATTGCCGGGGACTTAGTCCCGAACAAGGCGAGGCTGCAACGTCTCCAAGTTTAAACCTGGAAGGGCGGCCGGGAAGCGGCGGCATTTACGACATTCTTGCCCAGCACCAGGTGACGGCGGCATGGCGACACCGAGAGCTGGCAGCCGAATTGCATCGCTGGGCAGTGATCCTCAATGCCGAATTCAATCTTGGCGTCTCTGAGGTTGCGCTCCGCGTGGATTGGCTATCGCTGCGTAGGCTGGGGCACTTCCGCCCCGGACATAACGGGTTCGGACTCAAGGGTGAAATCGCGGTGAACGAGCGCTACCTTCAATGCCGCGAACCCTGGCAAATTCTCGGGACCGTACTGCATGAACTGCTGCATGCCTGGCAACAGGAGCACGGCCAGCCCGGCAAACCGCCTTACCATAACAAGCAGTTTCGGGACAAGGCATTGCAGTACGGACTCGTGATTGATGAGGATGGCGTAACCCAATACCTGGCCGTAAGCCGTTTCAAGGACTTACTGATACGCTACGGCGTGCATATGCCGGAACAGCCGTTACCTGCGCAACGCCGAAAAGGCGGTTCCAAGTTAAAGAAGTGGTCGTGCGGCTGCGGCGTCAACGTGCGGGTTGCCATCGCCGATTTCCAGGCACGTTGCCTGAAGTGTGAGAGTCTGTTTATCCGTGCGGATTGACTCGGACCAGCGCCACGCAGTGTGGCGCTTTTTCGTGGATGTATATACGAGTTACACGACCTGCTTAGATGTTTGACATCACGGGTTGGGACACTTGGTGAGCGACACCCATTTCTTGACCATCAGCGGAACGGAGGCATTCGCTATGACGCGCCAGTACAGCACCAAAAGAGCGGGCGAAATGAAACGCTCCGCCAATTACCTTCGCCAGCATTGACCTGGAAATCTACGACGGCAATCGTCGGCATGCGTGTGTGCTTCACAAGGAGAAACCGTGAGAAGTTTTTTTGGAGTCTGAATTTATTTCTCATCCAGTTTTGCAATGCGATAACCAAAAGGAGCCCATCATGCGCCGTTTTATGAAGCATTGGCAATCCCTGCCGGCCCGCAACAGAGTGGGCGCGATTCTCTCCTTCGTGGGCCTTATCGTCACCATCGTCGCTCTGGTATTCCAGATCAGCGACCTCTTGGCCGGCGTCCACGACGCAGTTCCAACGCGTATCCCGGCGACAGATCAGCCCGCCACAAACCTTCCGGTGCTTCTGCGGGATCGCCCCGATTTGTAAAGCATTGCGTGAGCTCCAGGCACCGCACGTCGCGGTTTCTGAATTTGTGACGCTTGTTTAAGGAGTTTATCGATGGGTGTGAAGCTTGAAGGCTGTGATCCACGGTGGCGTCGGCAGCTTCTACTGGCTGCTGCCATCTTGGCAGGCCTGGTCATCGCCGGGATCATTCGCGGGCATTGGGGAGGCACGGACCCCGTTCGCCAGGCCGCCTGGGACAAAATCGCACCTCGGTTGTCGAGCGCCGAACAGACCTCGTTGCAGGCGGGCGACAAGTATGCTGAGCGCGTAAGGTCGTTTTTCGCTGACCGGAAGCTTGCGGCCAGAGCGTTCGCAGAGGAGGTGTTCTCGCTGTCCGGCAAGTGGGCCTTTGTGAAATCCAAGGTCCCGTGGGCCGAAGCTGACGGTCATAAGCGGTTTCTGCGTGAGTGCTTCGAACGTCACCTGTTCAAAGGCGAAGACATCCAAGACCTTATCGAATCGGCCATTCGAGGCTATGTCAGCGAACTGGAAGGAATTGAAAGTGCGATGCTCGTCGATATCCGCGCCGACCTGAGCGAGGGTGAACTGGCCCCGTCCGATCTGCTCCCGGCGCTTAGCAGCGATGAAAGTTTTCAGCGGACGTATGCCCAGATGGCGCAGCAGGTGCTTCCCGTCGTACAACTCGACATGGGCGTTACCGTCGCTCGTGAAGTGTCGTCCTTCATCGCGACGGACATCGCCTCCAACATTTCCCTACGGATACTTACCGCCGTCACTGCACGTCTCGGACTCTCCGGTGGAATCCTTGGCAGCGGGGCAGCGCTCAGCGTGGAGACGCTCGGCGTCGGGCTCGTGGCTGCATTGCTCGTGGATAAGCTCATCGATTTTGTGATGCACAAAGCGGGGTACGACCCGGAAGGCGACGTGGCGAACAAGGTTTGCGAAGCGCTGGATAAGGTCGAGGCAATGCTTTTGGACGGGGAGCTGGAGAGCGGGACCTTGGGACTGCGCGGTGAATTGCTGAAGCTGCAACAGGCGCGTTCCAGGCTCTGCAACGAAGCGCTCAAGAAACTCGTTCTCGAAGGAGGAAGCTTGTGATGAGGAATTACATCGACGATGCCACGCAATGGCCAATCACGATTGTATTCGCCGTGACATTGCTCATGGCGGCCGGAACCCCGCCGGTTCATGCCGACGGCAAGAGCAAGCTGGCGCAGGAGGCGGCCGAGTACATTGCGCAGAAGTTCGGGCGTCAAGCGGCCAAAGAAGGCATCGAAACGCTGGCAGCCAAGATCGAAAGCTACGCGGCCCGTCACGGCGACGGATTTTACGCAGCCGTCCGGAAAGTTGGTCCCAGCGCCTTCCGCCTGGTAGAGGAGGGGGGCGAGCACGCGCCGCAGGTCATCGGAATCCTCAGCCGGTTCGGCGAGGACGGAGCGGTGTGGGTTGCCTCCCGTCCTCGGGCGATGAAACTCGTCCTGAAGCATGGCGAAGAGGCGGCGGCGGTACTGGCAAAGACGCACGGTGTCGCAGAACCGGCCGTAGCGGCGTTAGGCAAACCTGCCGTCAATGCCTTCGAGTCTCTCGCAACTGGGCAAAGCGCCAGAAGGCTGGCGATGATGGCCACCGAAGGCGGAGAACTAGCCGCGACTGGCCGGGCGCCCGAGCTGCTAGGCGTCATTGCCAAGTACGGGGACCCGGCAATGGAGTTTTTGTGGAAACATAAAGGAGTATTAGGATCAGGTGTAGCGCTTACCGCGTTCATCGCCAACCCAGAGCCATTTATCTCTGGCGCGAAAGACATCACTGAAGTCCTCGCGGAAAACGCCGTCAAACCACTGGCAGAAGTGCCGGCTACGATGGCTCGCGAAGCGGCCGGCGAGGCCGCCAGAAACACCAATTGGACGATTGTTATCAGTGTCGTTGTGCTGGTCTTTGGTGGCTTGGCCGCGCTGCGCTCGTGGCGCAAATCGCGGACTTGCCATCGCTGGTAACCACCAGTTTTAAGAGGAGGTGAACCCATGTCTGTAGGTAAAGGCTTCGATAGCGGCTTCGGTTGTGTGCTCGGCGTTGTGGCCGCTACGGTCATGCTGATCGCCGCGGTGTGGATGGCGGGGAAGTACGTGGAGCCTTGCCCGTCGTGTTTCGGTTCCGGCAAATGTACCCTTTGCGGCGGTACCGGCAAAGGAATTGTGTGGGGTGACTGCTTGAAATGCGGT
>Ga0208043_1000970_pt1 | contig 11520 bp, 9 predicted proteins | sample Sb_taG_12_FD_187710 | JGI IMG/M metagenome (GOLD analysis project Ga0208043, IMG submission 187710) | Peat soil microbial communities from Weissenstadt, Germany - Sb_50d_9_AC metaG (SPAdes) (version 2) | ecosystem: Environmental > Terrestrial > Soil > Wetlands > Peat | place: Germany... | reverse complement strand
CGCCGAGCGGGCGAGCCTGCCGCCGAATTTCGCGCCCTCCCCGCTCGCCGAAGTCGTGCTGCTCTCCGATCTGTGGAGCGAAATAAGCGACGTGCGGCGCACCATCACGCAACTCTCCGGCAGCGGTGCCCGCGGTCATGTCGTTCAGATCGTCGATCCGGCCGAAGAGACTTTTCCGTACTGGGGCCGCATCGAATTCGTCGAGCCGGAAAGCGGCGGCCGCATCACCGCCGGCCGCGCCGAGACATGGCGCGACGACTACATCGCGCGCGTTGCGCGCCATCGCGCCGAAATCCGCGCCGAGACCGACCGTCTCGGCTGGAGCTTTACCATCCATCGCACCGACCGGCCGGCGAACGAGCTTTTGCTGGCGCTGCAAGCCCGCATCGGCGCCGCGGCGTCGGATAGCGAATTTCGGCCGCGGCCGGCGGCCCAAGCAACGGACCAGGCAACGGACCAGGCAACGGTGACGGCATGATCGGCGGATTGCCCATCGGCTTTGCCGAGCCGCTCGTGCTGATCGGCCTGTTGACGCTGCCGGTGCTGTGGTGGCTGTTGCGGCTCATTCCGCCGCGGCCGCGCCGCATCGATTTTCCGCCGACCCGGCTGTTGCTCGAAATCGCGCCCAAAGAGGAAACGCCGGCGCGCACGCCGTGGTGGCTCACTCTGATGCGGCTGGCGCTCGCCGCTTTGGTCATCATCGCCGCCGCCGGCCCGCTGTGGCATCCGCCGCTTGCGGCGTCGACCTCGCGCGGCCCAATCGCAATCATGATCGACGACGGCTGGGCGGCTGCCGCCACCTGGGACGCCCGCGTGCGCACCGCCAACGACATCATCGCCCGCGCCGAGGACGATCGCCGCGCCGTGGCGCTGATCCCGTTGTCGGAAGGCACGCGCGACATTTCGCTCGAGCCCGCGGGCTCGGCGCGGGTCCGCCTGCATCAGATGAAGCCGAAGCCGCACACGGTCGATCGCTCGGAAGCGCTGCCGGGGATTGCCCAGTTCCTCGCCGCCGTGCACGACGTCGATCTGGTGTGGCTGTCCGACGGCACCGATGTCGGTCGCGGCACGGATTTCATCAAAGCGCTGGCGCAAACCCTCGACAACCGCCCGATCACGATCATCGACGGCGGCATTGCCGGCGCCCACGCGCTGGCCGCGGCCGACAATGCCGCAGGCGCGCTCAGCGTGAAGGTGTTGCGCGCCTCGACCGACGCCGCGGACACCGGCACGGCGCGCGCGCTCGATTTGAAGGGCCTGCCGCTTGGCGAGGCGGCCTTTATGTTCAAGTCAGACGCGCGCGAGACCGAAGCGCAATTCGCGCTGCCGGTCGAGATCCGCAACGACATCTCCCGGATCGAGATTTCCGGCGAGCGTTCCGCCGGCGCGGTGCAACTGCTCGACAAGCGCTGGCGGCGCCGCACCGTCGGCATCGCCTCCGGCGCCAGCGTCGAACTGGCGGAGCCGCTGTTGTCGTCGAGCTATTACATCGTGCGGGCGCTCAATCCCTTCGCCGACGTGCGGCTCGCACCAGGCGAAGCGCCGGCGGACGCGGTGGCGCATTTCATCGATCAGAACCTGCCCATGCTGATCCTCGCCGACGTCGGCAATGTCACCGGCGAAGCCCATGATCGCCTGGCGCGCTGGGTCGAGGACGGCGGCGTGCTGGTGCGTTTCGCCGGCCCCCGGCTGGCCGCGTCCGACGACGATCTCGTGCCGGTGAAACTGCGGCGCGGCGGCCGCATCCTCGGCGGCAGTTTGAGCTGGGACAAGCCGCAGCCGCTGGCGGCATTTTCCCGCGACAGCCCGTTCAACGGCATGGCGGTTCCGGGCGACGTCACCGTCACGCGCCAGGTGTTGGCGGAACCCGACGCCACGTTGAGCGACAATACCTGGGCGACGCTGGCCGATGGCACGCCGCTGGTCACCGCCGCGCGCCGTGGCAAGGGCTTGATCGTGCTGTTCCATGTCACCGGCGACACGCGCTGGTCCGATCTGCCGCTGTCAGGGACTTTCGTCGAAATGCTCCGGCGCATCGTGGCGCTCGCCGGCACCACCAGCGTCACCGACGCCGCCAAGGCGGAGACCAAAAACGTACGCGAAGTCGTGCCGCCGAGCCGCGTGCTCGACGGCTTCGGCAATTTCATCACGCCGCCGCCGGCGGCGCGGCCGGTGCCGTCGGACTATTCCGCGAGCGCCACGGCGGATCATCCGCCGGGCTTCTACGGTTCGGCCGAGGGTCTGATCGCCGTGAACACGCTGGCTCCCGCCGACCGCCTGACGCCGCTCGATTTCACGCCGCTCGCCAATGCGCGCCATGAAATCTATCGTATCAGCGAGCCGCAGGATCTGCGCGGACCGATCCTGCTCGCCGCGCTGGCGCTGTTCCTGCTCGATACTGTGGTGGTGCTGTTCCTGGGCGGCGGCATGCAACGGCTTATTCCGCGCTTCTCGCGCGCCACCGCCGCGTTGGCGATATTGATCGCGGTTCTCGCGCTGACGCTGACACACGCGCGTGCCGAAGACGTGCGGGTCGGCAATGTGCCGGCATCGGCGCTCGAGACCAAGCTCGCCTATGTCGTCACCGGCAATGCCGAGGTCGACAATATCAGCAAAGCCGGCCTCGCCGGCTTGACGCTTTTCCTCGCGCAACGCACCGCACTCGAGCCTGGCGACCCGATCGGCCTCGACATCGCGCACGACGAGCTGGCGTTTTACCCGCTGATCTATTGGCCGATCGCGCCCGGCGCGGCACGGCCGTCGGAAGCGACGCTAAAACGCATCGACACCTACATGAAGGACGGCGGTACGGTGCTGTTCGACACCCGCGATGCCGTGGTGGCGCCGCCCGGTCCGGGCGGCGAGACGCGCAGCCCGGGAATGCTGGAATTGCGCAAGATCCTGTCCTCGCTCGATCTGCCCGAGCTCGAGCCGGTGCCGCGCGATCACGTTTTGACGAAAACGTTCTATCTGCTGCGCGACTTCCCCGGTCGCTTCAATACCGGCCAGCTCTGGGTCGAGGCGCTGCCGAACGTCGACGAAGATCGGTCCGGACGCCCGGCGCGCGGCGGCGACGGCGTGTCCTCGATCATCATCACCTCGAACGATCTCGCCGGCGCCTGGGCGACGCGGTCCGACGGCCAGGCCATGCTGCCGATGGTCGAGGGCGAGCCGCGCCAGCGCGATCTCGCGTTCCGCGCCGGCGTCAACATCGTCATGTACACGCTGACCGGCAATTACAAAGCCGATCAGGTGCACGTGCCGGCGCTGCTCGAGCGCTTGGGGCAATAGGAGAGAGATCTTGAATCTCGGTATTGCGTTCGCCCCGCTCGTCGCCGAACCCGTATTGTGGGCGGCCATCGCCGCGGCCGTCGTGCTGGCGCTGTTGCTGTTCGTGTCGCGCAGCCGCGGCGCCACGATCCGCGCGCTGGCGCTCGGGCTGGTCGTGCTGGCGCTCGCCAATCCCTCGCTCACCCGCGAGGACCGCGATCCGCTCTCTTCGGTCGCCGTGGTCGTGGTCGACAAGAGCCCGAGCCAGAATTTCGGCGACCGCACGCAGCAGACCGAGGCGGCGCGCGCCGCGGTCGTCGAACGGCTCAGTCATATTCCCGGCCTCGACGTGCGCGTGGTCGAAGCCGGCCAGTCCGACGGCGAGACCGACGGCACGCGGCTGTTCACCGCGCTCGGCACGACGCTCGCCGACGTGCCGACCGACCGCGTCGCTGGCGTCATCATGATCACCGACGGCCGAGTCCACGACGTGCCGCAGGATGCCGGCGCGCTCGGCTTCGCCGCGCCGATCCATGCGCTCATCACCGGCACCAAGGACGAGCGCGATCGTCGTGTCGCCTTGATCGCGGCGCCGCGCTTCGGCATCGTCGGCCAGTCGCAGACGATTACTTATAAGGTCGAAGACCAGGGCACCAAGGAAATCAGCGCCGCGGTGACCGTACGCCGCGACGGCGACGTCGTCGAAACCCGCACCGTTCCGGTCGGCATACCGCAGAACGTCGATATTGCCATCCCGCACGGCGGCCAGAACATCGTCGAGATCGAGGCGGCGCCGGTTCCAGGCGAGCTGACGACCGTCAATAACCGCGCCGTGGTCACCATCGACGGCGTGCGCGACAAGCTGCGCGTGCTCCTGGTCTCCGGCGAGCCTCATGCCGGTGAGCGGACCTGGCGCAACCTGCTCAAATCCGACGCCTCCGTCGATCTCGTGCATTTCACCATTCTCCGGCCGCCGGAAAAGCAGGACAACACGCCGATCAACGAATTGTCGCTGATCGCATTTCCGACCCGCGAACTGTTCCAGCAGAAGATCAGCGAGTTTCAGCTCATCATCTTCGACCGCTATGCGCGGCAAGGCGTGCTGCCGATCATCTATTTCGACAATATCACCCGCTATGTCCGCGACGGCGGCGCGGTGCTGGTCGCAGCCGGGCCCGATTACGCCAGCCAGACCAGCCTGTGGCGCACGCCGCTCGACGCCATCCTGCCGGCGGAGCCCGACGGCAATGTCACCGACCAGGCGTTCCGGCCGAGCCTGACCGAGCTTGGCCGGCGCCATCCGGTGACGCGCGGCCTCGACGGCGCCGACGCCAATCCGCCGAACTGGAGCGAGTGGTTCCGCGTCGTCGATACCAGGAACGCCACCGGCACGACGGTGATGCAGGGCCCGGACGCAAAACCGCTTCTGGTGCTGTCGCACGAAGGCGATGGCCGCGTGGCGCTGCTATTGTCCGATCACATCTGGCTGTGGGCGCGCGGCTTTGAAGGCGGCGGCCCGCATCTCGATCTGCTGCGCCGGCTGTCGCATTGGCTGATGAAGGAGCCCGACCTCGAAGAAGAGGTGCTGCGGCTCAAAATGAGCGGTCATAACCTCGTCGTGCAGCGGCAGACCATGGCCGACAGCGCCGCCGACGTGACCCTGACCTCGCCTTCGGGCACGTCGCGCACGCTCAAGCTCGAGCCGACGGAACCGGGGGTGTGGGAAAAGAGCATCGTCGCCGACGAGCTCGGGCTGTGGCGCGCCACCGACGGCAAGCTCAACGCGCTCACCAATATCGGCCCGGCCAATCCGCGGGAATTCGCCGAAGTCACCTCGACGCCGGAGGTTCTGGCGCCGATCGCCAATGCGACCGGCGGCTCTTCGCGCCGGCTCGACGCCGGTGGCAGTCTCGATGTGCCGCGCATCCTCGCCGTGCGGTCCGGCGGCACCTATAGCGGCGACGACTGGATCGGCCTGAAAATGCGCGACGCCAGCGTGGTGCGCGGCATCGGCGTGCTGCCGGTCTTCGCCGGCCTGCTCGGGCTATTGCTCCTGATCGGCAGCCTCGCCGGCACCTGGGCGCGCGAAGGCCGATAATCTGTACAATGCCGGCATGCGCCACACCCTGCGGCTTCATCCGGACTCGCTTTGCGCCGCGGCGACACAGATCGAAGTGGACGTCGCGCGGCCGCGCCCGGACAGTTTGGTCCTGTCCTATGTGGTCAGCGGCAGGGTAAGCGACTTGCGCTTGCCGCCCATTGTGTCGGCTGCGCGTGCCGACGAGCTGTGGCGGCACACCTGCTTCGAGGCGTTCGTCCATCCTTCGGCGGGGCCCGGATACTACGAATTCAATTTCTCGCCCTCGACCCAATGGGCGGCCTATGGATTTGACAGCTATCGCAGCGGCATGCGCGTCGCGACCGAGCTCGGTGCGCTTCGGATCGATGTTCGATCGAGTGTCGAGAGCTACACACTGCAAGCCGCTTTTGAGTTCTACAAGTTAGCGCAACCGTGGCGCCTCGGTCTTGCGGCGGTGCTTGAAGAGACAAACGGCCAAAAGTCCTATTGGGCGCTGGCGCATCCGCCCGGCAAGGTGGATTTTCATCATTCCGATTGCTTTACACTCGAATATTCTTAAAGCCTATCCGCCATGAAATTCGGCATCGACCGCCTCATCGCCGAACCCGCGTTGCGGGCGCCGCTTGCCGGCAGGCGCGTTGCCTTGCTGGCGCATCCCGCTTCGGTCACGGCGGACCTGACGCATTCGCTCGACGCTTTGGCGGCTAGCGGCGACATCAAGCTCGCCGCCGCATTCGGACCGCAACACGGCCTGCGCGGCGACAAGCAAGACAACATGGTCGAGTCGCCAAACTTCAACGATCCGGTGCATGGCATCCCGGTGTTCAGCCTGTATGGCGAAGTGAGCAAGCCGACGGATGCGATGCTGCAGACATGCGACGTCATCCTCGTCGATCTGCAGGATCTGGGTTGCCGCATTTACACGTTCATCACGACGCTGCGCTACATGCTCGAAGCGGCAGCGCGGCGCGGCAAAGCGGTGTGGGTGCTGGATCGGCCCAATCCTGTCGGCCGACCGGTCGAAGGTTTGATGCTTCGCGCAGGCTGGCAAAGCTTTGTGGGCGCAGGGCCGTCGCCGATGCGCCACGGTCTCACGCTCGGCGAGCTGGGTTCGTGGTTTGTCAGAACCCTCAAGCTCGATGTCGAGTATCGCGTCATCGACATGGACGGTTGGCAGCCCAACGCGGCGCCGGGATTCGGCTGGCCGCTCGGCGCGCGCACCTGGATCAATCCCAGCCCCAACGCGCCGAATGTTTGGATGGCGCGCGCCTATGCCGGCACGGTGATGGTCGAAGGCACGACGCTTTCGGAAGGGCGCGGCACCACGCGGCCGCTCGAAATGTTCGGCGCTCCCGATATCGATGCACGCCGTATCATCAAGGAGATGCACGAGCTTAAGCCGCACTGGCTGCACGGTTGCATCTTGCGCGATTGCTGGTTCGAGCCGACGTTTCACAAACACGCCGGCAAGCTTTGCCACGGCGTGCAAATCCACACCGAAGGTCCCGCTTACGATCACCACACCTTCAAGCCCTGGCGCATCCAGGCGCTCGCGTTCAAGGCGATTCGCCGCCTGTATCCGAATTATCCGCTATGGCGCGATTTTGCCTACGAGTACGAGCACGGCAAGCTCGCCATCGACGTCATCAACGGCAGCCCGTTGCTGCGCGAATGGGTGGACGATGCCCGTGCGATGCCGGAAGACCTGGACGCATTGGCCATACCGGATGAGCAAGCTTGGTTGAATGAGCGGCAAGACCTGCTGCGCTACTGAGCTACGACGTTTCCCATTCCGGACGCACCGGACCGGAGACGCCGTCAAACGCACCGTCGACAAGCTCGGCGACCAGAAGCCGCGCCGGGTCGACCGGGCCGGGCATGATGGCGCGCCCCGGCGGCATGCGCTTGAAGCCGGATTTGCCGTAATACGGCTCGTCGCCGACCAGGATGACGAGCTTGTGGCCCCTCGCCGCCGCTTCCTTCAGCGCCCGCTCGATCAAGGCCTGGCCGACGCCGCGCTCGCGGAACGCCGGCTCGACCGTCAGCGGGCCGAGCAACAACGCCTTGGTCTCGCCGATGCGAACAGGCGACAGCCGCACCGAACCGACCAGCAACGTGCCGGTGCGCGCCGTGAACGACACGTCGAGCCGGTGCGCCACCTGCTCGCGCAGGCGGTAGGCGGTTTTGGCATAGCGGCCGGGGCCGAAGGTGCGCTCGTTCAGACGGTCGATCGCCGGCGCGTCGTCCGCGGTCTCGGGCAGGATGGTGAGCGCCATATCGTTCATCGCGCCGCGCCTAGCATCTCGATTGTCCGAGGTCCAGCGGGAGCGCTGCGGCCACTGCATTGCCCTGCCCTATCGCCGGCCGGCGGAATGATTAGATTGGGTCTTGCAGCAGCGGAGATCATCATGGGCCTGCTCGTCGACGGCGTCTGGCAAGAGGATGTTTCGCGCACCACCAACGGCCGCTTTGTCCGGCCCAATACCGCTTACCATAATTACGTCACGCCCGACGGCAGTCCGGGTCCGAACGGCAAAGGCGGATTCCCCGCCGAAGCCGGCCGCTATCATCTTTATATCTCGCTGGCCTGCCCGTGGGCGCACCGCACGCTGATCTTCCGCAGCCTCAAGCAGCTCGACAACGTCATCTCGGTTTCGCTCGCCGAGCCGCTCTACGGCAAGACCGGCTGGGAATTCGGTGCCGGGCGCGGCGGCACGCCCGATACTGCCAACGGCAAAAAGACGCTGGCCGAGGTCTATCTCCTCGCCGATCCGCATTATACCGGCCGCGTCTCGGTGCCGGCGTTGTGGGACAAGAAGCAGCGCACCATCGTCAACAATGAATCGTCCGAAATCATCCGCATGCTCAATTCGGCGTTCGAGGCGTTCACCAACGTGCACACCGACTATTACCCGGCCGAGCTGCGCGCCGAGATCGACCGCATCAACGACCTCGTCTATCCGACCGTCAACAACGGCGTCTATCGCGCCGGCTTCGCCACCAGCCAGGACGCCTACGAAGAAGCGGCGCGCGGCATATTCGCGACCTTCGATCAGCTGGAAGAGCGGCTATCGCGCCAGCGCTATCTCGCCGGCCGGCAGATCACCGAAGCGGACTGGCGGTTGTTCACCACGCTCGTGCGTTTCGACGCGGTCTATTACAGCCACTTCAAATGCAATCTGCGGCGCATCGCCGATTATCCGAACCTGTCGAACTATCTGCGCGATCTCTATCAGGTGCCGGGCATCGCCGAGACCGTCAGTCTCGAGCAGATCAAGCGGCACTATTACGGCAGCCAGCTTAAGGTCAATCCGACCGGCATCGTGCCGATCGGCCCGCTCATCGATTTCACGGCGCCGCACGACCGCGGGCGGTTCGCGTGAATGACTACCAAAGCTCCGCCGGCGGGCGTCCGCTCAGCACCTCGGCGATGCGTTCTCGCGTGGCGCGAGTCGTTTCGGGCGGCAGCGCATCGGGCGCGAAGAAGCCGTGCGCGATGATTTCGTGGTTTGGCTGCGGCGGCGCGTCCTGGCGGAACGAACGCACCACATAAAGCGCGACGTGATCGCGCCGCGAGATGCGGCGATTGAAATAGACGCCGAACAGCGCCGGCTGATCCACCAATTCGATATTGCCCTCCTCGCGCAATTCGCGCGCCAGTGCTAAGGCGGCGGTTTCCCCGATCTCGACGCCGCCGCCCGGCAAATGCCAGCCGGGCACATAGCTGTGCATGACCAGAAACACCCTGCCGCTGCCGTCGATGACGACGGCGCGCACGCCGAGCGTCAGCCCGCGCGAAAAGCGCCAATAGAAATGCAGCACCTGCCGGGTGATGGGCTCGAGGCGTCGGCGGATAGTGTCGAAATTCATGGCAAAATCCGCCCTGGGCAGAAGATTAGAGGCATTCTAATATTGATAATTGCCCGCCGCCGCCGCCGCGCAGACCGAAAGCATGAGGGGTAGCCCGTGAAACGCTTTGCCGAACTGAGCGAGCAGGAAGTTTTGGCGCTCGCCATCTCGAACGAGGACGAAGACAGCCGCATCTACCGCTCCTTCGCCGACGCGCTGCGCCAATCCTATCCCGACACGGCGGCAATGTACGACAAGATGGCGCAAGAGGAGATCGGCCATCACGATATGCTGCTCGATCTGTACCGCAAGAAATTCGGCGATTTTCTGCCGCTGATCCGCCGCCAGAACGTCAAGGGCTTCGTCGAGCGCCGCCCGATCTGGCTCAACCGCCCGCTGGCGATCGATGCCACGCGCAAGTTCGCCGAAGAGATGGAGCTCGAAACCGCGCGATTCTACCGCCGCGCCGCGGAAACGACGAAAGACGACGCCGTGCGCGACCTGCTGACCAGGCTCGCCGCCGCCGAGGACAAGCACGAAGAGCTGGCGCAGGAGCTCGGCAACAGGATTTCGCCAAAAGCGCGCGCCAGCGAGGACCAGACCTCCAAGCGCCTGTTCATGCTGCAATACATCCAGCCGGGTTTGGCCGGGCTGATGGACGGTTCGGTCTCCACCTTGGCGCCGCTGTTCGCCGCGGCGTTTGCCACCCACAATACCTGGTCGACGTTCCTGGTCGGGCTTGCGGCTGCGATCGGCGCCGGCATCTCGATGGCCTTCGCCGAGGCGCTGTCCGACGACGGCTCGCTGACCGGCCGCGGCGCGCCGGTGGTGCGCGGCTCCGTCACCGGCGCGATGACGGCGATCGGCGGGCTCGGCCATGCGCTGCCCTATCTCATTCCCAATTTCTTTATCGCCACTTCGCTCGCCTTTGTCGTCGTCGCCATCGAACTGGCGGCGATTTCCTGGATCCGCATGCGCTATATGGACACGCCGTTCCTGCAAGCGGCCTTCCAGGTCGTGGTCGGCGGCGTGCTGGTGTTTGCCGCAGGCATCCTGATCGGCAGCTCGTGACGCGGCTGCACGCTTTCTCAAGATTTCGCGTAGCATGATGCGGCCATGTTCACGCTCGCCCATCTGTCCGATTGGCACCTTGCATCGCGGCCGGCGCTGTCCGAGCTCATCGGCAAGCGCGGGCTGGGCTATATCAATTGGCATCGCGCCCGCAAGAAAATCCATCGCCCCGACGTTCTCGACTTGACCATCCGCGACCTGAAAGCGTCAGCCCCCGACCACATCGCCGTGACCGGCGACTTGGTCAATCTGTCGCTGCCGGACGAATACAATCGGGCGCGCGGCTGGCTGCAAACGCTTGGCTTGCCCCGCGACGTCACGCTCGTTCCCGGCAATCACGACATCTATGTCCGCCGCGTCCTGCAAACGCCCGCCGCATATTGGGCGGACTATATGCGCGGCGACGACGGCATCGACCGCTTTCCGTTCCTGCGCCGCCGCGGCAATATCGCGCTGATCGGGCTGTCGACGGCGCTGCCGACGGCGCCGTTGCTGGCGACCGGCCGGCTCGGCAAACCGCAGCTGGCGCGGTTATTGGAAATCCTCGATCAGACACGCGGCTCGTTCCGCATCGTCCTCATCCATCATCCGCCGCTGACGCAACGCTATCTGCGGCGCCTTGTCGATGCCGCGGATTTGCGCGGGGTGCTCGCCGATCAAGGTGCCGAGCTTTTGCTGCACGGCCACGATCACCACCGCGCGGTGGTCTGGCTCGACGGCCCGCAGAAGAAAATCCCCGCGGTCGGCGTGCCGTCGGCGTCGGCGCGCGGCAAGCACGGCGATGAGAACCCTGCCGGCTACAATTTATTCCGTATCGACGGCGCGCTGGGCAAGTGGAGCTGCGAAATGATCGCCCGCGAGCGCGGTGCCGATGGCACCATGCGCGAGGTCGAGCGGCAGATGCTTATTTAGGATAGAGCATGATCCCGAAAAGTGGATACCGGTTTTCGGAAAAGATCATGCTCCACTAAGATCTGCTCGCGAAGATCAAAGCGACCGCGATCAGCGTCACGATTCCAAGCAGGAAGCCGATCACCAGCGTGCCAAAAATCCGCCAGCGCCGGCGGCGCAGCGCGCGGCCGGCTTCGCCGCGGGTGACGCGGGTGATGAACTCCGGATCTTCGTCCAGCGCCCGTTGGCGTTCCACCAGGCGGCGCGCGACGTAAGAGGTGACCGCTTGGACGATATCCGGGATGTCATGCGACTCGGCGAGCACATGGCGGCCGACGCGGGTGTCGTGCAGGAAGCGG
>Ga0208043_1000956_pt1 | contig 11578 bp, 10 predicted proteins | sample Sb_taG_12_FD_187710 | JGI IMG/M metagenome (GOLD analysis project Ga0208043, IMG submission 187710) | Peat soil microbial communities from Weissenstadt, Germany - Sb_50d_9_AC metaG (SPAdes) (version 2) | ecosystem: Environmental > Terrestrial > Soil > Wetlands > Peat | place: Germany... | reverse complement strand
GCCATACGTCGTCAATCCCGGCCAGACGGTCACCATCCCGGTGACCATCACCCCCGAGGGCACCTCAGGACACGTCGTCAGCGGGACGATCTACGTGAGCGACTCGTCGCTCATTCCCGGTGGGGTCACCTACAACGGGCTGCCAGGCAGCTTCCCGGTCGGAAGCGATGTGGCCGCCTTCAGTTATCGCTACACCATCAAGTAAGCAGCAGGCATGCGCGCCAGGTCGGAAAGCGACGAGGGCGCGCTGGGGACCAGGGCGCACGCGCCGGGCCGGAACGAGGCTTGGCGCGTGCGCTGCTTGCTGGCTACGGTCGCTATGGTTTGGACAGCGGATCGCAACGGGACAGCGGCGAACCATCAGCCAGGTCCGCCTTTCCGGGATCGGCGGGTGGACGCGGAGGAGAACACGGGATGAAGGTCACTGGCGGTGCCACGCTGAACGCTCCGGTCGAGGCAGTATGGACGGCGCTGAACGACCCGGCCGTGCTGGTCCGAACCATCCCAGGCTGCGAGCGGCTTGAGGCCATCGGGCCTGACTCCTACCGGCTGACGATCACCACCGGGATGGCGGCGGTCCGCGGCACCTACACCGGCGAGGTGTCGCTCGCCGACCAGCGCAGGCCAGGATCCTTCACCCTGAAGGCGTCAGGGGCGGGCGGCCCGGGCACGATCAGCACGGACGTCCGGGTGCAGCTGGCGCCGGCCGAAGACGGGTCCACCTGGCTCAGCTACGACGCCGACGCGGTGGTCGGCGGGGTGATCGCCGGCGTTGGCCAGCGGATGCTGGCCGGGGTGGCGAAACGGATGGCTGAGCAGTTCTTCGGCTCGGTCGATGAACTGCTCACCGGCGTGGCGCCGGCCCAAGCTGCTGGCCTGGCCGCCGAGGCCGGAGCGGCGGGGCAGCCGGCCCTAGTCGGACCGGTCGGGGGGCCGGGAGCGGCTGGTGTGACCGCTGCCATTCCGGCTCAGCGGGCCGAGCCGCCGGCCCAGCCTGGCGTATTCGTGGCCCCGCCACGTGCCAGAACTCGCCAGGCCCCCGCGCCGGGTTTCCTGGCCGGGGTGCTGGCCGGCGGCGCGATCGCGCTGGCCGGCGTGGTCGTCGGAGCCGTACTTGGCCGACAGAACCCTCGGCTCGGCCAGAGCGACCGCTGATGCGCGATATCACGGTTGCCGCGGTCCAGGTCGCCCCGGCGATCGGCCCGCTGACCCAGGCGTCGATCAAGACGAACACCGTACGCGCCGTGGCCGCGACGACCGAGTGCGTGGCCGCGACCGGGGCCGGGCTTGTCGTGCTGCCCGAATCGGTGACCAGCGGGTTCACCACGGGCGTGGACGCCGCCGACCTGTGGGAGCTGACCAACCGGGCTCGCGCCTACGACAACCACGTCTACCTGATCGGGGCCACGCCACCGGCACCGATCCGGGCGGAGCGATCTACTTCGGCAACTCGATGATCGTCACCCCGATCGCCGAGGTGGTCGCCCGTGCCGCCTCGCACGAATGCTGGATCAGCGCCAGGCTCGAACCGGCGAAGGCGCTCGCCTCGCTGACCCCTGGCTCGTCGGTGCCGCAGCCGTTCGACCACCTGGCCGACCGGAACCTGGCCCTGATCAGGCGGCACGCGGACGCGCTGCTCGGAGCCACGGCGACCGGGTTCGAGTACCGCGAGCACAGCGGTTCCTAGGACGGGCATGACGGGCGCGCGTGGGCAGCTGAGGATCGGCATCGACACCGGCGGGACGTTCACCGACGTCGTCGCCTACAACGAGGCCACCGGTGAACTGACGGTCACCAAGACGCCGACCACGCCTGCCGACCCGTCGCTCGGGTTCATCGCCGGGCTGACCAAGGTGCTCGGCCTGGTCGGAGCGGACGCCGCTGACGTGGCCGCGGTGAGCCACGGCACCACGATCGCGACCAACCGGCTGCTAGAGGGCAAGATCGGCCGACTCGGCTTCATCACGACCGAGGGCTTCGAGTTCCTGCTCGAGATCGCCAGGCAGTCGGTACCGGACGGATACGGCAACTCATATTTCTGGGTCAAGCCTGACCGGATCGTTCCCGCGCACCTGGTCAAGACCGTCGGCGGGCGGCTCGATCACAACGGGGCGGAATTGCGCCCGTTCGACGAGGATGGCGCGAGGGCCGTGGCCCGCTGGTTCCGCGACCGCGGCATCGACACGCTCGGCGTCTGCTTCCTGCACTCTTACGCAAACCCCGACCATGAGAAACGAATGGCAGCGGTGCTGGCCGCCGAGCATCCGCTGGCGTCGTTCTCGCTCTCTTCCGAGGTGCTGCGGGAGTACCGCGAGTACGAGCGGTCGATGACCACCCTGCTCGATGCGGCGGTCAAGCCGGCCGTCGCCGGATACCTGAGGTCGATCACCGAGCGGCTGAACCGGCTGGCGGGCGCCGAAGCTGGCACCGATGGCGGCACCGGCTCGGGCGGGCCAGACACCGGCGCGGGCGGGGATACCGGCTCGGGCAGGCCGGACAGCGGCTCGGGCAGACCGGACACCGGCTCGAGCGGGCCGGACACCGGCTCGAGCGGGCCGGACAGCGGCTCGGACCTGAATGCGGCCGCCCGGCGGCGGGTGCCGTTTTATGTGATGAAGTCCAACGGCGGCGTGCTTTCGGCCGACGAAGTGATCCACCAGCCGATCACTACCGTGCTGAGCGGGCCAGCCGCCGGTGCTCTCGGCGCGGCGCTGATCGCCAGCGAGGCCGGGTTCGGGCGGGTGCTCACCTGCGATGGCGGCGGGACTTCGACCGACGTCGCCGTGGTCGCGGACGGCGAGCCCGCGTTGACCACGGAGGGCAGGGTCGGGGCCTACCCATCGATGATCCCGATGGTGGACGTGGTCACGGTCGGGGCCGGCGGCGGCTCGATCGCCTGGGTATCGCCGGAGGGCGCGCTCAAGGTCGGCCCGCGATCGGCCGGGGCCGACCCCGGGCCGATGTGTTATGCCAGGGGTGGCACCGAGGTGACCGTGACCGACGCCCACCTGATGCTCGGCCGGATCCCGCCGCACCTGCTCGGCGGTGAGGTCCCACTCGACCCGGCGGCTGCCAGGGACGGGCTGCGCGCACTGGCCGGGCGGCTCGGGCTGAGCGAGGAGAACTGCGCCACCGGCATCCTTGAGGTGTCGGCCTGGAATCAGGCCAACGCGGTCCGGCAGATCACGGTCAAGCGCGGGCTCGATGTCCGTGACTTCACCCTGGTCACATTCGGCGGCTCGGGATCGCTGCTTGCCTGCTCGCTGATCGACATCCTGGGCATGGCCGGCGTGCTCGTGCCGCCGAACCCGGGCAACGTGTCCGCGTTCGGGCTGCTGACCGTCGACGTCAGGATCGACTACGTGCGCACGGCGGTTGGTCGGCATGACGCGCTCGACCATGGCGCGGTGGATGCGATCTTCACCGGGCTGGCGGAGCAGGCCAAGGCGGCACTGGTCAGCCAGGGATTCGCCGAGCACCGGCGGCGACTGGTCCGCACCGCGGACCTGCGCTACTACGGGCAGGCGTTCGAAGTGCGGGTGCCGGTGCCTGACGGCCAGGTCGATGCCGCACTGGCCGGTGCGGTGGCCGGTGCCTTCCACGACGCGCACCGGGCGCTGTACGGGTACGACTTCCGTGACGATTCACGTCAGCAGGTCGAGTGGGTTAACCTGCGCGTCACCGGGGTCGGCGAAATCCAGCGGCCTGCGCTGCCCGTGCTTGACTGGGGGACCGGACGGGCCAGGACCGGCAGCCGGGAGGTTTGCTTCAGTCGCGGCGCTGGCTTCGTGGCGGCCGGCATCTTCGCTCGGCCTGGCTTGGCCGCCGGGGACGTGGTCACCGGTCCGGCGATCATCGAGGAGTACGGCGCCACGGTTCCCGTGCACCCCGGTTTCGCCGCCCGGGTGGACCGGCTCGGCAATCTCCACCTCACCAGATCGGGGCCGGGCAGACCAGCGACCGGAGCTGTCTCGGAGGTGCCCTTTGACACCGGGAGGTAACGCCGTCAGCGGACGGACGCTGACCGGGGGAGCGGCCCGGGATGTGGATCCGGTGCTGCTGGAGATCATCGCGGGCAGCCTGGCCTCGATCGAGCGGGAGGTCGAGACCGCGATCGGCCGGACCGCCAGGTCGCCGATGATCAGGGACGCGCATGACTTCCGGGCCGGTATTCACGACCGGCTGCTGCGTAAGCTCACCGGCCGGTCCTACAGCGCGCTCGTCCACCCGATCGTCAGGGACTTCCCGGTGGAGACGATGCGGCCCGGGGATGTGTTCTTCCACAACGACGTCTACCTGTCTGAGGGCGGCATCGGCCACCTGCCTGATCTGTGCGTCACCGTGCCGGTCTTCCACGACGCGGCGGCCGGGCCGCAGGGGCTGGGCGGGCCGCAGGGGCTGGGCGGGCCGCAGGTAGCGGGCGGTCCGGCCGAGCCGGGCGGGCCGGGCGGGCCGGGTGGGCCGCGAGTGGTCGCGTTCGTCCAGGCGTTCGGCCACCATGACGATATCGGTGGCGCCGTGCCCGGGTCGATGCCGAGCCACGCGACCAGCGTGTTCGAAGAGGGCCTGATGGTGCCGCCGATCAGGCTGTGGGACGCCGGAGTGCCTAACCGGGCGGCGCTGACGATCATGACGCGTAACTCCAGGATGCCCTCCTCGCTCGCCGCTGACCTCGATGCCGAGTGCGCGGCCTGCCTGATGGGCGCGCGGCGGCTGGCCGAACTGTTCGACCGATACGGCCAGCAGGTGATCGAGGCCTGCTTCGATGCGATCGTCGCGCGCACCACGAGGACCTATCAGCGGGAGATCCTGACCAAGATCCCATCCGGCAGCTGGACCTGGGAGGACTACGCCGAGCACGACGGGGTGGATGAGCCCAGGCTGCATACCCAGCGGATCACGCTTACCAAGATCGGCGAGGACGAGTCCGGCGGCCCGAAACTGATCATGGACTTCAATGGCACCGGCCCGCAGGCCAGGGGACCGATTAATCATTGCGCGAACTACGCCGAAGGCAACTTCCTGGCCAAGTGGCTTGCGCCGATCTTGCGCAACCTGGCCGACACGCCGGAGCGGATGGCTCAGCTTGACGTGAACGAGGGTGTCGTTGACCTGATCGAGATGCGGTTCCCGCCGCCTGGCACGCTGCTGACGCCGGTCTTCCCGGCGCCGACCAACGCACGGACCTTCGTGATCCTGCGGCTGCTCGGGGTATTCGCCGGCGTGCTGGCCAAGGCCGTCGGCGGCGCGATGCCGGCCGACCAGGAGACGATCAGGTACACCGGCGTCTACGGCTTGGACGCGGCCGGCGAGCCTTACCTGATGCGGGAGGTGCTCGGCGGCGGCTCAGGCGGCAGGTACTACGCCGACGGTGAGGACACCATTCACGTGGTGCCCGATTCGCGGAATCTGCCCGCCGAGTTCTCCGAGGCCCGGTTTCCTTTCCTGGTCGAGCGGCTGGGGCTGGCGATCGACTCGGGCGGACCTGGGAAATTCCGCGGCGGACTCGGTTACGAGAAGGTGATCAGGATGCTGACCGACGGCTATTTCATGTCCATCGCCGACCGGTCCATCCTGTCCTGCTGGGGGGTGAACGGCGGCCGGGCCGGCCGTCCGTTCGACGTGACGATCGACCCAGGCGGACCGGGGGAGCGTGCGGTCGAGGCGCTCGCCGACGGTGAGTTCGTGCCGGCCGGCACGCTGATCAGAATCCGGACTACCGGCGGCGGTGGCTGGGGTGATCCGTTGGACCGGGATGTCGATCTGGTGGTGCGCGATGTTGCCTGGGGGAAGGTCTCCCGCGCGGCAGCTGCCGACGATTACGGCGTGGTGCTCACCGGACCGGCTGCGGACCCGGCCGGCGACCTGCCAACTGACGCCGAGTATGCCGCGGACAACGAAGCGACGCAGCGGCTCAGGGAGCGGCTCAGGGCCGAACGTCCGCAGCGGCGGCCGTTCTTCGACCGCGGTCCCGGTTATGACAAGCTGGCCGGCATGGCGTCGGCGGAGGTGGACTGGCAGTGACGGAGCGTGCGGAAGCGCCGCAGACGGGCCGGGGATCTGGGTCTGGCAGCGGCTTCGCTGCCCGGCCGGGGCCAGCCAGCGTGGCGGTTGCCGGATCGGGGGCGGGTGCCGGGTCCGCGGCCAGCGCCGGGCCGCTGGCCGGATCGGGGGCGGGTGCCGGGTCCGCGTCCAGCGCCGGGCCGCTGGCCGGGATTGTGGTCGCCGACCTGTCCAGGGCGCTGGCCGGTCCGCACGCCGCGATGATGCTGGGCGATCTCGGCGCTCGGGTGATCAAGATCGAGTCGCCAGAGGGCGATGACAGCCGCGGCTGGGGTCCGCCGTTCATGCACGGCAGCAACGGCGCCGAGCACGCGACCTACTTCCTCTCGTGCAACCGCAACAAAGAGTCGATTGCCCTGGACCTGAAGTCCGAAGAGGGCCGGGCCGTCCTCGCGGCGCTGGTCGGCCGCGCCGATGTGCTGGTGGAGAATTTTCGCCCCGGAGTGCTCGATCGGCTCGGCTTCAGCACCGAGCGGTTGCACGACATCAACCCGCGGCTGGTGATCCTGTCGATCACCGGTTTCGGTCATGACGGACCTGAGGGGGACCGGCCAGGCTATGACCAGATCGCCCAGGGCGAGGGCGGCTTGATGTCGGTTACCGGCCCGGGGCCGGACGAGCCGACCAGGGTCGGGGTGCCGATCGGCGACATCCTGGCCGGTATGTACGGCGCCTTCGGCGTGCTGGCCGCGCTGCAGGAACGGCACACTACCGGGCGTGGTCAGGTCGTCAGGACCAGCCTGCTCGCCGCGGTGGTCGGAGCGCATGCGTACCAGGGCACCCGGTGGACGGTCGCCGGTGAGATCCCCCGGCCGAACGGCAATCATCATCCGTCCATCTGCCCGTATGGGCTGTACCGGGCTGCCGACGGGTTCGTCCAGATCGCGGTCGGCAGCGACGCGCTGTGGCGCAGGCTCGGGCCGACCTTCGGGCTGGACCGGCCGGAATGGTCGGCGAACCGGAGCCGGGTGCGTGACCATGAGGCGGTGAACGAAGCGATCAACGCGGCGTTCGGGCGTTACTCGGCCGCTGAAGTGCTGGCAAAGATGGACGAACTCGGCGTCCCGGCGGGAAAGGTCCGGGATCTGGCCGAGGTCTACACGTGGGAGCAGACCAAGTCCCAGGGCCTGCTGATCGATGTCGACCACGCGGCGCTCGGCACCATCACCCTGCCGGGACCGCCGCTCCGGTTCGGCACCGGCTGGCGGCACGAGCACCTGTCACCGCCCACCCTGGACCAGCACGGCGACGCGATCCGCCGCTGGCTGAGCGAGCCAGCCGATCAGCCGGATCCATCGGACACCGCTCCGGCCACAGATCCTTCTTAGCCCGCGGGCAGTCCCAAATCGGAGACTGCACCATCGGGGAACTCCAGGTCAGCGAGGCGCTGACTGCTGGACCCACCCCGGCGCTGGCCGTCGGTGAGGTCGAAGTGATCGTCAGTCGGCACTGCCGATACGGTCATGGCGTGCGAGTGCTGATTGCGCTGGGCGGAAACGCGATGACCAGTCCCGACGGCAGGGCGCGGCGTTCTGCTCGATGCCGGATTCGTGGTCGTCTGCGCGGGCGGTGGCGGCGTCCCGGTGATCAGGGACGCCGTCGGCGTGCTGCACGGTGTCGAGGCGGTGATCGACAAAGACCTGACCGCGGCCGTCCTGGCCCGCCAGCTCGGGGTCGAGACGCTGGTCGTCGCGACCGATGTCGACGCGGTGATGGTCGGCTGGGAAACGCCGGATGCGCACCCGCTTGGCGCGGTAACGGTAGCCGAGCTGCGGAAGTTGGCCAGCGTTGGCGAGTTCGGTAGCGGCAGCATGGGCCCGAAGGTGGAGGCGGCCTGCCGCTTCGCTGAGCAGGGGGGACAGGCTGTGATCACACACCTGAGTCGGATCGGCGACGCGCTGGCTGGTCTGGCAGGCACGACCGTGACATCGTGAGCCTGGCTTGAGCGGACGCCTTCGATGATTCGGTGTTACACCGGGCGCACTGAAACACCATGATCAGCAGCGCGGCCGGATCGAGGACCGGCCGGCGAGACTACGGCGGGGCCAGCCAACTAGAACGAGGAGTCAGCCCGTGCCAGAGCCGATCGAGGTCCGCAAGGTTCCCCTGCACAATGTGTCCGACGCAAGCGAGCTCGCCAGGTTGATCGACGACGGCGTGCTTGAGGCCGACCGGGTCGTCGCCGTCATCGGCAAGACCGAGGGCAATGGCGGCGTCAACGACTACACCAGGATCCTCGCGGATCGCGCTTTCCGTGCGGTGCTGACCGACAAGGGAAGTCGCAGTGCCGCCGAGGTCAGCCAGATTCCGATCGTCTGGTCGGGCGGAACCGACGGCGTGATCAGTCCGCACGCCACCATCTTCGCGACCGTGCCCGCTGACCACGCGGTCAGGACCGACGAGCCGCGGCTGACGATCGGCTTCGCGATGAGCGAGAAGCTGCTGCCTGAGGACATCGGACGCACGGCGATGATTACCAAGGTGGCTGACGCGGTCCGGTTGGCCATGGCACGAGCCGGCATCACCGACCCGGCGGATGTCCACTACGTGCAGACCAAGACGCCGCTGCTGACCATCCGCACGATCAGAGACGCGAAGAGTCGGGGCCAGACGGTCTGGACCGAGAACACCCATGAATCGATGGACCTGTCCAACGGGTGCACCGCGCTCGGCGTCGCGGTCGCGCTCGGCGAAATCGAGATGCCGTCCGACGCCGATGTGCTGCACAACCGCGAGCTCTACTCCAGCGTCGCGTCCTGCTCATCCGGGGTCGAGCTTGATCAGGCCCAGGTCGTGGTGGCCGGCAACGCACGCGGCATCGGCGGCCGGTACCGGATCGGGCATTCGGTGATGCGCGACGCCCTTGATGCCGACGGAATCTGGGCCGCGATCCGGGCGGCCGGCCTCGACCTGCCGGACCGTCCGCACCCCGATGACCTGGACGGACGGCTGGTCAACGTGTTCCTCAAGTGCGAGGCCAGCCAGGATGGCCGGGTCCGCGGCCGCCGCAACGCCATGCTTGACGACTCCGACGTGCACTGGCACCGGCAGATCAAGGCATGCGTCGGTGGGGTCGCCGCCGCGGTCACCGGCGATCCGGCCGTGTTCGTCTCGGTGTCGGCGGCGCACCAGGGTCCCGACGGCGGCGGTCCGGTCGCGGCGATCGTCGACCTCGGCAGCTCTCCATGATCACGCGGTTCTTTCAACAGCTGTCCCTGAAAGAACCGCGTGATCACGGGGAACGGGGATCTGCGGCTCAGAGATCGCCGGCCAGCTCGGAGGTCCAGACCACGACCCTGGTCCGGTCGCCGCGGAACAGGTCGCGGGCGAACTCAAGCGGTACCCCGGATCTGGCATAGGCGGTGCGTTCGACGAGCATCAGCGGCGCGCCCTCGCTGATCTGCAACGCCTCGGCCTCGCGGACCCCGGCGGCGACTGGCTCCAGGCTCTCCTTCGCCCGGTATGGCCGCTGCCCGAACTTCTCCTCAAGCAGTTCGTACAGCGACCCGTCGAGCCGGTAGTCGAGCAGTCCAGGGCAACGCTCTGCCGGGAAGAGCGAATGCTCAAGCAGGATCGGCTGGCCGTCAGCCAGCCGCAGTCGCCTGACCTCGTAGACCGGCTCGCCCGGGCCGATCTCCAGCGCGGCGGAGACGACCGGACTGGCCGGGATCTGAGCCGCGGCTAGGACTCTGGCTCCGGCCACCAGACCGTGCCTGCGCAACTGTTCGGAGAACCCGGCCAGGATCGTCAAGTCCTGCACCAGCTTGGGTGCGGCGACAAAGGTCCCGCCGTTGCGCCCGACCGTGCGGGTGACCAGGCCGCGCTGGGCTAGTTCGGCCAGTGCGTGCCGAAGCGTCATCCGGCTGACACCCAGCCAGGCCGCCAGATCCTGCTCCGTTGGCAGCCGGTCACCAGGGGCGAGCCGCCCAGCGGCGATTTCATCGGCCAGCCAGTCTTCGATCTGGCCGTGCACCGTAGCCCCGTGCCCGCGGATGATCTTGGGAGGCTTCCGGCTTGGCAGCCGGGGATGCCAGATCGAGCTGGTCCGCCCGCTCGGCTGCGGCCCCTGACCCGGGCCGTGGGGCTGCGGAGCCAGGCTGGGATCCGCAGCCGGTCGTGGCGCCGGGCCGGAACCTGCCGCTTGTTTGGGCTGCGAGCCCGGCTTGTCAGCCTCTCCCCGGCCGGAGTCCGGGCCGTCGGTCTGCGGCGGCGGCTCCGGTTCTGATGCCATCGCATCTCCTTCCGCCTGGGCAAACCCGCCGCCGGTCAGGCTACCGCCCGACATCGCCGCGCTCCGATAAGACCTCGTCGGTCCAGGCCCGGTCGCAGATCAGCTCCACGACCGGGCACGTCCGGCTGGGCAGCAGCCGTGCCATCGCAGTCCGTCCGCCAGTTTGTCCTCTTTCGCCGCGACAGTCAGGCCACCAGCGGTGCGTCGTCCGCCTCCGGCGTCCGGATCGGCGCGAACTCCTTGCTCTTGCCGACCGCCAGGTAGTAGATCCCGCCGATCAGCACCAGGACGACGAACACGGTCCACAGGATCGGGATCTTGTTCAGGAAACCGATGTGGAAGTTCAGCAGCTGGACACCCCCGACCACGGACTGGTTCGGCGTCGGGTTGCTCTGCGCCCGCGGCCAGGCGAAGTTGACCAGCATCGCGCCGCCGTAGAGCAGTCCGAGGATGTTGACCACCAGGCCCCAGCGGCCGAGGCTGAATGGCGAGGCGGCCTTCGGCCAGCCACGCAGCCGGGCCCGTGCGATCGCCAGGTTGCCGAGGAAGTAGCTGAAGTAGATCATCGCGGTCGCGGCGATGGCGATCGTCCCGGCGCCCGAGAACTGGATGAACGGGATCGCGGACAGCACGGCGATGACGACGCAGGACCAGATCGGGGTGTGCAGCCTCGGCGAGACCTTCGACAGGACCTTGGAGAACGGCAGCTGGTTGTCACGGGACATCCCGAAGCAGAGCCTGATCGTCGCGGCCATGATCGACAGGCAGCAGACGAAGATCGCGGCCGAGACCACGAGGAGGTAGATCGTCGCGAACGGGTGCGAGAAGTTGGCCTCGATGATCTGGGCTGGCCCGAAGCCGTTCTTGATCGCCGCGGGCCCGTTCGGGATGGCCATCAGCGTGCCGAGCAGGAAGATGCCGCCGATGATGAACGCGCCGATGATCGAGAACAGCACCGCCTTGGGTGCGGCACGGCGCGGGTCGCGGGTCTCCTCAGCCAGGGTCGACGCGGTGTCGAACCCGTAGATCACGAACAGCGACATGAACATCGCGATCAGGAAACTGCTCCCGTTGATCTTCAGTCCGAAGCTGTTGGTCACGACGTGGAAGCCCTGGTGATTGTGGAACGCCATCATGATCAGCGCGAACACGACCATGCCGAGGATCTCAAAGATCACGCCGGTGTTGTTGATCAGCGCGACCAGCCTGACGCCGTAGATGTTCAGCACCGTGATCACCACGAGCACGACCAGCGCGACGGCCAGGTTGGCGTGCAGGCTGGCC
>Ga0208043_1000953_pt1 | contig 11597 bp, 10 predicted proteins | sample Sb_taG_12_FD_187710 | JGI IMG/M metagenome (GOLD analysis project Ga0208043, IMG submission 187710) | Peat soil microbial communities from Weissenstadt, Germany - Sb_50d_9_AC metaG (SPAdes) (version 2) | ecosystem: Environmental > Terrestrial > Soil > Wetlands > Peat | place: Germany... | reverse complement strand
ACGGCAGCGAGGCCGAGATGTGCATGCCCGGTGATAACATCAAGATGACCGTCGAGCTGCACTCGCCGATCGCCATGGAGGATAGCCTCCGGTTCGCCATCCGCGAAGGTGGCAAGACCGTCGGTGCTGGCGTCGTGGTGAAGATCCTGGAGTGAGTCGAGTCCCGAACCCGGGCCCTGGATCGAGGCCCAAACCGAGGCTGGCGCGAGCCGGCCCGGACTTTTTTGTCGCAAGCGGGGACGCGCAGAACCATCCCCCATCATGGACCTCGAGGTGCGGTCGGCCGCTCAAGCCCACTGGGGCAGCGCCAGGCCGCACCGTGAACGTTTGTAGGATATCGCCTTCATTCAAGTCAGGGCGGCGAGGGTTTTCTGGAGTCGATCTCGGGAACCGATCTCGACGTAGGGTAGGAGCGGTTTCGCCATGCGTGAGTATGTTTGGCTGGAATGCACCACGTGCGGGGACCGGAACTACCGGGTCCAGAAGGAAACCCGCGGGGCAGGCCGGCTCGAGTTGAAGAAGTACTGCCGCCGCGAGCGGAAGCACACTCCCCACAAGGAATCCCGTAAGAAGTGAGCCCCCAAGGCCGGGCTGCTTGACAAGCGGGACGGCCGCCTGGCCGAACGGACCGGCTCAATAGCCGACGTGCTTGTCCAGCCGTGACTTGCGAGATCGGATCAGGTGTCCGTCCAGTCAAAGATCATGAGCCCACCACCCCCCAAGGAGCGGTGAGCAAACCGGGAGGCGGCAACCGCCCTTACCGATTTCAGCGTGCTGAATGGGAGATTGGTCTTGGTTGATGACAGGAGCCTCGCCGCGATTCCGATTCCCGTGTGCTACGAGCGTAGCTCAATTGGCAGAGCACCGGTCTCCAAAACCGGCGGTTGGGGGTTCGATTCCCTCCGCTCGTGCTGCGGCAAGGCAAGCCCTGGTATTTTCGTCCCGGTCCCTCGGCCAGGATTCGCTGAGAGCCCAAGTTTTCGTGGTCCGCGGTGATCCAGCCTGCCGTCCGATCCACAGATCTTCTGAGCATTTTTCGGGGTGGTTTCCCCGGCAACACAAGCGAGACCGGTGCCATGGGTAAAGTCAAAGACGTCGAATCGGCATCGAAGCCGGCAAAACCCTTCAAGGGGAAACCCGGCGGTAACCAGCCGAACACGTTCGTGATGTTCTTCCTCAACCTGGGGCAGACCGGGCTTTTCAAGCCCATGCAAGGCTGGTACGCCCGTCTCTATACGGCCCTGGGCCTGGGTGTGATCGCGGCCGCGGGAGTCTGGCATGTCTACGAATCGTCGATGGACTACAATCCGTACTGGCGGCTGGGAATTCCCGCGGCACTTGCCCTGGGCTTTGGCTGGTTGATCTTTCGGATCGCGCATTTCCAGCCGTTCGCCGAGTTTCTCATCGCGACCGAGGCCGAGATGAACAAGGTCTCGTGGACGAGCAAGGAGGATCTCTACCGCGCGACCACGGTGGTGCTCGCCACGGTCGTGCTCATGGCGGTCTTTCTGTTTGTGGTGGACTGGCTCTGGCTGTTCATTCTCCGCAATATCGGCGTCCTCCAGTTCACCGGAGGAGGAGGCTTCGGCTCGACCGCCTGATTGGAATCGATTCGTTACCAGCACACCAGGTCCCCAGAGCCATCACCAAGCGATTGGCCGCTGGGTTGCGCCCCAGGTTTATTCTTGAGTTGCGCCCCAGGTTTATTCTTGAACAGACCATGAGTGACCCGATCGACGACCCCATGGAAACGACTCCTGAGCCCACGGAACCAGAGACCGAGAGTTCGGAATCTGGTGCCCACTCCGACTCGGAGACTCCGGGCCCTGACGTGAATGAGGAAACGCCCGCCGGCGGCCATCCCCAGGGCAAGGCGGCGCCCCGCAAGCGCAAACCTCGGCCGAAGCCAACGACAGAGCCGGCCGACGTCCAGCAACCCCCAGTCATCGAGCACCCGGTCGAGGTCGCTGCCCCGGCGGCGGCCGATGACGAACCCCAGCCGGACCTGGTCTGGTACGTGCTCAAGGTCCAGAGCTCGCGGGAGGACACGATCCGCGACGCTCTCCAGCGCCGGGTCAAGATTCAGGGACTCCAGAAGTTTTTTGACAAGATCGTCGTGCCGACCGAGAAGATCACCGAAATTCGGAACAACAAGAAACGGATTGTGGAGCGTAAGACCTATCCCGGCTATATCATGGTCCAGATGGAACTGAACGAGAAAACCTGGTTCCTGGTTCGGGAAACCCCGGGCGTGGGCGATTTTGTCGGAGCCCATGGCACGCCCACCAAGATGACCGATGCCGAGGTCAACCAGATGCTCCACCAGGAGGAGGAGAAAACGACGGCCGAGACGCCCAAGGTCCGCATCGACGTCGAGCGGGGCGACCGGGTCAAGATCAAGGACGGTCCCTTCGAGAATTTTGAGGGAACCGTCGAGGAAGTCATCGAGGGCCGCGGTCTCGTGAAGGTGATGCTGATCATCTTCAACCGACCCACCCCGGTGGACCTCGAGTACTGGCAACTGGAGCGGATCTGATCGACCGAGAGCCCCCCGGCCGGGCAAGTTGCGGCCGTTGGCCGGCCGCCCGATCGGCCCGGCAAGGCAGGTCGAACTCCTCAGCAGGCAAGATTCCGGGTAAGATCGTTATTCGAATGCGAGAGTGAGAACGAGCGATGGCCAAGGTGATGACGGCGAAGGTCAAGCTGCAATGTACGGGAGGGCAGGCGACTCCCGCGCCGCCCGTCGGACCGGCCCTGGGCCAGCACGGGGTCAATATCGGTCAGTTCGTGATGCAGTTCAACGAGCGGACCAAGGATATGAAGGGGACCACGATCCCGGTAGAGATCACGGTCTACTCGGACCGGTCCTTCGAGTTCATCACCAAGAGCCCTCCGGCCGCCGTGCTGCTGAAGCAGGCCGCCGGGATCGCGGCTGGCTCGGCTGTGCCGAACAAGACCAAGGTGGGCACCGTGACCGCCGACCAGGTCAAGAAGATCGCCGAGACGAAATTTGCCGACCTCAACGCCCGCGACATGGAACACGCCTGCCGGATCATCGCCGGTACGGCCCGGAGCATGGGTGTGGACATCAAGGGTTAGTCGAAACGGAGGTCATCACATGACCCGCTGGAAATTGACTGTCTTCGTCGCGCAAGGGTCTACTCCCGTCGTTACCAAGCTGATCGACTTGGCCGAGAGACGGCCGTTAATGAGTGGCAATGAGATGACTGAGGCCATCTTCGCATACGACACTGAAATGGATGCACGGGAGGCTTCGAGGCGAATTGAGGGCGCGGAGCTTGGGGCAATCTGTTCAATCGCCTCGTTCCACGCAGGACCTTCGCTCGGCAACCCAGGAGATGCGTTCGAGTCTCTTGATGAAATGGAGGAGTTCGAGGACGAGCGTCGAGAGGAGGTGATTCACGCGATCGCGCTACGCAACGCAGCGGGCCGAATGGAAGAGATGCCGTGATTCGCCCCGGCGAAATCTACACGGCTGATTTCGACGTGGCTGGACCGCATCGTGTCATCGTGATCTCGCGCGAAGATCTGAACCGCGGGCGGTATGTTCTCTCAGTGGTCTGCATGTCCGCTCGGTTTGCTTCGAGAAGTACCCTGCCGAATTGTGTGCCCTTTCGGGCAGGACAGTTTGGTTTCACCGTCGACTGTGTGGCACAATGCGAAAACATCGTTTCCATTGAAAAGACGCAGTTGGATCTGGCGGCCGGGCCAGTTGGGGTATTTGACGAGGTGACAATGCGTGATCTCATCAGGGCGATCGGACATGTTATCGAGTCGGATTGCGAGCCGCTCTGATTCGAAGCTGGATCTGGTGGATGTCATAACTGCTTATTAAAGTCTGCATTTACCTTGATAGATAAGTCGCTTAGCAGTAGAGGGCAGGCCCCGATTGGGGCCGGATGAGGATTGGACTCTCTCCTCGTCCGCATGAGTGAGCGGTGGAAGTCAAGACCGGTTGATTGAAGCGCGACCGCCCGCCGGCAACCGGAGACACGAACAACGGCGGCAGCCCTGACGGGCGAAAGGAGCGAAGACTTGCCCCAGCACTCGAAGCGTTTTCGCGCTCTGCGCGAGAAGATCAAGACGCCTGGTCCGGTCTCCCTGGCCGAGGCCGTCAAGATCTTGAAATCGTTCAATACAACCAAGTTCAATCAGACGGTCGAGGTGTCGACCCACCTGGGGATCGACCCCCGGCAGAGCGACCAGAACGTGCGCGGGTCTGTAGCCTTGCCACACGGCATTGGCAAGAGCGTACGCGTGGCCGTCTTTGCCCAGGGCGAGAACATCGAGAAGGCACGGTCCGCGGGTGCCGATATCGTGGGGGCCGACGACCTGGCGCAGCAGATCAAGGGCGGCACGATGGACTTCGACGTGGCCCTGGCCACGCCCGACATGATGGGAATCGTCGGACCGCTGGGCCGCGTGCTCGGCCCCCGGGGCCTGATGCCCTCGCCACGGTCGGGCACCGTGACCGCCGACATTGCCTCGGCCGTGCGGGAGTTCAAGGCCGGCAAGATCGAGTTTCGCAATGACAAGGGGGGCAACGTGGCCGTGCCCGTCGGCAAGATCAACTTCAGCGATGAGCAACTGGTGGAGAACATCAACGCCTTCCTGAGCTACCTGCGGTCGCTCAAGCCGGCCGCGGCCAAAGGGACGTATCTCCAGTCGGTGACCGTCTCGGCCACGATGAGCCCCGGGATCCGCATCACGGCCTGAGGCCGCCTGAGTACGTGAGCCGCATTCATCCATCGCATAGCAGGCTGATACCGACAAACCAGAGGTTCTTCGGGGACCAAAGCAAGAAATATGAGCAAATATGTTAAAGAACTGATGATGGATCAGCTCCGTTCCGACTTGAACGGCAGCCGGTCTGTGCTAATCCTGGACCTCAAGGGGCTGGACGCCATCGCGGAGCACCAGTTCCGCCGCGACCTGCGGAAGAAGTCGATCCGGGTCCGGGCGCTGAAGAATACGCTGGCCCGCCGCGTCTTCGCCGAGATGGGCATGGAGGGGCTCTCGAGCTATCTCGAGGGGCCGTCGGTGCTGGTCTGGGGCGGAGCCGGGGTTGCCGAACTGGCCAAGGAGGTCTCGACCCAGGTCAAGAACCTCAAGAAGCCCGAGATCAAGGGGGGCGCCGTTGACGGGGTGGTGATCGCCCCGAATCAGGTCGAAGACATCACCAAGCTACCCAGCCGCGAGCAGTTGATCGGCCGCGTGGTCGCCCTGGCGCTGGCACCAGTGCAGCGAATCGTGGCCCTGGCCAACGCACCCGCAGGCAACCTGATGGGCCAGTTGAAGACGATTTCCGAAGCGGCTGGCGGCGACGAGGCACCCGGTGGGTCCGCCGAGCCGGCGGCCGAGGCTGAGTCCTGAGATTCCTGTCTCACCCCGGTCGCACGAAGGTTTATTCCCGGCAGGGTGCGTCGGATGCGTACTCTGGCTGTTTTCTGATTTCCTCCGTCCCGGTCCGTTTGACGAACGCCCCTAGAATGATCATGATCTGATCGAGAGCGCAAGAAAGGACCTGACCACTCATGGCCACTGCCGAAGCCCCCTCGTTTGCCGATAACATCAAGAGCCTGGGCGAATCGATCGTCAAGCTCACCGTCCTGGAAGCCAAGGCCCTGGGCGATTACCTCGAAGTCGTACACGGGATCAAGCCGGCCGCCGCGGCCGTGGCGGTTGCGGGCCCCGCGGCAGGACCGGCCGCCCCGGCCGAGGCCGCCGCAGCCAAGACCGAGTTCGATGTGGTGCTCGAAGTCGTGGGCCCCAACAAGATCAACGTCATCAAGATCGTCCGCGCGGCCACCAGCCTGGGCCTGAAGGAGGCGAAGGACCTGGTGGAGGCCTCGCCCAAGGAGATCAAGACCGGCATTTCCAAGGAAGATGCCGAGAAGCTCAAGAAGGACCTCGAGGACGCTGGCGCGACCGTCAAGATCAAGTGATCTGGCCCGCGCCTCCCGCCGTCGGGTCGCCGGTCGAGTCTCGATCCGATCGCGACTTACGGGCACGACCGGCTCTCTCCGGGCGGGCCGAACGCTGCTTACCGGAGCGCTCGACCGCCGCAACGCAACGCCCGCATAACCGCTCTCTCCATGCGTCTTCGCCTCTTACCCCGATGCCGGCGTGATCTGAAACGTCGCCCTCGGGGTATCTCGGCGCGCAGCGGAGAACCCGGATCACCGACGTCGTACTTCTTTTGTCATCCAACCCGATCGACCGCAATCCCGTGCACGTTCCCTGCGCCTCGTTTCGCATCGCCGGGCGGGACTTCACCAAGGCCGGCACCCTGACCGGGCCGGCGACCGCGGGGCCATCGGAATCGATCATTCGGCTCTGGACCATACCGGCTTTTCTCCGGCTGGTTCCGGTCCGGCCGCCTGCTCGTTCCGAAACGTCTCTGGCGATGTGGAAAACGGGTATCAGACGGGCGCGCGGTCGTTGACCTCGACTTGATCTGGTGCCCCCTACTCCCCTTGAGGAGCGCGACGACATGCCCACTCCGACCACCGTGCGGCGCATCATCCCTTCCCTGAAACGGAATTTCGGCCGGATTCACGACGAGTTTCCGGTTCCCGACCTGACCCAGATCCAGACCCGGAGCTATGAGCGATTCCTCCAGGCCGACGATCTCCCCGAAAAGCGTACCGACACGGGGCTCGAAGGCGTCTTCCGGGAGATTTTCCCGATCGAGAGTTACGACAAGACCCTGAAGCTGGAATACATTCGCTATGACCTGGGCAAGCCCCGGTACGATCCCGACGAATGCCGCCAGCTCCGCCTGACCTTCGGCCGCCCACTCCACGTCTGGCTGCGGCTGAACAAGGGCGAGACCGTGCTCGAAGAATCGGTCTACCTGGGCGACATGCCGATCATGATCGGGGGAGGCGAGTTCATCATCAACGGCGCCGAGCGCGTGGTCGTCAGCCAGCTCCACCGATCGCCGGGCGTCGATTTCGTGGTCGAGGTCGAGTCGGGCGACAAGAAGTTGCACGCCTGCCGCGTCATCCCCGAGCGCGGCAGCTGGATCGAGCTGCAGGTCACGAAGAAGGAAACCCTGGGGGTCAGGATCGATCAGTCTGGCAAGTTCTCGGCCATGACCCTGCTGCGCGCCATGAGCCCGCAGTACACGTCCGACGACGCGATCCTCAATACTTTCTATGAGGCCGACGCTATCGACTCGGCAGACCCCAAGGCTGCGGCGAAGCTGGAGGGCCGGATCGCCTGCGGCGACATCGTCGATCCGACCACCGGCGAGGTCCTGGTCGAAAGCGGCGCGACAATCTCGAAGGCTCTGGCTCAGGTGCTGGCCGACGCAGGCAATCTCGGCACCATTGCCGTGCTCAAGGACGCCCGCGATCAACTGATCCTCCAGTCGCTCCAGGATGACCCCACGAGCGACCACGAGAGCGCACTCTTGCGAATCTACCAGCGGCTCCGGCCGGGCAATCCACCCCAGCTCGAGAAAGCCCGCGAGCTCTTCCACGAGAAATTCTTCGACACCAACCGCTACCGGCTGGGCAAGGTCGGCCGGTTCCGGATCAATCGCAAGTTCAATCAGAATGTGCCGGAAGACCGCATGACGCTCGATCCCCAGGATTACGTCAACGCCATCCGGTACATTCTGCGGCTGCGCCGCGGCAATGACGCCAGGGTCCACATCGACGACATCGACCACCTGGGGAACCGGCGGCTGCGGACCATCGACGAACTGGCGGCCGACGAGCTGCGCAAGGGGTTTCTCAAGCTCCGCCGCACCGTGCAGGAGCGGATGAGCCTGAAGGAAGCCGACGACATGACGCCCCGCTCGCTGATCAACCCCAAGAGCATCAGCGCGGCGATCGAGTACTTCTTCGGCCGCGGCGAGCTGTCGCAGGTCGTGGACCAGACCAATCCCCTGGCCCAGCTCACGCACGAGCGGCGACTCTCGGCCCTGGGACCTGGCGGCTTGAACCGCAAGCGAGCCGGCTTCGAAGTCCGCGACGTCCACATCTCGCACTACGGACGGATCTGCCCGATCGAGACGCCTGAAGGCACCAACATCGGCCTGATCAGCTCGCTGGGCATTTACGGCGGAGTCGATGAGTACGGATTCCTCATCACCCCTTACCGCAAGATCAAGCACGGCAAGAAGAGCGAGGAGGTCGTCTGGATGCGGGCCGACGAGGAGAGCGAGGCCTACCTCGCGCCGGCCGACGCGGTCATGGACGAACACGGCAAGCTCAAGGGGCCGTCCCTGACTGCGCGCTACCAGACCGACTTCGTCACGGTTGCCGTCGATCAGATCGAGTACATGGATATCTCTCCCAAGCAGATGGTCGGCGTCTCGGCCGGGTTGATCCCGTTCCTCGAGCACGACGACGCCAACCGCGCGCTCATGGGTTCGAACATGCAGCGCCAGGCGGTGCCGCTGCTGGTGGCCGAGCCGCCGATCGTTGCCACCGGACTCGAGCGGTCCGTGGCCGGCAATTCCGGCATGGTTGTCAAGGCGCTGCAGGATGGGACGATCACCTATGTCGATTCGACCCGGGTGATCATCGACCACAACCATATCTACAAGCTCCGCAAGTACGTCGGTCTGAACGAGCGGACCTGCCTGAACCAGAAGCCGATCGTCCAGGTGAATCAGAAGGTCAAGAAGGGCGACATCCTGGCGGATGGAGCCTCGACCTACCAGGGCGAGCTTGCTCTGGGACGCAATGTCCTGGTCGCGTTCATGGCCTGGGACGGTTACAACTTCGAGGACGCGATCATCATCAGCGAGAGGCTGGTGCGCGACGACGTCTACACCTCGATCCACATCGAGGAGTTCGAGATCGAGATCCGCGAGACCAAGCTGGGGCGTGAGGAGTTCACGCGCGACATCCCCAACGTGTCCGAGAAGGCGCTCCGCAACCTCGATGACAACGGCGTGGTCCGGATCGGCACCTACGTCAAGCCGGGAGACATCCTGGTCGGCAAGGTCGCGCCCAAGAGCAAGAGCGAGCTGACCCCCGAGGAAAAGCTGCTGCACGCGATCTTTGGTCGCGCCGGCGAGGACGTCAAGAACGACTCGCTCGAGGTCCCCTCGGGTGTCGAGGGCATCGTGATCAACACCCAGCGGTTCAGCCGCCGTATGAGCCTCAGCGAGGAGGAGCGCAAGGCCTTCGAGAAGGAGCTCAAAGACACCGAGAGCGGGGAAAATGCGCGGATCGCCGACGAGTACAAGCAGATGATCAAGGCCCTGGAGGAGGCGGTCGGCGGACCGGTGACCGATCCCACGACCGGTAAGCCGCTGGGCCGCGCCAAGGATGCCAAGGACCTGGTCGAGGAAAGCGAACGGTTCAAGCTCGAGTCGCTCGACCTGCGCAGCCCCGAGGTCACGACGAAGGCCAAGAATGTCGTTCGCCAGTACACTCCGCGCATCGAGGCCCTCAAGGACGAGAAGGAGCGCCGGCTCAACAGCCTCAAGCGGGGCGACGAGCTCCCCTCTGGCGTGCTTCAGATGGTCAAGGTCTACATCGCCACCAAGCGGGTCATCTCGGTGGGCGACAAGATGGCCGGCCGTCACGGCAACAAGGGCGTCATCGCCAAGATCCTCCCCGAGGAGGACATGCCGTTCCTGGAGGATGGCACCGGTGTGGAGATCCTGCTGAACCCTCTGGGCGTCCCCAGCCGGATGAACGTCGGCCAGATCCTCGAGACTCACCTCGGCTGGGCAGCGGCCAAGCTCGGCTTCCAGGCCGTCTGCCCCGTGTTTGACGGTGCCAGCGAGGAGACCATCCGCCAGTGCCTGAAAGACGCCGGCCTGCCCGAGAATGGCAAGGCCGTGCTCTATGACGGCCGCACCGGCCAGAAATTCGACCAGCGGGTCACGGTGGGCTACATCTACATGCTCAAGCTCCACCACCTGGTCGACGACAAGATCCACGCCCGCGCCACCGGCCCTTACTCCCTGATCACCCAGCAGCCGCTGGGCGGCAAGGCTCGGTTCGGCGGTCAGCGGTTCGGCGAGATGGAAGTCTGGGCCCTGGAGGCCTACGGCGCCGCCTATATCCTCCAGGAGCTGCTCACCGTCAAGTCTGACGATGTCGAGGGCCGTACCAAGATCTATGAGAGCATGGTCAAGGGCGAAAACACACTCGAGGCCGGCACTCCCGCCAGCTTCGACGTCCTGACCAACGAGATCCGCGGTCTCGGGCTGAACATGCAGCTCGAGAAGAAACGGGGGTGAAGAAGTGTTCCATTCCAGCGGGGGAAATGTCTCGGGACGGCCTCCTCCGGTCGATCCCTTAAGCTTCAAGATGTGGCACCTGTAAGATGAACGAAGGGCCGGCGCTGAATGTCCACACTCTTCCGCGCGATGCGGGAGGCCCCGCATGGCCTGTCCCAAATCGGGCCAACCGGTCGAACCCTGGGGGTCCGTCCCGGGCTCGATATTCCGGCGATCCAGGCCTACCAACTTGTCGTCCCAGGTGAGGGAGGGATGTCTGTGAGCCCGCATGATCCCCGGAACTTGCCGGAACACCGTCGACCGCCACTCTTCCAAGGCTCTGGGCGCGACCCGGTGTGGAGGATTGACGAAGGGCAACTTCCCTCGAGCCTCACTTACCGGCCCGACCCGCGAAACGTCAACCACGGCTTCGTCGAGCCTGCTGGCTCAATGACCCTTCAGGAGTATCAGGACGCTCTTGCCTCCACCCAGCCCTGCTGGGTCCTAGTCCACACGTGGCCCGATCAAGGGGCGGACGCTAATGCGAGTCGATGAACAAATTGAACTGGCCCTTCACTCGCCCGAACCGTTCAAGCAACTTCATGCGCTTGCGGTTAATCTCCTCGACCAAGGATCGGATAGAGCGACGGTCATCCAGGATTTCAAGAAGGTGCAGCGTCAACTCCGCGCGGCCGACCGGGAGGCGGAGGAGGACGTCTTGATGGATGTTCTGGACTGCCTCGTGGATTGGTGTTCGCCGCACGTGCGCATCGAGACCGCCCCGGATCAGCGTGTGGCAGGCAAGGACACCACGTCGCCAGATCGGGCTAGTCGGGAACTTTGTGAAACCACGTCTGGAGGCGCGACGCCGGTGCTTTACCTCAAAACAGTTCCCCTGGAAGAGTACTCCACTCATCGCCGACAACTCGCTCAGCGTATTTTCAACAACGCAGAGAGGCAAGCCTCGGGTTGTGCACGCAAAGAGAAAGGCAGTTTCAGCTTTGATGCGGCCTCATTTCTCTTCGGCGAGAGGAGGGGGGACATAGGAACAACAGCAGCGAAAGTTGTGATCCATGAGCATGGGAATGAATCAAGACTTGACATTGATGAAGGCGTCTACATATGGAGTCGGTCGACCGACCCGATAGGAGATTCCATTTGGTGTGGTGACTTGGCCACGAACTTCGCTGAACTGTTCCGGCTCATGAAGAGGGATAGGACCATCGCGATCGCCCCGTGGCCCGAGGTAGGATTCTCCTTCTTCCTGTTCGACGAATCGCGACACGGTATCAATGAAGTTGGGGATCTTCTCGTGGCATGTGCGCGTATTTGAGTCATGACCGCTAAAGAGCAGTACCTTACGGCTCTCAAAGATGATCGGAGT
>Ga0208043_1000951_pt1 | contig 11605 bp, 9 predicted proteins | sample Sb_taG_12_FD_187710 | JGI IMG/M metagenome (GOLD analysis project Ga0208043, IMG submission 187710) | Peat soil microbial communities from Weissenstadt, Germany - Sb_50d_9_AC metaG (SPAdes) (version 2) | ecosystem: Environmental > Terrestrial > Soil > Wetlands > Peat | place: Germany... | reverse complement strand
GCCTGGTTGCATCCGTAGACGAACGCCTTGCGCGCCACCAGGGCCCCCATGCAGTAGCAGACCAGCGTGACGGAAGCGTAGTGGGAGCCCACCACCTGGGTGTTGATTGCGTCGCTCAGTTCCACGGCGATCTCAAAGGGGTCTGCGTTCGAGGAAGTGGGAGGTGGGAAGTTAACCAGCATCAGGTCGGCGTCGGCCCGAGTCGCGCGGATGACCTTTCGGGCGTCGTCGAAGATCCGCGAGCCGAATCGGCCGCCGTGGACCATCACGAACAGCTCCTTGCCCCCCCCGCGCTCGAGGTCGACTTGGACCAGGCGGGTCTTTCGTGGGTAACCGGCGCTGAGCTTCGCATACAAGACGACGCTAAGCCCCACGAGCACGAGTGCGAGTGCGAGGGCCGCCCATGCAAATGTTCCCATAAGACGGCTACTCCCTTCAATCTGTGATCGTTGATGATCTGGATGGAATGTGAATTGTACGAATACGGTGGCGCTGACAATATGGGTAACCGAACTGGCCGCCCCTCTCGCGATTCATTCGAGGCGCGATGAGGGTGGCCCGGCCCCCCTGGACTCGCGGCCGGATACGCACTGCGCGACGCCTGGCTCGCCTGCGCCGGCCTCCACCCGAACAAAAAGCCACGCGACATCTGTACCTTTGAACCGGGGGGGGAAACCCCCGCACCAGGCGTCAGTCTTTCCATTCTGGCACTCGGCGCATGTCGATCACCATAATATGTTATTGGCGCGCCCAACGACGGCGGGCGCATGGAGAACCCTCTGCCGAGGGACGACATGGGCGAACCGTGGATCCCGGAAACGGAAACCGTTAACCCGCCGACAGTGGCCGAGAGGGGAAAAGGGACAGAGAGGGGAAAAGGGACATCACTGAGTAGCGATTCCTTAGCCCCTAAGCCGGTTGCATCAAGCGTTTACGTGCGTGTCCCCGAGGCTCCATGCCCTCACAAACGGTCGATATCAATGACGTCCTTTTTCCCTCCTCAACAGGCAACTCAGGAGCGAGCCATTGGTGCGTCAGAACTAACAACTCGGTCTGCCCCGGCGAATGAATGCCTGCCGGAGCGCGAGGTTGCGGCTTTGCTGGGTGCAATTCAGTGATGCCCCTTTTTCCCTCTCGTGTCCCTTTTTCCCTCTCTGAATGGAACTAAACAATAGCTCCGCAGAATTGAGTCAGTGTGTTCAAGTTATTTCTTGACAGTTCCGAGGGAGTCGAGCCTACGAACAATCATGCGGAACGCATCCTCCGCTTGGGCGTGCTGTGGCGGAAGAACGCCTTCGGTTGCCACAGCGCGGCGGGATGCCGTTTCGTCGAGCGTATGCTGACCGTGGTCCAGACCCTGCGACTGCAAAACCGTCCGGTGCTCGATTACCTGCATTGCGCGATTGTGGCTCGTCGGGCTGGCCTTCCCGCTCCGCAATTGCTGAGCCAAGCGGGGCACTGAACGGTTACGATCAGTAGGCATGCACGATGGCGAAAATCGCCTGGTAAGTGTACGCCTTCGGGCCGATCATGGGCACTTCGATGCCACCGTAGGCGAACCAGAGCTTCTTCCCTACTTGGGTGAGGAACCCGGGAAGCAGCGAGAAAAAGGACTCACGGCGAGGGCTGCCGGCTATCGTGGAGTCCTCTTCGGCGAGCAGGTAAAGCTGCGCATTATGCAACCAGGCGTCGTCGCGACCCTTCAAGTAGTAGCCGACGCCGAGGCGGTTATTGTAGTCCGTGTAACCCGAGGTTTTGGCGTGGTTGGTGGGCACCGTGACGCTCGTCGCGCCTCGCACGACCCAGTTGCCGTAGGCGTTCCACCAGAACGAGTATTCCGGAGCGACGCTGGCCACACCCTGGCCGTTGTCTTGGGCGCCGGTGGGCGTGCGGAAATGCGTTTGGAACAACTGGCCGAAATTTTTGGATTCGGAAAGCTGGAACCGCGGGCTGATGGTCACGTCGCCGATGTTACCGTGGTACGTGTTATTCAACCCGCCCTTGTTCGAGATGATGGTGCTCCAATCGAGTTCGATCTCGAAGCGCCGGTTGAACGGGATGAAGATCGTGTAATCTAGGATGTACTGGTTGCCGTTTGACCGATAGTGAGGGCCCAAGACATTATTGGCGTAGAACAATTCAAAAAACCAGGCACGATAGTTGATACCTCCGAACTCGTTGATCCACCCGAAACGAGGCGAGCCGCCGGTGCCCTTCAAGCCGCCATCGCCGCTCGTCGGAAGCACGTAGGGCTGGTCCCATCCCTCGGTGAAGAACGTGCTGAGCGGGAGAGGCGACCAACGAGCTTGATCCGCCGGCTCGTAGATGCTGTCGGTGAGCGATCTGCGGATCACTTCCAGGGGCGAGAGACCCGTCGGGGAGTGCAAGGGGACCTGCGGCGGTGTCCCGGGCGCCATCTCGGGCGCCATTCCGGGCGCCATCCCGGGCGCGCCTGTGTCTCCATAGGCCGGGGAGTTCAAAGGGCCTGGGCTCGGGGCCATTGGTACGGGCTGATTCGGGCCCGGGGGCATTTGTACGGGCTGATTCGGGCTCGGGGGCATTTGTACGGGCTGACTCGGGTTCGGGCTCGGGGGCGTTTGTACGGGCTGAACGGCCTGCGCCCTTACACCTGGTACCTGTATCAGGGCGAGAACCCCGGTGACTGCACTCACCAAGACCCATCGCCTGAGAATGCCTGCAATCGGCATGAGAGTTACTCCTGCAACAGAACGGCGGCCTGGACACCCTGATCGTCCATCAGCAACCAGCCCATGGATGGATTGATCACGGCGAGCCACAACTGCCAACACCCACCCCGTGTCCTGAGCGAACTATCGGACGAAATCCGTGGAATCGATTGAACTAGACCCAGACGAATCCGTGAGATCGATTGAACTAGCCCCTACATTCCGCACATCCGCCCTTGATTATCCCCGAATTTCCTTTGGTGCCAAGTTCGGGAGGGGGCCGGTGCGATACCGTCGCCCATCAGCCGGCGGGCTCGATGCTGGAGCCCATCGGCGGTTGCTGGTGCACTGCAACTCAGGCGTGTCAGCCATGTCATGATCCGCATCATCGGCCAACTGCCCGGCCCACACTCGCTCCGGAAGGACCTCGGGACCAACCGGATGAATCGCCGTCATCGAATCCGTAACGGCGCAGGCCGATCCGTCCACCCGTGAGGTCTTGATCGGTCTTGCCACGTCAAGAGTGCAAGGAAATTCGGCTGACCCTTGTAGGCCAGCAACAGCTCCAGCTCCGACGGCGAGCCATCGTGGTAATCACGGAGCCCGTGGGGTCTGACCCCACGCCCCCCGGAACGCCGTTCCAACGACCTCCTGAGGCTCGGCCATCCGTCTCTTCCCAGGACCGCGGAAGTCTCAGGGACTCGTGGTGCTGGCTCGGATTCGCTCGATCCAGGCCGAGGAGGGAAGGACCTCGCTGAGCATCATTTGCTGGGCACAGAGAATGGACCGGTGCAGTTCCTCGGCCGTGACGGAGCCGGCTGAGTTGGCGAGGGGGAGCGTGCCGGTCGCGTCGCTCAGGAACTCGACGGCGAAGCCCCGGTGAACGGCCTGTCGCGCGGTCGTGTCGCAGCACATGTGCGTCATGTAGCCGGCGATGGTCACGGTATCGATGCCCTGCTCCCGCAGCCAGCTCTCGAGCCCCGTCCCGGTGAAGCTCCCCGGGAGCGTCTTCTCGATCCGCAGGTCTCGAGGCCGGCCCGCGACCTCGGGATGCAGCTCCCATCCGGGTTTCCCCTTCTGAAAGAACGGCTTGTCTTCCTGGAGCGTCTGGTGCTGGATGACGACCGTCGGCACCCGCCCGGCGCTGGCGTCCATGACCTCCAGGATCTTTCCCAGATGCCCGACCGGATGCGTGATCGGCAAGATCCCGGTGAAGTACTCGTTCTGCACGTCGATCACCAGCAGCGCCCGTTTCATCAAGACCTCCGCACACGGGATCTCATCGTAACTGTTACCCTTCTGGTGCCCATCGCAACCTGCGCGCTGCCGGGGGGCGCGAAACGCCCCCCGGCGGGAGATTCGATAAGACGTCAGCCCGTCGTTGTCAAGCAAGCGAGATCGTGACGGTCTTGAGCTCGGTGTAGCTGTCGAGCGACTTCTCGCCCAGTTCGCGGCCGAAGCCGCTCCGCTTGAACCCGCCGAAGGGGGCGGCGGCGTCGAAGACATCATAGCAGTTGACCCAGAGGGTCCCCGCGCGGATGCCGTCGGCGATGGCGTGCGCCTTGCCGATGTCGCGGGTCCAGACGGCGGCGGCCAGGCCGTACTCGGACGCGTTCCCCCGGTCGATGACCTCATCGATGTCGTGGAACTTCAAGACCGACAGGACCGGCCCGAAGATCTCCTCGCGGGCGATCGTCATGCTATCGGTGACGTTGTCGAAGACCGTCGGCTTGATGAAGAAGCCCTTGTCGCCGAGACGCTCGCCGCCGGTGACGCACTTAGCCCCCTCCGAATTGCCCTTCTTGATGTACGACATGATCGTATCGTACTGGGTCTTATCGACCTGGGGTCCCTGTTCGGTTTCTGGGTCGAACGGATCGCCCACCTTCCGTGACTCGACTTTCTTGCTCAGCTTCTCGACGAACTCGTCGTGGGCATCGTCCTGCACGAACAACCGGCTTCCGGCGCAGCAGCATTGCCCCTGGTTGAAGAACAGCGCGAGCAAGGACCCGTTCACGGCGACATCAAGGTCGGCGTCGGCGAAGATGATGTTCGGGCTCTTGCCGCCCAGCTCGAAGGTGAGCCGCTTGAGCGTGTCGGCGCAAATCTTCATGAGGCCATACCCGACCTCTGTCGAGCCGGTGAACGCGATCTTGTCCACGCCGGGGTGCTTCGCCAGGGCGTCGCCCGCGATCGAGCCGCGGCCGGGGACGACGTTGACGACTCCGGCCGGGTAGCCGGCCTCGACTGCCAGCTCGCCCAGGCGCAGCGCGGTCAGGGCAGTCGAAGAGGCCGGCTTGAGCACGCTCGTACAGCCCGCGGCCAGCGCCGGACCCCACTTCCAGGCGGCCATGAGCAGCGGGAAGTTCCAGGGGATGATCTGCCCAGCGACGCCGACAGGCTCCTTCTTGGTGTAGCAGAGGTAGTTGCCCCGGATGGGGATGACCTGGCCCTGGATCTTGTCGGCCCAGCCGGCGTAATAGCGGAAGCAGTCGATCACGAGCGGCAGGTCGACGTTGCGGCTCTCGGAGATTGGCTTGCCGTTGTCAAGGGTCTCGAGCTCGGCCAGCTCGTCGATGTGCTCCTCGATCAGGTCGGCGAGCCGGTTCATCAGGCGGCCGCGATCGCGGGCGTCCATCTTGCGCCAAGTGCCCTTGCGGTCGTCGAACGCCTTCCGCGCGGCCTTGACCGCCAGGTCGATGTCGGCGGCGTCGCCCATGGCGACTTCGGTGATGACATCCTCGGTCGAGGGGTCGATGGTCTTGAATGTCCTGCCACTGACACTATCGCGCCACTGGCCATTGATCAGGAGTTTGGTCTGATACTTGCGGGCCGTCGTGGGACGGCGGGGCATGGTGGCTGTTGCCATGGTCGCACTCCCTTTCAGGGTGATGGGGAACTTCGATCGAAGCGACGGACGAAGACCGAAAGACGATCGAACGCTTCTTTCGGGTTGACTTGCCTTGAGGCGTTTCACCTCGTCCTTTGCGAGATCCAGTTGCCACAGTGCCTCACCTGCTGAACCTCCTCAACAGGGAAGAGACGGTTGCAAGGGTGATGATCCAGAAAGGTCCCGGCTATTATCACGAAATCGACGGCCGGTAACCAGATGCCGCCCAAACCGCCGCTGATGAAGCCGAACAGCTTGATTTCCCCGGCGGTTGTACACGAACAGAAGAAGCTCGCCGCAGCGTTGCCTGATTGCCGCGGCAAGCTCGGTCAAGTCGTAGCGTGGAGAGCAGAAAAGGAGGGCAAATGCCGCTCGAGGAGCCCCGATCTGTCCCTAGAGGTCGGCGACCGCGGCGCACATGCCGGGTGCATCGAAGCCGCCCTTTCGCAGGTGCTCCTTCGGCATCGCTCAGCCTGCCTTGGTCAAGCACTCAGAACTCGCGACTGCCTGTGACGCTTTCCAGGAATCTCGTGGACAGCCAGGGCGGTTGTGCCGCAGGAAAGATAGGGCCGCCCCCGGCCGGCTGCGCACGGCACTTCTGGGCGTTGTAATTGTCTTTGTATCATCCTGCCGCCTCGGTCGCAAGTAAGTTGTGAATCGCGATCCTACCCAGGCCAGCCCGGGCGCTCCGACAACCAGTCCCGGAAGGCCAAGCGGCCATCCCTCGCCGCTCGGCTGGGACCTTGGTAGCCTCGCCTAAACACCTAGAGTTTCAGGACCACGCGCCCGTCGATCTTGCCCTCTTTCATGCGCTCGAACACATCGTTGATCTTTTCCAGGGGCTCAGTGGTGACTCTCGCCTTGACCATGCCTCGGGCGGCAATGCCGATGCACTCGGCGAGATCCTGGCGCGTGCCGACGATCGAGCCGCGAACCGTGACCCGCTTCAGCACGACCTCGAAGATCGGTAGCGGGAAATCGCCGGGCGGCAGGCCGACCAGGGCCACCGTCCCCCGGCGCCGCGCCATGGAGACCGCCTGGCCGAAGGCGGCCCTCCCCACCGCCACCACCAACACGCCATGCGCGCCGCCACCGGTCTCCTTCACCACTTTGGCAACGGCGTCTTCGGTCGCTGCGTTGGCCGTGAAGTCGGCGCCGAGCGACCGGGCCAGCGCGAGCTTCTCCTCGTGGATGTCGACCGCGCCGACAAAGAAGCCCATTGCCTTGGCATATTGCACCGCAATATGGCCGAGGCCGCCGATGCCGGAGATGACCACCCACTCGCCGGGCTCCGCCTCGGTCTCCTTGAGGCCCTTGTAGGTCGTCACGCCGGCGCACAGGATCGGCGCCATCGTGACGAGATCGGTATTGGCCGGCAGATGGCCGACATAATTGGCCGGCGCCACCACATACTCGGCATAGCCTCCGTCGACGAAATAGCCGGTGTTGCGCTGTTTCGTGCACACCGTCTCCCAGCCGGTCACGCAGAATTCGCACTTGCCGCAGGCGTCGTGCAGCCACGGCACGCCGACCAGATCGCCCTCCTTGATGTCGGTGACGCCGGCCCCGAGTGCCGCGACGGGGCCGACGCCCTCGTGACCGGGAATCAAGGGCAGCTTCGGCTTCACCGGCCAATCGCCTTCCACGGCGTGCAGGTCGGTGTGGCAGACACCGCTCGCCACCACCTTGACCAGCACCTCGCCAGGCCCGGGCGTGGGTATGGGCACGTCCTCGATCACGAGCGGTGCCCCGAACTTCCTCACGACTGCCGCCTTCATCGTTTTCGCCATAGCCTTTCCCTCCACGTGTTCGTCATTGGGAGATTATCCTCCCATTTCGACTTTGCCTCTCAGTGGGCCCAAGGCATGCCTTCGCGAAAACGGATCGGGGAGAGTATTCCCCGCCCGGCTCGCGGGCTCGGCCCCGCCTGCAATTCCCTGTAAGAGCCGGCTCCGTCCGGCGATGGACAGATTTGGCATCGCAAGTAAGCTCTCTGCGCAGCGCTCGGTATGACCGAACGGCGCCGAAACCACACTCCTGCCGCGATTCACACGAGTGTGACCCGCATCCTCCCACGCGGAGCTGAAACGATCGCTTCACCGGGGCGATGGGAGGCCACGGATACCAGGGAGATTGACTTCGAAGCCTCTTCTCATTCCGAGACAAGAACGAACCGCGAGAACGCCTGAATTTCCCGGAAAACAGGTCGTTTCGCAGAGGGCGCCAGTTCGGTACCGGCAGCTGAAACTTTCCAGGTCGGCTAGGCATCTTCCGTTGGATGTGAAAACGATAGCCTGCAAACCTGCTGACAAGCAGGGGCGCGAATTCCTCGGTCTCAATTCAGAGAAGCCGAAATGAATGAGAAACCCTGGCGCTGCGCGGGGTCTGGGTCGCAGTGCGGCGACCTCATGACCCTTCTGAACTTGTCGACACAACCATGTCAAACTACTGAGCCCGTTATCAATATGGGCCGAGATGACCGATGCTGAAGCCGGGCTAGACCGGGAGGCTGGGGCGGACGATTGGTCCATGGGGACACCCGGTCATGTCGGACTTCCCTCCCGAGCTGAACCTGAGCCTGACTGAAATGAAGCAATTGATCGCTGAGGCCGACTCCATGGCTCAATGTGGTGCTGCTACTCCTTTGATCTACCAAAAGTGGCCTGACGGGCAATTGCAAGTCCTACAATAGCGGACCGTGACGAGAAATCAAGGGTCTCCCGGCTTACGAGCTTACGAGGAGCGAGGGCAAGATGTGAACAATTGGTGTCGGTTCAGTTTTCAACAAAACTGAACCGACACCAATTATCACGCGACGGGGAGCGCTGATTCCTCGATCAAGCTGTGGCCCGTCCCCCAGTCATTGCTCAACGACCGGGGCCGATGATTGCCGAGCGCGACGAGCACGAACTATCGTTGGCGCGGTCAGTCGAACGCGAGAGGACGTGGAAACCCGGAAAGGGCGATCCAGAAACGACATTTGCCTGAAACCTATGGACTGTCTGGGGGGCTATTGGTGTCAGGGGCTATTGGTGTCAGTTCTTTTTTCAACGAAAAAAGAACTGACACCAATAATCCACGATTTGCCCGGGGTGTTCGTCAATGGTGTACTTCACGAAGTCACCGCAGTATGGCTTTGAAAAATCTTCGGCCATTATCTGTCTCCTTGAGAACTCGATTTATTGGTGCCGGTGCTTTTGTCTGCGCACGTTGGGGAGCACGTGGAGCGGAATGTCTCCCTCGCGACGTCCGCCGCCGCTCGTCTCAGGCGACCAGTCGGTTTGACGTCATTACGGCGCACCGATGTCTTTGCGTTCGAATCGGTTCGGCAGCAGGGAAGCACGCCCCCACCCCCGAGCGATGCCCCCGCCAAGAACCACTGGGGCGAAATCGGCCATCCGCGTTTACTCTGTGCTACAAAGTAAGTGGCCCCTCCGCGCTCCCTCGCGCTTTGAGCCAGTGGACCCGAGGGAAAGGGATGAAAATGATTGAGAATGGTCAGAACAAGGCCGGCTTCTCGGGTGTTTGTCGTTGTCAAATAACTACTTATGACAGAGAATCGGAAGTCCTACGGGGGCCTTGAGCGCTGCCGAAACTTCAGAAATCTCAACTAATCTGAACCGGACGCCCGTCCAGTACCGGTGAAAGTGGATCCTCTACAAGCTGACGTGGTTGCCACAAAGTGGGTGGCCCCATCCAGTCTTTCCTACTAGCCGCTTACAGGTTTTACCAGGTAAGCCGTGCCGCCTTCACACCAAGATAACCCTGCCTTCTGACTTGCCCTCTTCCCGCGTTGACGGCGATGGCCCCTGCTCGTACGATCTGGACGGACCGGGCGGAGAGGAGAAGAAGCATGGAAGCGGTTCACGTCGTGGGCGCAGGTGGCATTGGCTGCGCTCTGGGGTATGCACTCAGTGCCGCCGGCGTGCCGGTGGTCTTTGTCGAGGCCGATCCACGAAAGGTCGTGGCGGGACTACGCGAGGGAGTCCAGGTTGAGGGCCACGCCCCTCTTGCAGCCAGGTTTGTGTCTTTCGATGGATGGCAGCCGCCGGTCGGCTCCACGGTGCTCTTATGCACCAAGTGTTTCGACAACGGCCCGGTGCTGGCGAGGCTGCCGCGCGGGGTGACTCTGATACCGATTCAGAATGGGTTCGACCCGCTGCTTGCCGCCCGCGGGCATGTGTTCGAGGGGATCGCGTCATTCGTCTCGGAATGTGACGCAGACCGCCCGCATACGCGGATCACCCGGGCGGGAGAGCTTCACGTGGGCAGACGCTCGGCGGAGACGAAGAGTCCGGCCCGGCCGGAGGTGATCGACCGGCTTGCAGGCACGCAGCTCTTCCGCCTCGTCGACGTCCCCGTCATCGATCCGTTCAAGCACGCGAAGCTGATGTACAATGCCGCGATCTCGCCGCTTGCGGCCATGGCCGGCATCGACAACGGAACGCTGCTGTCCATTTCAGCAGCCCGCCGGCTCTTCTTCGCCCTCCTGGAGGAGAACTACCGAATCCTCTACGAGGCTGGAATCGCACTCGGGAAGATCGGGCCGTTCCGCCCGGCCACGGTCGCCTGGATACTCCGGCGCAGGTGGCTCGCCGTTGCTCTGGCCAGGGCGTTCGAGCCCTCGCTGCGGGGGACCTATTGCTCGATGGCCGGGGAGATCCAGAAGGGCCGGACCGAGATCGATCATTACAACGGCTACCTGATTCGCCTGGCCCATCAGAATGGTACGCCGTGCACGCTCAACCAGGCGGTGTACGACCTCGTGGTCCGGTTGACGGCGGAGCGAGCCCGGCCAACCCCGGTGGCCTGGCGGCGACTGGCCGCGGCGTGAGGATCGGTGCCGGCGTGCCGACCACTACAGAATGATACGGGGACCGGCTTCTCCTCATGATGGCGAAACGTCGGACCCGCGATCAGCCACGGTGAAGTGCGCTAACTGGCCGCTTTCGTCATCCCGCTACTGCCATCGCCAGTCGCCATTTCGGCCGCTTCTTCTGGAAACGACACGGGGGGCACCGTCAACGCCATTGGTTCAGCACGTGAACTTGGCTGTCGATCGGTATCCCCGCGGAGGCGAGATTGGCAAGCGCCGTGCAGATCGCGCGGTGAGATAGGTTCCGGCTCGGTTCGTCGTCGAACCGGATGATCAGAATGCCCGGATGGCGGCCTCCTGAGGCGATCACCAGGTCGTGAAGATCGGCGTAATCCTCGTAATCCCGGGTCAGAACCAATCGCCCTTTTCCGATCGCGTCAGTCATGACACGTGCGTCCGATTGAGATCTACGACCACCGGCAGTCGAGAACTCCACATCATGCCCGGCTGCCAGCATCGCCGCCGCAAGACGTGGACTACTCATGTTCTCGTCGATCAAGATCCTCATGGCTTCGATGGGGAGTTGGGATCAGACTTCGACGTCCGATGGAGCCCACGCGCATGGATATCGTCAACCTCGCGTTGTCTCTCCTCTTGAATCAAAGAGAGGTTGTCGGCCACGTAATCAAGGGCCTGATGGACGGCTTCGAGCGGGACCTTGAACTCCTCGGCGAACTGCTCCGGGGTACAGGGATCGGGACCATGAATTGTTTCGTAAACGACTGCCGCGCGAATTCTCCTTCCCTTGAGGAACAACTGGCGATAGTTGGAGCCGGGACGGGGTTCGAGGTGCTTGTACAAGGTGGAAGTCGTCGCTCGGATTGACATGGCCATTCCTGCTGAGGATGAACGGGGATCAATGACAGTCGGCTTTCGTGAGGGGGCTCCGACTTACAAGGCGACTCACAGCGCCTCCCGCGCCGGTTCGACCTCTTCCGGGCTGGCCGGAACCGGGGAAGGTTCACCATTTCCATCGCCGCTTGGAACCGCGACTGGCTCGGGCCGAGGTCGGGCCTGGAACTGGCTGCTAACCCTTTCGAGCCATTGCGGGTCGGGCAGCCCGTAAGGGCGGAACTTCTCCATCCGGTTCTCTTCCTCGTTGAAGAAGAGGGCCCGATTGGGACCGAGCTTGCCGGCGGCCGGCGAATCGAT
>Ga0208043_1000943_pt1 | contig 11655 bp, 6 predicted proteins | sample Sb_taG_12_FD_187710 | JGI IMG/M metagenome (GOLD analysis project Ga0208043, IMG submission 187710) | Peat soil microbial communities from Weissenstadt, Germany - Sb_50d_9_AC metaG (SPAdes) (version 2) | ecosystem: Environmental > Terrestrial > Soil > Wetlands > Peat | place: Germany... | reverse complement strand
ACGATGGATACGCACTTATAGCCGAAATAAGGCAGAAAGTCAGGGGAATTGTTAGACTTTTTTTTCTGCATGGGCATCCAGGCTAGCTGCCGTTGAAGAGTCTCGAAACCGCCAGGCACGGCTGTCCGACTTCCTTCAAGAGAATGTCCGTGAAGCCATCGAATTCCTGCTCGAAGACGTGTCAAAGGAGAGCCGTACGACCTCGGGGCTGTTCACGAGCCTGGTCCGTCACGGAACGGACGATCCCCTGACGGACGCTCAGGCAAACGAGGCGCTCTACCAAGCGACGGTGCGGTTGATCATGCGGCTGGTCGTCTGCCTGTTCGCTGAGTCCCGACCGGAATTGCGGTTCAACGGACCCATCTACGACGATTCCTATGGGGTCCGCACCCTGTACGAGCGGCTGGAGGAGGCAGTCCGCTTCGAGGGCGGGGTTCACAGCCTGTTCAACCAGAACACAGCCTGGCCCCGTCTGATGGCTCTCTTTCGGCTGATCCACGACGGGTCGCTCCACCCTGACCTGATCTTCCCCGAGCGTGGTGGTCTACTGTTCCGCCCCGGTTCATCCGATAGCCCCGATCCTGTCGCCAGGGCGCTGCACATCCTGGAGGCTTTGGTCCCTGTCAGTGATTCCACAATCCACGCCGTTCTCCGCAAGCTGCTGCGAGCCAAGCTGCCGGTGATCCGAGGACGGACGAAGACCTGGGTGGAGGGACCGGTCGATTTCTCGGATCTTCGAACCCAGGTCATCGGGCTGATCTACGAGGGGCTGTTGGATTATCGACTCAAGCGGACGGACGAGTCGCTTGGTCCGATGGTGTTCCTGAATATCGGTCGGCAGCCGGTCCTGCCTCTGCGTCGGTTGGAAGACATGCTGGCTCACGACCGAATCGGGCTCAAGAATCTGCTCACCACGCTCCGCAAGGAACAGGTCACTGCCAACGCCAAGGATGAGGAGGAAGAACATGAGGAAGACGAACAGCCCGAGGAACCAGAGGAGATCGGCGAAGAAGAACCCTCTGAGGAGGGCGATTCAGTCGAAGTGGAGGTATCACGCACCAGTGAGTACCTTGCCGCAGAGGAAGCCGCAAGGCGATGGGCAAGGGATGCGGCTGTCCTTGCCGGAATGGTAGGCAGACAAAAGGCGAGGGAGACGGACAGTGAATATCAAGCTCGCCTCGATGCGGAGGTGGCGAAGGTCATCAAGCGGGTAACTGTCCTGGGTGAGTTCTATCTCGTCCGGGCTGGGAACACCCGCAAGGGGTCCGGGACGTTCTACACCAGACCGGAACTGGCAGTCCCGACTGTTCACCGCACCTTGAAGCCGCTCTGCTACGCCAAGGCTGAGGATGGCACGCTCATCCCGAAGGAACCGGGGGTCATCCTCGCTCTGAAGGTCTGCGACACGGCTTGTGGCAGCGCCTCGTTCCTCGTGGCGGGGCTCGACTACCTGACGGATGCCCTGTTCCGGTCTCTGTGTTACCATCGCCACCTGGACAACCCGGACGTTGCCAACACGCTCACGCTGCCCCTGGGCATACAACGAATGGGACGGCTCGGCGAGGAGATCGTCAAGTTCCCGCCCAATGACCCCTATTACGGCGACAACTTCGAGGCATGGGTCAAGGCTCGGCTTAGGCGGTATGTCGTTGAAAGATGCATCTATGGGGTGGACATCAATCCGCTTGCCGTGGAACTGGCACGGGTTTCACTGTGGATTGCTACGTTGGACCCTGGTCTCCCATTCTCTTTCTTGGATCACAAGATCAAGGTCGGCAATTCACTGGTCGGCTGCTGGCTGGACCGTGTAGAGGATTACCCGCTCAAGGCGTGGGAACGAGAAGGGGGAGGTGGCAAGAACGGTCCACGGACCCAGCGGATCGAGGAGTTTCTGAAGGGCAAAGGAGAGGGCAAGAAGCGTAGCGGCGACGGGCGCATCAAGCAGGAGATGCGGAGGCTGATCGAGACAAGGTTCCAGGGCTATCAGTCCTTCCTGGAACAGCCTGATCATCACCCACTTGATGTGGTCGCTTGCCTTCGAGACGAGTATCAGAAGTTGCACGATCAGCCGATCCACGACCCCGGTGTTCAGGAAGCCCGCTATCGTGAGATCGAGGCGAGCGAGCCACGCCAGGCACTAAAGGGGTCGATGGACGAATGGTGTGCCGTTTGGTTCTGGCCAACAGATGAGGAGTCGCTTCGACACGTCCCCACACCAGAGAATTTCCACACCAAGTCCTCCGAAGCCCGCTCCTGCCTCGTCCGCCAGCTTGCCAACGACCTCAAATACTTCCACTGGGAACTGGAGTTCCGGACGTGTTCACACCCGAGCGAAGCGGGTTCGACGCCCTAGTCGGCAACCCGCCCTGGGATGTAATGAAGCCGTACTCACACGAGTTCTTCAGTGACTTCGACCCGCTCTACCGGACCTACGACAAGCAGGAGGCACTCCGAAAACAACGTGATCTCTTCGAGACCGTTCCAGGCGTGTCCAACCAGTGGCATGACTACAGTGCTCGGTTCAAGTCGCTCGCCAACTGGGCCAGGAACGCCGCCCACCCGTTCGACCTTGCTCTCGCCAAGGGCAAGGAGGGATCAGCCCTGGCGTCGGTTTGGGCGAATAGGCGTCAGCAACGGCAAGGATTTGCCCATCCCGAGCACCCCTTCCGCCTCCAGGGAAGTGCCGACCTCAACTCCTACAAAATGTTCACGGAGGTGTTCTGGGGCCTCCTCCGAGAAAGTGGGAGACTGGGCATCCTTGTACCATCAGGGATTTACACGGACTCGGGCAGCCGAGACTTGCGAGATAACTTCTTTCGCAATGCAAACTGGGAGTGGCTCTTTAGCTTTGAGAATCGGAGGAAAGTCTTTGCTATCGATGAGCGATTTAAATTTGCCGTGTTAATCATAGAGCGTCATTACTATAACTCGTCTATCAGAGCAGCCTTCATGGTGCAAGACCTTTCCACATGGGGGCAAAAAGAACCTCCTGTGTTCGAGGTTGACAACGAATTTGTGGCTCTCTCTTCACCAAGGAACCGATCCATCCTGGAAGTTCGCTCAGAGCGAGACTTGACTATCTTCCGCAAGATGTTCTCTGGTGGACGACTGCTTGGTGATGACACGGGATACTGGAAGACTGAGTATGCTCGTGAACTTCATGTGGTAGACGACTCACGATTGCTCCCTCCTGTCTCCCGCTGGATTGAGAGGGGGTACTTTAAAGACGCCTTTGATGAATGGTCCTGTGGTCACGGGGCGTCCGCTCTGCCTATAATCGAAGGTCGTCACATCGGACAATTTGAATTTGCACAGAAAGGATGGCTGAGTGGCCGAGGTCGCACAGCCGTGTGGAGGAACATACCTTGTGATGGTAAGACGATCAATCCTCAGTTTCTGATATCGAAGGCAGATTATTTTGGCTACTCCCGCAGTTTTCTTCATCCTAAGCTCGTCTTCATGGATGTTGCATCCTCAACGAACACACGGACATTCTTTGGATGCGTAATACCTTCGCTCCCTCTGATCCACAAAGCTCCCGCCTTGCGAGTGAACGGGGGGCAGCTAGCCCCTACCTTGGCATTGTGCGCAATCTGCAATTCGCTGTCCTTTGATTATGTGATAAGGACACGAATGAGCGGCCTTAATGTAGGCTGGTTTGTCCTGGAAGAATGTCCGATCCCACGATTGATCCCAAGCGAAGACGAAAAACGATTCGTACAGGTCTCCGCTCAACTTTGCTTCTTGCATCGGCGTTTCGCCCCCGAGTGGCTCAAGCTGAAGCACTTGTACCCCGAACTCGGCTCGAAGGATTGGAAGCACTGGTGGGCTGTCACCGACGCTGACCGGCTGCGGCTCCGTGTTGAGATCGATGCCCTCTGCGCCGACCTCTACGGTCTGGCCCCGGACGACTTCGACTGGATCGTCCGGGACGACCCCTCCGACCCCAAGGGCTTCTACCGGGTGGATCGGCGACTTCCGTTCCGGGAACGCCTGACTGCTCTCGCCGCAGCAGCGTTCCGTGCGTTGAAGGAGGGCAAATGGTCGGCTGAGACTGCCGCTTCGCTCTCCAACGATGAGTTCTTCGAGACCCTGGGCATCCCCGAACTGACCAACGCCCAGGCGGCTCACACCAAGAGCTTGCCCGGTCCCTTGATCGCCAAGCGAGATGGCTGCCACGTCTGGAAGCCCGAGAACTTCCCGGAAGACGACCCCCGCCACGGCTGGACCTGGGACGACTGCTGGAACGACGCCGTGGCACTGCTCGGTAACGAAGAGGCTGTTCGGCAGTACGTTGAAGGGGAGACAGAGGCATCGAAGAGCGAGGCCATCGAGGATGGAGCTTATGGCTTGAGGAACGACCCACAACGATCTAAGCAGGGCAAGTTGTTTTGAGGAGGGACCGGTCAATGGACCCGAGACTTGACGAACTCGATCGCCAGAAGGAGCGTGAAACATGGCGAATTCTCGCCGAAGAAGTCCCCGCACTGGAGGAGGCCACCCCACCTCTCCAGATCGAACTGACCAGCTTGTTCAACTTCAGCCCGCCCATTCACGAGATACTGGCCACGCACTTCTTGCGACTAAACCGGTTTCGAGACACAGCCGGATTCATGACAGACGAACAACTGACAGAGATCGCTAGTGAAGAGATGGTCAGCGGTAGAGAGCGCTTGGAGACAAACATTGACGAATCACCGGGTATCTATATCTTTGTGAGCCTTGTGGATCAACACGTTCTTAAGGTCGGCCAGGCCGAAAACTTTAGAAAGCGCTTCGCAAAGGGTCACTTACGATACGGAGACCAGCGATCGGAGTGCGAACTGATCTTCTACTGCAAGTCAAGGTGGGGAGATTGGCCGCAGTGTCTTAAAGATCAAGAAATCACGGCACTCCTCTTCCCGATGCATCGAAGCGATGAACAGGATCGTTGCTTTCTTGAGCATGGATTGAAGGCTCTTCTAAAACCATCGATGCGGTAGAATACCCATGCCAATCAACCCGCTCCAGTTCGCCCACAACGTCTGTGATGAGTTCCTACGGTACATCTTCTCCGCATTCCCGATCACAGACCCAGATCTTGCCAGGCAGGCTCACGAGAACCTCAAGGGACACACGTCGCTCGATATCCCCTTGGTCAAAGGACCGTTCGTCTCCCTGTCGGAAGCCTTCGCCAAGGGCGAGTCGGTTCAAGGAATGGCTGATCGAGGAACGCTCCACCCGATCATGCCAGGTCTGATCGGCTACCCGTCGATGTGGCTTCACCAGGAACAGGTGTTCGAGGCAGTGAAGAAGGGACAGCACGTCCTAGTTGCTACCGGGACCGGCTCTGGGAAGACCGAATCCTTCCTATATCCGATCATCGACGACCTCCTGCGGCAGCGGGACCAGGGCGTCTACGAGGGTCTGACGGCGATCCTCGTCTACCCAATGAATGCCCTCGCCAACGACCAGCTAGACCGCCTACGGGATATGCTTGGCGGCACGGGCATCACCTTCGGCCAATGGGTTGGCACGACGCCCTCCGAAGAGTCAGAGGTCAGCATAGACCGATTCACCGGTTCAGGGCGTGCCGCTTACCTCGCCGCCCGCCAGGAGCGGCGTGAGGAAGCCCAGACGCAAGACCGAGCAGTGCGTCCCCTCGCACCCCTGGAAGAGTGCTGCTCAGAAGAGGACATCTGCAAGCGGAAGCCTCGCATTCTGCTGACGAACTTCCGCCAGTTGGAGATCCTGACCACCCGTGTGCCCGATGTGGTTTTGTTTGCACAGGCTCCGCTCAAGTACCTTGTCTTTGACGAAGCCCATACCTATGGCGGTGCTACGGGTGCGGAGGTTGCGTGCCTGATCCGCAGAGTGCGAGCCCTCTCAGGGAAGTCCCCCGATGAGATCATTTGCATCGGCACATCCGCCACGCTGTCTGACCCGACCAAGAGGGACGGCGACAACGAGGGAACGGCACGGCGGTTCGCCTCCCGGTTCTTCGGGGTCGATCCCACCAAGGTCAGGCTCATTGGCGAGTCCTTCGTCAGCCGGGAATGGCCACGGCAGAGGTATCGTCCCATCGCTCCGCATGGCGACGGAGTGGCTCGCCTGAGTCGCATCCTCTCAGCACTTTCTGAACCGGTTGACCTCGCCGCTATCAAGATCGTCGTGGAGGAATTGACCGGGCAGGTCTTCGAGCCTGGGGAGGATTGGCGGGAGTCACTCTTTGACAATCTGGCGACAAATGAGTACGTCTACCAGACGACCCAGATCCTCAAGCAGCCCAAGAGACTCAACGAGGCTTCATGGCAGACTTCCCAGCGGATCGCCATGAGTCGGCTCCCCGAGGGGGACAAGGCGAACGCTGAGCTTCTCGCTTACCTGATTCTGGGGGCTGCCGCCCAGAAGGGTGGAGAGTCTCTCCTAAGACCCAAAGTCCACTTCTTCCTGCGTGGGCTGGACGAGATGGTGGTCGCCCTCGATGGAACTGAGGTGGAGCCCAGGTTACGGCTCTTCCTGTCTATCCATGACGCCAAGGAGCAATTTCCCGGTCGGCATGATGATGCTTTCTTCCCGGTCCTGATCTGCCGTAGCTGCGGTCAGCACTTTCTTGAGAAATACTGCCTGGACCTGGAATTCGCCAGGGGTGCCAAGAACCAGCTTCGGGGCTTCGAGAACGGCAAGGCGGCACCGAACGAGGACGGAGAGGACAACGCCTTCTGGTCAACGTCCCCCGAGGGGACCGGCACTCGGCTGGTGCTCACAAACCGGCTCTTGGAGGAGGCAGACGGGGGACCGTCCACACGCACCTCACGCTATCCGAGAGCATGGTTCTGCCGCCAGTGCGGGGCTTTGCACCGGGAATCTTCTCCCCGATGCCTGGCTGATGGGTGTGGGCAGCAAGCACCACTGATTCCCCTGATCGCCTTCGGTTCTGGGTTGTCGGCGTGCCCGTCATGCAGCACGCCGTCGTTTCGCATTGGTGGTCGGGAGATTGAACCAGCGAGGAAGGTGCAGGCGGTCACGGTCGCCGACGTACACATTCTGGCTCAGGCGATGATCAACGCTGCACCAGAGTGGCACAAGAAGCTGATCATCTTCGCCGACAGCCGTCAGGATGCTGCCTTCCAGGCAGGCTGGATGCAGGACCATGCCCGGCGTATCCGGCTGCGGCACATGATGCATCAGGTGATCGCCAAGGTCGGCACCTCCCAACCGCTCGACGCCATCACCGACAAGCTGATGGAGTGGTTCTGCAAGGATCAGAATCTCATCGACACGCTGCTGCCAGAACTCACTAGCGAGGAAGCCCCCGCTGTTTTTGGGCACAACAAGTTGGTACCGGTCTACAAGGCACTGAGGTTCATGGTGCTTCGGGAGTTCACGACCGGCGTGCGGCGAACCGACTGCTTGGAGTCGATGGGACTGGCGAAGGTTGTCTACGAGGGAGTGAGCCCGCAAAGCAAGGGTGTGCAGCAATGGGCTGAGGTCGTGGAGTCATCTCCCGAGGATGCAGCGGAGGCCATCAGCCTAATCCTGGACAACTGGCGTCGTAGCCGCTACCTGTTCGTCACCAGTGACCCGATCTTCTCCCGCTATCACCCAAAGGATGATCCCTACATCCAGGCGGGGCTCCTGAACCTGCGGGATTTCACGCCAGATGGGCTGTTGCTCAAACAGGTTCGTCCACCGCAGGATGAGACGAGGACAAAGAAGCGACTCTACGGGCGGGGTTTGATCGCTCTGAGTGGCAACACGAACGCACAATTCCTCGTGAAGAGATGGGCACGTCACCCAAACAGACTCGATATCGATGCGGCGGTGACGATGCTTTGGGAGTTTCTGACTATTGATGCCAAGGTGCTCCGCAAGGTGACGCTGCGGTCTCAACGTGAGACACCTCTTGCTGATGTATGGCAGATCGACCTGGAGAGGTTCGTCGTTCAGCCTAGCCAGGTCAGGGAACGCTGCACGACTTGCCAGCGGATCACAACCCGTAAGGCTCCCAACTCGGCATGCACCCGGTACAACTGTCACGGCACGACCGCCACGGAGCAGCCCGATCAAGAGAATTATGACGTATGGCTGATGGGGCGACCGTTCGAGATGGTTACCGCCGAGGAGCACACCGCCCAGGTGCCCGGCGAGGTCCGCAACCGCATCGAGCAGGACTTCAAGTCGAAGCACGGCAAGACCAACTGCCTGGTTGCCACTCCAACGCTGGAGATGGGCGTCAACATCGGCGTTCTCGACATGGCGCTAATGCGGAACGTCCCGCCACGGGCATCGAATTACTGGCAGCGTGCCGGTCGTGCGGGGCGTGAGGAGCGGATGGCGGTGGTCGTGACTTACTGCCGTCGCTCGAACCACGACCGCTACTTCTTCGACGACCCCCTGCGCCTGCTGGGCGGCTCCATCGAAGCCCCGGCGTTCAATCTCCGCAACCCCTTGATGGTCGCCAAGCACATTCGGTCGGCGATCCTGTCCGAGTTACTGCTCCGATCAAAGACCACGGGGAATCAGGTCAGCAGGTCAAGGAGGTTCTCGACCGATTGTTGCCCACGTTCATCCGGTCCTATCTGCTCGATGAAGAGGACCAGTTCCGGGAAACACCCACAAGCACGGAGTCGCTGCGGACACTGCTCTCGACCATGAAGGATGCCCTGGCAGATCGGCTGGTCACTCTGTTTGCCAAGCACTGGCCCGAGGAAGCCGCCGAACTGGCTGACCGCAACGCAATTGCCCAGGTCATTATCGAGACAGCCGATCAACTTGATACGGTGATCAAGCGGCTCCACCGTCGCTTGGTGTGGGCGAGGATGACCCGTTCCGACCTTCACCGGAAGAAGGATAGTGGGCTGATTGTGCGGGAGGAGCAACTACTGCGGCGGTGTGACGAGTTCATCAATTCCATCGTGACCCGTGACCGGCAGACGTACACCCTGACCGTCCTGGCGACCGAGGGATTCCTGCCGGGCTATGGCGTCTACGAAGGAGGTGTCAACGCATCGGCTCGCCGTGGGTTTGCCCGACAATCCGGTCCACAAACCTTCGATCTGTCCCGCAGCAACGTGATCGCCCTACGGGAGTTCGTCCCCGGCAACCGGCTTTATGCTAACCGGGGCACATTCTACGTTGCCCGCTACCACCTCGGTGCGGACGAGACGGCTCGCATCCGCACCCTACGGGTCGATCCACTGAAGGGGTATGTGACGGATCATGCGGGTGATGCGTCGTACGGGCAGACCGGTGGAGTACCCATCGATGCCCTGCCCATGACCGACCTGGACCTCGCCCACGAGAGCCGAATCACTGAGGATGAGAATCTCCGGTTCTCGATGCCGGTGACTGTCCTGGGGCGGCTCCGCAAACACTGTCGGGGCGGTAAGGGCATCAAGATCGGCGACCAAGAGGTGAGCTACCTGCGGGGACAGGGAGTTGAACTGGTCAATCTCGGTGAAGCGGGGCGGGTCAAGAACCAGGAACTCGGGCACTGGATCTGCTCCGTATGCGGTGCAGCCAAGTCGCCGTATGCCGTTCCCACCGAGATCAACCAGTTCCTCAAGATTCACAAGGAGCGGTGCGGCAAGGAGGTGACACGCCTGGCGTTGTCGGTTCACGCTGACGTGGACATGCTCCAGTTCCATGCCGTTGCCTGCGAGGCGGATGGCTTTAACATCGGTGAGGCTTTGCGAACGGCAGCCACCCGACTGCTCGACATGGGACCGGACGACCTGCAACTTCTCCTTGTCCGCAAAGCCGATGACACGCTTGATCTGCTGATTTATGACCCCATGCCCGGTGGCTCTGGGCTCTTGGAGCAGATGCTCGATCGGTGGCAGGAATTGATCGACACGGCGAAGGAGTTACTGGCGGGTTGTTCCCAGGAGTGCGAGGCGGCTTGCTATGCCTGCCTCAAGACCTTCCGCAACCAGTCCTATCACGAACTTCTGAACCGGCATCATGCGCTGGAACTCGTTCAGAAGCTGAACGCCCAGCCCGAGTTCTATCGAACCATTCAGCCCATCTACGACGAAGAGAAGCCCGAGGACGGCAGCCCGTCGAACACACCTGAAGCACGACTGCTGCGGCTGCTTCACGACCACCATTTCCCCAGCGGCGTTTGCCGCAAGAGGATTAGCACAACCGCTGGGCTTTCCACTGAGCCAGACTGGCTACATGAAGAGACGAAGGTGGCAGTGTACCTCGACGGAATGAGCCGAGGTCTTCACGGCGACCCGAAGACCGCCCAACGGGACCAGTTGATCCGGGGGATGCTCGACCTTGACGGCTACACGGTCATCGTCGTGCAGTCCCGTGACCTGGATGATGCCCAGGCGGTTCGGCAGCACTTGAAGAACATCGGTCAGGCGATAGGACGAGGTGATCTCATTGCCTGATTTACTTACAATGATCGGGAACTCTTTTGCATTGCTATCGTCACGAACTAGAGCCAGGCTTTCGTGCCTGGTCCAGCCTGGTCTGATGATCCTGGGAGACCTGAGCATCCAGGGAAACATCAAGTCAGTGAAGTCCCTATCCGAGCCGCTCCAGGTCGGCATGGACAATGGAGCACGTCGGGCGTTGATCCCCCTGGAGAACAAGAGGAGGGTGATCGTCGAAGCCAAGTTCATGCGACCCACGGACGCCCCGAAGGACATGATCGAGCAGATCGCCGAGGACGCCAGCCTCTATCTTGTGCTAGGTTCCAAATACGATTCCTTGATTCCTTTCATCTGGGACGACTCCCGCCGCACTGAACACCATGGAGAAATGGTGAGGGGGCTCCGGCAAATCAGCGGCGTGAAGGACGCCGTAATCGTCTCCAGACCTGGATCGATGAAGATGGACTAATTGGCGAGGGATGAGAGGGCCGGAGCCGATACCAACCAAAGAAACTTGAAAGAGGATCGATGAAAGGCTTCCCGCCAACTCACCCCGGCAACCTCAAAGGCGTTGAAGTTGAAAACGACGAAGCCCTAACGATACCCTGAGAGAACATGACCCGTATCCCGGATAGATTCGAGGCACGCAGCAAGAATCAGGAGGCTCGTTAGCATGCCCTCACCCCCAGAACACAAAGTGACCACCGTGGTGATCGAGATGGAGCCCGGCTCGGTCTTTGTCAAGATCATCGACCCCAAGCCTGCCCCCGACAAGATCGAGTTCTACCTTCGTCGAACGATTGATGATTGGTTCAGCGCCCATCCCCAATTCGTGATCGACCGAACGCAAGCATTGATCGACCAAGGCGCAATGCAAGGAATCCAAGTCTGGTATCACGCCAAGGATCAACAGCCCCAACCCACGAATCCAAAGCCTCAGCAGCAACCGACCTCGCTGAACATCGAAGTTCATAACCAGATTCTCCATCAGGTCTCGAAGGAATACATCGAGGCGGTCGTCGAGGATGCCATGGGGATCTGGCGTACCTACCAGGACCGCCAGGACACGCTGGTCGCAATCAATCCTCGCAGAATCGCCGTGATTCTCGACAGGCAGGCAAACCGTGGAGCCGTGCTCCCGGTTCAGCTCATCGAGCAGGTCATGGACGGTTCGATGAGGACCGGACTTCAGACCTGGTTGGAGTCACCACCGGCTCGGTTCTTTGTGACGCACCTCTCTGGGAGCTGGTTCGCAAGACACTGAAGCCTGAATTGCCGGGGAGTCCAG
>Ga0208043_1000939_pt1 | contig 11685 bp, 8 predicted proteins | sample Sb_taG_12_FD_187710 | JGI IMG/M metagenome (GOLD analysis project Ga0208043, IMG submission 187710) | Peat soil microbial communities from Weissenstadt, Germany - Sb_50d_9_AC metaG (SPAdes) (version 2) | ecosystem: Environmental > Terrestrial > Soil > Wetlands > Peat | place: Germany... | reverse complement strand
TCGAGCCTCGCGTTGCGCCAGCACACGGTGCAATAGCGCTGGATATCGCGAACAAGATCCGACTCCGACGCCTGCGCAGTGAGGGCGGCCAGCCCGATCACGAGCGCCATCGCCGCCGGCCCTGCTCGACGCGTCCGCGATACCACGCCGCGAGGGCTCACTGGCTGTTCCGGGGAGTCCGGTTCCATTTCTTTCGAAGAATCATCCGTCATTGTGATTGCTGGCAGTTGCAACGTGCCCTGAGTTCCCCAAAGAAGGCCTCTATTCAATAGACAATTGTCTAACAAATCCTCGCCAAAAATCAACGGGAGTTGAACGCACTGTCGACGAATTTCCCCAAGTCGCCCGATCAGTTGACTTTAGGTCTTACGCTTCGAGGGCCATCGACGGCGTCCAGGGGAGCGGGGCGGCTGGCGCGGCCGGACTATGTCCCATCCCCGTTCCCGCGCCAGACGAAGCAATCGGCCTTTGGGGTGTACCACGACGGCGTGGCCGACGCGCTGCAGCAAGGCTCGATCACTCCAGTTATCGGCATAACCAACAGCCTCGAGCATCGACAAACCATGCTCTTCGGCCCACTGTTCGGCCCAGTAAAGCTTGCCTTCGCCATAACATGCCGGTCCCTTGCCCATCCCAATCATCCGGTTGCGTTCGATCACGACCGGTGTCGTCAAGGTGGCGGTGCATCCTAGATAGAGGCTCAGAGGTTCAATCACCAGGCCCGGGGAGGAAGAGACCAGAACGATCGGGGTTCCTCTGCGCCTCAGCCCGTTGAAGTGGTCGACCACACCGTCGTAGAGCCGCGGCCGCACATACTCGGCAAAATTTTCGTAGGCGATCCGCTCCAGCTCGACCACGGGGATCCGCGAGATGTTTTTCAGTCCGTAGGCGATCAGCCGGCCATAGTCAAGGCGGCCGAGGCGATGCTGAAGACCGTGATACAGGGCGCGAAGCAGGAAAGACCGGCGGATCAGGCCCCGGCGAAGGAGGATCCGCGCGAAGAGAAAAGTGGTTGTTTCAGCCAGTAGCGTGCCGTCCACATCGACGAATGCCACGGCAGGGGCCCGCTCGAAGCTCGGCCATTCGTTCTCGCTCATCGCTGTGTGTCCCTGGTCCCGCTCACCCAGCGGCCGATCTGGTCGGCCAGGTTGCGCGCGATCGCAGCCTCTGGCGCCTCGGCGATGACCCGCACGATCGGCTCGGTATTGCTGGATCGTACATGCACCCAGCGATCGTCCCAGTCAAGCCGCAAGCCGTCGCGGCGGTCCGACCTCGCGTCGGGATAGGCATGGGCGATCCTCTCCCATAGTGCGGCGGTCTCCTTGGGGCCCGCGCATCCCGGCCCCAGCGGATACTGATCCTTGATCATCACAAACCGAGGCAGGGTCTCGACCCAGCGCGACAAGGGCCGCTCTGAACTGGCCAGCAGGTCGAGCACCAGTGCCATGGCCACGAAGCTGTCGCGCACTAGACCGACCCTGGGGTCGATCACGCCTCCATTGCCTTCCCCGCCCAGGACGGCATTCTCGCCCAACATGCCCTGCACCACGTTGATCTCGCCAACCGGCGTCCGCACGACCGGACAGCCGAACCTGCGAGCCAGCTCTGCGGTCACATTCGAGGTCGAAAGGTTCAGTACGACCGGACCCTGGATCTGGTCAAGCCGGCGGAGCGCCGCCAGGGCGAGAGTCAGCTCTTCACCGATGTAATGCCCTGACTCGTCGACGATGGCCAGCCGGTCGGCGTCGGGATCCTGAGCAAACCCGACAGCGGCGCCGACTGCCGGCACCAGCGATGAGAACGACCGCAAGTTCTTCTCGGTCGGCTCAGGCAGGTGGTCGTAATGGCCGTCGGGCTCACCCCCGAGGACGACGGGCCTGCACCCCAAGGCGCGAAGCAGTCTGACCGCGAGCCGCCCCCCGGAGCCATGGCAGGCGTCCAGAGCGACCACGTACTCCCGGCGGCGAATGGCCTCGACATCGACGATCTCGAGCACTCGCGCCAGATGAACTTCGTCGGGGTCTTCGATCGGGCGGGTCTTGCCTAGCGAATCCCAACTCGCCCAGGAGAAATCCTTGCGCTGCCAGCGGTCGAGCACGGCCCGTCCCTGCTCCGGGCTGAGTACCATGCCACGCGGCTGAAAAAACTTCAAACCATTATACTGCGGCGGGTTATGCGAGGCCGAGATCTGGATGCCCCCGACCGCGTTACGCTCGCGGACCAGGATTCCCACGGTTGGCGTCGAGGTCGCGCCGGCGACCAGCGCGTCCCGTCCGGTCGCGGTCACTCCCGCAAGGACGGCAGGGAAGAATACTGTCGATGAGATACGCCCATCGTGGCTGAGGACGATGGCACCCGGCTCGCACTGGCTGGCGTAGGCCGCGGCGAACTCGACCATGACCACAGGATCCAGGCCTTGGCCCACCAGGCCCCGAAGGCCCGAAATGCTCGCGATCCGCGTTTTGCTCACCGCGTTACCTCCTTTGGCGGGGCATCCAGCTCGATCTCCTCGACGGTCCTACGTCGATTCACAACTAAGTTTGATCACTCACCAGCCTGTGAGCAAGCTCCGGACACCGAAAAGAACGCCACAACCGGCCTTTTCCGGAACGCGAACAGCCGGCCGGGAAATCCCGGCCGGCTGTTCGCGGCATCCCCATGGTGGGATCCGCCGCTTCGATTGATGCGTCTCGGTCAACCGACGGCTCAGTAGGCGGCGATTCCGAACGGATAGGGAACGAAGAACGGCCGGGTATAGTGCTTCTTGAAGTCGAGCCACCAGATGCCGTCATCCCACCGTAGGGTCACGGCTCGCCAGTCGAGAGGCACCTCGGGATAGGGGTAGAAGGGTCCGATATTCGGCCAGGCCTGCCAGGGATAGGCCGTCGGGTAGCCGACCGCGGAGAAATTGGGATAAGGAGCATAGCTGGGCCAGGCATAGTTCGGATTGCCAGGCATCGCGCCAGCCCCGCCTCCGGCCCCGCCTGCCGGTCCCTCAGGAAGCGGACCGCCGTCGTTCACGAAACCACCAGCACCTGGACCGCCCATCGGGCCTCCGGCCCCGCCGATAGCACCAGGCGCGATACCGTCAGAGAACGTGGTTCCCGCCGTGTAACCGCCGTGGCCGTGACCGAGTGCCACCTGCGGCTGGTACTGGGCGGGACGAATGGTCCGATCCGCGACCTGGAGCCGGTCCATCACGCCCTGGACGCCAGCCACATTGCGGGCTCGCGCCACTGCCTCGGCCTTGAGCGCCGGGGTGGCAAGCTGACCCGTCAGCGTCACCAGTCCACCCTGAGCTTCGATCTCGATCCGCGAACCGGACAAAGTTCGGCTCATGCGCAGGGCGCTGGCCACCGAGTCGGCCGTCATCTGGTTCGGATTGGCCACGGTCCCCTGGCCAAATGTTGCCGAGGCCGTCACGGCCAGAAGACCGACCACGGTTGAAATCCGTTTCAGTCCAACCATCATGGGTTATTCCTTCTCCCGCATGAATCCGACTCGTCCTCATGGCGAACGGCGAGCGGGACGCGTCGTCCGGGCCGGAGTATGGTCCGTCGTGACGGTAGATGCATGTCTCGCTATGCGCGGCAGGAACCGCAGGAGTGATCCTTTCGGGTCTGCTAGCGCTGGCGAAACACGACGCTGGGACCGGCGAGATGAGAAGTGCGGCAGGTTGAAGGGGCAGGACGCGCCAGTCCGCTGTGTCGATAAGGTCGCGAAAATTATGGCGCGCGTTTTGGAGGTCGTCAAATGGCGGGACAAAAAAATCGGGGCCGATTGGCCCCGAATGTTTCAGCTTCAATTGCAAGTGACACTTACGTCAACAAATAAAATATCGACGAGCTAAGCCGCCTCGGTTCCCATGTAGGTGGGGGCCGGTTCGGTCGCGTCGATCGTGCTTCCGCCTATGGTCATGCCGATGAGCAAGACTGTCATGGTCCCGCCGGCGAAGAGGGCAAACTCCGAGTCGTGCCGGCCGCAAAGCGCGCCGGCGATGCCAAGCCCGAAGAGCGCGACGATGAACCCGATCTTTCCCCGATACGACCATGCCGATCGAGGCATGAGCCGGCTCAGGCAAAGGCCCATGATCCCGCACACCTGGAAGAAAACCACAAGCACCTCGAGAACCGCGCACAGATCGAGCTTGGTTGTGAACATGACCAGACAGGCTCCTTCCTTGGTTCCTGTGTGGGAAGAACGAAGAGGTGAAGGCGAGAGCAGAAGGAACATCGCTCTGCCAGTTGAACACCAGGCGGTAAGCATTCTCCGTACCAAAGTCCGGTAACGGCGTCGGAACTCGGGCTGACCCGGCTATTCAAGTCGAAAACTTGAGAAAAAAATCGCTCGGGGCCATTTTTCTCTTGGCCGCGTGGAATTTTTTACAGAGGAGCTTTCTTCAAAGTGTCCCGGCTCAGCCAATACGGACACAAACGATGTTAGTCGGCCCGGCTTCGGCCCTCTTTGCACCTCTCCGGCGCCGTGGAAATCGAGCGTGGGCCTGCTCACGCGGAGCAACCAGACCTGCGTGGGAACCGCGAACTGGTTGGAGCGGAAGGCTCAGGGACCACCCCTGCCTGACGGTTTCCTCCGCGGGCTCATGATGCCCATGGGCCTGAACTCGATCGGATTGCTGCTCATGTCCATGACGCCCCACCCCTTCTTTTCCTTGCGCACGGTCAGGGTGACGCGAAGCACGCTCCCCTCTTGGGTCGGTTTGTCGATGTAGATCCCCAGCCGGCCCGTGCTCTTGGGGGCGTTTTCCCCGGAGAGACGGAATCCTTGCAGCTTCTTGGCCAGGTCATCGATCTCGGCGTCCGAGATACTCATGTCGACGATCTTGCCGAATAGCTCTTTGGTCTTGTCGGTACTTGCTTCCGTCTGTGCTCGCAGCGCCGTGGCTTCGGCCAGGCGGTCTCGGTCCTTGGCCTGGAGGGCATTCAAGAAGGCATGCACGGCTCCCTGGGGCGAACGAGTGGCTGGTCCGTTATCCTGCGCTAGCCCGCCTGGCCCTTGAGCTCCCGCGCCAGCGGAGCCTCCGGCAGAGCCTGCCGGCGTGTACCCACCAGGATAACCGCCTTGTCCTCCCCCACCGGCCCGTGCCCGCATCGCCTCGGCCATCGCACCCGCTTGATTCGCCTGTCCACCTGCCTGTGCCCGCATCGCCTCGGCATAGCCTCCCATCCCACCTGGTGGACCCGGCGCCTGGGCGCCGCCTCCGGTTTGTGGGGTCTGACCAGGTGCGGCCCCGCCGCCTGCGGGCGGTTGCGAACCGCCAGACCCCGTCTGACCGCCAGTCGCCATCGCCAGCATCTCGGCCGTCGCTGAGCCCCCTTCTGATTTCGCCGCCGGAGAGTTCTCACCCGAGGCTTGCGCCGCGTCTTTCTGGTCGTCGGCGTCGGCGTCTTCCTTGGGCGCGGAGGGAGCCTGGCTCTTGTTCTGTGCAACCGAGGGCACGGCCTTGCCACCGCCGGCAGGAGCCGCCGGTGGAGCCGGGGCAGGCGGTTCCCCGGTGTCAGGAGCCGAATCGGCGGCCGCTGCACTGTCCGAACCGGGGTCGGGAACGCCGTCCCCTCCACAGCCTGTGAACATCACGCAAGCAGCGGCGAGGCCGATGCCCGCCGACCATTCGATCCAAGGTCTCATCGCGCCCCATTCCTTTCTGGTCTGCCCCCGGAATCCCCGTTCGCGCTCGCCCGGCCCGCCGTCATCCCATGCCCCCAATCTGACCCATGCCGAAGCCTCACGCTTGATTATGCAGCTTGCCGGTGCATGGTGGAAGGGGGCAAGCACGTTTGGTAATCTGTCGCGATTTCAGTTCATTTCCATAAACAACCGTTCTCATGGGTATGTAGGTTCACGCGCGTAGGGCCCCCTTGCCCACGCCAGGTCGGCGGGCTATGATTGGAATTTGGTTTGCTGCCAGCACGTCCGTTGCGCACCGCAGCCTCAGGGAATCCATAAGATGCCTCCTCAACAACGAACCATCCTCCTGGTCGATGACGATCACGAGATCGTGGAATCGATGCGCACAGTTCTGGAGAACAAGGGCTATCGCATCCTTGTCGCTCGGGATGGCAACTCGGGTTTGATGGTTGCAGAGCGTGAGAACCCGGACCTCCTCATCCTCGACATGATGATGCCCAAGAAGAGCGGCTTCCTTGTGCTCGAGAAGCTCAAAAGCCGCCCGGGCGGCCTCATACCCACCATCATGATCACCGGCAACGAAGGAAGCCGCCACCGCGCCTATGCCGAGATGCTGGGTGTTCGCGACTACATCCGCAAGCCCTTCGCGATGGAAAAGCTTGTCCGCGCCATCGAGCGGGTCATGGGTCTGCGAGCCCGGGGCAGTGAGCCCGGCGACGACGAGCCCTGAGTCGGCTGAGAGTGGGGTGGCAAATTCTCGACGCAAGGATGGATGATAGATAGCAGGTGACGGATGGCAGTGCCCTCGGTAATGCGCTGTGTCAGGGTTCCGCTAGCAGTGGAGCAGAATCCAACGCCCTGGCGTCCAATTTCCTGGACAGCGGTCGCGAGGCCGTCTCACAAATTCCCGGCGAGCGGGCCACTGGTGAGACTTTGAAATGGAGATGAGTTTGCGAGACGCGAATCGGCCTGCCGGGCTAGCCGTCGCGTCGCCGCCCGGCGGATCTCGTTTAAGGGCCGGTTTATGAGACTGGTTGTCGGCTGTGCTTTGGGGGGCAATCCACGCAGGGGCCGCATTCGTAAACGTAGCGGCAAGGACCCTGGCTGCGTGGATTGCACAAAAAGACGCACCGGCTTCGAGGTGACGCCCATCGCAGCAAATTGCTTCGATCGATCAAACCGGAGCGTGCAACGCCGCTCGGAACAGCCGCGACGGTTATGGTCCGGTTCCTAGCGCGGCCCAATGATCCGAGGTCGTCCGAGATCCTCCAGATGAAGGGGCAATTCGTCGGCTATCGGGTACGGCAGATGACACCGATTTGCTGGTGACGAGGTCGTGCAGTGTAAGTGTAAAGGGGGTCATCCTGCACAAAACCAGAAAACGAAAAATCTGGCCAGAACCCCCTTGAATCGGGGGAACCGGGATATCAGGATGCAAGAAGAACCTACTCACGGTGTGGCAGGGTTAGCATAGGCTGATGCGAAGTTGGCCTTGACAGCCAAGTTGGCAGACAACGGTTCATCTCGCTTTTGTTTTTGTTACGGGCGCGCCGCGTGACCGGAGGAAAGAGGACTTCCACCATCACAATATCGCCCTTTTTGCCGCAATCCGGTCCCAATGCCTGTGCCCAGCGTAACGAAACCGGATCACCCGAAACGACCTCTAAAACCTTGTCAATAGCAACTTCGCATCAGCCTAGGGTTAGCAGTCATGGTGGCCCCGCTGTGCGTACTTCGCATGGTCGGGGCCTTTCATTTAGGCAATGGAATTCGCTCATTTCGGCTTCTCCAAGCGAGAGGGACCAGTCATGAACTCGCCACGGATGCGCTGGGCCTGTCCGTCGTTAAAGGTCTTGGCGTTTGTCGCTCTTGTTGGCTGCGTGTGTTCGGCGTTCGGTCAGGAGCCTTTGGCTGGCCGCCACGAGATGGCCCAGACCGCTACGGCGAATCAATACACCTCTGGCCAGATCCAGTTCAGAAACAATGACTCCGGGTCCGTCACCATACGGCTATATCACCCCAAGGATCTCGGGAACATTTTTACCAGCGTGTCGTTGACGGGTTCGCAGCAAAGCTACGCCGCCGTTAATGATCAGCGCATCCATATCGGTGGTGACTGGAGGATCCAGGCCCTTCTCGGCAACGGGATCGAATCGCAGATCAGGAGGGTTGACGAGGTCGGAGGCTTCCGCGATGGGGTCTGGACTGTGGATGCGAGCAACATTGCGAACCCAAGGGGGCGGATGATCGGTGGAGTCGAGATCACAACCAGTGTCAAGTATCAGAGAATTCGCCAGCGATTCCTCCAGGAGTTCCTTCTGAGCGGGCACGTTGCCGAGGGTGGCTCCGGAACGGAGAGGTGGTTTGCGGACCAGACGCTCTTCGCTGGATTTGCGCTCTTAAACTTCGCTGGCGAGGCCCGCCTTGTTGCTCTCGCGGGGGGAGACCCGCGTGGATCCGAAGACGTTATCCGGACAATTCTCAACAACCTGCGTGGTTGTCAGGCTGGGGTCGTGACCCTCTACGACGCCTCCCCCGTCCCTGGCTTCTTCTTGCGCGATCACGTGTTGATCGACCCCAATCCGGGAATGAGCATCGGCGGTTTCAGAATTACCAAGAGCGACTACACGAGCGACACACTACGAAATAAATACGGCGATGCCGCAATGAGCCTAGACCAGTTGGTCTACCTGTTCGTGGGTTGGTGGGCTGTCAGCCACTGGTCTACCGATGCAGGAAACGTGCAACTGGCTCGCTCCCAGGCGGATGCGGCGATCAACTATCTGATCGACAAGCGTTTCATGATCGAAATGCCCGGAGCCAGTACGCTGGTCCGCCGCGGATCCGACGTTCGGGCCGCCGCCGGTTTCCTTTGCCGGATGGCGTCCCAGATCACCAACAAGGATTACTTCCAGCGGGCTTTTATTCGAACAGCCGAGAACAATTTCTGCCGGCTCTGTAATGGAACTGGGCTGAGCGTACCAGATCGCACGATCGATATGCGTCAAAACGCTTTTGGCCAGTCCGTCCAGGGCTTACTGGACACGCGGTACACCTATGGAAACCAAGGCAAGACAACTCTGGAGAGCCTGGAGTGGGGCGGTAGCACGATCACTGGCACGATCAAGGTCCTCGCGAAACACTTCTGGGGTTCGGTTCGGGTCCCCGACCCTAGACCCACCGACCCCTTAAGGACTCGAGATGTCGAAATCAGCGCCTCGCAGACCCTTCCGACGAGCACCTTCCACTTCGACGTGCGCACGCATGTCCTGACGGGCAATCTGGACCTGGGAGAGGTCAAGCTGGGGACGAGTCTACTTGGCAAGACCTACGCCATCAGCCTGGGGCGAGTCGTCATCGGTACAGAAGCCCTTGGACGATTGCTAACAAAAGGCGTGGACGAGGGTCTACTGGCGTCCGGAATGAAGCGATGCCCGGTCTGCGGTGGGAAGGGAAAGTGGGAGATTCCCGTGGCTGTGTCCCATGCCTTTGTTCTGAGCCTGGACCCAGCGAAATTGCTGAATCAGCCCAAGATAAGTGTCCCCGTCGGTTGGAACCGGGAGCACTTTCTCGACGTGACTTCGATCGAGCTGAATAGCTTCGCCGACGAGCGCCAGTTGGGGCTGGCTTGCATGTGTTTCGAATCCGCAATCAACGAGCCGGCGTTTGTAGTGGGCGCAACACAGTCTTTCATGTGCAACAATCCTTGGGCCGTCGCATTGCGAGCAGTCGTCCTAGCCCGACCTCAGCTGATGGCACCAGTCGTCCCTGCGCTCCAACAGCTCCACCAGAGCTGCCCGCCCCAAGGACCAAGTACCCGCTCGTTGACCGTCGACTGGGCAACGCGCAGCCGCTGGATCGAGGCCGCCCGACTGAAAAGAGGTGCGGGGAACACCGTCTATAACGGCCTCGACTTCCTGACTCTCGAAGTCCTTCTCCGTCTCGGCGGTTACGGGGATCGTCTCCCCGGCCCAAGCCCGCCTTGACGAAGGACAATACCGAGTTCCGATGACCAAGTTTATTTGTTTGCTCCGTTGCTTCGGAACCCGGTCACCAATCACGGGGGCCAATTCTAACTTTGCCGTCTCGAGAAACTTGGGGCCGCAAAACCTAGGGTAACGTCCAACATAAAGGGCCGTTTTCAGGACGAGGTTTGTGAAGGATGAAGGGGGTTATCCTGCACAAAACCAAGAGCGATAGTGTATAAATGTAGACAATCCCATCTCGGCAAAATCAGTACGCCAGGGGTTTCAGATTTCACTTACTTCCGAATGAACTGACAGATAAAATCGTTGGAAGTGAACCGGCACGCTCGCGTGGGGTGTGGCGAAGCAAGGCCAAGGTAACCCCAGCATGCTGGAACTGCTTTCCAATTTGATGAGGCACTACAATGGAAATCCTCGCCGCTATTCTGCTTACGGTTGGTAACGGGATTCTAAGCGGGGCGGGCTCCGCAATTTGCACCCAGCAGCTGGCGGACCTCGGCGTGATAGGGCATCCGATGAGCAAGGAGCAGTTTCAGAATTACCTCCTTACTGATTTTACAGGTGCATTATCACAAGCCGTAAGAAACATAATTCGTGATGAAGATTTGGGCACACTACGGGCATCAACAGAAGGTTTAACGCGTTCCATGCAAGAATTTCATAACGCACCAGATAAAAGGCTGGAGTATTTATCACAGTTGGACATTAAGGTAGATGATCTAATTTCTCAGTTTAAACGCATTGGGTATGCGAGTCTGCCCGCTTACTCTGTATCCTGTTCAGACCACATCGCCATACTCCAAGAGCGTTACAAATGGTTTAAAGATGAGAATGAGAAGAAAAATCTTTCATATTCAATTGAAGATTCATGCACGACATTGACGCAGTTTATAGATGAATGGAAGTCAAATATTGATGCCCATGTAACCATAATGACTATTCCTCGTCATGAGGTGTCCCCTTACAGTGGTGGCGGACTTCCAAAACCCACGCGGTCCTGGTTGGAGGTCTCCGTAGTCTGTTCCAACTGTAAGAAGTTTATCGCCACCTTTGATGATAAGCAGCCGGGGTCTAGGCCTTCACTTGCGGCAAAAGAGAAACGGGCCGAACATGCGGCTGCTGAAATAGCAAAGTCCGAGATAGCGTTGTTGAACCCAGTACGTCAGCTCGTAGAAAAGCAGAAACAGTTCAAGGCGAAATTGCCTTCGCTGAAGCCAGAGGATATCGCCAAACCTTAGGTCGGGACCTGGCACCTTTCTGCGTTTAACGTAATGAACCCTTATCCGACGGTCGCCCCTTTGCGGCAGAGCCGACGTGTCTCATTGAACGGACGTTAAATGAGACACACCGGGCTGCCTCGCGACCAGCCGCAATGCGCTGCTGTCCAGGAAATTGGACGCCAGGGCGTTGGATTTTGCTCCGCTGCTAGCGGAACCCCGTGTCCTCCTTTTTTCATTCGTCATTTGCCGATTTCCATTAGCCATCCCCTCGCTCGGTAACGACCTTCCGCGTCCGTGACTGTCTCCCGCGGCTCGATCGCCCCCGATGACCAGTTTACGGCACGGCATGCCCAAGTGTGCGTAAGAAGCTGGTCAGGCGGATCAGCGGAAGACCCGTGATCGCCGTGTGGTCCTCGGTCTCGATGCTCTCGAACAGCACGATTCCCCGCTGCTCGAGCTTGTAGCTGCCCGCGCAGTCGACCGGCCGATCGTGCTCCACGTAGCGCTCGATCTCACGACGTGTCAGCGGACGCATGCGCAGTCGGGTGACGTCGGTATGGCGGAATGACTGCTCGTCACGCAGTACCACGAGCGCGGTGATCAGCTCGTGGGTGCGTCCCGCGAGAGCCTGAAGCTGTTCGATCGCCCGCTCGAGCGACCCGGGCTTGCCCAGCACCCGCCCCTCCAGCGCGACAAGCTGGTCGCAGCCGATGACCGTGGCGCCCCGCTCGAGCACGGTGATGCTGGCCGCCTTGCCCTCGGCCAGTGCCTCCGCGACCGTGCGCGGTGTCTTGCCGTCCCTGGACAGCGCAGCCTCGTCGAACCTGGGAGCC
>Ga0208043_1000938_pt1 | contig 11691 bp, 8 predicted proteins | sample Sb_taG_12_FD_187710 | JGI IMG/M metagenome (GOLD analysis project Ga0208043, IMG submission 187710) | Peat soil microbial communities from Weissenstadt, Germany - Sb_50d_9_AC metaG (SPAdes) (version 2) | ecosystem: Environmental > Terrestrial > Soil > Wetlands > Peat | place: Germany... | reverse complement strand
TTCAGGACGGGCCGGAGGGGCCGGAGGGGCCGGTGCGAATAGCGATGCCAGCAGGTCCGTAACCGCGGACTCCGCTGGTGGTCCGGGCTCCTCCGGCCGGGCGGGCCGGACTGGCGGGGAGGACGACAGCCCGAACCGGCCGTCAGGGGCGGCAGGTGGCCCTGGACGGCTCCAGGAGGAAGGCGGAGGTTCCGGAGCATACCAGGAGGAAGGTGAAGGCTCCGGCGGGCTCCAGGAGGAACGTGAGGGTTCCGGTGGGCTCCAGGAGGAAGGTGATGGCTCCGAAGGACTCCACGAAGCAGGTGAAAGATCCGAGGCGCGCCACGGCGCAGGTGGCTGCTCCAGCCCGCGCCAGGGCGAGGACAGTGAATCGGGCTTTGAGATCGGCGGGAACAGCGATTCGGGTGGTCCGGCCGATGAGCCGGACGACGGGAACGCGTCTGCCGGCGGGACCAGAGTGGCAAACGGCCTTCGCACTGGGAACAGAACCGCACGCCTCACAGAACTGACCGGATACCGGCGCTCCGCAGCCCGGACAGGTTTCACCGCCTTTCACCGCGCCCGGCCCGGGCTCGTGGTGCTTCCCTAGCGCGCGACCCAGGCTAGGGGCGGGATTCCCGCCGATGCGAGTGCCGCAAACGTCACAATAGTCATCGCTAGCCGAGTCGTGACCCTCCGGACATGCCACCATCGCCTACCCGCCCTTTGACCCGCAGATTCCTTCAAGCCCCAATGTGGGCAGAATATGCGGTCTGCACGCATGACACTTGGTCTTTTGACCGACGCCGAAACGAAGGCTCAGGTGAGCGGACGGGCCGTAGGCGCGATCGGGGCTGGCAGGGCGGCCGATTCCCGGTCGCCGCACAGGTACCGGTCGACGGCCGCGGCAGCGCTGCGCCCCTCGGCGATGGCCCAGACGATCAGCGACTGGCCGCGGCCCATGTCCCCGGCCGCGAAAACGCCCGGCACCGAGGTCGCGTACGAGCCGTCGCGGGCGACGTTACCCCGCTGGTCGAACTCGACGCCGAGGTCGGCGAGCAACCCGGGCCGTTCGGCGCCGGTAAAGCCCATGGCCATCAGCACCAGGTCACAAGGCAGCTCGCGCTCGGTACCCGGCACCGGGTCGAACCCGGCCGCCTCGGCCAGCTGCAGCGCCCGCACCCGGCCCGCGGAATCGCCCAGGAACTCAAGCGTGGTCACCGCGTAGGTTCGCTCGCCGCCTTCCTCGTGCGCGCTCGAGACCCGGTAGATCATCGGGTACGTGGGCCACGGCTGGTGGCCTGGCCTGGCCGCGGGCGGCCGGGGCAGGATCTCGAGCTGGGTCACCGAGGCCGCGCCCTGCCGGTGCGCGGTGCCCAGGCAGTCCGCGCCGGTGTCGCCGCCGCCGAGGATGACCACGTGCCGGCCGCGGGCGCTGATGGCCGGGTCCGCCGGCGCACCAGGGTTAGCCGCGACGGCGCGGTTGGAGAGCGGCAGGTACTCCATGGCCTGGTGGATGCCGTCCAGCTCACGCCCGGCGAGCGGCAGGTCGCGCGGCACCCGGGCACCGCCGCACAGCACGATCGCGTCGTAGGAGGAACGCAGGTCCCCGGCGGTGATGCCGGCGCCGGCCTCGACACCGCAGCGGAACTCGGTGCCCTCGGCCCGCATCTGGTCGAGCCGGCGGTCCAGGTGCCGCTTTTCCATCTTGAACTCGGGGATGCCGTACCGCAGCAGGCCGCCGGGCGCGTCGTCACGCTCGAAGACGGTTACGGCGTGCCCGGCGCGCGTCAGCTGCTGGGCGGCCGCCAGCCCGGCCGGACCGGAGCCGATCACCGCGGCCTTCTGCCCCGTCAGGGCCGCCGGGGGCATCGGCACCACCCAGCCGGACGCGAACGCCCGGTCGATGATCTCCACCTCGACCTGCTTGATCGTGACGGGGTCGGCGTTGATCCCGAGCACACAGGCGGCTTCGCACGGCGCTGGGCAAAGCCGCCCGGTGAACTCAGGAAAGTTGTTGGTCGCGTGCAGCCGGTCGGCGGCGTCCTGCCAGTCGTGCCGCCAGACCAGGTCGTTCCACTCAGGGATCAGGTTGCCCAGCGGGCAGCCGTTGTGGCAGAACGGGATGCCGCAGTCCATGCACCGGCCCGCCTGCCGCTCCAGGCGGCTCGCCGGGAACGGCTCGTACACCTCGCGCCAGTCCCGCAGCCGCAGGTCGACAGGGCGCCGGACCGGGGTCTCGCGGGGCGTGGTCAAGAAACCCTTCGGGTCAGCCATAACCGTCCCCCTCACCCGTGCGCCGCGGCCATGACGGCCTCGTTGACGTCGCGGCCCTCGCGCTCAGCCTGCGAGGCGGCGGACAGCACCCGCTTGTAGTCCTTCGGCATGACCTTGGTGAACCGGCCGGGATCCCAGTCCGCGAGCAGCCTGGCCGCGACGGCGGAGCCAGTCTCCGCGTGATGGCGCTCCACTACCTCGCGCAGGAACTTGCCCTCGCTGTGATCACCAGCCTCCTCAGGATCCACCCGGTCCAGGTCGACCATCTCCATGTTCACCCGGATCTCGGGCAGGTCAAGCACGTAGGCGATGCCGCCGGACATGCCCGCCGCGAAGTTCCGGCCGACCGGGCCGAGGATCACCGCCCGGCCGCCGGTCATGTACTCGCAGCCGTGGTCGCCGGTGCCCTCGGCCACCGCGAGCGCGCCGGAGTTCCGCACGCAGAACCGCTCACCCACGATGCCGCGCAGGAAGATCTCGCCGCCCGTGGCACCGTAGCCGATCACGTTGCCCGCGATGACCTCATCTTCTGCGGTGAACGCGGCCTCCGCGGGAGGCCTCACGATGAGCCGCCCGCCGGACAGCCCCTTGCCCAGGTAGTCGTTGGCGTCGCCTTCGAGGCGCAGCGTGACGCCATGCGGCAGGAAGGCGCCGAACGACTGGCCGGCCGAGCCGCGGAACGAGATGTCGATCGTGTTCTCCGGCAGCCCCTCCCCGCCCCAGCGCCTGGTCACCTCGTAGCCGAGCATGGTGCCCACGGTCCGGTTGACGTTCCTGATCGGCAGCTCGAGCCGGACCGGGCGGCCCTCTTCCAGCGCACCCTCGGCGAGCTGGATGAGCGTGTGGTCCAGCGCCTTGTCCAGGCCGTGGTCCTGGCTCTGCTTACAGGTCAGGGCGGCGCCCTCGGGCAGCGGGGGTACATAAAGCACGCGAGAAAGGTCGAGCCCGGAGGCCTTCCAGTGCTCCACCGCCAGCGCGGCGTCGAGCAGGTCCACCCGGCCGATGATCTCCTCCAGGCGGCGGAAGCCGAGCCGGGCCAGGTACTCCCTGACCTCTTCCGCGATGAACTCGAAGAAGTTCACCACGAACTCGGGCCGACCGGTGAACCTGGCCCGCAGCTCGGGGTTCTGGGTGGCCACGCCGACCGGGCACGTGTCCAGGTGGCAGACCCGCATCATCACGCAGCCCGACACGACCAGCGGCGCGCTGGCGAAGCCGAACTCCTCGGCGCCGAGCAGCGCGGCGATGATCACGTCCCGGCCGGTCTTGAGCTGGCCGTCGGCCTGCACGACGATCCGGTCCCGCAGCTTGTTGCGCAGCAGCGTCTGCTGGGTCTCGGCCAGGCCGAGCTCCCACGGCGCGCCCGCGTGCTTGAGCGACGTCAGCGGGGCCGCGCCGGTGCCGCCGTCGTGCCCGCTGATCAGGACCACGTCGGCGTGCGCCTTGGACACGCCGGCCGCCACCGTGCCCACCCCGACCTCGGACACCAGCTTGACGTGCACCCGGGCCGCCGGGTTGGCGTTCTTCAGGTCGTGGATGAGCTGGGCTAGGTCCTCGATCGAGTAGATGTCGTGGTGCGGCGGCGGCGAGATCAGGCCGACACCGGGCGTGGAGTACCGCGTCTTGGCGATCCACGGGTACACCTTGTTCCCCGGTAGCTGGCCGCCCTCCCCCGGCTTGGCCCCCTGCGCCATCTTGATCTGCAGGTCGTCGGCGTTGACCAGGTACTCGCTGGTGACGCCGAATCGCCCGCTCGCGACCTGCTTGACCGCCGAGCGGCGCAGGTCGCCGTTGGCGTCCGGGATGAACCGGTCCGGGTCCTCGCCCCCCTCACCCGTGTTCGACCGGCCGCCCAGCCGGTTCATCGCGATCGCTAGGGTCTGGTGGGCCTCGGCCGAGATCGAGCCGTAGGACATGGCGCCGGTGGCGAACCGCCGCACGATGCTGGAGATGGGTTCCACATCATCGACCCGAACGGACTGCGGTACGCCAGAACCTCCCCCTGCGCCAGTTTCCTGGTCGACGCCCTTGATGCGGAGCAGCCCGCGCAGCGTCATCAGCCGCCGCGACTGGTCGTCGACCAGCGTGGTGTACTCCTTGAAGACCTCGTACCGGCCGCTGCGGGTGGCGTGCTGCAGCTTGAAGACCGTCTCCGGGCTGAACAGGTGCGGCTCGCCGTCACGCCGCCACTGGTAGTCACCGCCGCCCTCCAGGCGGCGGTAGGCCATTCCCACCCCCGGGGAGATGGCGTAGCCGACCCGTCGGCGGATCTCCTCGGCGAGCTCATCAAAGCCCACGCCGGACAGGCGCGAGGTCGTGCCCGCGAAGCAGACCTCGATCACCTCAGCGCCCAAGCCGATGGCCTCGAAGATCTGCGCGCCGGTGTAGGAGGCAACGGTGGACACGCCCATCTTGGACATGATCTTCAGGAGCCCCTTGCCGAGGGCCTTGAGCAGGTTGGCCTCGGCCTTCTTCTCGCTGATCCCGGTCAGCACACCCCGGCGGACTAGGTCCCTCACGGTGGCGATGGCGAGATAGGGGTTGACGGCGGCGGCGCCATACCCGATAAGCAGCGCCACGTGATGGCATTCGCGGACATCCGCGGCCTCGACGATCAAGCCCACCCGGGTCCGTGATTTCTCCCGGATCAGGTGGTGGTGCACCGCCCCGGTCAGCAGCAGCGAGGGGATCGGGACCAGCGAATTGGAGGTACTCATCCGGTCAGAGAGGATGATGAGGCGGGCACCGGAAGCGATCGCCGCGGAAACGTCGGCGCAGATCTCGGCCAGTCGGGCGCACAGGCCCTCGCCGCCGCCGCGCGGGTCGTAGCGGCCGTCGACCACGTGCGAGGCCAGGCCGGGCAGGCTGCCGTCGTCGTTGATACCCGCGATCTTCGCCAGGTCGTTGTCGCTGATCACCGGGTAGGGCAGCACGATCTGGCGGCAGGACGCCGGGACCGGCTCGAGCAGGTTCTGTTCCGGCCCAGTAATCGTGCCGAGCGAGGTGACGAGCTCCTCCCTGATCGCGTCGAGCGGCGGGTTGGTCACCTGGGCGAACAGCTGGGTGAAGTAGTCGAACACCAGCCGCGGCCGACTGGAGAGCACCGCCACCGGCGTGTCCGTCCCCATCGACCCGATCGGCTCCGCGCCGGCCCGGGCCATCGGGGTCAGGATGACCCGCAGTTCCTCCTCGGTGTACCCGTGTATCCGCTGCCGCGTCAACAGGTCCTCTCCGTCGTGGTCCGCCACCCCGTCGGGGCGGTCGGGCAGGTCATCCAGGTGGATGAGGCCGGCGTGCAGCCAGTCCTCGTAGGGGTGTTCGGCGGCGAGGGCCGCCTTGACCTCCTCATCCTCCACGATGCGGCCGGCCACCGTGTCGGCCAGGAAAACGCGGCCCGGCTGCAGCCGGCCCTTCCTGACCACCGTGGCCGGGTCGATGTCGAGCACCCCGACCTCGCTGGCCAGCACGACCAGGCCGTCGCTGGTCACCCAGTACCGGCCGGGCCGCAGGCCGTTGCGGTCGAGCACCGCGCCGATCACCGAGCCGTCGGTGAACGCGATCAGCGCCGGGCCGTCCCACGGCTCCATCAGCGCGGCGTGGAACTGGTAGAAGGCGCGCCGCTCCGGCGTCATCTCCTCGTGGTTCTCCCACGGCTCAGGGATCATCATCAGCACTGCGTGCGGCAGCGACCGGCCGCCCATGTGCAGCAGCTCGAGGCACTCGTCGAAGCTGGCCGAGTCGCTGCCCTCCTCATTCAGCACCGGGAAGAGCCGCTCGATCCCCTGGCCGTCCCTGGAGTGCGGGATGAGGTCGCTCGCCAGCATCGCCTCCCGGGCCCGCATCCAGTTGCGGTTGCCGCGGACGGTGTTGATCTCGCCGTTGTGCGCCACGTACCGGTAGGGGTGGGCCAGCGGCCAGGACGGGAACGTGTTGGTGGAGAACCTGGAGTGCACCAGTGCGAGCGCTGAGCCGTACCTGGGGTCGGACAGGTCGGGGTAGAACGGCCCGAGCTGCGGCGCGGAGAGCATCCCCTTGTACACGATGGTCCGGGTGGACAGGCTGGCGAAGTACACCCCGGCCTCGTGTTCGGCCCGCTTGCGCAGGCAGAACGCCATCCGCTCGAGTTCGGCGCCGCGCTGGCCCTCGGCGCCCGCGACAAACATCTGGAGCACGTCGGGCAGCACCGCCCGCGCGCCGTCGCCGCAGGCGGTGATGTCGAACGGGACCTCGCGCCAGCCGAGGATGGTCAGCCCTTCCGCGGCGGCGAGCCGGGCCAGGGCGGGTGTTACCAGGTGCCGTTCGGCAGAGAAGAAAGCCATGCCCGCCGCGTAGGCACCGGCCTCTGGCAACTCGAAGCCACACGACGCGCGGAAGAATTCGTCGGGGATCTGGGTCAGGATCCCCGCCCCGTCCCCGGTCCCCGGGTCGCCGCCCAGGGCGCCGCGGTGCTCGAGGTTGCACAGCACCCGCAGTGCCCTGGCCACCACAGCGTGACCGCCGCGTCCGGACAGGTCCGCGACGAAACCGACGCCACAGGCGTCGTGCTCGAACTGGGGGTCGTAAAGGCCAGCAGCCGCCATGCGCTCTCCCGTCGTCTCTCGAAAACGCCACATCAGTGCGCTGGGGACGACACTGGCCCTGTTACACAGACATTACATCACCGGAAGAATCCTCAACCAGGGCTCGCTTGGGGTAGGCGCGAGCCGACGGTTTGCGCCCGGGTCTGGTCAGGTACATGCCCACCACGGCGAGAACGAAAACGGCGATGTCGCCGAGCGCACCGTAGCGCATGCCAAGGGCATGCGGCAACGGGCCGACCCGCTGCGACTCCACCCAGAAGCCGCCGGCCGCGTATCCGGCCGCGCACAGCATGAACGTCCGCTCGCCGCTGAGCGTGAACCGGGCGGCCGCCCAGATCACCGCGAAGCCCAGCGTGACCTCCCACAGCGACTGGTACAAGAAGGCCGGCTGGAAGGTGGCGTAATTCTCGTAACCGGGCACGCGGCGCTCGGGCGAGATACGCACCGCCCACCACCACGTAGAGGGGCGGCCGTAGAACTGCTGCGCCCACCAGTTGCCCAGGCCGCCGACGGCCAGCCCGAACGCGACAGCGGGCGCGGCCGCGCCCGCGACCGGTCCCAGGCGCACTTGCGACCGGCGGCAGGCGATCCACGCGCCGGCCGTACCGAGCGCTACCGCGCCAGGCACGCCGATGGCCGCGACGCCCACCGCGACGACGTGCCACAGTCGGTACGCGTGGCCGAAGTCGTGCCTGGTGGCCAGCAGGATGGCGTGCGCCGCCGCGCCGGCCAGGCCGAACGGGATGGCCCAGGCGGCCACGTCGAGGATGACTCCGGCCCGTCCCCCGGAGCGCCGGTACCTGCGGCTGGCCACCGCGACCGCGACCACGATGCCGGCGATGACGCACAGTGCGAAGGCACGGACCGAGAGCGGTCCAAGACGCCAGGCCGCGTGGCCGGGGCTCGGGATCGACGCGAGCGGCATCTTGCGAGATTACTCGGTCTGCCGGGAGGACAGCAGAGCAGGACAGCTAAGAAGACACTGCCCTGCGGACTCCGGCGGAAAGCTCGGAGGTCAGCTCGCGGATCGCGGGTACTCCCTGACCATCGAGCAGGCGGCGGACGAAGGCGGAACCCACGATCACGCCGTCGGCGAACGCCGCCACCTGGGCCGCCTGGACACCGTTGCTGACGCCGAGGCCGACCGCTACCGGCAAGTCGGTGTGCTCACGGATCCGCTCGACCAGGCCGCCCGCGTCGCCGCTGACCGCGTTCCTGGTACCGGTGATGCCCATCAGCGAGGCGGCGTAGACGAAGCCGCGGCAGGCTCCGGCGATCGTGGCCAGCCGCTGGCTGGTCGAACTCGGCGCGGCCAGGAACACCCGGTCCAGGTCGTGGGAGTCCGAGGCATCCAGCCAGGAGCCCGCTTCCTCCGGCGGGAGGTCGGGGGTGATCAGCCCCGAGCCGCCCGCCACGGCCAGGTCACGGGCGAAAGCGCGCACTCCGTACCGGTCGACCGGGTTCCAGTAGGTCATGACCAGGACGGGAACGCCCGCCGCCGCGACCGCCTCGACGGTGCGGAGCACGTCGGCGACCCGGGTCCCGGCGGCCAGCGCGCGGTGCACCGCCTCGGCGATCACCGGGCCGTCCATCAGCGGGTCGGAGTAAGGCAGGCCCACCTCGATGATGTCGGCTCCGGCCTGAGCCATGGCCTGGGCGGCCGCGATGGCGCCGTCCACGGTGGGGAACCCGGCCGGCAGGTAGCCGACCAGGGCCGCCCGGTTGTCGGCGCTCGCCTTGCCGAAGGCTATGGTGACGGCGCTGGTCATGAACTCATGCCCTTAGACTCCGAACCATTTCGAGGCGGTGTCCACGTCCTTGTCGCCGCGCCCGGACAGGTTGACCACGATCAGCCCGCCGGGGCCCAGTTCACGGCCGAGGTCGAGCGCGCCGGCCAGCGCGTGCGCCGACTCGATGGCCGGGATGATGCCCTCGGTCCGGCACAGCACGGAGAACGCGGTCATCGCCTCGGCATCGGTGACGGAGCGGTAACTGGCCCGGCCGGTTTCCATCAGCCAGACGTGCTCCGGGCCGACGCCCGGGTAGTCCAGGCCGGCCGAGATGGAGTGGGTGCCGAGGGTCTGGCCTTCGTCGTCCTGCAGCACGAAGGTCCGCATGCCGTGCAGCACCCCTTGCGACCCGCCGGTGAGCGTGGCCGCATGGTGCCCGGGGCGGGGACCGTCGCCGCCCGCCTCACAGCCGATCAGGCGTACAGAGGCGTCGGGGATGAAGGCATGAAAGATGCCGATGGCGTTGGAGCCGCCGCCCACGCAGGCGATCACCACGTCCGGCAGCCGGCCGGTGGCCTCGAGCACCTGCTCGCGGGCCTCCAGGCCGATCACCCGCTGGAAGTCCCTGACCATCATCGGGAACGGGTGCGGGCCGCCGACCGATCCGATGCAGTAGTGCGTGTGGCCGACTGTGGTCACCCAGTCGCGGAAGGCCTCGTTCATGGCGTCCTTGAGCGTGCGGGTGCCGGTCGTGACCGGGATGACCTCGGCGCCCAGCATCCGCATGCGGGAGACGTTCAGCGCCTGCCTGCGGGTGTCCTCCTCGCCCATGTAGACGGCGCAATCCAGGCCGAGCAGCGCGCACGCGGTCGCGGTGGCCACGCCGTGCTGGCCGGCCCCGGTCTCCGCGATCACCCGCGTCTTGCCCATCCGCCTGGCCAGCAGCACCTGGCCGAGCACGTTGTTGATCTTGTGCGACCCGGTGTGGGTGAGATCCTCGCGCTTGAGCAGCACCGTGCAGCCGCCCGCCTGCTCGCCGAACCGCCTGGCCTCGGTGAGCAGCGTCGGCCGGCCCGCGTAGCCGCGCAGCAGCCCGTCAAGCTCGGCCCGGAAGACCGGATCCCGGCGCGCCTGCTCGTAGGCGGCGGCCAGCTCGTCCAGCGCCGCCATCAGAGCCTCGGGGGCGAACCGCCCGCCGTAGGCGACGCCAGGGGTCTCGCAGGCCCCGCCCTCCTCGGCTACCCCGACCGCACCGACCACGAAGTGGCCGGAGACGTCAGGCACCGGGGCGATGTCGGGCTCGGCGGCCGGTGCCTGCTGGAACCGGGCCCGCTGGAGGAACTGAGCGTGCTGGGTGGTGGCCGTCAACCGCGTTCTCCTCGTAGCGCAGGGTGCGAGCCCGCGGTCACCAGGTCGGCGACGGCGCAGCGTGGGTCCTTCTCGGTGACCAGGCTCTCGCCAACCAGCACGGCGTCCGCGCCGGACGCGGCATAGGCGAGCAGGTCGCGGGGGCCGCGGACGCCGGACTCGGCCACCTTGACGATGCCGTCCGGGATCCGGCAGGCCATCCGGCCGAAGATCCCGCGGTCTACCTTGAGCGTGGCCAGGTTGCGCGCGTTGACGCCGATGACGGTGGCTCCCGCGTCGAGCGCCCGGTCGAGTTCGGGCTCGGCGTGCACCTCCACCAGTGGCAGCAGGCCAATCGAGCTGGCCCGCTCGACCAGCGAGACAAGCGCGCTCTGCTCGAGCGCGGCCACGATCAGCAGCACCACGTCCGCGCCGTGGGCGCGCGCCTCCCACAGTTGGTAGGAGCTGACCACGAAGTCCTTGCGCAGCACCGGCACCTGCACGGCCCGGCGGACCGCGTCCAGGTCCTCCAGGCTGCCGCCGAAGCGCCGCTGCTCGGTCAGCACGCTGATCACCTTGGCGCCGCCAGCCTCGTAGTCCGCGGCCAGCGCGGCCGGGTCGGTGATGGCCGCCATCTGGCCCCGTGACGGGCTGGCCCGCTTGACCTCGGCGATAACGCTGACGCCCTCCGCCTTCAGCGCAGCCATCGCGTCCCGCGGTGACGGCGCCTGCCGCGCCATCTCCTTCAGGTGGTCAAGAGAGACGCGCCGCTGCCGTTCGGCGAGATCGGCACGCACGCCGTCTAGGATCTCGTCGAGCACACTCACGCGGTTCGCTCGTCCCCTCAAATCGGTACTGTTGCGCCACTGATGGTAGCCCGGCCACCCAGGTGCCCCAGTGACTGCCCCCCTGAAATCGCGCCGGTGCCACCATTGTCATGGATCGATGGCATAGCCCGTGCCGCGGGCCGTCCTGATCACGACGGCAGGCCCGATCTTGGCCCTGAGCTGGGAGATATACACGTCTGCGGCCCGGTCGGCGGCGGCCGGGTGGCCCGCGGCCGCGAGCAGCTGGCGGCGGGACAGGACGCGCCCCGGGTGGTCAAGCAGGGCCGCCAGGACCGCGAACTCGGTCGCGGTCAGCTTCACCGGCTGGCCGCCCGCCGCCGCGGTCCGGACCCACAAAGTCCGGCCGTCCAGCCGGAGCCCGCAGGCGGCCCGTCCGGCTCCGGCAGGCCCGCCCCGGGACCGGGCCCCGGCCGGTTCCGCGCCCTGGGCCGGCGACGGCGCGGGCGCGGCCAGCACGTCGCGGACCAAGGCGACCAGCTGGCGGGGGCCGAAGGGCCGGGCCAGCCACCGCCGCGGGCCGGTCGTCCCGCCGCTGCGGGCCAGGCCGCGCGGACGGGGCCCCTGCGGGCCGGCCACCAGGAAGATGACGGGGGTTCGCAGCGCGCGGCGGATGCGCCTGGAGTCGAGGCCGGGCATGGTCAGGTCGAGCACGGCCGCGGCGTCCGGGCCGCCGGTCAGCTCGGCCAGCGCCTGCTCCGGAGTTGTCACCAGACGAACCCGCAGCCCGTCCCGGCGCAGGTAGCGAGCCGACATCTCGGCGACTTCGGGCTCGTGTTCCGCCAGCAGGACCGAGACGGGCTCGGACTCTACTTTCTCCCCCAAGCCCACCCTAGGTGCGCGTCCCGCCATCGACCGTCGGGTCGACGTCACGGCTCAGCGACTCCCACATGGATTCCGTGTTGGCCCGGGGGGATGCGCCCCCTTGCCGGG
>Ga0208043_1000935_pt1 | contig 11719 bp, 8 predicted proteins | sample Sb_taG_12_FD_187710 | JGI IMG/M metagenome (GOLD analysis project Ga0208043, IMG submission 187710) | Peat soil microbial communities from Weissenstadt, Germany - Sb_50d_9_AC metaG (SPAdes) (version 2) | ecosystem: Environmental > Terrestrial > Soil > Wetlands > Peat | place: Germany... | reverse complement strand
GACTAGGCCGCGCCCACCACCGCCCGAGCCACCGCGCCCGCCGCCGTTGCCGCCCGAGCCACGGCGCCTGCCTGGGCCAGCCGGACCGGCAGGCCGCCCTGGGCCGTCCGGCCCGTCAAAGCCAGACGGCCCTCCCGGTCCGCCTGGTTCGTACCCGCCGGAACCGTACCGGCCGGGCAGGCCGGAGCCGTACCTGTCAGGCGCGCCTGGATCGAACCCGGCAGGACCGTACCGGCCGGGCGCTCCGGGACCGTACCGGCCGGGCACGCCAGGCACGCCGGATCCGGCCGAGCCACGGGCGCCGGCTCGACGGCCGCGATAACCCTTCGCGTGGCCGCGGCCGATATCACCGTCACCGGCTCCGGCCGGGCCACCGCGGTATAGGTCGGGCCAGCTGTCTCCAAGCTGGCGATCACCCAGGTACTGCGCCGAGCCACCGTCGCGCCCGCGGTCGTAGCCACGGCTGCCGTAGCCGCTGCCACCGTCCCCGTTGGCACCGTCGCCATTGTCACGGTAACCATTGCCGCCGCGGGCCGCTGGATCGCGGTAGCCACTGCCGTTGTCGGCTGGGCCGCCACGGTAACCACTGCCGTCGCCGTACCCTGGCTGGCCGCCGTTGGAGTAGGCCTGGTAGCCGCTGGCCCCCCGCTGACGGGCGTAGTCGGGTGCCTGATCTCCAGCGGCTGACCATCCGAACTCGCCCGCCCGGTCGCGGCCGACGCCGCGGCCATCGCGCTCCCGCGGCGGCGGCGACCCGTCAGGAAGCTGTGATCTGTCCTGCCAGGACGGCCCGGGGAAGTCTGGATTACTCACGTGATCCTCGCTAGTCGGCGCTAAGGCAGTCGCATTGCGGAGTGGGGGGACTCCGCCGGGCACCACGCTACCCGGCGGCACCTACTGTCCCGGTACACTCTCCAGTCTGACGATTCGTCCGGAGTTGGGGTTCCGTCGCGCCACCAGTGGTGCGCGAACGCGGCTGCCAGCCCGGTCTGCCTGCCGGCCGAACTGGCTGGCCTGCACCGGCTCAGTCACCCGCACGAGCGCGGCGGCCTCGCCTTGCAGACGGCTCACCTGTGCCGAGCACATAGGACGACGCCAGGTGATTCCAACCGCAACTCTGGCAGACTTCCACCACGTACACCTGGAACTCAGCGTATTCAGCGGCCATCTCGTCGAGTTCCCTGCCCTGCTTCACCCGGCCTTCGTAGCGGCCGAGCTCGTCCCCGTAGACGTAGGTGACGTGCGTCAGCTTGACCTTGCGGCAGATCGGGCAGCCGGTCTGGGTTGGCTCTCCGTGGAACTTGGCGGCCCGCAGCAGGTACGGATGGGCATCGCAGACATCGGTGACCGTCGTGCGGCCAGCAAGCACCGACGCAAGCGTTGCGCGTCGTGCTAGGGCGTAGTCGACGACCGATCGCCTCATGACCGACAGGTTACGACGGATCCGCGCTCAGGCCGAGCCCCCAGGGGCTGACGACCCGTATCCCCGGCCGGCGAGCAACCGGGAACTTGCGCCCCAGCAGTACACGACATATCGTTGCGATGTATCGACTCGATACATCTGGAAGATATGCAAGCGCACCGCGGTTTTGGTGGATAGTAGCCCACATCATGGCAGGAGGCACGAGCAGGAGATGAGCAGCCAACGCACCGGCGTGCTCGAGCTTGCTGTCCTCGGGCTGCTGCACGAGACCCCTATGCACGGCTACGAACTGCGCAAGCGGCTGAATTCGGTGCTCGGCGCGTTCCGGGCCTTCGGTTACGGCTCGCTGTATCCGTGCCTGAAGGACCTGACCGCTCGCGGACTGATCGCCGAGGATGCCCTGCCGGACGCGGCCAAGTCGCTGGCCGGGCGCCGGTCCAAGATCGTCTACCGGCTGACTGCGGACGGCAAGGAGCGGCTGGAGGATCTGCTTTCCGAGACCGGACCGGCTGCCTGGGAGGACGACGGGTTCGGCGTGCGCTTCGCTTTCTTCGGCCAGACCAGGGCAGACATCAGGCTCCGGATTCTGGAGGGCAGGCGCAGCAGGCTGGAAGAGCGGGTCGAAGCGGTCCGGGCCAGCCTGGCCAGGACCAGGGAGCGGGTCGACAGTTACACGCTCGAACTGCAGCGGCATGGCCTGGAGTCGGTCGAGCGCGAGGTCCGCTGGCTGAATGAGCTGATCGCCTCGGAGCGGCAGGCGGACGCCGAGTCCGCACGCCAGCCCGTGGATAACACACAGAACGGCGCCGATGCTCCGGCCGACTAGGTCAGGGACGGGCGCTGAGCGAAAGAAGATAAGGAGCAATCCTCATGGGTTCGGTACGGGTAGCCATCGTAGGCGTCGGGAACTGCGCAAGTTCCCTGGTCCAGGGCGTGGAGTACTACAAGGACGCCGACCCGGGCACTCGGGTACCTGGCCTGATGCACGTCCAGTTCGGCCCCTACCACGTCAGGGACATCGAGTTCGTCGCCGCGTTCGACGTAGACGCCAAGAAGGTCGGCAGGGATATCGCCGAGGCCATCGTGGCGAGCGAGAACAACACGATCACGATCTGCGACGTCCCGCCCACCGGCGTCACCGTGCAGCGGGGTCCGACATATGACGGCCTTGGCGAGTACTACCGGGAGATCATCACCGAGTCTGATGATGAGCCGGTCGACGTGGTGCGGGCAATCCGCGACGCGCGCGCCGACGTACTGGTCTCCTACCTGCCGGTTGGCTCGGAGGAGGCGGACCGGTTCTACGCCCAGTGCGCCATCGACGCCGGCGTGGCCTTCGTCAACGCGCTGCCGGTCTTCATCGCCTCCGATCCCGCCTGGGCGGCCAGGTTCACCGCGGCCGGAGTGCCGATCGTCGGCGACGACATCAAGTCACAGGTTGGCGCGACCATCACGCACCGGGTGCTGGCCAAGCTGTTCGAGGATCGCGGCGTGGAACTGCTCCGCACCTACCAGCTCAACTTCGGCGGCAACATGGACTTCATGAACATGCTGGAGCGCAAGCGACTGCAGTCCAAGAAGATCTCCAAGACCCAGTCGGTCACCTCGCAGATCCCGCATGAGATGGCGAAGGCGGACGTGCACATCGGACCGTCCGACCACGTGCCGTGGCTGGATGACCGGAAGTGGGCCTACGTCCGGCTGGAGGGCCGCTCCTTCGGGGACGTCCCGCTGAATCTGGAGTACAAGCTCGAGGTCTGGGACTCGCCCAACTCGGCCGGCGTGATCATTGACGCGGTCCGCGCTGCGAAGATCGCCAAGGACCGGGGCATCGGCGGGCCGATCCTGTCGGCCTCGTCGTACTTCATGAAGTCGCCGCCCGAGCAGTACAGCGATGACGTCGCCCGCGAGCAGGTGGAGAAGTTCATCAGCGGCGAACTCGACCGCTAGTCCCGGTCGGCCGGCCGCGCACCCCTGTTTCGGCCGGCCTGCTGCCGCCCTTACGCTGATCGGGTGTCCGGCCAGCCGGTTCCGCCCGTGCCAGGTTCTGGCGAGCGACGTCACCCGCACTCTGCGGGGTCCTTCATCGCTGACCTGCGCAGCGTGCTGGCCGAGCAGAACTTCCGGCGGCTGTTCGCGACCCGCCTGATCTCGCAGACCGGGGACGGGGTCTTCAACGCCGGCCTCGGCGCCTACGTGTTCTTCAACGCCACCTCGTTTCCTGACCCGGCCGCCGCGGCTACCGCCTTCGCCGTGCTTTACCTGCCCTATTCGCTGATCGGGCCGTTCGCCGGGGTCTTCATCGATCGCTGGTCGCGGCGCCAGATCCTGGTCTGGTCGGCCCTGCTGCGGACCGGCTGCGTTGTGCTCGCCGCGCTCTTCGTCGCCTCAGGAGCGCTTGGAGTCCCGCTTTACGCTGGCGCGCTGCTCGTGCTCGGCGTGAACCGGTTCTTCCTGTCCGCGCTCTCGGCCGCGCTGCCGCACGTGGTACCCCAGGACAAGCTCGTGATGGCGAACGCGGTGGCGCCGACTTCGGGCACGATTATGAGCTTCCTCGGGGGGATCGCCGGCATCGGAGTGCATCTGGTCACCGGCGGAGGTCAGATCGGTTCAGCGATAACGCTGCTCTGCGGCGGACTGTGCTACCTAGCATCCGGTCTGGTAGCCACCCGGATGCCGCGGGAGCTGCTCGGCCCGGTGCGGGTACCTGGCGAGCCAGCAGCCGCAGGACTGCTCGCCGATCTCGGCGTCGTCGCGGTCGGCCTGGCCGCCGGAGCGCGGCACCTCGGCCAGCGGCGCCGAGCCGCTGCCGCGCTGGTCGCCACCGGCAGCCACCGGTTTCTTTACGGCATCTTGCTGCTGATGTCGATCCTGCTGTACCGGAACTACTTCTACCCGACCAGCGGCAGCAACGTCGCACTGAAGCACTACCTGCTGCTGCTGATCACGTCGGCCATCGGCTATGGCACGGCTGCGCTGATCACGCCAGGCACGACGCGGCATCTGTCGAAGGCCGCCTGGATCGCCGTCCTGCTGGCCGTGGCCGGGGTTACCACCGGCGCGCTCGGCGCTCCGTTCGGTCAGCCCGGCTTCCTGATCATCGGCTTCGTGCTCGGCGTGGCGGCGCAGGGGGTGGCCATCTGTACCACGACGATCATCCAGCAGGAGGTAGCCGACGGGTTCCTCGGCCGGGTGTTCTCGGTCAACGACATGGTGTACAACACCACTTTCGTCCTTGGCGCGGCCGTCAGCGCCGCGTTCATGCCGCTCGACGGCAAGTCCTACCCAATGCTCGCGGTGGTGTCCATCGGCTACCTGGTCGCGGCCGGCGGCTACTGGCTAATGAACCGTCAGGGACCGGCAGGCCGGCCGGCAGCTCCGCCGAGACCCTCCTCGCCCTCGGCCCAGTGCAGCAGTTCCTGAATGGCTCGTTCCCTGCCGAGCGGGCCATACTCGAGCCGCAGCTCGCGCAGAAAGGCGTAGGCCTTGCCGACGAGCGGGCCCTGCGGGATGCCAAGCAGTGCCATGATCTCATGACCGTCCAGGTCAGGGCGGATGCTGGCCAGTTCCTCTTGCTCGGCGAGCTCGGCGATCCGCCGCTCCAGGTCGTCATAGCTCCGGGCCAGCCGCGCCGCCTTCGCCCTGTTGCGGGTGGTGCAGTCGGCCCTGGTCAGAGCGTGCAGCCTGGTCAGCAGCGGACCGGCGTCCGTGACATAACGGCGGACCGCCGAATCGGTCCACTCACCGGCGCCAAAGCCGTGGAACCGAAGATGCAGCTCGACCATTCTGGCCACGTCCGCGATCACATCACTGGGAAAGCGCAGCGCCTTCAGGCGGGCTCTGGCCAGCTTCGCCCCGACCATGTCGTGATGATGGAACGCGATCCGACCGTCGGGCAAGATCGACCTGGTCTTCGGCTTGCCGATGTCGTGCAGCAGCGCCGCTAGCCGCAGCCGGATGTCCCGGTCGAGCCCGTACCGCGGCTCTAGGGAGATCGCCTGGTCGAGCACGGTGAGCGAGTGGCGGTAGACGTCCTTGTGCCGATGGTGCTCGTCCTGCTCCAGTTGCAGCCCGGGAATCTCGGGCAGGAAGTGATCGGCCACGCCGGTCTCGACCAGCAGCGCGATCCCGGCCGACGGGCCGCCCTGCCGATCGGCGAGCAGCAGCTTCTCCAGCTCGGCGGAGATCCGCTCAGCCGATACGATCTCCAGCCTCGGCGCCAGCTCGGTCATCACCGCGCGCAGTCCGTGGGCCGGCGCAAGCCCGAGCTCGGCGACGAACCTGGCCGCGCGCAGGATGCGCAGCGGATCATCGCCGAAGGAGTCTTGCGGCCGGCCGGGCGTGCGCAGCACCTTGGCGCGCAGATCGTTCAGCCCGCCGAACGGATCGACAAGCTCATGGTCCGGCAGCCTGGCGGCCATCGCGTTCACGGTGAAATCACGGCGGGCGAGGTCGTCTGTGAGCGACCTGCCGTAGGTCACATCCGGCTTGCGCGAGGTCCGGTCGTACTGCTCGCTGCGGTACGTCGTTATCTCAAGCACCGTGTCACCCTTGCGCAGGCCCACCGTTCCGAACGCGATTCCGACCGGCCAGGTCGAATCGGCCCAGCCCTTGGTGATCTCGAGCACCCGCTCCGGCGGCGCGTCGGTGGTCAGGTCCAGATCGCTGTGCGGGCGTCCGAGGAAGACGTCCCGAACCGGTCCGCCGACCAGCGCGAGTTCATGACCGTACCTGGCGAACAGGCGGCCGAGCTGATCCGCAATCGGAGAGATGGTCGCCAGCAGTGCTGCGGCCGCCTGCCGCTGCTCTGGCGTCATGGGTGATGGATCTGGCACGGGCACTGAGAGTAGGCGCTCGGAGTGCGCGGGGGAAATCCGGCACCGCCCGCCTGCCGCACCCGGCACCGCCCGCCAGCCCGCCGCACCCGGCCCGCCCGCCAGCCCGCCGCACCCGGCCCGCCCGCTTGCCTGCCGCACCTGACGGACGGCAATAGCATTTGCGCCATGACCCGCTCGTACTTCGCACCGTTCCGTGGGCGCCCGGCACCGCCTCGCGGACTGGCCGGGCGGTGCGCGCGGGTGATCGTGGCGACCGCTGCTGCTCTTGGCGGGGCTGTACTTCCCGCCCTCACGGCCTCCGCGCGGGCCGCCCCGACGGAACGGGCCGCGCAGACCAGGCCGACCGCGCAGACCAGGCCGACCGCGCAGACCAGGCCGACCGCGCTGAGCATGCCGGGCCAGCCCGCGAGCGTACCGGTCACGATCGCCATCACGTCGATGAGCCCGTCATACGCGATGCCTGGGCAGCGGATCAGCATCGCGGTCCAGGTCCGCAACGTCTCGGGCACGGCGCTGAGCGGCCTGTCGGTGCAGATGCTGTCGTCGGGCAAGCAATTCACGTCGAGGAGCTACCTCGAGTACTTCGCACTTGGTTATTACGCGCCGTCGGAGCCCGCACTTAATCTCCCGCCCGTCATGATCGGACGGCTTGCGGCCGGAGCGGCCTGGACCGGGTCCATCAGCGTGCCGGTCAGCGCGCTCGGGTTGACCTGCTTCGGCGTCTACCCGCTGACGGCCCAGGTCAGCGACTCGGCCGGGCCACTGGCAAGTGATCCGACACCGCTGCCGTACTGGCCGAGGAAGAAGAGCAGCTGCCCGATCCAGCGGCCCAAGCCGACCGACATCTCGTGGGTCTGGCCGCTGATCGACAAGCCGCACCAGGGTCCCTGCCCCGGGCTGCTCGACAACAGCTTGGCGGCAACCATCGCACCCACCGGCCGACTCGGCCAGCTACTCGCCGTCGGCGCGAGCTACGCCTACGCAGCCCGGCTGACCTGGGCGGTCGATCCGGCCCTGCTGGACGGCGTGCAGACAATGCGGCAGCCGTACCTGGTGGGCGGCAACGCCAGCTGCACCGGGGCGCGGCCGTACCCAGCAAGCTCGGCAGCTACGGCCTGGCTGCATGAGCTGTCAGTCGCGACGGCCGGCCAGACGGTCTTCGCCACCCCGTACGCCGATACGGATATGGCCGCGCTAACCCAAGTTCTCCGCAATCACGACCTGAGCCGTTCCTTTGCCCAGGGGCAGCTGGTGGCCGGCCAGATCCTGAAACGCAGCTTCGCCCCCGAGGCGATTCCGGCCGGAGGCCGACAGCTTGCTGCGGTCGCGTGGCCAGCCGACGGCATCGCCAACTACGCGCTGCTCGAGAATCTCGCCGCCATCAAGATCAGCACGGTCATCCTGGATAGCAGCACCATGCAAGTCCGGCCGCCGGTCTATTACACTCCGGGTGCGGTGACCAGCACCCTTGACGGGCTCGGCACGCGGCTGCACTTCCTGCTCGCCGACGACACCATCAGCCAGTGGCTCGGATCGCGAGACGCCCAATCCGGCCAGCTTTCCGCCATCTTCAAGGTCAGCCAGATGTTCCTTGCCGAGACGGCGATGATCGTCGCCGAGGCACCTAGTATCTCCCGGTCGATCGTGGTCGCGCCGCCCCGCCGCTGGAACCCGACCAGCCAGCTCGCGTCCGACCTGCTAGCCGAAACCGTGACCGCCCGGTGGCTGCGGCCGACGACCATGAGCCAACTCCTTGCGCTGCCCGCGGATCACCTCATCCGCTCCCAGCCACAGCGGGTCTCCTCCGACGAGCTGTCCCGCAAGCTGCTCAGCCAGGTCGCCAGGTCTGAGCCAGCTGTTGCGCTGCTCGAATCGATCCTGATCACCCCCAACCAGCAGCTCTACCGGGCGGTCTTCGGCGCCGAGTCGTCGGCCTGGCGCGATGGGCGGGCCGCTGAGCGGCCCGCTCAGGCGCTGGTCACCCGGATCGCGCGATTCGTCGAGGATCAGATGGACAGGTTGTCAGTGTCCGGCCCGACCGGGGTGACGCTGGGTGGGACGGTCGGGTCGTCGACGGTGGCGATCAGCAATCAGCTCAGATATCCGGTCCGGGTCAAGATCGGAGTGAGCTCAAGCAACGGCAGCGTGACGATCATCGTCCCGGACAAGGGCATCTTCACGGTCCCGGCAGATGAGACCAGAGTTGTCAAGCTGGCGGTGCATGCGACGTCGACCGGCTCAGCCACTGTCACGCTGCGCCTGACGTCGCCGCTGACCGGAATCCGGCTGCCGGTTGATGCACTGGTCATGCATGTTCAGGCAACGCGCTCTGGCGTGATCGCGCTGATAATCTGCGCCGGCCTGCTCGCGGTCTTCGTGTTCACCTCGGCCGCGCGAGCGATCCGGCACGGCAGACCGGGCCCGCCGGAGCCGGCCGACCACGACGCTGGATCAGCGGGCGGAGGTCCGGCGGATCGGCCCGATGGGGGGCAAGAACCCGATAACGTCGGAGCTGAACGATCCCACCTAATGCCGACCGGGCCTGCGATCGCCGGTCAAGGGCCGCCTGAGCCCGGTCAATTAACCACGGAAGGATTTCGATGAGCTCGCCAGGGCCCGAGTCAGGACCGACCAGGGCCAGCACTCATCTGGTGCCCGGATTCCGCCGCGCCAGTACCAGCGACGATCCGATGCCTGACCCTTATCCGCTGGACCTGCCAGGGCCCGGCGACGCTGGCCTCGCTGCCGAAGGCTCCAGCGCCGACGCGTATCTCACCGAGGCCGAGCTCGCGGCTTATCGCGCCGGAGCACCCGCTGGCAGAACGGACCCGGCCGCGCGGACCGCGGCCGCCGCGGACCGCGCCACCGGTAACCCTGGCCCCGCGGCCGCAGGTTCCCTTGATCCAACTGACACTGCGGCCGACGGCGACGGCGTCGCCAGCCCGAGCCTGGTCCGCTCCAGCGGAGTGATGGCACTCGGCACCCTGGCCTCGCGCGTGACCGGCCTGCTCCGCAGCGTTGTGCTGGTCTACGCGATCGGTGTCACGGCGCTCGGCGACTCCTACAACTACGCCAACACGCTGCCGAACACCGTCTACAACCTCGCCATCGGCGGCATTCTCACATCCGTGATCGTTCCGCTGCTGGTCAGCGCTGCCAAGCGAGACAGTGATCGCGGCGAGAAATACGACCAGAGGATGTTCACGCTGGTCACGATCGTGCTGTTCGCGATCACGCTGGCCGCGACGCTCGCCGCGGCGCCGATCGCTCACCTGTACGACCCGAAGGCCACCGGGAGCACGCACCACGTTCTGGTGATCTTCGCCTACTTCTTCATCCCGCAGATCTTCTTCTACGGGATCAGCTCGCTGGCCGGCGCGATCTTGAACGCCCGTGGCCACTTCGCCGCGCCGATGTGGACGCCAGTGGTGAACAACATCGTGGTACTGATTGTGGCCGTCGCCTTCATGGCGGTCGCGGGGAAGAGCGCGACCGTTAACAACATCACGCCGTTCGAGGTGCGCCTGCTCGGCGTCGGCACCACGCTCGGGATCGTGGCCCAGACTGCTGCGCTGATCCCGGCGCTGCGCCGGGTCGGTTTCCGCTGGCGGCCGCGGTTCGACTTCCGGCGTGCCGATGTGGCCGAGATCAGCCGGATGGCCGGCTGGATGTTGGGCTATGTCGTGACCACCCAGGTCGCCTTCCTGATCACCTCCAGAGTCGCGTCCTACGCGAACAACTCGGGGCGGGGTTTCGCCGCCTACAGCAACGCCTGGATGCTGTTCCAGCTGCCCTACGCGATCGTCGGCATCTCCGTGATCACCGCGCTGCTGCCGCGGATGAGCGCGCACGCCGCCGATCGCCAGTACCACCTGGTCCAGTCCGATTTCTCGACCGGCGTGCGGCTCGGATCAGTCATCGTGGCGCCGGCCGCGCTGGTGCTTGCCGTCCTCGGGCCATCGCTGGCGGAGGTCCTGCTCGGCTGGGGTGCCACCAGCGGCCGCGAGGCCAGGTACCTTGGCCTGGTCTTCTCCGTGTTCACCCTCGGCCTGGTCCCGTACATGATGTTCCAGCTGCTGCTGCGGGTCTTCTACAGCCTGCACGACAGTCGCACGCCGGCCCTGATCGGCGTGGTGACGATGATCACCAACGTCGCGGCCAACCTGATCGCGCTCGCAGTGTTCCCGGCTACTCAGCTGGTGGCGGCGCTCGGCATTGGCTTCGGGCTGGCGAATACGGTCGGCAGCGTCCTGGGCTGGATCGTGCTCAGCCGGCGGCTGGGCGGGCTGGCCGGGCACGAGATCGGCGGCAGCCTGCTGCGGATGAACGTCGCGGCGGTGCCGGCCGCGCTGTTCGCCCTCGCGGTGACCGTGATGATCACCGGCGTCTTCTCGACCGGCAAGGTCGCGGCAGCCGCGGTGGTGACTTTCGGCGGGGGCGGTGCTCTGCTGTTCTATGTGATGTTCGCCAAGGCCGCACGGGTCACCGAGCTGACCGACCTGACCGGAATGGTCCGGTCCCGGCTTGGCCGGTGATGGTACCGCCGCTGGTCAGCCTGGGCTTTTTTGCGGTCGGCTGAAGGTCTCCGGCTGGTAACGGTTTGCGGCGCGGTAGGGTGGCAGCGGAATACCCGGGCATGTTGTACCGCATCATTGTTTTGTCCGGACCGCCGACCAGTTCCGGCATCGGGAGGGAAGCGTCGAGAGCCCGCTCCAGCTAGGCGCCAGTGAGCAATGACCACGTACACCTCTGAGCCAGGCACCAGGCTCGGCGGGCGTTACCGGCTTGAAGACCGGATCGCCGCGGGCTCTGGCTGGGCTGCGTGGAAGGCGATCGACGAGACGCTGGCTCGCGCGGTCACGGTGTTCACCTTCGCTCAGGGATTCCCGCGGGTCGCTGAGGTGGTTACCGCTGCCCGGGCCGCAAGCAGGCTCACCGATCCCCGCCTGGCGCAGGTCTTCGACGTCGAGGATGCCTGGGATCGGGCCTACATCGTGATGGAATGGGCGGCCGGCGAGACACTCGACGACCTGCTCTCCCAGGGCCCGCTCGAGCCGTACCGAGCCGCCCAGATGATCGCCGAGGCCGCGGCCGCGCTCTCGTCAGCGCATGCGGCCGGCATCGCGCACATGTGCCTGGTTCCCGGCTCGCTCCGGTGGAGTCAGACCGGCGAGGTCAAGGTAGTAGGCCTCGGCATTGACGCCGCGTTGTCCGGCGTCTATGCCGACGACCCGGTCATCGCCGACACTCAGGGGCTCGGCCGGCTGCTCTATGCGGCACTGACCGGACACTGGCCGGGCCAGGACTACCCGACGCTGCCACCAGCGCCGATCGCGGACGGACAGCCGTGCAGTCCGCGGCAGGTGGTGGCCGGGGTGCCGCTGGTGCTCTCCGACCTCACCTGCCGAGCACTGCAGCTGCGCACCCGGGACAGCGGAGCACCGGTTACTGTGCCCGA
>Ga0208043_1000925_pt1 | contig 11783 bp, 12 predicted proteins | sample Sb_taG_12_FD_187710 | JGI IMG/M metagenome (GOLD analysis project Ga0208043, IMG submission 187710) | Peat soil microbial communities from Weissenstadt, Germany - Sb_50d_9_AC metaG (SPAdes) (version 2) | ecosystem: Environmental > Terrestrial > Soil > Wetlands > Peat | place: Germany... | reverse complement strand
GCCTGAACGACGGAGACGAGCAATGCCGGGTCGATGGTGCCCGACTCCAGACCGGCATGACGGTCCCGGCCGGAGCCGAACTCATCGCGTGAGTTATTGCAGTGCACCAGGTCGATCCGGCCGGTAACCGCCTTGACCCGGTCCACGATGTCGGTCAGGTCCTCGCCGGCCGAGTAAGCGTGGCAGGTGTCCAGGCAGAAGCCGACGTCGTCGCCGTCCGCGTCGCCGATGGCGTCCCAGAGCCTGGCCAGGTTGTCCAGGCTGCGCACCATCGCGCCGTCCCCGCCCGCGGTGTTCTCGATCAGCATCGGCAAAGGTCGGTGAACCCGCTCGATCGCCTTGCGCCAGCTGTCATATCCCTGCGCCGGATCGGTCCCCGCGGTGACGTGCCCGCCGTGCACGATCAGGCCGGCGGCGCCGATCGACGCCGCGGCGTTCAGGTACTGCTCGAGCAGCTTGCGGCTGGGGATCCTGATCCGGTTGTTGGGCGACGCCACGTTGATCAGATAGGGCGCGTGTATGTACGGCGCCACGCCGGCCGCGGCGAATTCGGACCGCAACTGCTCCGATTCGCGGCCGCCGGGAAAGGCAGGCGCCTTCCAGTCTTGCGGGTCGCCGAGGAAGAACTGGACGGCGTCGGCCCCGATGGCGGTTGCCTCGGTCAGCGGATCGCCCTCGTGCAAGTGAGCTCCGATGCGGACCATGCCCCGAGCCTAGCGACCCGGTGGGACACCGCTGAACTAACTGGCGTGACGAATGGTCGCCCGGCCAGCCGCGCGGCCAGGCCGTGCCAAGCTGGCCAACGACGGCGCTGTCGAGCGGTCGGCGGCCCGCCCGCGCTCAGCTTTCCCGCAGCCGGAAGATGGGTTAGCTGAAGCCGCCGTGGGCCAAGCCGAGGCCCATCCCGACGAAAGAAGCGACGACGCCGACGATGATGAACATCCGCTCCTCCCTGGTCGCGGACATCATCTGGGCAAATAGGCCGATGCCGAATCCGGTTATGCCGAGGATGGTCGCGCCCAGGTGGTAGCTGACGATCATGCCGCTCACGAACGAGGCGAGGCCGGCTATGACGGTGTAGGCGGTAGCGATGTTGAGCAGCGGATGGCGTTTGCCATCGCTGTTCAGCGTGAAATGGCGCGCGCGCGACCTGGTGCGGATCTGCGCCTCGGACACGGCGGTCACCTCCTGCGGACGGATACCCTCCTGGCGCGACCGAGTGCTAGGTCAGGGAGTTCCCCACTGGCCGTGACGCAGCGGCCGGCCTGGCTGCCTTAGTTACAGTCTCTGCCCGGACAGCAGGGAAGTGAAGCGTGTCAGCTGGCGGCTTCGGGTAAGCTGCGGGTCTGCGCGTGGTTTGCCTGGTAGGCATGCGCAGATCCTCCTGTCACGGAGAGACCGTGACCGCTGAGTCCGAAGGAGGCAGGGTCGTCATGCGCCGCTATGAGATGATGATCATTCTCGATCCCTCGCTTGAAGAGCGCACCGTCCAGCCGTCGCTTGACCAGTTCCTTAAGGTCGTCACCACCGCCGGAGGCACGGTGGACAAGGTTGACGTCTGGGGTCGGCGACGCCTCGCGTACGAAATCGACAAGAAGTCCGAGGGCATCTACACCGTCATCGACCTGATGGCTGAGCCGGAGACGGTCAAGGAGCTTGACCGCCAGCTCAACCTGAACGAGGCGGTGCTGCGAACGAAGATCCTGCGGCCGGACCAGCATTAGGCGAGTTCCAGAACTGACCTGGAGCGGTCTCGGCCGCCCAAGCCCGACCCGACATCGACAGACGCGACCGGGAGCACCCGATGGCAGCAGGCGACACCCAGATCACCATCATCGGCAACCTCGTCGATGATCCGCAGCTTCGCTACACCCCGACCGGCCAGGCGGTTGCCAACTTCCGGGTTGCCTCCACGCCGCGATTCCTTGACAAGAACACCAACGAGTGGAAGGACGGCGACTCGCTCTTCCTGTCCTGCAACGTCTGGCGGCAGGCCGCGGAAAACGTGGCTGAGAGCCTGCAGCGGGGCATGCGCGTCATCGTCTCGGGTCGGCTGCGGCAGCGGTCGTACGAGACGAAGGAGGGTGAGAAGCGCACCGTCTACGAGATCGAGGTGGACGAGGTAGGTCCTTCGCTGCGGAATGCCTCGGCCAAGGTCGTCAGGTCCAGCCGGGCCACGGGTGGCCCGTCCGGTCCTGGCGGCCAGGGCGGCGGGTATGGTGGCGCGAGCGCGCGTACCGCCGACGACCCGTGGGCCTCAGAACCAGCCGACAGCGGATTCACCGACGAGCCGCCGTTCTAAGACCAGTTCCGCTGACGCGGGGACAGATCCTCCCCGCTCACGCGGGCCGACCATCCCCGCTCACGCGGGACGACCATCCCCGCTGACGCGGGCCGACCGTCCCCGCCAGCGCGGGGACCGACCATCCCCGCCCCAGGCGGGGCTCTGCGAAGGAGCACCACGATGGCCAAACCACCGATTCGCAAGCCCAAGAAGAAGGTCTGTCTGTTCTGCCAGGAAAAGGTAGTGCGGGTGGATTACAAGGACACGGGGACACTGCGCAAGTTCATCTCCGACCGAGGCAAGATCCGGGCGCGTCGGGTATCTGGCAATTGCACCCGGCACCAGCGCGATGTCGCGACGGCGATCAAGAACGCCCGCGAGATGGCGCTGCTGCCGTATACCAGCACGGCTCGCTGAGGCCGAGGGAGGTTAGGCAACGATGAGCGGTACGCCGATGAAGCTCATCCTCACCCAGGAGGTCTCCGGCCTGGGCGCCCCCGGCGACGTGGTCGAGGTCGCTGGCGGATACGGAAGGAACTACCTGGTACCGCGCGGTCTGGCGATGCGCTGGACGCGGGGTGCCGAGAAGCAGATCGACCTGATCAAGCGGGCTCGTGCGGCCAGGGAGATCCGCAGCGTGGAAGACGCCAAGGCTGCCGCCGGGCGCCTGGGCGAGCTGCGTATCCGGCTGCAGACCCGGGCTGGCGGCGGCGGCAGGCTGTTCGGCTCGGTGTCAACGGCTGACATCGCCGCGGCGGTGAAGGCCGCAGGCGGCCCCGAGCTGGACAGGCGCAAGATCGAGGTCGGTAACCCGATCAAGACCGTCGGCGCGCACCAGGTAGCGGTACGGCTGCATCCCGAGGTCAGCGCCACCATCGAGGTCGAGGTCGTCGGGGCCTAGGCGGGCATCGAATAAGGATCAGTCTTGGGCGGGAAGAGCGCCGACAAGGCCGTCTATGCGGCAGTAAGCCAGGCCCTTTCGGGTCGGCAACGTGGTCGCTCTTCCCGCTGGAGTCAGCCTGGCATGCGCGCGGGGTGGCTGCAAGCGATCTGGCGGCTGCTGCTGGTCAGATGATCGGCCATGCCGCGTTGTCGCAGATCAGGCCGCTGCTGACGAGATTCAGGGTCGGCAGGGGACCGCGGTCGTCAGGGTTACGCCTGGTACCTGGGCATTCGCCTGGCGACTTCGGGGTCGAGTTCGGCCAGCCTGGCCCAGAGCTGAGCTAGCCGGACCACTACTTGATCTGCGTCGGCCACCTGATCTGCCTCGATGAGCTGGTCTGAGCCCGCGTCGCTGAGGTCGGCTGAGTCGTCTGCTTGGCACAGATTGGCCGAGTTGGGCCCAGTCGGGCTCGGCTCTGGCTGGAGGTCCGGCAGGGGGCGCCGGGTGCTCCGGGTTGGCCGTTCGGCGTTCGGCGCATAGGCGGCCAGCGCCTCAGCGGCGAGATCCTCGATGGCCTTCCCGATCTCGCTGACGCTTCGAGCTGGTGTCGAACACATAATCGAACTCTACGCAAACCGGCGGTCGGCCGCAGGCCATTACGGCACAACCCGGCCGCCCGCCGGTGCGGTCGGCAGAACTGCACCCCTCACGTTGGACGTCACATTCCGCATGTGGATAACTTCGGGTCAGCCGGTGCTCTATCCAGGTCGAGTTATTTCTTTCCCGCACAGGCAGTGGATGACGTTTCCGCAGGTGATCGGGCATACCAGGCCGGTAATCGATGTGACGTCCACAACGTTTCCCCCAGGTCGCGCACAGGGTCGGCGGCGTGTCTGCACAAGCTGTCCACAGTCCTGTGCACAGCACGATTGGACGTGTGCCGGTACTCGCAGAACACTGTCGGAGCCGGGTTGTCGTACCCGTTCGATAGAACGGGACTGCACCCGGTGCGAAGGTGTTGGCGACATCGGCAGCCGGGGGACATGCCAGCCGGCAATGGGGGGTGGGGCCTGGTGAGCGTTGCGGAACTCGCGCCGCGCGAGGACTTCGAGCGGACGCCGCCGCATGACATCGCCGCCGAGCAGTGCGTGCTCGGCGGGATGATGCTTTCGAAGGACGCCATTTCCGACGTCCTTGAGGTCATCCGGGCCGCCGACCATTACCGTCCCGCCCACCAGATCGTGCACGAGACCATTCTTGACCTGTACAGCCGGGGTGAGCCTGCCGACGCGGTCACCGTCGCCGCCGAGCTGACCAAGCGCGGCGACATCGCCAAGGTCGGTGGCGCGCCGTACCTGCACACGCTGATCGCATCGGTGCCGACCGCCGCGAACGCCGGCTACTACGCGCGGATCGTCAGGGAGCGGGCTATCCTGCGGCGCCTGGTCGAGGTCGGGACCAGGATCGTGCAGCTTGGCTATGCCGGAGATGCCGACGCCGACGAACTGGTCGACCGCGCCCAGGCCGAGGTCTACGGGGTCACCGAGCGCCGGGTCAGTGATGACTTTCTGCCGCTGTCCGAGATCATGCCCGGCGCCCTGGTCGAGATCGAGGCAATCGGCAGCCGAGGCGGGGGGCTGACCGGCGTGCCGACCGGTTTCGCCGATCTGGACGCTCTGACCAACGGCCTGCATCCCGGCCAGATGATCGTGATCGCGGCCCGCCCGGCGCTCGGCAAGGCGCTTGAGCTGTGCACCCCGCTGCCCTCTCCGGCTGGCTGGACGACTATGGGCGAGGTTGCAGCTGGCGACCTGCTGATCGGCGCCGACGGCCGGCCGGTCCGGGTCTTGGCCACGACCGAGGTGCTACACGACCGGCCGTGTTATGCGGTCGAATTCTCCGACGGAGAGGTCATCGTCGCCGACGGCAAGCACGAGTGGACCACGTGGAGCGGCGCCGCCCGCCGGCATGCCGCCAGGCGGCAGCACCGGTCCAGCGGCCGGCCAGGGCCGGGCGCAGGCCAGGGCTGGCCGCAACCTCAGGTGCTCACAACTGAGCGGATCGCGGCGAGCCTCCGGGTCGCGGCCGGCGGCCGGTCCAATCATGCGGTCCCGCTGGCCGACTCGCTTGAACTGCCCGAGACATTCCTGCCGGTGCCGCCATACGTGCTAGGCGCCTGGCTGGGGAGCCGGTCGCCGGGCGCTCGGCTGGACGTCCGGCTAGCCGGGCAGACCGAGTCTGGGTCGGCTGTTGCCGGGTCGCACCGACCCGGTGAGCCGCTGGCCAGCCTGGCTCAAGCCGATCCTGAGGTATGGCTATCGACTGACCTTGACGATCGCGCCATGCGCAAGGAGCTGGGGGCGCTGGGCGTTACGCATGAGGATCGAATTCCCCTGCGGTACCTGCGGGCGGGCAGCGGGCAGCGCCGTGCGCTGCTCGCCGGGGTGCTCGACGCGACCGGCGCGGTGAGCCGTTCGGGTGCGATCGAGGTCAGCGTTGCCAGCCAGGGACTGGCCGCCGACGTCCGCGAGCTGGTGCTCGGACTCGGCTACCACTGCATGATCAGGCCTGCGGACCGGCCTGGCGGGTTCGGCGTCAGCTTCCGCGCCGACGATCAGGTGTTCGGCGCGAGCGGCAAACAGCGGCTGCATAAGGAGCGGCAGGCCTCGGGCCCACGGCCGGCCAGGTGGCGCTACATCGTCGCGGTCCGGCCCGTGCCATCGCGGCCGGTGCGCTGCGTCCAGGTGGACAGCCTTGATCAGATGTACCTGGCCGGCCCGGCGATGATCCCGACCCACAATTCCACCCTGGCGCTCGACCTCGCGCGGGCAGCGTCGATCAAGCATGGGCTCACCTCGGTGATCTTCAGCCTGGAGATGAGCCGGAACGAGATCACCATGCGGCTGCTCTCCGCCGAGGCCCGGGTCGCGCTGCATTCGATGCGCACCGGCCAGATGGGAGATGAGGACTGGACGAGGCTGGCCAGACGGATGAGCGAGGTCGCGCATGCGCCACTGTTCATCGACGACTCGCCCAACCTGTCGATGATGGAGATCCGCGCCAAGTGCCGTCGGCTCAAGCAGCGGCACGATCTCCGGCTGGTGATCATCGACTACCTGCAGCTGATGACCTCGCCGAAACGGGTCGAGAACCGGCAGCAAGAGGTATCTGACATGTCCCGCTCGCTCAAGCTGCTGGCCAAGGAGCTGAACGTGCCGGTGATCGCGGTGGCTCAGCTGAATCGCGGTCCCGAACAACGTACCGATAAACGTCCATTGCTCGCAGATCTACGTGAAAGTGGATCTATCGAGCAGGACTCGGACGTGGTGATCCTGCTGCACCGGGAGGACGCATACGAGCGGGAGTCGCCGCGGGCCGGTGAGGCCGACTTCATCGTGGCTAAGCACAGGAACGGGCCGACGGCCACGGTAACCGTAGCGTTTCAGGGCCACTACAGCCGGTTCGTGGACATGGCCCGCATCTAGCGGCGCGGTGGCCGCCAGGTCTGAGCAGGACGCCTCGGGGCCATGGGGCCGCACCGGGACCTCAGCCCGCTGGGTCTCTGGTGCCGTACACTGTCGAGAGTTCAACCGGCGCTCGTAGCTCAACGGATAGAGCATCTGACTACGGATCAGAAGGTTGGGGGTTCGAGTCCCTCCGAGCGCGCAGCAGCAGCAACTCAAATGTCCTGGCGGGCCACGGCGATCAGCGCCGTCACCGATTCCTCGCTCATCCCGGCCTCGCCGGCGGCACGCAGCCATTCCTCCAGCGACGCGCGAAGCGCCTGGTGCGCTTCCGGCGCGACCGCAGACGAGGAAGCCGTGATGAACGTGCCCTGGCCCGGCCGGCCCTTCGTGTTCAAGCTGCCGGTACGCCTTGACCACCGTGTTCGGGTTGATCACTAGATCGCTGGCGACGTCCTTGACCGTCGGCAGGCGGTCACCCTCACGCAGGTAGCCCAGCAGCAGCGACTGCCGCACCTGGTGCACGAGCTGCAGGTAGGGGCAGATTCCAATGACCCACCGACAATGTCAGTCCATCTGCCGGACAGCCAGGTCGCTGGCCTGCGTTGGCCAGCCGAGCGATCACGCGGCCGATGATGTCGCTGCCTCAGCCAATGCCCGTCCGGCTGCGGGACCACGAACAGCATCATCCGTGCCACTGGCAGGCCGGTGTAGCCGGGTGTACATCCCAGGCATGATCGGGCGGGCTGACTCAGCGGCGTCTGACGCGGCCAGGAGTCTCCCGCGGACTGCTAGTAGTCCTCAGGGACGGGCTTGCACGGCAGCGGCTGGTGGCAGAACTCGCACTTGGGGTGCTCCGCCACGGACGCTGTGGACTGGTCAACCCGGGCGCCGCACTCAGGGCAGACCTCCGGCACAATCCACTGAGGCTCGTCGTCGACCAGGCCATGAACAACGCCGGATACCGCGACCGCCGGTGCGCCGCTCAACAGCGCCTGAGCCTCAGCCGCGCGCTGCTGCTTCGTTTTCGCCCGGATGAGCTTCGGGTCGTACCGCGGGTCACCTTCGATCTGAATCTCGGTCTTGTGGTTCTTGGGGTTATAGCTGACCTTGACGATGTCACCAGGCTGCGGTGCGTAGCGGATCGGCACCTTCGCCTTCGTCTCGACGCGGATCGGGGCCGCGCCAGGTGGGCGGACCTCAAGGATGTACTTGTGGTGGTCCCAGACCACGCCATGCATGTCCGTGTCGACGACGTTTCCGCTGCCCTCGTCAGCGAGGACCTGAGCCTCCGCTGGCACCTTGTTGTCAAACATCAGCCCAGTATGGGCGAACGAAGCACGTCAGACCAGATCTGCTGGTCAAGTGGCGGACAGGACGCGAGCGAGGCGTTCACTTGCTGAACCGCTGGCCGGCCCGGATGCGTACCCCTGCCCGACAGCAAACCCGGCCGCCAGACGCCGCCTCACCCGGCCGTGCCGCCGCCGACCGGGCTGGGTCGCCATGACAGAAGGAGACCATGACATGAACCGCATCCAGCCCCGCGCCTTACTTTCCCTTGCTGGCAAATGCCGAGGCATCGCCGCCACGGTCGTCCGGGACCGTGCAGTCTGCCCGCCAGCAGAACTGCGGGCAGCCGCCACAGCCGTCGTCGGCTCCGGCCGGCCCGTAGCCTCCTGCGCCACCGCCGGATTAGTCGCCTGGTGTCGGCGACGGCCGGGGTAGTGGTGGCGGCCGGGCTGGCAATCCCGGCCGCATCCGCCGACGTCGGCGGGCTGGTGTGCGCCGGCTGCATTGGGAACCTGGCCGGCTGCACCCCGACCACCCCCGCCAATGCACTTGACGGCCCCCAGGCCGTCACAGTGGTCGGCAACCAGATCTACGCCGCCTCCTCCTGGGAGGGCACGGTCAGCCACGTCACCATGAGCGCGGCCGGGAACCTGACCTACGACGGTGATCTGCCTGTCTCGGAGGCGACTGCCCTGGCCGCGGTCAACGGACAGCTTTAAGTCACGTCGGCCGACACGCAGACCGTTACCCACAACATCGACCCGGCCGGAAACCTGACCTTCGCCGGCTGCTACGGGGGCGGGGAGGGCTGCGCCCCGGTCACCACCGATGCGCTCAAGCTGGCCGATGGCCTGACCGTCACCCCGGACGGGCGGCAACTGTACACCACCTCATACACGAAATTCTTCCTGCTGAGCGTCACACATGAAGCCAATCAGCACGGCGCGCACCACGGACCGGCCGTAGCGTCCAGATTCGGCCTTCTCGTCGGCGATGTTGATGCCGCGCATCGCCGGGCGCTCGACGCAGGGGCAACCGAAGTGCAGCCGCCATACAAGGTCTCCTGGAAGCCGCGAACCTCCTGCGTCGCCGATCCCAGCGGCAACCACATCGACCTCTACCAAGGCTGACCGAAGCCTTGCCCCGCCGAGTCCGCGGAGCTAGATCGGCAAGTCCTCTGCCCACCTCGAGACGCCCGAGTGGGCCGGACGTTAGTTGTACCTGATCGGCATCCCCCGGGCGAAGCCTGGTGGCACGCCGCAACGGACCGGTCACGACAAGTGCGGCGAGGACGAGGGTGCCGATGAAGGCGAACCCGACGTCGAGCAGGCTGTAGGGCGGCGGTGGGCTGGACCGGGCCAGAGTCCAAGGTCGTACCGGGCTAGAGTCAAAAGACAGGTAACGTCGCACAGGGCCGTGCGCCGATGGGTTGGCGGCAGTGGCCGCGATGGCCAGCAGGCTGCTCGTGGCGGTCTGAACCCTGTTCGCTCTATTCCTCGGCGCCCGGTCTCGTGCGGGCCTCCGAAGGTCGCTGTCGGATGCGAGTAAACCGAGTGGTGGAAGGGGAGCCAGGTGGGAGGACAAAAGGCTCTCGGAAGCGGCTTCGGTCAGCAGCTCCGCAGTCACCGACTGGCACTCGGCCTGACTCAGGAGGAGCTGGCAGCGCGGTCCGGGATGAGTGTCCGGGCAGTGGCGGACATGGAGAGAGGGCGGACAACCCTGCCATATCGCCGCTCCGTGGCGCTACTTGCCGATGCGCTTGGGCTTTCCGGCGAGGAACGCGTGGTGTTCATGCGAATCTCGAGGGAAGGACTCGGCGGCCCGGAGGACCGTTCGGTGCGGCCGAGACTTCTGTCGCAAGCCCGGACGCTTGTCGTACCGCGGCAGTTGCCGGCCGCCGTGCGGCATTTCGCTGGCCGGTCAGCTGAGCTGGCGGAGCTGACCGCCCTGCTCGACCACACCGGCTCCGGCGAGAGGTCAATGGTGATCGCGGCGATTGCCGGAGCTGCCGGCGTTGGCAAGACGGCGCTGGCCGTGCACTGGTGCCATCAGACCGCCCATCTGTTTCCTGATGGTCAGCTGTACGTCAATCTTCGCGGATTCGACCCGTCGGGCCTGCCGGTGGTGCCGGCCGCAGCCCTGACCGCGTTTCTGGCCGCACTGCACGTGCCGCCTGGTCAGATTCCAGCGGACCCGGATTCGCAGGTTGGCCTTTACCGCAGCTTGGTTGCTGGCCGGGCAGTGCTCGTTCTGCTTGACAACGCGCGCGACGCGGAGCAGGTCCGCCCGCTGCTGCCAGGCGGCCCAGATTGCCTCGCCGTCGTGACCAGCCGCTCCAGGCTCACTGGCTTCGTCGCCGCCGAAGGTGCCCACCCACTTCACCTCGACGTGCTCACGACGTCTGAGGCAGTCGATTTGATGACCGGCAGATTGGGCTCGGCCCGAACGGGGGCCGAGCGGGATGCGGCTCAAGCCATCGCCCGCATCTGTGGCGGACTGCCGCTGGCCGTGAGCATCGCGGCCGCCCAGGCGGCCAGCCGGACTTCGGTCACGCTGGCAGCGCTCGGAAGAGAACTCCGAGCGTCGCAAAGTCTTCTTGACGCCTTGAGCACAGGCGAGAACGCGACCAATCTGCGGGCCGTGTTTTCATGGTCCTACCGGATGCTCAGCCCGCGGGCGGCTCGGCTCTTCCGGCTTCTTGGCCTGCATCCCGGCACGGATATCTCCGCCGCCGCGGCGGGGAGCCTGGCCGGCGAGTCCGCTAGTGCGGCACACCGGCTGCTTGTCGAACTCGCCGACGCACACCTGGTCAATGCAACGGAGCTTGATCGCTTCAGCATTCATGACCTGCTCAAGGTGTACGCCACCGATTGCGCACAGGAGCAGGAAACGCCCGTGGACCGCGCCGAGGCGATCCGTCGGCTGCTCATGTGGTACCTGCACTCGGCCGCTAGGGCAGCCAAGACAATTAACCCTGGCAGGCGTCATATCAGCCTCGCCGCTCCTGAGCCGGACTGCGAACCGGCAGCCTTTGGCGGCTATGACGACGCCTTGCTCTGGCTGGAAACCGAGCGCGCTAATCTTGTCGCGGCCGTGGCCTGCGCGGGTCGCTACAACATTCACGAGGCCGCCTGGAAGCTGCCGATCGCGCTGTGGGATCTGTTCAATCTCCGTGGCCATCGGATCGAGTGGACCGCTTCGCTAGAAACGGGACTGGCCAGCGCAAGGCAGCTAAATGATCTGGCGGCCCAGGGATGGCTGCTAAATCATCTTGCCATTGCTTATCAGCAGTCGGGAACTACCTTGAAGGCCATTGCGTGCATGCGGGATGCGCTTGCCATACGTCAAGCGATAGAAGACCGTCGGGGCGAGGCCTCCGTGCTAGCCAACCTGGGCAGAATCTATTCCGAGGCTGGGATGCTGCCAGAATCCGCAGAATGTCTGAACGAGGCGTTGTTGGCGTTCCAGGAAACCGGACAAAGGCGAGAGCGCGGCATTTGCCTCTCTTTGCTCAGCGTGACTTATCGGCGTCAGGGCAAGCTCGAAGATGCGTTGATCAGCGCCCAGCAGGCCGTGGATTTGGTGCAGCAAGTCGGTGACCAGAGCGAGGAGAGCGGCGCGCTCACGCAACTGTCGCTAGCCAGTCTCCGGCTCGGGCGGCCAAAGGAGGCTGTTGCCCACGCTGAGCGTGCGGCAGCAGCAAGCCGAGGCTGCAGCGATCTGCTCGGCCAAGCGGAGGCCTTGTCAGCTCTCGGACAGGCACGTCTGGCGGCGGGTCAGTACGCAAAGGCGCGGCAGCATCTGCAGGATGCCCAGTTGATCTTCAACGACATCGGCGATCCGCGAGCCACGGAGACGCTCG
>Ga0208043_1000920_pt1 | contig 11838 bp, 7 predicted proteins | sample Sb_taG_12_FD_187710 | JGI IMG/M metagenome (GOLD analysis project Ga0208043, IMG submission 187710) | Peat soil microbial communities from Weissenstadt, Germany - Sb_50d_9_AC metaG (SPAdes) (version 2) | ecosystem: Environmental > Terrestrial > Soil > Wetlands > Peat | place: Germany... | reverse complement strand
CGGGCCGCGGCAGCGATTGAACACAACGAGCCGACAAAGAGCTAAAAGCACCGCCGGCACTGGGAGGATCGGCCATGGTGGCGCGACCCACCAGACCGCAAATCTTTGCAGTAAACTGAACTGCGCCAGCTTGCCACGACCGCAGGGCCGCGCCGGCGCGCCTGTTCCAGCAACCGGATCTGGAGAACCACTGGGTACCGATGCGGAACCGGGCCCTTCCCTCAGTGATGGCGTTCGTGGCCCAAGCCACCCACCCGGCGGCTGCTCTCTTACGCGACCGCCAACCTGCTGCGTGACGAGGCCGAGAGCATGGTCCCGAACATCGATCCTGGACAGGTTCGCAAGCTTGCTGGCTGGGGGCTGACTCAGAAAGACATAGCCAGCTTCGTCGGCTGGAGTCAGTCCCTCATCAGCGTGGGTTTTTAATCGTTTTACGACCTTAAGGCGTCTGGCGATTAGAAACGGGGTTGAACAAGGTCATGGGACGCGATCTAATCGCTTGGGTATGAAAGACTTGTGGCCATCGGCAAGCCGATTCTGGAAGGATCAAGCCAGGGTCAGAAACGGTCATCAACCCAGATCCTGACTCGTTCCGACCCCAAAATCAGAGGTCAAGACCCCAAAACCCTAAGCAAACGCGCCCCCAACCCCCTGTTGAAAGAGGCTGGGCTGACAAAGCCGACAGCCGCCCACCCCTCCGGGGTCCGGTGCAATAGTGTTCGGCACGGAATTTGCACGAAGTTTTATGTGAATTCGTTAACTTATTGTGTAGTAACATGTTACGATCCATAAGTGTTTACGATGGTATCGCGATCGTACAATACGTGCGTCGCCAGTGCCTTTCTGTAAGTCCATAAAATTAAAGAAGTTAAAGATTGCTATCAAATCTCGTGCCGAACAGTATTGGGCCCGGTGGCTGGGGGGGCGATTGGTACGTCTGGCATGCCCCTGACGGCCTGAGGGCGATAGCGGCCACCGGACTCGTATGCATGCAAGCAGGCGCCGAGAAGTTGGGTGTCATAGAGGCGAGTTACGCCTCCGCGGTAATCGGCGTTGAACGAAGGCTCGCGCTTGACAAACCTGTTGCTCGTTCCCGGCAAGGCATCAGCGCCACCCGGGCAGCCGATTCTTAGTGCCTTCGAAAAGCCAGTCGCCCCTCTCAGACACGATCTTGCATCTCCAAGGTTGTTGCCGATGAACAGGTGGTCGTCGGTCACCTTGCTGGTGGTGCCGCCACCTCTGCGCTCGTACTCAAGAATCTCCCTTGAAATGGGGATTAGGCCGAAAACATCCGCAAGACCGTGCTGAAGTACTTCGAAGCGAAGGCCTCGCACCGGTCAGAACAATACTTACTATTGAAAAAAATAGGTTAGATTCTTGCTGAAGCTTGCGCTTAGTTTGGTAACATCGATAGGTGGACGATAAGAAGCAATCTCGCTTAGATTCCGATCTCGCGCCTGATTGTGCCTACGAAAAGAACAAAGGAATCCGGCAATGGGCAATCGGCAACAAGCCCCGTTTCTGATCGTACTTCTGACCATCCTCGGGATGAGCGCAATCCCTCTGGGCCTGTTCAGCCCCCATACTGGTCGAAAGGGTGAGGCCACCGCGGCACCGACCCAGCCGACAACGCAGCCCTCCGAGCCATCCCCTCCTCCCTCCGAGTTCGACGCCGAGCTCACCTCCAAAGATCGTCTCGCCGTCTTGGCACCGCTGCAGGACTTCTGGGCGGGCAGCCCGCTGAGGCTGCCAGAGTTGTCTTCCGTCCAAGGGGACCGTGACGAACAGCGAGTTGTGGGGTTGCTCCAAAAGTCGAGCCCGAACCTGGACGCTCTCATCGCCACGGTTCCCGACCCGCGGAACACGATCGTGAGCTATCAGTTCGACATCGTGCTCGAGGCCATCGAGCGCGCCATGGAACGGCAGGGGTACGTGGCGGTGCGTTACTGCTTTCCCTGGCTAACCGGCACTCGCTCAAGCGGCAAGGAAAACGACTCATCGTCAAGCTCGTCCCAGGGAAGCCCTGTGTACGCCCAGTTCAGTCTGCAAGGGATTCAGCTCAACATGGCTGGCGTTGCTCCTACAGGATCCACATCTAGTAGACACCAACCCGGAACGGTCCTGTTTCGCAGGGTCGATGATCGTGACCCCGGAAGATTCTCCCTCCTCCTGCTTCTTTTGGTCCCTGAGTCGCCCATCTGGGGGATAGACAAGATGGCACTCGGCGCCAGCTTCGACTTCGCAGTCGATGCCGTCCTGGCCAAGAACGTCAAAATCGTCGGCCTTGCCAGCTTCGACTTCGTAGTGGATGCCGTCCTAGCCAAGACGGTCAAGATCGTCGGCCTTCCCCCGCTGGCTCCTTTTCTGATCCCCCCGCTGGCTCCTTTTCTGATCCCCCCGCTGGCTCCTTTTCTGATCCATTCGTCACAGGCCTGGGGAATCGATAGGACAACCCCCACTGGGGTACTTACCCTTGGCAATATCCTTCGCTGCTTGCTGGGACCCCGGGCAATTCGAATCGTCGGTCCCAACTTCTCGGGTTCCCAGACCTCAATGATCCAGGCGACAAGGGACTGGCTCGAACGCAACCCTGAGATGAAGGGGCGGAAAAATCTCTTTCGCTGGTACAACGGGAGCGCCACAGAGATCAAGCAGGACGCCTTTCAGGGCGTGGCCCGCGGACTTAACCCGGGGCTAACGCTCCAGTCGACCCTCTATCCCAACTCCGTGCTCAGGGAGCAACTGCTGGACTTTCTGGCCCGTTATCACCTAAACCCGCTCCTCAGTCGTGCCGATTCGAAGAACTACATCGACATTGCCTTGCTGGTCGAGTCAAACACCGGATACGGGGGAAGCTATCCGTATTTGGCGGGCGAAGAGAAGTGCCAGAAAAAAGAGGAGATCCTCGAAGACCACGCGAGGTGGGGAAAACTGAAGTTCAGGTATCACTACTATTCTTATCCCATCAACGTTTCCCAGGTCCGCATTGCTTACCAGCAGAGTGGAGTTTCTTCCGTAGCGGCTCCCGTGCAGCTGGCGACTTCGGTACGACTGCCGATCGCCGATGATACCAGCAGTCTTCCCTATCGCGACCTGATCCGGCCCGCGGCGCCGCCCGTGACTGCAGTTCACGACGAGCTGACTCTGACCCGTCTACTCGACGAACTGTCACATCACGACTACGAGTACGTTGGAGTGATTTCTACCAACGTGTTCGATCAGCTCTTCCTGTTTCAGAAGATACGGACTGCTTGTCCGAACACACAACTGATCGTCAACACTCCCGAACTCCTCTTTAGTCACCATGAGGCGATTCCCTACCTCCGTGGAATGCTTGTGGTCTCGAGCTACCCCCTCTATCCCGACAACCAGGCGTGGAGCTTTCCCCACCGGGGCGACCTCTTTCAGATAGGTTTCGGGAGTTCGACCTCGCCTTCCATCTTTAACGCTGCCGCGGCCCACCTTGCCGAGATGTCTAATGGGTGTGTGCCTGAGCAGTTGATCGAGTACGGTCTACCTTTCGAAGACCTTTTCGCACCACCCGCGACTTACAAATCGCCGGCGGTTTGGATTAGTGTCGTGGGGCAACGGAGCCCATACCCGGTCTCGGTGGACAAGCCGAGTTGCACGGACAAAATAGGGATCTATACCGCCCACACGAATGGCAAGAAGGAGCCTGACGGCAATATCAACTACCACCTACCAGTCCCCACTGGCTCGTGGCTGGTTCTGTTCATCCTGTTCTCCTTGGGTTTGCTGTACTACTCCATGGTGATTTGCTTCGGCCATCAGGGCAATCGTTGGTGGGTGCTCTTTGACATTTTCCTGTGTGTATTTATTCTCACCCTTGGTTACGGACTTGACGATCAGTTCGATTCTTCAGGGACAGCTGTTTTCTTCCTGCTCGTTGCGGCTCTGCTGCTCATTGCGCATAGGTGTTGGAGTTCTGCGAAACTCGAACGTAGTTTGCGGAGCGAATTCGAAAAATTTCGGGTGGTCGTCGAGGATGCCAAGAGCCTGCTGAAGCAGCAGAAAGCGATGAGGGAGGAAACCGCCGAGACTGCAACCAAAAAAAACGAACTGGGTAACCTGTCGGCGCGCCAATCGGGGCTGGCTAAGGAACTGCAAAACCTCCAGCAGCGCACGGACGAACTGTCCCGGCGGCTTTATGAGTCAGATTGCTTGGCTGCATCGGCGATGTGCGAGGCGGCCAAAAAGAGCCGGGAACAGCGCACCGTAGACAAGATGGGTAAGACCGCCGGTCAGCTTGAGAAAAACCAGATGGACCAGGCTCGAGACGGCCAGAAGGCGGCCGGACAGGAACTGCGCGACCTCGTCGACTCCCTCGACTCCGTCGACGTCGTTCTGAACCGGCGCAAGCGCGAAAGGCAGAATGGAGAGCTCGAGCGCGACGTGAGAGCGATGATCATGGCCATGAGCTTTGGGTTCTACCTAGTCTTTGGGACCCCCTTATGGATCCTGGTCTGGGTTTTATGCAAGTATCCGACGAGTTGGAATCACTGGGACCCGCCGCTCGGCTTTTTAATCCTAGCCTTGTTGACTTTGCTGACTTTTTTTGCGGCCTCCGTTGCGTTTGTACATGATCTGCGAACATCGAAAACGACTGTGTGGAACGCGACGTTCCGTATCGGCTACGTCCTGGCACCGCTTCTCATGATCCGCGTGCTTCTCCTGCGGCAGGAACCTCGAGATCTGCTTATGTACTGTGAGCGGGCCATGGTACTGACCAATGGGGTTACGCCGTTGATGCCCGTGCTGTTCCTCGCCCTTCTTGGAGCAGCCTGGCAAGGCTGCGAGTTGCGGCGAGTTAGGACCTTGAAACGCCTGAATGACACTAATCCCAGGGAGGAGCAACCGAGCGGCGAATCACAAGCTACTCAGACGAATTTCAACCAGGACCAACATACGGGCGAATCACAAGCTGCTCAGGCTCTGACAAGCATAAAAAAAACATACGAGGACTTCAGATCTTTCTTGGGGACCCAACCACGGATCCGGTCTTATTTCCTGAAGAAAGACACACGAGTGTATACGCTGATCTTGTTGACCTTCACTTTAACCATATTAGTTCTCGCCGGGCTTCGGGCCACTCCTACCGTCGAGTTCGAGTGGTTCCAGGTCGGATATCGCGCGGTATTCTCGATGGCGTGCCTTGTTCTGCTTTTCAAGCTAATCCAGCTGATCACACTCTGGAGGATTGCCCGGGATTTACTGGAGGCCATTACAAGCTTACCCATTATCAAGGCATTCGACCGCTTGCCACTTCGCGCAGGGGTGTTTGGCCAGGTAACCGATCGAACCTTGAAGCAAAGTGAGCGGGAGCATCTGATCACCTGGCAAGCTCGGCTCTTGGCCCGCGACTTCAGCCGCATCAAGGATCAGCTGTTCTCGATTAGCATGCTACCGTCGAATGAAGAAAAGAGTGGGCAGCTAAAAATAATACAGAAGGATCTCGAGGAAACGCTCTGTCTCTTGAAAGACGGAGGAGGAGAGTTCGAACCGAGTCATTGGCGAATCCTATCACGAAACCTCGTGTATGTTGTCGAGCCATTCTGGCTACACCGGCCCATCGCCGTGGCTTTCGCCGATGTGCCACTCCCTGGTATCAAGAGCGAGAGCCTGGAGCCTCCTCAGGAATGGGCCTTTGAGAAGTTGGCCAACTGGGGGGTTTCTGACAAATCCGTCTCCCGGCTCAGGAACTGGCTCTTCGCCGCCGAGGATTACATGGCTCTGATCTCGGTCTCTTACCTTAACCTGATCTTTGCGTATCTCTGGTCACTGATCGAGTTCCTGGTGATCGGTGGTTTGGCCTTGCTCTTGTCGATCACGTCCTATCCCTTCGAGCCCCAGGGTATCTTGCTGACCACCATGGGTCTGACGATCGCGGTACTCATGTTCGTGATTGCATCAATCGTCATCCAGATGAATCGCAACGAGCTGGTTAGCCGGATCCAGAAGACTCCGCCCCACAAGATAAGTCTAGACCGTCCGTTTCTTGGAGCGGTCTTCACGTACATCCTGCCCCTGCTCTTTGCGCTCGCTGCTCTCTCCCTGTCGCTTTCCGACCTCTTCCGCTCCTGGTTCGAACCGATCTTTCGCTGAGAGATCCTCCGAGTTCCGGGCCGGCTCGCCCCAGGAATTCCGGGCCGGCTCGCCCCAGGGGATTACTCCCCCAGGGATCCCGCAGATCCGTACTGGTGCTTTCGCGCATACAGCTTGTCATGTCATGGGGGACTCGAAGGGGACATAGTGAATCATGAACGCAACCTGGGCACAATACTCTGAAATCGATCCTGCCTCCAAGTATTGGGTGATTTTACGTGTCTATATATAATAGTAATTATTCGCGATCGACCTTGGTAAGTACCTGGCGGCTCCTTTCAGCCGAGTCGATTGCCGAAGGTGCTCCGGCCTTTCCCTGGGGCCAGGTCCCAATCGGCCGTCTAACCTAACGCGGCATAGCCGCAACCAAAAAGGAACACAAAGCGCACACCACGAACGGTCCGAGATTCATGTGTATTGATGTGATTTCTCGTGGCGTTAACCCAGCGTTAAAGGCTCATTTGAGCAGGCCGCTGGTTCACTTCACCGGTAGTTACGAGTGCAGGCCCTCGGCCTGACCAGAGCGGGAAAACCATTTGGAAATCAGGACTTATCTCGGCGTCAGTCCCGTGAAGACCGTTCAGTCGCGGGTTACAGGCGCGATCTGAAACAACGCTCTAGCAACATCCACGAGTCTACTCGAGCGGCCCGAAAATTTCCAGAAGATGCGCGCACGGCGCGGAGAAGTTACAGAGGTAGAATCTACGCTTTTCCGGGACTGCGCCCGGAAAAGTGGCCCCTGCGGGGCAGTCCTGTAGGAGCCGGCTCCGTCCGGCGATTCCGAGCGGGGGACAGAGCCCCCTCCTAGTGCGAATGCAAGTGCATCGAAACAGCAAGGTGAAAGTCCTTGCCGGGGTGCTCTGGCACTCCGTAACCAAAGGTAACTGCGTCGCCGCGAGGCGGGGTGGAGAGCAACCGGAGGTGAACGATTAGTCCGTAACGCAAGTGATCTCGATTCGGCCGGCCGTCGTGGCGAGCCTGCTAGGTAAAGGCGAAGCCCAATTGACGCTTGGACCCTGGAAAAGGGCGACCACGGCAACATGGTACGGTAAGCCCAACGTAAGAAACCCCAGAGACACGTTGGGGCGACGGCAGGTGGTTGGAGACGGAATGATCGGAAGGTTCGATGACATGACGCATGGAGACCTGGACGACGCCAAAGCCGGTGTTCATGCTCCCGCGGGAGCCGAAGAGCCGGTCGTCCAGGAGTCAGAGCGCCCATAGTAGCGAGGAGGCCGGGTAACTCCGGCGGAGCCAAAGGGCGCAGGAAGGTGGAGACGCAATGGCCAAATCGACGGAAGAACAACCGGAGGCAGTGTCTGAAAAGGCTAGACGTGCCGGAGAGATCCTGCGCCGTTGGTGCTGGGTCGAACCATTGGTTTGGACAATGCGGATGTTGACAGCCCTCGAACAGGGGGTCAAAGGAGGCAAGTGGTTCAGTCTGATCGACAAGGTTCATCCCGAACGCATACTGCAGGCCGCGTTCTCTCAAGTCGCCGCCAACAAAGGTGCCGCCGGGGTGGATCACGTGACGGTCAAGAGGTTCGATGAACGCCTGGAAGAGAACCTGAAGAAGCTCAGCGAGGATCTGCAAAGCGGCCATTATCGACCGCAGCAGATCCGCCGACACTACATCCCCAAACCGGGAAGTAAGGAAAAGCGGCCGCTGGGAATTCCCACAGTGCGCGACCGGGTGGTTCAAACGGCATTGCTGAATGTCCTGGAACCGATCTTCGAGCGTGATTTCGCGGAGCACAGCTACGGCTTTCGCCCCGGCAGGGGATGCAAAGACGCGCTGCGTCGAGTGGACGAGTTGCTCAAAGCGGGTTACACGTACATCGTCGATGCCGATCTGAAGAGCTACTTCGACACGATTCCGCATGACCGCCTTCTGGCCCTGGTGGCTCAGAAGGTGTCGGACGGGCGCGTGCTGAGCCTGATCGAGTCGTTCCTCAAGCAAGGCGTCCTGGACGGCTTGCGCGAGTGGACACCCGAGGAGGGGTCGCCACAAGGCGGTTGCATCAGCCCGCTGCTCAGTAATATCTATCTCAACCCGCTGGACCACTTGATGGCTCAGCAGGGATTCGAGATGGTGCGTTACGCCGACGATTTCGTGATCCTGTGTCGCAGCCCCGAGGAAGCCGCCCGAGCCTTGGCTGTGGTGCAAGAATGGACGGCGAAAGCCGACCTGACGTTGCATCCGGAGAAGACGAAGATCGTTGACGCGACGAAAGAGGCCTTTGATTTTCTGGGCTACCGGTTCAAGCGGGGACATCGCTTCCCGCGACCCAAGAGCCTTCAGAAGCTCAAGGACGCGATCCGACCGAAGACGAAACGGACCTCTGGGGAGAGCTTGACGAAGATCATCAACGATCTCACTCCCCGGCTGCGGGGCTGGTTTGAATACTTCAAGCATAGCCACCGCTACACGTTCAGCGCCTTGGACGGGTGGATTCGGATGAGGCTGCGAAGCATCCTCCGCAAACGCCTGGGCAAGGAGGGACGTGGCCGCGGAAGCGATCATCAGCGCTGGCCCAATACATTCTTTGCAGAGCGTGGGTTGTACAGCTTGAAAACAGCCCATGAACTGGCCTGTCAATCCTCTTCGAGGTAAAACCACTGACTGGAGAGCCGTGTGCGGGAAATCCGCATGCACGGTTCGGAGGGGGGAGGGACCGAACTCAATCGGTCCTTCCTACCCCTATCAAAAGACCGAGAGATCGACAACAAATTGTCGATGCGCACCCCGTAAGGGCCTATGAGGCGAGTGGTCGGATGGCGGTGCAGCTCGGAAGGAATGATCGCCCGCGGCTTAGCAGCAATGATTGGACCGCGCTGAATCCCGACGAGTACCGCAAGGCTTTCCTCAGCTATCTCAGTTATTACGGGTCCTACAGCCTCCACGGCGAGACCGTCATCCATCATCTGGAAGGCGCGTCCATTCCCGATTGGGTCGGTACCGACCAGGTCCGTTACTTCGAATTCGTCGGGAACTGCCTCAAGCTCCGCACGCCGCCGATGATGGGTCCTGACGGTCGGGAGGCCGTGATCACTTTGATATGGGAGCGTGTCCCTTAGTCAGGCGACGAATCGAGCAAGAGCCGAAGCAGCCAAGCCTCGACGATGTCTATGCCATCCTGTCGGAGCGGTTTGACTCCGGCGAACACGGCGTCGCGGAGTGGCATGACGAGCACCAGCCATGAACCCGGTCTTCCTCGACACGGTGGGCCTGATTGCGGTGTGAGAGTGGCCGACTAGTGGACGAAGAAAGGGCAGGCATTGCGCCTGCCGTGAATAAACGCTTTCCTCTGGGCTATTGCATGCGTCAGAGGGCTCACGGAAGCTCTCTCGGAGCGCGCCTCCCTGAGCAGAAAGCGCAACGGTTAATCAGTCTTTTGAACTGCCCAGTTCTCCACGCTTAGACCCGGGACCGAACTCAGGTCACTGTCTTCGCTCACCATCGTGCACTGGCCGAGTGCCAGGGCGATCGCCGCGATCTGATGGTCGAACTGCTGCAGTTCTAAGGACACCATACTTAATTTTTCGGAGTTAGGTATGGTGTCCCCAAAACTACCTTGGGTAACCGCACGCAAAGTGTAGGGCAAAGCCGACGCTGGCTCGCGGAGCAACAGCGAGGATACCACCGCGCAGCGGTTTAGTTCAATTCGCTTTTTCTGATCGGTAGGTGCGTCTTTCCGGGCAACCGACGCACTTGGCCGACCTGCCAACTTATCCTCCCATCTCGCGTTTGACCACCGGCAAGGATATGGCCCGATACTGTTGGCGAATTCCGATCAGGCTGCCGCGCGAACCGCGAGGTCCGCGTCGCCGCACGGGGGACGCCCCCCACCAAGTCCGAGATCCGGTAGACGTCGATCGCCGCCCTAGCTCACCGGCCCGAAGCAGCAGGGCAAAAAGGCCGACCGAGAGGTGGCCTACCAGGGCAACTGGACCGGCAGGTCGCCGTCGATCCGAAGGGTGCGCGTCCCGGAACATGGGCGGGCCCGGTTGCGATGATGCATCACCGCGACCCGGGGCCCTCCGGCCTCGCTCACCAGATCATCACGGCGAGATCGCCGGCGGTCGTCTTGGCCATGAGACGGATCCGCAACACGTAGCGCTTGCCCTGGGCGAGCCGGACCTTGAGCTGGGCATTTTTGGGAGTACCGCTGTCGTCGTCGCCGTCGACGTACCTCAGATCGCCATTCTGATCCTCGAACAGGACCATCACAGCGTCCGACTCGCCGAAGGTCTGGATCGTGTAGTCGCGGGTCGCGGTCGGCTTGATCACGAAGTTCTTCTGCTCGGCCGGGGTGATCGACAGGGGCTCGGAGCGCATCGGCCTGAGCTCGGCGTGGGCGCTCTCGTCGATCGGCGGATAGAAGAGCTTGACCTCATCGATATCGTGCTGGCTCAGCCCGCCTGCGGGAGTGAGGCCGATGCGGTATTGCTCGGGCTTGTCGATCAGGCCCGCCTCGAAGGCGTAGTGCATGATCGAGTCGGGGTCCCACTGGGTTCCCATGACCTCGCCAGTGGAGAGCTTCTCGAGGATGTTATGGAAGGTCGTGTCGTGATCCCATCCGTTGGGCGCGGCGCCGAAGTGGTCGTACACGGCTTGCTCGTTCCAGACGATGCCCGAGAACGGGTTCTGGTGCTCGTGGGGCCACCCCAGGGTGTGGCCGATCTCGTGCACCGGGACGTCGACACCGCGGGGGTCGGTCTGGAGGTCCCAGCCGAAGTTCATCGTCCGCTCGCCCTGGCCGGGGATGTTGATTACGTCGACGCCGATGTATGACCACGCCCCATCGCCCTGGAGGAAGCCGATGCGGACCTCGGCCTCGCTCATGTTCTTGACCTCCTGGAAGGAGATCCCGATCTTGAGGTCCTCCCATACGCTGAAGCCCTCGCGCACGATGTCCTTCTGGTCGTCGCCGGCGGAGTTGAGGCCGCTATCGAAGAACCAGTAGTGGAGTTTGGTGCCGTTGACCCACTTTTTGGAGACCCACTGAATCAGCCGAGCCCGGTGGGCGGAGACATCCGAACCGAAAGTCCGGGGCGCGACCTTTGGTAGGGAGCAGTGCCGCAGCTTTTCGGTAGGGGCGGGGCCCGTGTAGGCGGCCTTGCCGCTCGGGTCGAGCCGTGATTCGAGCCGTTGGATGCGATCGAGCAACTCTCTCAACTGGGCCTGCATGGAGCTTGTTCTTGGCCTATCGCTCGTCATTGCTGCCTCACGATCATGGGGGAGGATGGAGAACCAGCACCTCGGGGAATAGGAGACCATCGGGCCATGGATGTGGTTGGTGAGCCCCGCCGTACCGCAACACTGCGACCCGATATTGACCGACGTCATTCATCGTAACGAGGCAAAAACGCAACCGGCAAGGGTTATTTATTTTATCCAGCCTAAAGAAGCAAGGCCGGGCCGGAACAGGCGGGTGGGGGAAGGAGCTCGCGGCCGGTGAAACGGGTGAATAGCTCACAGGGATATAGCAACGATTCGAGACGAAATGGGCCATCGCTGCTTTGAAGCCGGTCACTAAACGCCGACTTCCGCGGACAAAAACCCCATGACAATGTTACTTTTCAGCAGTTCCGGGCCGGGTGGCCCCAGGGGATTGCTCCCCTGGGGCTCCCACAGATCCGTACGTGCCCTTTCAGGCATACGGCTCCTCACATCATGAACGCGCTACGGGACGGCACACTGAGTGGATCGCA
>Ga0208043_1000911_pt1 | contig 11879 bp, 14 predicted proteins | sample Sb_taG_12_FD_187710 | JGI IMG/M metagenome (GOLD analysis project Ga0208043, IMG submission 187710) | Peat soil microbial communities from Weissenstadt, Germany - Sb_50d_9_AC metaG (SPAdes) (version 2) | ecosystem: Environmental > Terrestrial > Soil > Wetlands > Peat | place: Germany... | reverse complement strand
GATCGCAGATGGCGCGGTGTCGCCTACGCAATGGGAGGACCTGCAAGCCGCGATGCAGGAGGCTTTCCCGGAGGCCGTCATCGAGCAGGCCGACGCTGACGCGATCGAGCATGAGATGCCCAACGATCCGAAGGACCGCCATGTCCTTGCCGCGGCTGTCGCGGCCGGTGTGGAGGTCATCGCGACCAACAACGTCAAGCACTTCAGGGAAGCCGACATCGAGAGTGTCGGTGTACGTGCGAGAACCGCCGACCAATTTCTCAGTGATCTGTTGGATGCCGCTCCCAACATAGTTCTGAGGGCTCTCGAAGAATATGTCGAGAGGATGCGTAACCCTCGGGAGTGGTCGATAGCGGAGTTGCTTGGGCGCCTGGCGGGCCTCGGTCACGGCGACGCGATCGCACCACGATTCGCAAAGGCCGCGGCGACGAAGCTCGACATCGAGATGGCAGCCCCACCGGACAGGCGACGCTGAGGGACGTTCGTGATCGCCACTGGCATCTCGATCACAAAACCCATCGGATGGTGAGTGGTCAGATCAGACTGTCCGCGAAACCGCGTCCACTCCAGTGCGCCCGCGCCGGAGAGCGGATGGCGGTCATGGGCGACGTGCCGGAACGCCTGTGTGGAGAGGGCGATCGGGTCGAGCGCGTCGACCCGTGCGAGGAACTCGTGATCGACCACGCGGCTTTAGACGAAGACGCCCTCCGCCATCGCGTCGATTGCGCCGAGCACCTGCCGGTACTCGCCGGTGCGCAGCAGGTCCCGAATGTCTGTTCTGCGATGTCGGGACGCGTGCTTTCGCTGCCACCGCTCACCACGACGTGAAACAGGAACAGCGGCTTCTCGAATAGATCGGTGTCCTGCGCAAGGACCTTCCCGGCGTTATGTGACTCTGAGAACCCGGGACGCTCTCGACCTCGAAGACGCGGCTTCTGGCTGCTTATCTGTCCTTATTCTCTCGTAATCATCATCGCGGGCCAGGCGCTTCGTTCTAGCGGCCCGCGGTAGCGACCATCGTTGAGCCGATCGCTACGTGACCGGGCAGTCTCGAGCTAGTAGCCGGCCGCGCGCAGCATCGCCAGTGTGATCATCTGCGTTTCGGGCGTCGAGCTGAGCGCCCGGAAACCGAAGTGGCTGTAGAAAGACGCGGCGTTGCTGTCGATTGCATGGACGACGACAGCACGAACTGCGATCTGCTCCGATGCGCGAACGACTCGATGTAGGGCATCGTTGAGTAGCGACGCGCCGATCCCGTCCCTCTGGTATCTCGTATCGACAGCTAGACGGGCGAGGATCGCGACCGGGATTGGAAAGTGCTGCGATAGCCCTTTGCTCGTCTCGGGCGTTGCTTCGTGATGGTCGAGATGTCCGGCGAGGAGCGTGTAGTAGCCATACACGCGCTGGTCGGTGGTTGCGGCGACGAATGTTCGTGCCGCGTCTCGACGCTGGTTCTGGCCTGCATAACGTACGAGCCACCGGTCGAGTAGCTCGTTGCCGCAGCTGAAGCCCGTGACGTCGTGGCGGGTGGCGTCGTAACGTTCGGTGCCGGCGAAGCCGGCGGTCACGCGCGCTCGCGCAGTTCGTGCAAGCGCGCGACCGTGTCCTGATCAACGGCGTCCAATGCGTCCAGGAAGCGCGCCGCCTCGTCCTCGCTGAGCACGATCCGTTGCTGGTCGGCAAGAACCTCTTGGGCACGCGCACTCGCCGCACGACGAAAGAAGTCGCTCAGCGTCTCGCCCACCGCCGTTGCCGCGGCGCCGTCGAGCTGCCGCTCGCCGTCAGTCAACCGAAGCTCGAGTCGCTGGGTACGCACGAACATCATTGTACGGACATCGTACGGCTCAGTCAAGGACGGCAGATAGCGCGTCCGTCACCAGATTTGTTCGCGTATCCAGCGCTGGCCCGCCAAATCCCAAACGGCCCACGGGCCCATGCGGTCTCCTCGGGGCTTGACCCAGCGGCCGCGTACGGCGATCGCTGTGACGCTGAGCGTCACGTCAGCTGGCGCCTGGGTCCTCGATGCCGGAGATGAGTCGGGCGACCGCCCGGTAGTCGCCTTGGGCAATGCGATCGATCGGCTTTACCTTGTCGACTGCGTGGGGGGTGGCTGATCGATGCGCACCATGTTGCCGGACGGGTCACGCACGGCGAAGTCCCGCGTGCCCCACGGCTGCTCGGTCGGCTCCTGCACGATCTCCGCGCCCGCGGCGCTCAGCTTCTCGAAGGTGGCGTCGAGGTCGTCTGAGTGGAAGTGGACACCGTTCAGGGCGCCCTTCGCGAGCAGGCCGGCGAGCGCGTCCTGGTCGGCGGGGCTGCCGTTCAGGTAGTTCGTCAGAACGATCGCGACGCCGGGCTGGGAGGCGGCGCCGACGGTGATCCAGCGGAAGTCCTCGCGGGCGACGTCGTTGCGCAGCTCCAGGCCGAGCTCGTCGCGGTAGAAGGCCAGGGCGAGGTCGGGATCATGGACCAGGACGAAGCAGGTGGAGAGAGTTAGGTTCATGCGTTCAACACTAGGGAGCCGGCGCCCCGCGCGCTTCTCCGATCCTGCTCGGCTTGCGCCGCGGGCGGGTGATGTCCCTGGCGGTGCAGCCCGGCACGCTCTGAAGCGCGCCGTGGTCACGGGCCCGGTAGGCCGTCGGCGTCTCGCCCACCAGCTCGGTGAAGCGTGCGCTGAACGAGCCCAACGACGTACACCCGACCGCCATGCAGACCTCGGTGACGCTGTCCTCGCCACGACGCAGCAGCGCCTTCGCCCGCTCGATTCGCCGCGTCATCAGGTAGGCGTAGGGCGTCTCCCCATACGCCGCGCGGAACTGCCGCGAGAAGTGTGCGCTCGACATCAACGCGGCGCGGGCGAGCGCGGCGACATCGAGCGGGCGCGCGTACTCACGGTCCATCAGATCGCGGGCGCGGCGCAGATGCGCGAGGTTCGCGAGCTCCTCCGAGGTCACGATGCCAGCATAGGAGCGTGCCAGGCGAAACAGATGAGGGAACGCGTCTCACGGTGTCCGCGAGGGCCCCGGTCAGGCGCCGATGTAGGCCGCGAGGTGCTCGCCGGTGAGGGTGGAGCGCGCGGCGACGAGGTCGGCGGGCGTGCCCGTAAAGACGATCTCACCGCCGTCGTGGCCGGCGCCGGGGCCGAGATCGATGATCCAGTCGGCGTGCGCCATGACCGCCTGGTGGTGCTCGATGACGATCACCGACTTGCCGGGGTCGACGAGCCGGTCGAGCAGGCCGAGCAGCTGCTCGACGTCGGCGAGGTGCAGGCCGGCCGTCGGCTCATCGAGCACGTAGACATCGCGTGGGTGGGACCCTTTATCAACCATGCGGGTCGCCAACTTGAGCCGCTGGCGCTCGCCGCCGGAGAGCGTGGGAAGCGGCTGGCCGATCCTGAGGTAGCCGAGCCCGACGTCGGTTAGCCGCTCGAGGATCGTGTGTGCTGCAGGCGTCTTCGCCTTACCGGCGCCGAAGAACTCCTCGGCCTCGATCACCGACATCGCGAGCACTTCGCTGATGTCCTTGCCGCCGAGCTCGTACTCGAGCACCTCGGCCTGGAAGCGCCTCCCCTCGCACACCTCGCACGGGGCGGCGACGCCAGCCATCATCGCCAGGTCGGTGTAGATCACGCCGGCGCCGTTGCAGTTGGGGCAGGCGCCCTCGGAGTTGGCGCTGAACAGCGCGGGCTTGACGCTATTGGCCTTCGCGAACTCCTTGCGGATCGGGTCGAGCAGTCCGGTGTACGTCGCCGGGTTGCTCCGCCGCGAGCCCTTGATCGCTGCCTGGTCGACCGAGACGACCCCGTCGCGCCGGGACACCGAGCCGTCGATCAGCGAGCTCTTGCCCGAGCCCGCCACGCCGGTGATGACGACCAAGACGCCGAGCGGGATGTCGACGTCGACATCCTTCAGGTTGTGGGTGCTCGCGCCGCGGACCTCGAGCGCCCCGGTGGGCTTCCGCACCGCCTCCTTGAGTGTGGCCCGATCGTCGAGGTGACGGCCGGTGATCGTGTCGCTCCCCCTCAGCCCCTCGACGGTGCCCTCGAACACCACCTCGCCGCCCTCGGTCCCGGCCTTCGGGCCGAGGTCGACGACGTGGTCGGCGATCGTGATCGTCTCGGGCTTGTGCTCCACGACGAGCACGGTGTTGCCCTTGTCGCGCAGCGCCAGCAGCAGCTCGTTCATCCGCTCGATGTCGTGGGGGTGCAGCCCGATCGTGGGCTCGTCGAAGACGTAGGTCACGTCGGTGAGCGACGACCCGAGATGGCGGATCATCTTGACGCGCTGCGCCTCACCGCCCGAGAGCGTGCCCGACGGCCGGTCGAGCGAGAGGTAGCCCAGCCCGATCTCCACGAACGAGTCGAGGGTCTTCTCCAGCGCCTGCAGGAGCGGCGCCACCGACGCCTCCTTGAGGCTGCGGACCCACTCGGCCAGGTCGCTGATCTGCATCGCGCAGGCGTCGGCGATATTGGTTCCCTTGATCTTCGACGACCTGGCCTCCTTGCTGAGCCGGGTGCCATCGCACTCGGGGCAGGTGGCGAACGTGACCGCCCGCTCCACGAAGGCCCGGACGTGCGGCTGTAGCGAGTCGACGTCCTTGGACAGCATCGACTTCTGGATCCGCAGGATCAGGCCCTCGTATGTGAGGTTGATGCCGTCGACCTTGATCTTGGTCGGCTCCTTGTAGAGAAGGTCGCCCAGCTCTTTCTTGGTGAACTTCCTGATCGGCTTGTCCGGATCGAAGAAGCCGCAGCCCAGGAAGATCCGCCCGTACCAGCCCTCCATGCTGTAGCCGGGGATCGTCAGCGCACCTTCTTTGAGCGACTTGCGCTCGTCGTACAGCTGAGTGAGGTCGATGTCGTTCACCGCGCCACGGCCCTCACAGCGCGGGCACATACCACCGAGGATGCTGAAGCTTCGCCTCTCCTTCGTCGTGCGACCACCGCGCTCGAACGTGACCGCCCCGGCGCCCGAGATCGAGGCGACGTTGAAGGAGAACGCCTGCGGCGAGCCGATGTGCGGCTTACCCAGCCGGCTGAAGAGGACGCGCAGCATCGCGCCCGAGTCGGTGGCGGTGCCAACCGTTGAGCGTGCATCGGCGCCCATCCGCTCCTGATCGACGACGATCGCGGTCGTCAGCCCGTCGAGCACGTCGACCTCGGGGCGCTGAAGCGTCGGCATGAAGCCCTGCACGAAGGCGCTGTAGGTCTCGTTGATCAGCCGCTGCGACTCCGCCGCGATCGTGCCGAACACCAGCGAGCTCTTGCCCGAGCCCGACACGCCGGTGAAGGCCGTCAGCCTCCGCTTCGGGATCTCGACGCTCACGTCCTTGAGGTTGTTCACGCGCGCGCCGTGCACGCGGATCCACTCGTGGCTGTCGGCAACCCGCGGCGCGGGCGACCGCTTGCTCGTGCTCTTGGCCTTGCTCATCGATTAACGCTGGAGCGGTGGTCGGCGCTCATCGGTCTTCGGGAAGGGCGGCAAAATCGCGCTTCGCCTTCCTGTACCACGCCATTCCCGACAGGGGATGTTTCCAGCGACCCTGCATCTCCCTCGAGGCATCCCTGTGCGTCTCATCGCCCTCTGCAGTGATTGTCTTCAAGTGTCTATCTTGTGCCTTTATAACCTCATTCGCAGTATTTCCGTGGTGCGCGAAGTCACACGGTCCACCCAATTGCTTACATGTCATCGTCTTCATGAGCCTCGCCTCCTTATCGTATGTGGCCGTCAACCAGGACGGCAACGGTGAGCGCGGGAGCGGGGGGATGCAGCACGGTCTTGATTCCCTGGGTAGAAGAGCCGGTCATCGTGGTCACTCCTGAGTCGTCGTGGTGATGTCCATGACGGTCACTCTAGGGCGGCTCGGTGACCGGCGCTTCTTCATTCCTGATCGGTTTCATCACTGTCCCACCACGCACGACGGCATCCCCGCCGTCGCGACATACGGCTCAGACGGGTCCCGTCCCACCGGGGCCGATCAGCGGCCAGATGCAGCGGATCGCCTAGGATTGCCCCAGTGCTGAACGTGCCCGTCGATCTGCCCGGCCATGAGCTCGTGGGCTTCGATGTGCCTGAGGGTGGTGCGGAGCGGCCGTCGCATCGTCTCTATGAACTGCTTTCCTCCGAGACCGATCAGGGGGCGCACAGCCGCTACAACGCGCTCGTCGCGCGGATCGTGAGCTTTGCCCGAGCGGCCGAGCATGCGTCCAGCCGAGCTACCCGGTCGGCGTGACCGTAGCCCTTTGGTTTTCCAGGAATATCTGGCGGAGCGTCCTCGATCGGTCACAGGCGAGGACGCTCGAGGCAATCCCCAGAGAGGGAGCGGCCGATGACCGTTGAGCACACGATCGAGGTCAACGGCCTCGTGAAGCGCTTTGGTGAGGTGCGGGCGCTCGAGGGGGTCGATCTGCTCGCGCGCCAAGGCGAGGTGCTGGGTCTGCTGGGACCGAACGGCGCCGGCAAGACGACGCTCGTGCGCGTGCTCGCGACCCTGCTGAAGGCGGACGCCGGCAGCGCACGAGTCGTGGGCCTGGACGTTCAGCGCGATGCCGCGAAGCTGCGCGAGCGGATCGGATTGGCCGGGCAGTACGCCGCGGTCGACGAAAACCTGACCGGCCTCGAGAACCTCACGATGGTCGGACGGCTGTATGGGATGAACCGCCGCTCGGCCAAGGCGCGCGGTCGGGAGCTGCTCGAGCGCTTCGAACTGCTCGACGCCGCGAACCGGCCTACGAAGACCTACTCGGGCGGTATGCGTCGCCGCCTCGACCTCGCCGCGGCGCTCGTGGCGCAGCCGCCCGTGCTGTTCCTCGATGAGCCGACGACGGGCTTGGATCCCCGCAGTCGACTGAGTCTGTGGGAGGTGATCGAAGGCCTGGTCTCCGAGGGCACCACGGTGCTGCTGACGACGCAGTACCTGGACGAGGCCGACCGGCTCGCGAGCGAGATCGCGGTGATCGATCAGGGCCGTGTGATCGCGGGCGGCACCCCGGACGAGCTCAAGGATCGCGTCGGCGGTGAGCGCCTCGAGATCCGCCTCGACGACGCGGCCCATGCCGAGGTCGCGGTGCGGGCGCTCGCGTCGATGGCCGACGAGCCGCCGAGCGTCGTCGGCGAGGTCGTGAGGGTTGGGGTCCACCGGCGCAGCGGCGCGATCGTCGCGGCGGTGCGCCGGCTGGACGAGGCGGGGGTCGGTGTGGAGGACATCGCGCTGCGCCGTCCCACGCTCGACGACGTGTTCCTCGCGCTGACGGGGCACGCCGCCGAAGCCGACACCGACGAGACCAAGCAGGAGGACAAGGACGAATGAGACGACTCGTCACCGACACCCTGATCATCGCCGAGCGAAACCTCATCCGACTGCCCCGCGCTCCGGAGCTGCTGATCGCGTTCACCGTGCAGCCGATCATGTTCGTGCTGCTGTTCCGCTACGTCTTCGGCGGTGCGATCAAGACGCCCGGCTTCAGCTACGCCGACTTCCTCATCCCGGGGATCATCGTGCAGAACATCGCGTTCGGCGGCTTCGTGACCGCGCTCGGCCTCAACGAGGATCTCCACAAGGGGTTGATCGACCGCTTCCGCTCGCTGCCGATGGCGCGCCCCGCGGTCCTCGCCGGGCGCACGCTCGCCGACGTCGTCACGAACGGCCTCTCGGCAGCGATCCTGATCGCCACCGGCCTCTTGATCGGCTTTCACTTCCACACGAGCTTCCTGCACGCCGTGGCCGGCTTCGGGCTGCTGCTGCTGTTCGGCTACGCGTTCTCCTGGGTCTTCGCGTTTGTCGGCATGCTCACCTCGACGCCCGAGGCCGCCAACTCCGTCGCCTTCATCGCCGTCTTTCCCCTGACGTTCATCTCCTCCGCATTCGTGCCGGTGGCCTCGATGCCCGAAGTGCTGCGCGGGTTCGCCGAAGTGAACCCCTTCACGATCACCGTCAACGCCATGCGCTCGCTCTGGCTCGGGGCGCCCGCGCACAACAACGTGTGGGGCGCCGTCGTATGGGCGTTCGTGATCATCGCGGTCTTCGCCCCGGTGGCGGTCGCCCGCTACCGGCGCGCCACCGGCCGCTAGACCATCGATGCCCTGAGGCGCCGCGGGACCGGCCGCCGATCGCCAGCGGAGCGCGATTCTCAGCTGGGGTCGCGCTACATTGAAGCGATGCGCGCTCACCGGCTGGTGATCGTCTGTCTATGCGCCGCAGCGATCGGCGCGCTGCCGGCGCTCGCAAGCGGCCAGGCGGGCAGCCCGGGAACCGGCAATGCCGTCGTCCCGACGAGCACGACCGGCTCTCCGCCGGCATGCGAAGTCCCCCTCGTCGTCTCCAGCCACCCAAAGGCGACAGGCGGATCGACCAAACGCCGTCATCGCCACCGCCATCACGCCCGGTCGATCAAGAGGCACAAGCGCGATGGCAGGCCCGCGGACAGACGCACACGGACGACCTCGACGGTCGTCAAGCCCCTGCCGTGCGCACCGCCATGCCCGCCGGATGCTTCCACGTGCACCGTTGCGCCCTGCCCTTCGCCGCCGACCTGCGCACCCGATACAGCTTGCCCGGCTGTCCCCTGCCCGGCGCCATGTGTGGCCAGCACCAGCACCCCCACCTCGAGCCCAGGAACCGCCGCCACGCCGACGGTCATCTGTCCGGTTCCGTGCGCGAGCTCGGGCACGACCACCGCGACCGCCACCCCACCTATCTGCCCGCCCCCATGTGTCTATGAGGCCTCCAGCGGCAACGTGTCGTCCACGTGTCCATCGTGCCCGCCCGTCGCTGCCGCGAACGGCACGGCGATGATCGTCTGTCCAACCCCGTGTCCGCAGAGCGCAACGGGTGCCAGCGGCTCCACCGTGTCATGTCCGCCATGCCCGCCTCCCTGCGCCGCCGGCGAGGCCTGCCCGATGATCGCCTGCCCGGCTCCCCCTCCGGTCCCGCCTCCCGGCTGCCCGACTTGCACTGGAAACAGCCCCTGCTATCCCTGCCGACAGACGCCGAGCGGCTGACAGCCGAGTCGCGGCGGAGCCGCGCTTTCCTTCGGGCCCAAACCAGATCCTTTAAGTGAGCTGCTCCGCGCGCGTGGGGCCAGCAATGTCTTGGCGCAGTTATTCAAGCGCTTGCCTATTTGCGTTAGTACCAGGCGGTAGCGGCGGCGCTAGTAACGCGGCTGTAGGCAAGTGGCGCTTGGGCCAGGCCTTATTTAAGGATATGCTGCTTTCCGTAAATACCGTTCGTCGCCTCTCGATGTTAGAAAGGTCCAGCTTTGCCCGCAGATGACCACCGCGCTGGGCGGCTGGTGTCCCAGCCGTCTGGCTACCGCGCCTTCATCCCAGCTCCGCTGCCGCCCAACCCACCGGTCGCGCTGGACGGCGAGTTGCTGGGGCTGCTCTCGCAGGCGGACATCTCGCTGGGCCGCCTGGATGGGGTGGTGAAGGTCATCCCCGACCCGGACTTCTTCGTGGGCATGTACGTGAGACGCGAGGCGGTCCTCAGCTCTCAGATCGAGGGCACCCAGAGCACCTTGGAAGATCTCTTGGAAGTCGAACTGGAGCCCGAGACCCAGGGACGTCACGGGGATGTGGGCGACATCGTGAACTACATCGCGGCGATGAACCATGGCCTGTCGCGCCTGGACGAGCTGCCGCTCTCCCTGCGGCTGATCCGGGAGATCCATGCCGAGCTCCTGCGTGGCGGCCGGGGCTCGCGGGCTACGCCGGGCGAGTTCCGGAGAACGCAGAACTGGATCGGCCCGGCGGGTGCGTCGCTCAGTCAGGCCACATTCGTCCCTCCACCTGTTCCCGAGATGACGCAGGCCCTGGGCGACTTCGAGATGTTTCTGCATTCCGAGCAGCAGACCTCTCTCTTGATCATGGCCGCTCTTGCGCATGCGCAGTTCGAGACGATCCATCCCTTCCTCGATGGGAACGGCCGCGTCGGACGGCTGTTGATCACGTTCCTGCTGGTCGAGGGGAGGGCCCTGAGGGCTCCCCTGCTCTACCTCAGCTACTACTTCAAGCTTCACCGCGCCGAGTACTACGACCGCCTGATGGCGGTGCGTCTTTCAGGGGACTGGGAGGGGTGGTTGCGCTTCTTCCTGCGGGGTGTGGCCGAGACCGCGGAACAGGCTGCGGACACGGCCGAGGGCATCTTCGAGCTTCGCGAGCGAAACCGCACGCTCGTGATGGACGATATGGGTCCCAACGGCCTGAGGTTGCTGTCGATGCTCTTTCAGCGGCCGCTCGTCAACGTGAATGCCGTCAGCCGTGATCTCGAGGTGTCCTTTCCGACGGCAAACCGGCTCGTGGCACGCTTTCGGGAGCTAGGGCTGCTGCGGGAGGTCACCGGACAGCGCCGCTCGAGGCTCTTTCGCTACGAGCCCTACCTCCAGCTGTTCGATGAGCCGCCGCAGGTGGACAGCGCGCAGGTGCCCACGCAGGCGACCGACGCGAACGGTCCTACCTCGAACCGCTCGGCCTGAGTTCACGGTCGCGGTCGTTGGGGAAATCGGGCAGCCGGGCGCGGTCAAGCGTTATCCCTCACAACCCGTTCCGCGTTTTCCAGGGATGACGACCGATCGAGCGCTCAAGCAGCTGTTCTACCGCAGACTCCGTTAGCGTGGCCAACCGCTGTATGTGGTTGTTGAAGTTCTTGACTGTGGTCTTATATACGACGGCATCGCGCAGCCCACGATGAGCGATCGCGTTGCGCAGTTCGATGAAGGTGTCAAGCTTGGAAGTGTTCTCTTTGGCGCTGGCTTGGGTCGTAGCCAGCCCAATTCGAGGACATCTCCTCGATCGTGCCCTTGTTCAATACGGCCAACTTCCGCCTCTCTTGCACTGGATGTAGGTGACCCGGTGGGGCGTTTGGCCGTCTGAGCAGGGATTCTTCAGGCGCTGGAAGTCCTCGCAAGTTGCGCGCTGGTCAGCGACGCGCCGCCGCCTCCACGGGCAGGCTGCTGGTCTGTCAACGATCAACGGCTTGCAAGGGAGGACGGCATGCGCGTCACTGCGGCATTCTCGCGGCTTCTGCGGTTGGAGGGCGTCTGGGTCAGGGGGGTTCGTTTCGAGCCCGACCGGGTCATCGTGCGGGTGGCGCTGCGCCGCCGGCGCTTGGTGTGCCCTGAGTGCTCTTTCAGCACTCCGCACCGCCACGACGTCCGGCCGGTGCTCTCGGACTGGCGCCACCTGGACTTGGGGGTCTGGCGGCTCGAGATCCGCGCGCAGCTGCGGCGATTGTCCTGCCCGGTTCACGGGGTGCGCACCGAGGGCGTGCCGTTCGCCCGGGCGGGCTCGGACTTCACCAAGGACTTCGAGCGCCTCGTCGCCTACCTGGCGAGCAGGACCGACAAGAGCACGATCTGCCGGCTGGTGCGGATCAACTGGCGCACGGTGGGACGGATCATCGAGCGCGTCACCCGGGACGAGCTCGATCCCGACCGCCTGAATGAGCTGTTTGACATCGGCATGGACGAGGTCTCCTGGCGCAAGCAGCACCGCTACCTGACCCTGGTCTGTGACCATCAGCGCCGAAAGGTGGTGTGGGGCACCGAGGGCGCCGGTGAGAAAGCCGGCGATGAGTTCTTCAAGGAGCTGGGGCCTGAGCGCTCGGCGAAGCTCAGGGCTATCTCGCTGGACATGGGACCCGGCTACGCCAAGAGCGCCCGCGGGCACGCCCCGCAGGCGACGATCTGCATCGACAGCTACCACGTCGTCGCGCTGGCCACCAAGGCACTGGACGAAGTCCGCCGCGACTACTGGAACGAGCTGCGCTCCGAGGTTGTCCCGTTCGCCGTAGAAGTTCTCGGTGGCGGTCGGGTGTGATGGTTACACGGTGAGGGTGGTGAGCGTGTTCTCCTCTCGGGTCGTGGTGTGAATGGTGGTGCGCTG